>R14__coassemble_16_pt1 | contig 160420 bp, 138 predicted proteins | sample R14__metabat2_high_PE_005 | metagenome-assembled genome bin R14 | reverse complement strand
TCCCATTCCATTGTCAGTTTTAACTCTTCTGTTTTCATCATATTAACTTTCCTCCGATTTCTTTTTCGTGCTGTAGATCAGGTAATCTAATCTGTCCATGCGCTGCTGGCTTTGGTGCAGATCATCCAAAAAAACCCTTCGCATACTTCTCAAGTATCCGTGAAGTTCCTTAAACTCTCCGGCAGTCCACAGCTTCTCGCAGGCTTCTTTTGTGTTGTCTTCCAGCTGCAGCTCTTCCAGAAGCTGCAGCATGTCATTTTGTTTCAGTTCCATAGGCAATCCTTTCCTGCTTATGGTTTTAGTATAAATGATTGAAATCATGTCTGCGAATGGTTATAATTTATATCATATTATGCCATTTCGGAATGTCTTTGAGGAGAATTAGCTTATGGATATTAAAGCATTAAGATATTTCCTGGCCGTAGCCAGAGAAGAAAATATGACACGGGCTGCCGAGGCCCTGCACGTGACACAACCGACCCTTTCCAAGCAGATGAAGGCTCTGGAAGCGGAACTTAAGAAAGATCTCTTTATCCGCCATGCCTTCAGCATTGAACTGACCGACGAAGGTCAGTTGCTCAGAAAGCGGGCGGAGGATCTGGTTGATATGGCAGATAAGATTCTGGATGAATTCTCCGCTATGGACGATATCACAGGGGGAGACCTCTATTTCGGTCTGGCGGAAAGCTATCAGATCCGGCTGCTGGCCAGGGAAATCAGGAATTTTAAGAGACGCTATCCCAATCTGCATTATCACATCACCAGTGGCGGAACCGAACAGGTACTGGAGCGCCTGGACAAGGGCATCCTGGATTTCGCCGTTCTTGTAGAGACGCCGGATTACAAAAAATACAACGTGCTGGAATTCCCCGTAACAGACAAATGGGTAGCCATCATGCATGAGGGCCACCCACTTTCTGCAAATGAATTCATCACCGTCGATGATCTGCTTGAAGTTCCTTTATTCTGCTCCGAGCAGTCCTGGAAAGCCGATATTCCCAGATGGGCCGGTGCCAAAATGAAGGATCTGCATCTGGAGGGTTCCTTTCAGCTTTCCTACAATGGTGCAATCTTCGCCGCTGAGAAGCTGGGTATTCTGCTTACATTGGATAAGCTTATAAATACGGGAGACCTAAGTGAACTCGTCTCCAGACCATTGATGCCGGTCCTGGAAAACAAGATGTATCTTGTCTGGAAGAAATACCAGATGTTCTCACCGATTGCAGAAAAATTCCTGGCAGAGATCAGCCGGAAGCTGCAAGGCGATGCTCAAACAGATCGTGGGATATATTTAAAAAAATAAGCCCGTCTGGATAGATTGCTCTATCCAAACGAGCTTGCTGTCAACTTCCTTATTCCATTGTTTTTGAACAAAATATCACAAGGGAAACGCCACCTGATAGCGCTCTGCCTGGTATTCCTTGAGATGTTCCTCGTTTCTTGCAAGTAATACTGCCTTGTAACCATTCTCAGCAAATTTTCTTGCGACTGCATTACCCAGTCCCTTTCCTGCTCCGATCTCAATCATTGTTTTGCTCATAATTTTATGCCCCCTTTATAATTTTCTTTTTCATCCATTTGCCACTCAGATAATGTATCCAAGTGATGATGAATCCTCCGGTAAAACCAAACATCATATTCCACCAGACGATTCGGTAATCAAACAGCGGCACATAACACAGAGTGTAAGTTACCAGCACGCGGATTCCCAATGCAACCACTGCAGTTCTTGTGATAGCAAAGCCATCGCCCGCCCCCTGAAATACACCGAAGAGCGGCAGATACACAGCCTGCAGCACAAAGGCCAGCGCCGTCACTTTCAGGTGCTGTCTGCAGAAAACTGCTGCTTCTTCGCTGATTCCAAAAAGCCCAATTAGCTGATTTTCAAAAATAATGACAAATGCTGCGATCACTACCGTAACAACAAAAGACAGTAAAATTGTTTGCCTTGCCCCCTGCTTTACTCTTTGATCCTGGCCTGCGCCGATATTCTGACCAACGAAGGTAGCCAGTGCCATATAAAAGCTGTTAAGCGGCATCTGCACATACATCTCGATCCGGGAACCGACGGTATAGGAAGCCGTCATGGTCTGCCCGTAGCTGTTTACCGCCCTCTGAATAAAAATAATGCCCAGTGCAGCAATCATCTGCTGCAGCATGATGGGAAATCCGACCTTTGTAATCTGGCTTATCTCTGCCTTATCCAGTCGAAGTTCACTCTTTTCAAAGCGGAACTGCGGATATTTTTTGTACATATAGATGAAAGATACGATGCACGAAAGTGCCTGGTCCTGGCTCATGTTTTGCCGGAATTTAAAAAGCAGTTCCCCGAGGTAACCGTGGAACTGCTGGAAGGAAATCCTTCTGAAGTAAAGGACATGGTATTAAATTATCAGGTTGACTTAGGAATCACGACATCCCCTTATCAGGGATTACAGCATAAGCCGCTTTTTCACGATGAGATGGTATCTATCCATGCGGATGAAGTAAAAGACATCCGCCTGGATTCACCGACAGAGCCCTTGGTGCTTTGCAGAATTGCCTATGACTCCATTAATGAACAATTAAAAGGAACCGGATCCGATCTCAGTCACGCTCTTGTGGTACAGGCTGCCAGCACACAGATTGATATGATCTCCTGTGGGAATGGTGTCGGAGTCATCTCTGAACTTATGCTATCCACCATCCCGAACCATCTTTCTATCGGAAAAGTATTCCCGGAAATCAGTCTGGAAATCAGTTTGGTTACCCATAACTTCAACAATTTAACCTCTGCTGCCAAAGAGATGAGCCGGATGATCGTTTCTTCCGTTTCTGAAGGCTGATTTTTTTTCGATTCGGTCTGACCTACCTGTGGTATCGCCACGCGCCGCTTCGCGTCACCTGGCATATCGTCGCGCCCATTTATAATCTGCTGCGCAGATGGGGCGCTCCTCTATCGCAATGCATTTGTCAGATCATCTATGCTCTGCTTCATATCCGCATTGATTCCCACTGCCCTGTCTCCAAAGCTTGCCGGTACGACCGCCTCATATGTCCTTGGAATTATTCTGCCTCATGATGGCACGCTCTGCATCATTCCACGGCACTTCACCCGGAGATACCGAGACGATGCATCGTGGCATCGGAAGATTTTCTCCTCTTGCATTGATATGGGCAGCGACGCCAAGTGCCAATGCTCCGCCTGAGGAAAATCCACAGGTGCTGACATTGCCTGCGCCATAAATTTCAATCATCTGCCTGTAACATTCCAGAGCCATATCAAAGGCTTCTGTGATGCAGTGATCCGTACAGAGAGGATATATCGGAAACCACACATCGCATCCGACCGTCTTTACCATCTGCAGTATACAATCCAGATCTCCTTTATCCGGACCGATCATCATGCCTCCGCCAAAGAAATACAGGACTGCTCTGGGCGCTGCCTTTTCCGCCTTCTGAACCACCAGGACCTGACTGCCGCATACATGATGCTCTTTGTAAACTGCCTTTTTATCCTTCGGCATGAAAAAGCCACGGGACTTATTCATCTTGCGTACCACTTCCAGGAACTGTTCCTCCGGAAGAGAATATTTTTTCTTTATACCGGACATTTTCATACCCAGGTTTATTAATTTCGCTATAATGCTCAATTGAAATCCTCCATTCAAATTCTTCTAAAGACAGGACTGTTGTATTTTCAGAAGAGGGAAAATTATTTTATCACAGTTAGACATCTCTAACGCAACTTATATTATAGCATCTTCCAACTGAAATTCAATGTAATCTGTTGATTTCCGGACACTCTGTCGCAAATAATCCCCGGAATGTCCCGTGGCAAATACCCGTTTTTCATCTACAGGATACTCCAAAAGCATTTTATCCAACAGCCAGTTAAAAAACCTTAATTCATAAACATTTACTGGTTGATGACGCACGCCCTTTGGAACTTGTTTTTATTTTGACTATGAGTTATTCTTTTTCGTGTTATACTATATAGGAATTATTCAGTATAGAAGCTTAAAAGCAATTGGAGGAAAGAAATGAAATTTATTTCATGGAATATAGATTCCTTAAACGCAGCCTTGACTGGAAGCTCAGCCAGATCTGATTTATCAAGAGCTGTTCTGAATACACTAAAAGGTGAAGATGCAGATTTTATCGCTATTCAGGAAACAAAACTTCCTGTTAGCGGTCCATCATCCAAGCACCTGCAGGCGCTTGAGACATATTTCCCGGATTACGAAATCGAATGGATCAGTTCTACGCCACCGGCCAGAAAGGGCTATGCCGGCACCATGATTCTTTATAAAAGGGAATATAAAGTAAAAAAAATTGTAGAACCTATCGGAGCTCCTGATACCATGGACTTAGAAGGCAGACTTCTGACTCTGGAAACGGATGATTTTTATTTTGTGAATGTCTATACCCCGAATGCCGGTGACGGACTTAAACGTCTCGGAGATCGTCAGCTCTGGGATACATGTTATGCTGATTATCTGCAGAAATTAGATGCAAAAAAGCCTGTCATCGCCTGCGGTGATTTTAATGTAGCGCATCAGGAAATTGATCTGGCCAATCCAAAGGGAAATCATATGTCTGCAGGCTTTACCGATGAAGAAAGAGCCGGTTTCAGCGCATTGTTAGAGCGAGGCTTTACCGATAGCTTCCGTTATATTCACGGAGATGTAAAGGACATTTATTCCTGGTGGGGACAAAGAGTTAAGACCAGTAAGATCAATAACTCCGGATGGAGAATCGACTATTTTCTGGTAAGTGACCGCATCAAAGAACAGGTAAAGCGATCAGAAATGATTGATTCCGGGCCTCGACAGGACCACACACCGATTTTGCTGGAAGCTTTTTAAAAATATTTATATTTTTAGCTTTAATTAATCTAACGCATGTAAAATAATTAAAATTTTCGTGCATCAAATGAGGCATCAAATGACAAAAATAACTACTGATAATGAGCAGAGTCAACCCTCCTCTCATTCTAAAAAGATACAATCAACCGATAGAAAAAGAGTGTCCGGTTCCGGAATGTCCACCGATTCCGTTTCAAAGTCCAATTCCAAAAGAGCTGCGAATTCTAAACGGACTATGACTTCTGGAAGAACCTCGAATTCCAAGAAAACATCGGATTCCAAAAGATCTCATAATCCGAAAAAAAATGCAGCAAAATATAGCTCTAAAAGAAACCAAAGGAAGCATACAACTGTAAGGGGAAATTTATTAGAAGAAATCTCAGAAATGCTGAAAAGGGAAACCACCTTTAGAAGAAGCTTACGACTTCTCTTCGCTCCCTTAGCTATTTTATGGTTTGAAATCATATTTCGCATTTTCTGCGGAGAATCGATTTTCCGAGGATTTTTAGGCTTACTCGTTTTTTCATTTTCTCTTGGATATTTACTGACTGCGATCACCAGCCTGTTTCCTAAAGAAATCAACCGGATTCTTAACGTCGTGCTCCTGATGATTTTCGCTCTTTGGTTTGATATAGAAGCGACAATCTATGACAGTTTTAACGTATTTATGACGATACGCTCCCTGATTACCGGCGCAGGCGGTGTGGCAGAAAATTATACCGGAAATCTTCTGCGTGCTATCCTCTTTGCTCTTCCGAAATATGTAATCTTCTGTCTTCCGGTCATCATATACATTATTTTTGGCAAAAGATTTATTTCGGCCCAGAGAAGAAAACCAAAATTTGCTGTCGGTATGTTCGTAACAGCTATGGTATTACATCTGATGGCGCTGATGATCATCGGTGTGGGAGGCAACTGGTCCAAATATAAGGGAAATTATCGATTTGATACAGCTACATCCACTTTCGGACTAATGACAAGCACCCGTCTAAGTGCGAAATATGCCATTACCGGCGGAGGAAGCGCTGTATCATCAGACTTTGAAAGTGAAATAAACACAAACGAGGAAAGTGTCAATGATACGGAAGCCACTTCAGAGACTTCGGATGCGTCGAACACTGAAACAGCTTCCGCTTCCACGATTACCGGACAGAATGTGATGGATATAGATTTCGCATCGCTTACTTCGGATGACGAAACCATTTCATCCCTGAATCAATATGTCGCTTCACAGACCGCCAGTAATAAGAATGCCTATACAGGTCTCTTTAAGGGAAAAAATCTGATCATGATCTGTGCGGAGGCATTTTCTGATTGTGTCATCGATGAAAACCTGACGCCGACCTTATATCGCCTGGTACATAACGGATTCTATTTTTCAGAGTATTATCAGCCTACCTGGGGAGGAAGTACTTCCACCGGTGAATATTCCATGGTGACAGGTCTGGCACCGCTCGATGAAGTAGATACGATGCTGGAAACAGAAGGTAAAAATATGTATTTCACCATGGGAAACCAGATGCAGCGTCTTGGCTATTTCAGTGAGGCTTTCCATGACGGCGAATATGATTATTACAGCCGAAATGAAACACATCAGAACCTTGGATATACCACCTTCCTCGGTCTCGGAAATGGCCTGGAGGATATTACCGGAAACTGGCCTGGCGATGATATCATGTTTGATAAAACCATGGATACCTACCTTGCTAATCAACCTTTCAGTATTTATTATATGTCGATCAGTGGTCATTGTACTTATGTGGAAAGTGATGAAAAGGTGGAAAGATATTATGATCAGGTCAAAGCATACTATGGTGACAGATATCAGGATACAACCCTCTATTACATCTGCTACCAGATGGAACTGGAGGATGCTCTGACGACCATGATCTCGAAACTGGAGGCAGCCGGCATTGCCGATGATACTGTCATCTGTATGACTGCGGATCATTATCCCTATGGCCTGGAAGAGTCTGATACCTTCGGAAATGATATGGATTATGTTTCTGACCTCTACGGATATACCTATACAAATGGCTGGGAGCAGGATCATAACACCTGCATTATCTGGTCCGAATGTCTGGAAAATGAATACAAAGATATGGCTTGTGAGGTAAGCGGACCGACCTATAGTCTGGATATTCTGCCTACACTCTCCAACCTTTTTGGTGTGGAATATGATTCCAGACTTCTGCCGGGAAGAGACGTTTTTGCAGATAATCAGGATCCGCTGGTCTTATGGATTAACGGAAGCTGGGCAACCGTGCAGGGAAAATATGATGCTAATACGGAGACATTTTATCCGAATGACGGTTATACAGAGGATCAGAACTACATCGATCAGATTAATACGATTGTTTCCAACAAAATAAAATACTCCGGCAAGGCTTTGGACAGTAATTACTGGGGCTATCTTTTCGGAGAAGATCCGGAGACCGGAAACAATCCGGCTAACTAATTTTATCTCAGTAGGAGAAGACTCCCTCTTTCATCTTCTATAATTAGCAAATAAAACCAAAAATAAAACCCATTCAGTACGAAAACTGAATGGGTTTTTTACTCTATCTCAATATTTTCATTTATTAAAGTTCTCTTCCGTGGCTACATCACGATTATGTTCCGGTACGTTAACGATTTCAGATATTTTGTCTGATAAAAGATCATAACCGATGCCAATGCTGCCCTCAATCTGAATCACCTGTGCCGAGTATTCTGTGGCTTTTTTCAGAGCCGTCTGAACTCTGTCATGCATTGTCACCCCTTCTTTCAGGAGTTCCAGATAGTTGTAGAGAAAGGCGGCGATATAAGAATCCCCTGCACCCAGGGCATCGAAGACTTCTACCTTACAGGTTTTCTGCGTGTAAAACTCTGTGCCATCATAGGCAATAACCGGATCGGCACCTCTGGTTGCGATAGAGATGGAGCAGCCCAGATTCACTGTTTTTTTCAAAAGCGCATGGATTTCCTCTTCCGTCAGGTGACTGCATGAGAAAAAGGCATATTTGACAAATGGCGCAACTTCTTCGACTTCCTCCTCTGTAAAAAAGGAATTGAAATCATAGCTGATGTCCACTCTTTGCTTCGACAGATATATGACTCTTTCAATCGGCACGCTGGATAATTTACCCAGGCACATGACATCAAAGGTCCGTATAAATTGCAACTCTTCTTCCGTAAAGGTAAAAGGATAGAGGTCTGCAACTCCATGGCGATTCCATTCCAGAAAAACACGGTCTCCGTCATCCTTCAGCTCCACCAGGCTGTATCCGCTGGATCCGATTTCGTGACGAGACATGCTGGTATCGACACCTTGCATTTTTAAAGTCTGTTCTAAAATTTTGCCGGCCGGATCGTTTCCGTATACACCCATAAAAGCGGCTCTGGCGCCCAGTTTTCGTGCATTTACAATTACGTTATATTCATTGCCGCCGGGATACATACGTCGCTGATTAATATAAATATCCAAGGTAGCAACGCCTGTCCCGACGATTCCTATATTTTGCATTTTTTTTAACATTCTTAGAATTCCCTTATATTCAGGTCACTCGATTCCATATGCAATTTCCGGAAAACGCTTTTTCAGCTCTTCCATCAGCCGTTCAGGTTCTCTGCGAAAAAGACTATCACCTATCGAAATTGTAAGCGTCCGGCCATCAAGTCCGGTCAAAATCAAACTATGCATACTGAAGTCTGTAGAACAACAGCTGGTTTTTCCGTTAACTTCTTCGATCCGACGATAGATTCTTTCCACTTCTGACAATTCCAAGTAATTCCATCCCAGCATTTTTTTCCAGAATAAATGCCTTGTACCTACTTTGATTTTTCCAAACAAAGCTGCATTTCGGAATTCCTCGGTGAGCTGTATGTCCTCGTTCTTCTTATATGGATAAGTGTTGATCATATTTGTCTTTCTCCCGGTGACCCAAGTCTCCGTCAATTATTCCAGGAAATCCTTTAATTTTTTACTTCTGCTGGGATGACGCAGCTTTCGCAGGGCCTTGGCCTCGATCTGACGGATTCTCTCTCTGGTTACATTAAACTCATAGCCGACTTCTTCAAGGGTTCTGGCTCTTCCATCCTGCAGACCGAAACGCAGGATCAATACCTGCTTTTCTCGCTCTGTCAATGTGTCCATAGCTTTGGCCAGTTCTTCCTTCAGCATAACAAAGGCTGCCGCATCTGCCGGTACCTGGGCACTTTCATCTTTAATAAAATCACCAAGGTGACTATCCTCTTCTTCTCCGACCGGACTGTCCATGGAAACCGGCTCCTGTGAAAGCTTCAGAATATCACGGACACGCTCTACATCCATGCCCATCTCCTCTGCAAGCTCTTCCGGCTTCGGTTCCCTGCCGAGTTCCTGAAGCATCTGTCTGGAAACACGAATGGTCTTATTGATGGTCTCTACCATATGGACAGGAATTCGAATGGTTCTGGACTGGTCAGCCAGAGCACGGGTGACAGCCTGTCTGATCCACCAGGTAGCATAGGTAGAAAATTTATATCCACGCGTATAATCGAATTTTTCTACAGCCTTGATCAGACCGATATTTCCCTCCTGAATAAGATCAAGGAAGGTAAGGCCTCTGCCAACGTACTTCTTCGCAATGGAAACCACCAGACGAAGGTTGGCTTCTACCAGTTTATCTTTCGCAGCTTCATCGCCTGCTTCTATACGTTGTGCCAGTTCTACTTCTTCTTCCGCAGACAGAAGAGGCACACGTCCTATTTCTTTTAAGTACATCCGGACAGGATCATCCGTCTTCACATTATCCGGCACGGAAAGGTCAACCTTCTCAAGGTCAATCTCCTCCTCCTCTTCATCGAAGCCTTCATCCTTTTTTAAGAGGACGCTGTCATCATCTCCGCTATCCTTGTCGGTGATGCGCAGGATATCGATATGCTGGTCTTCCAGATAGCCGGTGACAAGTCCGATCTGCTCTCCGGTCAGGTTCATATCTGCCAGAAAATTCTGTACTTCACTGTACTCCAGCGTATTTCTTTTTCCCTTCGCAATCTCCTGAAGTTTTTTGACACGCTCCATTAAAAGCTGTTTATCCATCCGTAACTACTCCCCTTATCTCATTGTATGGCGATGCCACAAATATCAAGTTCTTTTTTTATGCCTGTCTATATTATAATACAATTTCCGATATTCCAATAGAAAATCCGCCTGAAAAATAAAAAATAAATTAATATAATGACATATTATTCGGAAAACCTATATATTTTACGAATAATTCCATTGAAAATTCCCTTCGTATTTTGTATTATCTATATGCTGAGTTTTCTTCTGCAAGACACGTTTTTTCAGTGCCTGCAGACAGGCTCTTTCTCATTATAAAGAACTCATCAGAAAGGAAAGACTATGGCTGAACGTATTACCTATCATGAGCAGAAAGATCTGGAAAATACTCTCAAGCTTCGCGCGATTCTAAAGGAACTGCCTGAATTTGCCAGAGATTATTTCCGCGCATCGAGCGTGACTACATCCACCAATACCCGCTGTAAATATGCCTATGATATGCGCGTATTTTTTCAGTTTCTGCTTTCCGAAAACCCGGCCTTCAAGGGGAAAGCTATGAAAGATCTTCGCATTGAAGTACTTGATCAGGTGACTGCACTGGACATTGAGGAATACATGGATTACCTGAAGGCCTATAAAGATCCTGTCACCCACCGCTTGATCACGAATCAGGAAAAAGGTATCAAAAGAAAAATGTCTTCTCTGCGGACCTTTTACGCCTATTATTATAAACACGAAATGATTTCCAGCAACCCCACTGTCCTGGTCGATATGCCGAAATTACATAAAAAAGAAATCGTAAAAATGGAAATCGATGAGGTCGTAAAATTGCTGGACATGGTGGAAAGCGGTGATGATATTAAGCTTTCCGATCATCAGAAAAAATTTTTGGATAAATCCCGCGGACGTGATCTGGCTATCCTTTCCTTATTGCTGGGGACCGGCATTCGTGTTTCGGAATGTGTCGGTCTGGACATCGAAGATGTGGACTTTGCAAATAATGGCATTCGGGTCGTACGAAAGGGCGGAAATGAGATGATCGTCTATTTCGGCGAAGAAGTAGAAAACGTTTTACGGGAATATATTATGACAGAGCGAAAACGCATCAATCCGGTCGAAGGACACGAGCATGCACTCTTCTACTCTTCCCAGCGTAAACGCATTGGCGTTCGTACCGTAGAAAATATGGTCAAAAAATACAGCCGGCAGATTACAACGACGAAGAAAATCACCCCACATAAGCTGCGCAGTACCTTTGGTACAAATCTCTACCAGGAAACGGGCGATATCTACCTGGTAGCCGACGTGCTGGGCCATAAGGATGTCAACACGACGAAATCCTATTATGCGCAAACCGGTGATTACCGCAGACGCCAGGCAGCCAAGGCTGTACATCTGCGAAAGGATTGACACTTTTAGATTTTTACGTAATTTCGATAATTTTGTCATAAAAATCGGATAGGTATATCATTTGCTAATCTGCTTTATTCATAGTAGAATAATGAGGCTGTGTGGTGATCATGTATACAAAGACACGTTATATATATGCTGTCAAAATTTCCCGGATTACGTATATTCAAAAGTGTCTCTTCATCCTTACCACTATGCATTGACGCAAAAAACGGTATTCTTTTTTCAATCCATGCACCTGTTATAAGGAAACATCGGTAGAAAAAAAATAAATCCGTAAATCTTATCGAAAATGGAGATAAAAAATGGCCGGAAAATTGATTGGTGTTGGCGTTGGTCCGGGAGATCCGGAATTGATGACGCTGAAAGCCGTACGTGTTATTAAAGAAAATGAGATTATTGCTGTGCCGGGAAAAATTCCTGCCGAAACTACAGCCTATCAGATTGCTGTGCAGGCTGTACCTGAATTACAGAAGAAGACCTTTCTTCCAATCTATTTCCCCATGGTGATGGATCGCGCAGAACAGGAGAAACATCATCGAAAAGGTGCGAAAGATATCGAAAAAATTTTGGACACAGGAAAAAATGTGGTATTCCTTACCCTGGGGGATGTAACAATCTTTTCTACTTTTTCTTATGTGCAGCACATTCTGGAGGAAGATGGCTATGAAATCTCGCTGATCAATGGGATTCCCTCCTTCTGTGCAGCAGCAGCGGCCATGAACCAGTCATTGACGGAATGGACACAGCCTTTACACATTATACCGGCTGTTCATAATACAGATACGGAATTAAATCTTCCCGGAAATTATGTATTGATGAAATCCGGACGAAAAATGGTACAGGTGAAAGAAAAGCTAAAAAATTCCGGCAAACAGGTAAGCATGGTAGAAAACTGTGGCATGCCTAACGAGAAAAGGTATTATTCCCTGGAGGAAATTCCGGATGCTCCCGGCTACTTCTCTCTCATCATCGCAAAGGAAAAAACACCGGGATATGACGACTAAAGAAAGGTCTTTCGAACCCTTCCCTGCATATCTCTAAAAAACACAAATAAAAGGCTCCCGCGAAGCCAGACAAGCAGAAAATTTTATGCTTGTGTGTCATCGCAGGAGCCTTTTTCTCTAAAATTTAATTTTCTGAGACTCGTCAAATCTCATTGATCAGTTTCAAACACATACGATAAACGCGGCTTCCGTTGATCTCCAGCTGTTCTCTGCTGATCTCACCATCCTGTAATGCCTGCAGAACCTGATTGAAATCGGCTTTGCTGCCAGGCATAAAGAGATCCCCGCCGGCTTTCAGGACTTCTTTGGCTATAGTTCCGCGGTAAGGACCGTCTTTTTTCGCCATCATGGCGACGATCCAGTCTGTCATGACGATTCCCCGGAAGCCAAATTCATTTCGCAGAATATCTTCAATCAATCCTCTGTGTTCCGCTGTATGAACGCCATTTACCAGATTGTAGGAAGTCATTAATGCGTGAGGCTGACTCTTTTTCACACAGATGCCAAAGCCTTTCAGATAAATTTCTCGCATAGCTCTCTCGCTCACCTGACTGTTATTCGTATAACGCTGTGTTTCCGCGTTATTTGCCGCATAGTGTTTGATCGTAACACCTCTGCCGGCATGGGACTGCACACCCTCTGTCAGAGCTGCTGCTGTCAGTCCGGCTACGAGCGGATCCTCTGAAAAATATTCGAAGTTACGGCCACAGCGGATACTTCTGTGAATATTTAAGGCCGGTGCCAGCCAGAGATGTACACCGAATCGTTCCATCTCATCGCCAACGATATCACCGTACATTTTTTCCAGCGCATAATTAAAAGACTGGGCTACAGCTGTACCAATCGGAATCGCTGTCGTATACTGATCCTTTATTTCTGCATCCTTAGGCGGCTTCGCACTTCCGAAAAGACGTTTCATGATAAAAATCATCGGTTTAGACATATAATCCAGGAAGCTCTCCGGCAAACCGGCGTTGCCGACACCAATAGCTTTATCGCCGTCTTTATAATACTGTTTCGTCAAACGCAAGCCTGCAGGACCATCTGCCATGACCAGCGCCGGAATACCTTTTTCCTCCAGAATCTCGGTCGTCTCACCGGCTGCACCTGCTACCTTGCCGGCCGCGTTGCCGACCACGGCAAAGCCTTTGGCATTGGGATTGAAATAACCGATATTCAGATAAACCAGCTCCTCATCGGATAAGGCTTTGATTTTATCATCGCTCGAATATTCCATAACATCATTGATTTCTGCCGAACGAATATGATCCGCAGAAATCTGAATCACAGGGATACTTCCTTTATATTCGTCTTCTTCTCGCTCTGCATCCCTTCTAATACTTTTTATTTCTTCTGCTTGTAGGTCATCTGCCGGCTTCCAATCTGTGAAATCTGCTTTTCCAAGACAATTTTTCGCCTTACAGGTGATCACATCCTCTGAAAGTTTCAGCACCGCAGCGACTTCTGTATTTACAGAACTGTTACCGACACGAAGGACATAGCTGCCTTTCTCCAGAATATAAGAGGCGATAGCCTCGTCATAGGAGGCCAGATCAGGCAGCGTAAAAGAAATTTCCACCTCATCAGATTCGCCCGGCTTCAGCAAGGCTGTCTTAGCATAGCCGGCCAGCATCTGATAGGGCTGATCTAATTTGCCTGATGGCAGGGAAACATAGGCCTGTACTACTTCCTTGCCGGCAAATTTTCCGGTATTGGTCACAGTGGCAGATACCCTGATCGCATGATCTGTTTCTTTTCTGTCCTGACAAGCATCAGAATCTTTTCCTGCAGAAGCTCTTCCATCCGAATCATCTATTTCTATTCCATTCCTTACACCGCTCTTTGTCTGGAAATCCGCATTCACACGAATCGCATCGATATCGAATGTCGTATAGGACAAGCCATATCCAAAGGGATAAAGCGCTTCCTTTCCTACGGAGTCGAAATAGCGATATCCTACATAAATGCCTTCCTTGTAACGTGTCTCGTCCTCATCGCCGAAATCTCCTACTTTGCAATAATCCTCCCAGGCAGACCAGGTCGTAGCCAGTTTTCCGGATGGATTCTGTTTGCCCAGAAGAATATCTGCCAGCACAGTACCTGTCACTACACCAAGCTGTGACAGCAAAAGAATATTGGATACTCCTGCCACCGGGGAGAGATCTACCACACCGCCCACGTTCAGGACCAGCATGAATTTGTCATAAATATAATCCAGGGCCAGAATATCATTGATTTCTGAATCTGTCAGCTTCACATCGCCCGGAATAACATCACGGTCATTGCCCTCGCCGGAGATTCTGGAAAGGACATAAATGGCCACATCTGCATCACCGGAGATCGTCAGATCATATTCCGGTTCCGGTGTAACTTTTCCCATGGCATAAATATAGGCCTGCTGATGGGCTTTCCTGGCCTCTTTTTTTACCTGTTTAATAAAATCCTTTTTATGCTGCGCACGTACCTTATCATACTGGCGAAGCCATTTATTGGTTTTGATTCGAAATCCGGCATCTGTCAGACCCTTTTCCACATTGATGGAAAAACGAGAATTAACCTCGCCTGATCCTGTACCGCCCTTTACCGTATGTCTCACACCGCTGCCATAGGCCGCAATCGCACAAGGCTTCTTCAATGGAAACTTTCCATTGGACTTTAAGAGAACAGTGCACTCAGCTGCAGAACGACGTACCTGCTGAAGGTGTTTTTTTTCATAATCATATAATTTCATAAGCATCTCCTCCGCGGAGTTTTTTCCGTAAATCTTTACTTTTGATACACTACAGGGCTTTTATCTCATATACTTTATCTTCGAAATCTTTTTTCATACCGATATTTATGAGATAGCGCTGATCGACTTTTATAATAGAGCCATTACTGATACATGCCTGAACCTTCGCATACGCTTCGGATGATTTACGCTTTAACTCTCTTTCCAGAATAAATTCATGTATGAAAATCTGGTCAAAGTACTTGAAGAGCAAATCTTCTTTTTTTGATTCAAAAAGATGAACCGTAATATCTGTATCAAGTGAAACATCCATTAATCGTACTCCTCAAACAACTCTTCCAGAGACTCTTCTTCCTCTGTTACAAGCTCCTCATTTAAATCTGAGGTATCTATGCCTACGAGATTGAAGGCTTTCTTTAAACTGGACAGTGGAATGTATTTATTTTCATAATTACTGATCACATAATCTATATACTGTGGCGGAACAACCAGCTTATTCACAGCCGATAACAAATCCTCATCTGCACCTAACATCGCAAACAGTTTTTTGGATGAGTAAAAATCACGTTCCTTATATAATGATTGCTTTTTATTATAATCAATGATATTTAGTGAATACAATCGCTCCAACAAGGCACTATAACTTACGTTGAATTCCAGCTGCATTTGAACAATATTGATAGCTCTTAACTCAGATCCTGTCTTTTTCAGTACTTCCTCCAGCATTAATTTCATTTTATCTTCCGGCATTAAAAGACAATCTGCAAAATAATATGCTCTTTCTTCTGAAATACTATCTTCTGTCTCAGATTCCCTGTCGATTTTTATATTTCCAATATTTTCTTCAAAATCAAATATAATATGCCCCAATTCATGTGCAATCGTATAGATTTCACGCGAAAGTATTTCTGAAGAATTTGATATAATGATTTTTTTCCCTTCAAAAACCGTAGCAAATCCTAATATCGTATTTTTTCCAAAGGGGTAGCGAATTAATTCTATACCCTGCTGTATTACAAAAGAAAAAATATCCGAAATACCATTTGTATCAACACCATAGGTTTTTCGTAAACGCTTAGCGCGTAAAGCGACCTCTCTGTGATCAAACTTCATCAGCCTTTCCTCTCATTCTATAGTAGAGTTTTTCATGGGCACGAAATGTCTTTAATATATCTACGATCTTATCGATCGATTCATTAACGTCTGTCGCATTTTCAACATCTCTAAAATACATTTGCAAATCTACTTCTTCAGCCGCCGCTGTAATCGAAGAAACCGGTACTGCCATGAAATCAGCGAAAGATTTTATCATTGCATAGGAAATGTCTGACTGTCCGTTTTCAATTCGCGCAAGCCGCTGCCTGGATATTCCCAAAACAGACGCAATCTCTTCCTGGCTTACTTTTCTTTCTGTCCGAATCTCATTGATTCGTTTACCAATTGCATAACTCATGATGTCCCTCCTCTCTATGTTTTGTATCATAACACATTTTGCACATGTGTCAATGTTTATGTTGTATTTTGTAACATGAACTTTTTAGAAGAACTCTTATAAAAGTTAATATCACCTTTAATCAAACATTGTTTTGCCTTGCGGGTTTTCCAGTGCTTCAAAACACATTTCAATCTGCTCTCTGGTATTTTTTTCTACCGAAAGGCTGTCAGGTATCTCATTTCTGCCAAAGTAACCGATACCTGTCGTTTCCAGGTTCTCCCGGAAGCTTCCTCCCTTATTCTCACAGTAGACAAAAATCTTTATGATGCCATAAGCATAATTACATACATTGTGCTTTCTCCAATCCTGAACAGCGATCAATCTTTCTGCCTTTACAGAAATACCTGCTTCTTCAAGAACCTCTTTTTCTGTGTTGGAAGCGATAGACTGATCTACATCGCACCAGCCGCCCGGCAAGGACCAATTGCCGTTGGACTCATGCACCAGAAGAATCTTTCCTTCAGAAAAAACAGCCGCACGGGTATCGATTTTTGGCGTCTGATATCCTGTTTCATTACAAAAGAGATCCCTTACTTTTTCCCTGGGGATATCTGTCTTAGCTGCAATCATTTCTGCCGCAATCTCACGCAGCTGCTCATATCGCTCCAGATCATAGGGATCCTTTCCGTAAGCAAGGCCCGTCTGCGCAATACTTTGAATGCGTATAGCAAATTCGATCCATTGATCATTCATTTATAATTCTCCTCTATATTTGTCTTAGCTAAGATAAATTACTGTAACCCCTACGTCTCTTTAGAAGAGTTCGGGGATGCTTGTTCTGCTTTCGAATAAATAAGCCTCATGTGCTTTCACAAGCAGCTTGATCACACCGCAATCATCCTTACGGAAAAGCATCTCTTTTCCCAGTGCATCCACGGCACTAAACTGTTCAAAGCTATTGCTTTCTTCCAAATCCTGCGCACCCAGAATGCCTACAGGAAGCGGCAGCCAGTAATCCTCTCTTTCCGTTGATATGACTGTGATCCAGCATTCCTTTTCATCCTGTCTTGCAAAGGAAAGGATTTGTCCTGCCGCATACAGAAACTGGAAAGTACCCTCCGCAAAAGCTTTATGCGCAGTGCGTAAATGAGAAAGCTTCTGATAGAGCTGATAAGTGTCCTTATGCTCAAAGCCTGTATTCCAGGGCATTGGATAGCGGCATCCTTCGATCGTATCCACATAGCCATCAATGGCAGCCTCATCGCCGTAATAGATACAGGGACTTCCCATCATGGTAAACTGACCAATGACAGCACCGCGATATTCCTCCGGATGAATCCCTTCATTATTGTGCAGTCGGTTCACATCATGGCTATCGATCAGATTAAAGAGATTCTGCTGCAAGGCAAAAGGCAGCAGTCCCAGAAAGCTCTGCATTTTTTCTCTGACAGCCTCTGCACTGATTCTCTGCCGAATGCCCCAAAGCTCGCCAGTCATATCCAGCACCGGGTCTGACATACCAATGAAGGGACGCCATATTCTGGCACAGGCATAATAATCCATGGGTGAATCCCACTCTTCCCCCTGCAGATATTCTGAACAATCATTCCACTCCTCCGCCAGGATATAGGCCTGGGGATTTTCTTCTTTGATCGCGCTACGGATTTCCTTCCAGACCTCATGATCCAGCTGGTCCGGACCATATTTGGCCATGACATCCGCCACATCGAAACGCCATCCATCGATATGATAAGGCGCTTTCAGCCATTTGCGCAGAACCGCATCCTCTGCGCGATATAATTTGTCCCGCAGAGAAGCACTGTGGTAGTTCAGCTCCGGCATATTCAGGTGACCCAGCCAGCCCATATAGCTTCCGTCATTATCGAGAAAATAATATTCCCTTTCCTTACTCTGCGGATTATGATAGGCACCTATGGACTTATCAAAGAATGTACAGTCACGGTTAAACCATTTATGCTCTGTGCCTGTGTGATTAATGGAAATATCCAGAATCAGACGCATGCCGTTCTCATGCAAGGCTTTCGATAGATTCGCCAATGCCTCATCGCCGCCAAAATGCGGATCCACATGCTCATAATCGATGCAGTCATATTTATGAATGGAAGGCGCCTGAAAAATGGGATTCAGATAAATCGCCGTCACACCCAACTCCTTCAGATAAGGAATTTTCTGCTGTATACCAATGAGGTCGCCGCCGTAAAAATCCAGGCAATGACTCTCCTCATAATGGGCCGGCGCCTGGTACCAGTTACGGATATGCTGGGATGCAAATCCTTCCTGCAGAATCTCACCATCCTGCACATCCAAAGAGGAATCCCCGTTGGCGAAGCGCTCCGGGAAAATCTGATAAAAGACCGCATGCTTTACCCAGGAGGGCTGCTCATAATCCGCCAGAAGACAGAAATCATAGGTTTCATTCTGCAGATAAGAAGTTAAGCCTTTCTGCGTATAGCAATACAGGCTATTCTCTTTTACTCCCTGCAGATAAAACTGATAGCGCAGCTTTTTCTGTGTCATGGTCACTTCTGTTTCATAATAGCTGAGTCCTCGCTCTGCCCTGATCCAGTGCATTTGCGCTGTACGCTGGGATCCGTCCATGATATAGCGCAGGACTACCTTCTGCACCGGTGCCCACTCCAGCATACGAATGCGTATACGCACCTTCTCCCCGATGGCAGGCTGCTGTGTGCTGACAAAGAGCGCCGAACCGTCACTATAGACACTATCTTTCCAGTATTTTTCAATAAACTGTTCTTTTGTTTTAATTTGTTCCATATGTTAATCCTTAGATTCAAGTCTTATTCCTTAATAATTTAGCTTGCCGGAATATCGTCCTTCTCTCTGCGTTATGCTTTGCGAAAATGCTGCTGTACAATCTCCAGCTCTTTGTCACAATACTTCAGAATACTCTTCCTATGGGTAATGACCAGACAGGTCGGCTTCGGATCAAGCCGCTGGATTCCCTCCAGCACCTTCAGCTCCGTTTGTTCATCCAATGAAGAAGTGGCTTCATCCAAAATCAGGAAAGGCGCCTTGCGGACCAGGGCTCTGGCAATGGCCACACGCTGGGCCTGTCCTTCGGATATGCCGTGGCCCCTTTCACCGATTACGGTATCAATGCCATCAGGCAATTTGCGGACAAAGTCCGCGCCGGAAGCCATCTCCAGGGCTTCCCACATTTCTTCCTCCGTGGCATCCAGCCTTCCCATATGAATATTTTCCCGCACGGTACCACTGAAAAGTGTATTGCCCTGTGGTACATAGGATATAAAGGATCTGCAGTTTGCATTTCCCTCTACTCGTTCACCTTTTTCATTAAAAAATGAAATCTGACCGCTATTCGCACTCATAAAGGCCATGACCAGCCGGATCAGCGTCGTTTTTCCGATGCCGGATTCACCGATCACAGCTACCATCTCTCCCGGTTTAATCTGTAAGTCAACCTCGGAAAGGATAATCTCATCTGTGTATCCAAAGGTCACCTTTTGCACATCAACGCCTATATTTTCAGGTGTGATCATTTCATCAAGCTTTTCCTCTTCCACAATATCCTGGATCTCTATAATTCTTCCTGCGGAAGCCAGAATAGATACCACAGCCGGCACCTGCTGGGCCAGCTGCAGGATTGGCGACTGCACACGGTTTACCAGGGTCAGGAAGATAGACATAGTACCATAGGTAATCGTTCCTGCGGAAAGCAGCAATGCTCCATAGGTAAATGCCACGATATAGCCACTCTGAAAGGTCATAGAAAGAATCGTAGAATAGAGAGAAGCGAATTTAGTTCGCTTAAAGACCCAGAAAAAACGATTTTCCCGCAATTCAGTAAGCCTCTTCGTAGAGTATTCCTCATTTGCAAAGGATTTCACGATCATGAGATTCGCAATACTCTCCTGCATAAAAGAGCGATACTTAGCCTCTGTCTCCTGCACCTTTACCTGCAGCTTCTTCATGCGTCCGCCCAAAAGCCAGGCAACGATACCTGCCACCGGCGCGATCATCAATGCAAAGATGGCCAGCAAAGGTGAATAATAGAAGAGCGTAAAAAATACCATGATCAACTGTATAAACAAAGTAATGATCGATGGAATCGTATTAATAATACCGTTAGAGACACTTTCTGCGTCACTGGTCAATCTGGTCATCAGATCACCGGAATGATATTTCTGCACTTCCAGCCAATTGGATTTGAGGATTTTCTCATACAGCTGCTTGCGGATGCCGAAGGAAAAACGCTCCTCCAGCATGGTACTAAAGAGATTATAGGCAACTGCTACAACCTGCGTCAGTATGATCAGACCTGCATACAGCATAATGAAATGCAGTACCTGATTTCGGGCGCCGTTTGTCGCCTGGTCAATGATTTTCTTTGAAATGACTGCCATGATCAGGGAAATTGCCGTCTGACCGACATTGATCAGCATCATGAAACTGATCCGGCCCACATAAGGCTTTGTATAAGCTGCCAGCCAGCGCGCATACATTAATTGATTATCACGATCATTCCATAAAAATTTAAGCTTTTCGATTTTATTCATAAAATATAGACCACCTATTCTTAAACGATAAATAGTGGAAATGATTCCTCCCATCCGTTCGGAATCACCACGGCTTATGATACCAATGCATGGTGCCGGGTAAATGATTCCACCATGTATTATATCATACATACATTATTCTAAAATATAGATTATTTCCCACGCTCAAAAAAACCTCAAAAAAACAAAGCTCTGAAAAACAGCCCTATCTTTTCTATCCTGTTAAGGGTTAGATATGTTATGATAATAAACGTTAGTTTTCAGCAAATATTTAACGGGAGGTAAATATTTTTTATGCCCTACACATCGAAATGCAGCTTATCCCGAACGACATTGAAATACATTGCCCTGGCAGCCATGCTCTGTGATCACACTGCCTATTTTCTGGTCTCACATAGCGCACATCCCTTGATTTTTTCACTTATGCGCGGCTTCGGACGTTTCACAGCCCCGATCATGTGCTACTTTCTGGCAGAAGGCTTTATTTTTTCCCATTCTCATCGGAAATATGCCCTGCGCTTAGGGATTTTTGCCCTGCTATCCCAGATTCCCTGGACACTGGCCCTGCATAAAACTTTATTTACATGGGATTTTTTTACTGATCAAAATATGATTTATACGCTTTTTATCAGTTTTCTGATTCTCTGTGTTTGGAAATATATGCCGGAACAGGGTTGGAAACAGGTCCTGATTGTTTTACTCTTTGTCATGACCTACAATAGTGACTGGGGCTTATATGCGCCGACCTGGGTCCTTCTTTTTTATTTCTACCGGAATGATTTGCAGAAAAAATGGCTCTTCTACTTCGTGGTCGCCGCTTTGGAAATTATCTCTTCCTTTAGTGACGCCCTCTCGCTCGGTTACGGGTGGTATGAATGCATCTGGAAATTCGGTCTTTTACTGGTAATTCCTCTGCTGATTTCCTATAATGGAAATAAGGGAAAGACCCATCCTTTTCACAAATGGGTATTTTATCTAATATATCCTTTACAATTTTTCATGTTTTATTTTCTGCAGCTTGAGGGAATACGATTTGTTTCCTGAAAAATCCTGCATTCCCTTTTGCAGACTGCTTTGTTTTTATACTTACCATTTATAGAGGTGGGAATTTTCTCCGCCTGAGATAAAAAGACTTTCACATGCAGAAATTAAGTTTTGGAAGAAAAGAGGTTTTTATATGTCTGATTATATTTTAAGCTGTTGTTCCACAGTGGACCTGACCAATGCACAGATGGAGGCCCGCCAAATACATTATGCCAGCTTTCATTATGAGCTCGGTGACAAATCCTATCTGGACGATATGGGCAAATCCATCTCTATGGCTGATTTTTATCAGCAGATGGTGGATGGCGCCATGACCCGCACATCCCAGCTCAATCAGAGCGAATACTATGAATATTTTGAGCCCTTTTTGAAAGCCGGTAAAGATGTCCTGCATTTGACACTGAGTTCCGGTATTTCCGGTACCTTCAATTCTGCCCGTCTGGCAGCAGAAGAACTGCGGGAGGCATACCCTGAACGAAAGATTATTGTTCTGGATTCTCTGGCAGCCTCTTCCGGCTATGGTCTTCTGATGGATAAGCTGGCAGATCTTCGTGACGAAGGAAAAAGCATTGAGGAAGTCGCTGCCTATGCAGAGGCGCATAAGCTGGAGCTGGTACATTGGTTCTTTTCCTCCGATCTGACTTTTTATATCCGCGGCGGCCGTGTTTCCAAAGCTTCCGGCTTCATTGGCCAGGTTTTGAATATCTGTCCTTTGCTGAATGTGAGCTATAAGGGCGAACTGATCGTCCGTGAAAAAATCCGCACCAAACGAAAAGTCATCCGCACCATCGCAAACAAGATGATCGAGCAGGCAGAAAAGGGGGCCGACTATGACGGCAAGTGTTATATGTCCTGTTCCGCCTGCCATGAGGATGCCAGGGCCGTAGCTGCCATCGTCGAAAAAGCATTTCCTAAGCTCAATGGAAAAGTGGAAATCTTTGACATCGGACCAACCATCGGCGCACACACAGGCCCTGGAACCGTAGCACTCTTCTTCTGGGGCAAAAAACGTACCGATTAAAAAACAGAGCTGTCGCAATACCGCGACAGCTCTGTTTTTATTATCAGATCATAGATATTGGTCTGCGACCCATCCGGCGGCTTTTCCCCACCAGATGTAATGCAGATAGTAGCCTTTCAGATTGCTTCCGTATACTTCCTTCAATTCCGGATAATTCGCCATGTAGATATAAACATTGAATTCTTCGCTGCCCTGGCGTCCCGACGGCATGCCCCAGCGGACGAAATTCGCCAGCGTGGCCTCATCATCGTCTCCAAAGGCTTCTGCCACATCCGCATTACTGTGGAAGTATTCATAGTTATAGACATCACTGTAATCGATGCCATTATAAACCGTCACCGCTTCATGCGGCAGCAGATGATCTGCCACCAGACCGGCGGCTTTTCCCCACCAGATATAATGCAGGTAGTAACCCTTCAACGTACTGCCGTAGGTCTTGACCAGCTCAGGATAATTTTTCATATAAATATAAACATTAAATTCTTCATTTCCCTGGCGTCCTGACGGCATGCCCCAGCGGACGAAATTCGCCAGCGTAGCCTCATCATCGTCTCCAAAGGCTTCTGCCACATCCGCATTACTGTGGAAGTATTCATAGTCGTAGACATCGCTGTAATCGATGCCATTATAAACCGTTACCGCTTCATGCGGCAACAGATGATCCGCCACCAGTCCTGCAGCCTTTCCCCACCAGATATAATGCAGGTAATAACCTTTCAGGGTACTACCGTAGGTCTTGACCAGCTCCGGATAGTTTTTCATGTAGATATTTACATTAAATTCTTCATTTCCCTGACGTCCCGACGGCATACCCCAGCGGACGAAATTCGCCAGCGTAGCTACGTCGTCATCGCCAAAAGCAGCCGCCACATCGGCATTGCTATGGAAATACTCATAATCATATACCGGACTGTAATCGATGCCATTCTGTACTGTAGCATAAGTCTTTGACGGCGCAGGCGTTGGTTCCGGTGTCGGCTCAGGTGTCGGTTCTGCTTCTTCTCCCGTATAGGAAGAAAGATCCACATAACCGTATCCGTATTCCGCATCTCTTCCCTCGTCACCCAGATCCACCGCATTTGCCTGCAATACCTCATAAATATCACTCTGCACAAAGGACGGATTCTTTAATTTGATCAAAGCCGCTGCCGCAGAAATATGCGCTGCCGCCATTGAGGTACCATTCATCATTTTCAGCTCATTATTCAGTGTCGCGCTGACAATTTTGTTTCCGGGCGCCACGAAATCCAGCTCATCCCCGTAATTAGACCAGGAACAGCGTGTATAGGAATCATCGGATTCCTGAATCGCACCTACACTGATGGGAAGACTGCTGCAGGCCGGAGCCGGGAAATTGCCGCTGAATACCCTGCTGTTATTACCGGATGCCGTACAGATCGTCACGCCCTGTTCGATGGCATTGCGCATACTGTTTTCCAGAAGCGTCATAGAACCGTCTGAAATAGCACTGCTACTGTTCAGGCTGGTATTGATCACATCCGCATTTTTCTCTGCCGCATAATCAATACCAAGGGCCAGATGCAGAATATTTGAGGTATAGCTTCCTGAATCATTCAGATAAAAAATTTTTACGATCATCAGCTGCACTGCATCTGTGGTGCCACCGGCGATGATTCCCGCCACATGGGTACCGTGACCACTGACCGTATCCTCATAATCCTGGCTATAATCCTCTACGCTAGAAGCCTCTTTGGCAAAATTGATCGAATTTTCCGTATCGATCCTGCTCGCAATCATTTCATGATCCGAATCTACACCACAGTCAAGCACCGCTACTTCTACATTGCCGGACCAGGCGGCCGCCCTTTGCTTAAGGCTATCCAAACCCATCAGATGCAGGCCGTCAAAGGCATCCGGAAATAAATCAATCGTAGGAACATAGACCTCCGCATCATTTCCGTCACTTTCCTCATCCTCAGCCATGATAATCTCGTCATTCGGAAAGAGTTGGTCCTCATCAAAGCCTTCCTGCAGAAATGCTTCCTGCGCAGCCTCTGTCGCCTCCTCTGAAGCGTAAGAAAGCACGTAATAGGAACCCGGTTCATAATAAAATACCTCTTCTGCACCATAGGTCTTTTCCGGTGCATCTTCTGACAAAAGGATCAGATCATTTTCATCCTCCGCCAGAATCGTCTCCACGGCTTCCTCCGCCGATGCGACCAGCTGCAGGTCATAATTCTCTTCTTCGACAGCATCCATCTGATCTTCGTCACTCACATCAGCATTATCTCCGGAAGTCACATTTTCTTCTGTTTCCCTGCCATCAGAAATTGTCAATTCAGCGTCCTTCTCTGCCGCCGAACTGTTTTCACCTGCATTATCAGCTTCTAAAGCCAGGGTATTAGCCGCCGGTGTAATGATCATGCTCGCAGACAATATAGCTGCGATTATTTTCCTATATACTTTATTTTTCATAAAATCGCCTTTTTATTCCTTCCTTTTGCATGCAAACCGTGATTCGTGTTTTTCCGGCATGGCGAATGCTTCAGTATGCGTAAGAAGTGTCCGGCGGACACTTCCTGTTAACTGTTTAGTTTTCTGAGCAATTCCGTAAAGTAATCCGGCAGCGGTGCCTGAAATTCCACATATACTCCCGTCGAAGGATGTCGGAAGCCGAGCACCATGGCATGCAGCGTCTGTCCTGTCAGGTGAGCTACCGGTGATTTTTTCGGACCGTAAAGTTCGTCTCCGAGAATGGGATAACCTAAATGCGCCATGTGAACCCTGATCTGATGAGTACGACCTGTTTCCAGTGTACACTCCACATATGTATAACCCTTTTGTAATCTTTCCAGAACCCGCACATGGGTCACAGCAGCTTTTCCTCCCTGGGGAAGCACAGCCATCTTTTTCCTATCTTTCAGGCTTCTGCCAATATTTCCCTCAATGGTATAATTGTCCTCCGGCAAAATGCCGATACAAATGGCACGATATTTGCGGGTGATATCATGCACGGCCAGCTGCTCTGCCAGGGCACGATGTGCCGTATCATTCTTACAAACGACCAGGGAACCTGTCGTATTCTGATCGATTCTGTGAACAATACCCGGGCGCAGGACACCGTTAATGCCGGACAGGCGATCCTGGCAATGATACATCAGCGCATTGACCAAGGTATGCTCATAATGCCCTGCCGCCGGATGTACCACCATATTTTTCGGTTTATTAACGATCAGAAAATCCTCGTCCTCATAAATAATGTCCAGCGGAATATCCTCCGGGACAATATCCGGAACCGTTGTATCAGGAATATCCAGCTTTACAATGTCTTCGACAGCTGTTTTATAGTTGGCCTTTACCACTTTTCCGTTAACCAGCAAACCTTCGTTTTTGATTAATTTCTGAATATAAGAGCGTGAAAGATTCTCCAGCTTATCCGAAAGGAATCGATCGATCCTGACATTCTCTTCACCGGATTCCACCTCAAGTGTAACTGTTTTCATATATTTACCTGATTCCTAAAATATTTTTCCGTTTAAATGAAGTAGCATTTCACTTAATCACTTTTCATCCGTGAAGGTCTCATCTGAAAAGCGGATGGCCACTGAATAAAAAAGGCTGTCACATGCGATAGCTGATCAAGCCCGGAAAATACCTTCCTTTCTTGCTCAATGCTGTATTTCATGGCAGCCCCTTTGCTCCATCATTTGCGGATGGAGAAAATATTCAGTTCTTCTTCTTTGTATACAAACAAAAGCAGGACTACCAGCAGTATAACACCCACAGTCACATAAATATCTGCTACATTAAATACCGGGAAATTGATTAATTTGAAATAAATAAAGTCCCGCACATATTGCAGTGTGATACGATCGATAAAATTACCGATGGCGCCGGCGACCAGCATGACAACCGAAAGTGAAAGCGGCATAAAGCGGCCCGTTTTCGGGACTTTGCGGAAGAAGCAGAGGGCAATGACCAGAAATACCACTGTGATGATCCAAAAGAAATACTGCTTGTTCTGCAGCATACCAAAGGCTGCACCGTGATTCTCCAGATAATAGATTTCCAATACGTTCTTAATCAGTACGATCGGATCCTGCCCCTTCAGATGATCCACGGCAAGAATCTTCGTCCATTGATCCAAGGCGATCATAATCACCGCCAGAAAAAGCATCAGTGGATAAAAAAAGCTCGCCGCATATGTTTTTTCTGTTTTTCTCATTTCCATAAGTAATTTACGTTACCTTTCTTCTGTGATTACCTTTGCCATTTCCAGAATTTCCTCTTCAGAAATGCTTTCGTCTATGACAGCCGTACCGAATGGCTTCAGAAGAATGAATTTAATATGTCCCTTCTCCATCTTTTTATCTGATTTCGTAGCCTCCAGGATATCCTCTGCTGAGATTCCCTCCACCGAAACAGGAAGATGATACAAACGATTCATATCGATGATCATCTGATAGTCGTCATTGGAAATATAGCCTTTTTTCGCAGAAAGATAGGCTGCGGCCACCATACCGATGGCTACACATTGTCCGTGAAGCAGTGTGAAATCCTTCAGCTTCTCCACCGCATGTCCAAGCGTATGTCCCAGATTCAGGATAGCGCGTAAGCCATTCTCCTTTGGATCCTCCGCCACGACAGCCGCCTTAATCTCGCAGCATTTACGGATTAGATAGGCTAAGGCTTCCGGATCTTTCTTCTGTACCGCATCACTATGCGTCTGTAACCAGAGTGCAAACTCCCGATCCCGGAGATATGCGCTTTTCAGTACTTCGGCCATGCCGGAGGCAAACTGTTCTGCCGGCAGCGTCTCCAGGGCTTTCATGTTCATATACACAAGGCGGGGCTGATAAAAAGCACCTACCATATTTTTATATTGCTGAAAGTCAACACCTGTTTTTCCGCCGACGCTGCTATCTACTTCCGAAAGAAGTGTCGTCGGAACCTGTATATAATTAATGCCACGCAGGTAACTGGCTGCCGTAAAGCCGGTCATATCACCTGTCACTCCACCGCCCAGTGCCACAAGCATATCCTTTCGGTCAAATTTATGATCGATCAGAAATTCATAAATGGTAATGATCGTCTGCAGATTTTTATACTCTTCTCCGGCAGGAATAACGAACGCATATACCTGGGAGAAGCATGTCTCCAATTCTTTTTTCACTTCCTCCAGATAGAAGTCCGCCACATTGCTGTCAGTTACAATACAGATTTTTCCGGGACACAATGGAATATCATTGATTGCCTGCGCAAGTCCAGAAAAGGAATCTGTCCATTGAATATTGTACGAAAATTCCATGCCGCTGCTCTCACGGCTGATATTAAGTAAATCCATGACACTCTCCTAAATTTCTATTTTTTCTACCAACTGCAATTCGCATTCCGGCCGGTCATGCCCTCCCTGCATGCTGCACACAAAGGTTCACCGGACCTTTGCTTTGCATACAGAGCATCATTTTGTTGGGGTTGAAATGTATATAAAAAAGTTTGAATTTCCCGGCTCCTATAGACACCCGAATGGGGTACTTCAGCTAAAGAGGACATCACCTTATAAGTTATACATATTTATAAAGCCGGACAACTTCTCGCCCTTTTTTCGTCGTATTCAAGACCTGAGCGAAACGACATTTGCCAAATCCCCGCACAGAAATCACATCTCCTGCATTCACCTGATAGCCCGCCGATGTGATTACCTTTGCATTTACCTGCACATTGCCTCTGGGAATAAGCGAACTAATGGACGAACGCGATGTACCGAAGGCCAGTGCAATGATGCTGTCCAGCCTCACCGAAGCAACACTTCCTGTCACTTCCTTCATTTCCGGCTCTACCCGGGTAAAAGCAGCATCCACAAGCTGCACATTTACTGCTGTATGACGAATCATCCGGAGCTCTTCCGTAAAAAAATCCAACAGATTTTCCTGACAGAAAAAATAAGCTCTTTCGTCTTTTACAATGATATCTCCGATTCTGGAACGATCCACACCCAGGGCCAGAATACTACCCATGAAATCCCGATGATTCAGTTTTTCGGCATATTTCGCACTGACCGGACTAATCTCCAGACATTGAAAAGGATAAATGACCGGATAGAGATCCGCAAGAGATGCCGGTATAAAAGCAGCCATTTTTCGTTCTGCCATTTCATATCCGCCATCAAAGGACAGCTGTATACCGTATTGCTTCCACGGGATGCTTCGCACGATATTCTGTTGGTTTAAATCAAGAAAATCACTGAACATGACGATATCTCTCGCGAAAGACATCCGTCCCAGTTCAGTGATTCTCTTTTTGAATTGTTCTTCTGTATTCATGAATAATCCAAATTTACTATATTACTATTTAATAATCATTACGCATAGAAGGGATACCACCATTCAATACGTCCGTAATATCTCCGGAGATTTCTACCGCCTCTGGGGTCAGAATAAAAATATAACCGGAAATCTTCTGCAGGCTACCGTTCAGTGCATAGCATGCGCCGCAGGAAAAGTCGATGATTCTCTGGGCCAGATCCACATCAACACCCTCCAGATTCAAAACAACTGTACTCTCTGTCAGCAGATTATCTGCAATCTCTCTGGTATTTTCCATTGAAACCGGTTTAATTACTGCTACTTCCATGTCGTTTACTTCCCTTGCTGGTCTGGATTTCTGATTAATCTGTGTCACTTTAGACTTCTGTTTATTTTTCGATGAATTACGGGATTTCTTCTCGCGCTGAACAGGAATTTCTTCGATTTCATCATCGTATTCCTCTTCTTTTTTCATCTTTTTCATGAAACGACTTTTCTGCTTCGGAGCTTCTACGATTTCTTCCTCTTCCTCGTATTCTTCCTCTTCATCATAAAATTCATCGTCATCATCATAATCATCGTTCAGACGAACCACATTCAGAAACTTATCCAAGAAACTCATTTATACATTCTCCCTCGTTTGCTAGTCTTAGATACTGTAGTTCCTGGCGCCAAAAATAGCCGTTCCGACTCTTACAAGTGTCGCACCCTCTTCAATTGCAACCTCAAAATCGCCAGTCATACCCATACTTAAGTCAGTCATATTAACATTATTAATGTTTTTAGAATCAATGTCAACACTTAATTCCTTTAATTTCCGAAAAACAGGACGGTTCTCTTCCGGATCATCTACAAAAGGCGCGATGGTCATCAGGCCCTGCACATGAATATTCGGAAGCTTGGCAATCTCTTCCACCAGCGCCAGTGTCTTTTCTGTGGTAACGCCGAACTTGCTATCCTCTTCCGCCACATTCACCTCCACCAGCACAGGAATCACACGGTCATGCTTTGCCGCCTCTTTATTAATGGTTTCCGCAAGCTTGAGGGAATCAACGGAATGAATCATGCTAACCTTGTCAGCGATATATTTGACCTTATTGGTCTGCAGGTGTCCGATCATATGCCACTTGATGTCCTTGGCCATATTTTCATATTTCATTTTCAGTTCCTGCGCTTTATTTTCACCGAAATGACGCTCGCCGGTTGCATAAATTTCCTCAAGCATCTCAATAGGCTTAGTTTTACTGACTGCAATCAGCGTGACTTCATTTCGGTCACGTCCGCTTCTGGCGCATGCGCGCTGTACACGCTCTTCTACTGCATAATAATTTTCTTTTAACATTCCATTAGTTCCTTTCTATTCTCTTATCAGCGAATGATCTGATCCTCTTTCACATCCTTCTGGTCACGCACAATATAATCATACTGCTTCAGGTCAGATTCTTCGTCATTAGAGATAATACAATATTCCTCGTTTTCATCTATGATACTCACACTCTGGAAAATCGCATAGCCTTTATTAATATTATACACGCCTTTTAAGGAATAGCTTTCACCGATCGTATAACGTGATTCTGATCCATTCAGAATAATGACATCACCCTCGTCGAAGTAACTTTTCTCCACCAGATAATATTTCACAGTTTCCGGTTCCTCATCCTCCACTGCAGTATCTGTGGATTGTTCCGTATCCGATGATGCTGAGGTATTCGAAGCATCTGTCGTGGTCTCTGTCATATCTCCTGCATTGGCCGCCTCTGTCTCTGCTGTATTTCCGGTATTCTCCGTACTTATTTCCGCATTCACAGCGCCATTGTCAGTGCTTTGCCCGGCTGCACTGTCCTTATCTTCTGATTCCGTGCCGCCTGATTGACTTTCTACCGTTTCATTTTCACTGCTATTACTTTCTTCCGTATCCACGAGACTTTCTGTTTCTTCCGATGCAGCTGTCTCCTTTGTCCCGCTTTCTTCCACTGTCATTTCTATGGAATCGAAAATCGCATCTTCGACCATAACCGCAGTTTTATTTCCTTTTTTATCGGTGGTTTCTTTTAAGAAGCCCTTGCTTCCATCCTCCGTTTCGTAACTGTAATCCTCCGGGATCATATAAAACTCTTTATCAACAATAGCTGTCTTCGGAACCTTCAATCCGTATTTGGTATTGGTGATCAGCTCAATATCCAAAAAGCGTTCTTTGCTGTATCGTACTAATCCTCTCTGAAAGGTAATCTCTGCGTAATGATAGCCTTCCTGATCAAATGTACGGACTTCGCCGCTTTCTTCTCTTCCATCCTTTTCGAATTTCACCGTAATTTCTTCATAGTCTGCTATACGGTTCAACTGACCATCGGAAAGTGGAATCACCACTGACCATTCCTCACCGGAGATCAATTTATATACAGGTGTATTGGCTGCCACCTGCTCCGTGGTCTGTAATCGCTGTTTCCGATAATTATTATAATTGAAATCATCCTGGCTTATGGTATCTGCCGTTTTTCCTTCATACCCATCTGTGTAATAGGAAACGATGCCATCAGAGGAAGCCTTTACTTCTGTGCCGTTACCTTCTATATAATTGGATGCCATTGCATTGGATTCCAAAGTATATTTCAGATCATATACTGTACTAAAACGAGAGGCTTTATAATTTTCCGCATAATCATAGGCGGTAGTCCGCAAGCTCGCCAGCGTTTCTTCATCCGCCGCCTCTTCTGTCCCTGTATTTGTCGAAGCAGCTTGTCCCCCCTGTGGTGTTGCATTGACTGCATACACCGTCTCATTGACTGCTGTACGACCGCCTTCCGGCGTATAGTAGGTCAGATATCCGCCGTTTGCAGCATTGACCACGGTTTCATCTCTAAGGACCAGTGCCGTATAAGTACTGTTCTGAGATAGGGTTCCCAATTTTACATGATAGCTCGTAATGTGATCCGTCGTAAAATAAATCACCATGGACGCAATCAGGTATAAAAAAATCATGCCAAAGATCACGAGACTGATATTCGTCGTAAATCTGTTGTTCTTTTTCAAATGTCTTCTCCCCTGCTGTGTTTTTACGAAAAAAACAAAAGGAATCATACGCTATTAAATAACAGGTATAATTCCCTTTGAAAAAATCTATTCTTGAATGTTCACACTAATTACCTTCTGACGGATTATAATGCAACAACAACTTTCTCCTGTAATTCAGCACTCAATTCTTCTTTGTCAAGTGCAATACTGATAATAAAATCTACATTAAATGCTTTGCTGATTTCCTCAAGCTCTGCGATTGTAGCACTCAGAACTTCTTTATCTCCCTCATCGATTCTGGCAACTTTACGGAAGTTATCTGCATAAATATACTGAAGATCATGATCCTGGGAAAGAATACCACATACAAAGCCAACAAACTCTGCACTGTTCTTCACCGGGTAAGATGTCATATTAATCATTCTGATACGATTATTCAGATCGTACATTTTTGCTGTGTCTTTGTCGAGGTATACAATATTTCCTGTAGCCTCTTTAATAGCTTTATTAGCTTCATCCAAAAGATATCTTGTTTTACCTTTTCCGTTGTTTCCTGCAATTAACTGAACCATAGCAGTTTCCTCCTTATTTATAGAATTTTAGACTAAAAACGTATGCGTTCATATATCAATTATAGAGTGTTTGTACAAAAATTACAAGCAAATTAACATCTGTTTGTTAAGTTTTAACTTATTGTCCATAATTTATGTATATGTGCTAACTGTTTGTTTTATTTAATAACCCATCCATGTCTTCATATAATGTGGGTTTATTAAAGGCATTTAATACGATAGAAATATACGGAATACCATATCTGTTCTGTACGGCCAGCGCCAGACAGGATCCGGCTTCATCTGTCGTTCCTGTTTTTCCGGCCATAATGGTAATACCATCCGGCAAAGTATGCTCACCGCTCAGATATTTATCTGTGGATGGCAGGTTATATGCGCGATAGCTTCCGTCCTTATCCCAGATTTCCAATGTATAAAAAGGATTTTTCATAACATCGGTAATTTCTGTATATTTGGAAACTTCATTCAGCATCAGATAAATATCATAGGTCGTGGTGTAATGATTATCATCGTGAAGTCCGTGCGGATTTACGAAGTGGGTTCCGGTCATACCAAGACTCTGGGCCTCTTCATTCATCATTTGTACAAATCCGTCTATGCTGCCGCCCACGTGTCTGGCAATGGCCATGGCCGTATCATTTGCGGAGTAGACGAGCAAGGCGGAAAAAAGCTGTTTTAAGGTGACTGTGTCATCAATATCCAAACCCGACATCTGCGATTCCGCATCCAGTGCAAAATCCTCTGCCACCATGGTTACCTCGTCATCCATATTTCCGTATTTGGCACAAAGTAAGGCCGTCATAAGCTTGGTGATACTGGCAGGATAGACTGTATCATATATTCCCTGTGAAAAAATAGCTTCTTTGGTTTCCAGATTAAAGAGCAAGCCTCTCTCACTGCTGGCGGATAAGCTCACATCAGAAGCTACGTTTCCATCAGAAACACAGAGATCTTCTGCGAATGCTGAAGCCACATTTGTCGTATTGTAGGCAGTATCCATGTAGGAAGTCAGATTCTTACAATCGTAGGGATAACGAATTTCATGGACTGCACCGCTGTCATTAAAAAACAGATAACCGATAATACCCAAAAGCATCGTAACCACAACGATCAAAAGAATCAAAAGATTTCTGACCAGCTGTTCTTTTCTGGTTTTTCCCGGTAATGTAATTGGATTCATTTTTTTTCTCTCCATCAATTCAGTTTAGATATAAAAGATATGATGGTCTTCATAGGACGACGTCTGACCTCATTGGTCTCTATAATATAATAATTCTTATTCTGCAAACCAATGTTCAAAACGATACCCATACCGATATACATACTCAAAAGAGATGTTAATCCATAACTTACAAAGGGCAGCGGCGTTCCTGTGTTCGGGAACAAGCCGGTCGCTACACAGATATTGATAAAACTCTGTACTGCCACCAGCGAAGCCATCCCTGTACAAACAAGGGTACCGGATAGATCCTTGGCCGTTCGCCCCATCTTTATACATTGATAGACTATATAAAATAGTAGCAGGATGATAAAGGCGCATCCAATAAAGCCAAGCTCCTCTCCCGCAACCGCAAAGATAAAGTCATTCTGCAGCTCAGCTACGAAATTACCTTTGTTAGAAGTCGAGACCTCGTTATTACTCAGACCTTTACCCGTGATCTGCCCGGAACCGATGGCTGTGATCGAGTTGGTCTGCTGAATGGCTGACTCCGAATACTCCTCATCCTCCGGATTAAAATAGGTCATGATTCGGTCTCTCTGATAATCCTTTACGATAGGGATGTTCGTTTTCGTAATCAAAAGTAAGGCAACAACACCCACAACCACAAGGGTACCGGCCACCTTAAAAATCGTACTGTAATTCAATCCTGCAATATAAAAGAGCAGACAGATAATAAAGGCGATCGTGATCGTATTTTTCAGGTCCGGCTGGCTGACAATCAGAAAAAGCGGCGCAGCCAAAAGTGCAACTGCACGAAGCAAGGCCTTCGGACTGTTTAAGGTTTCTTCATGAATCATGAAATACATAGAGAAAAAGAGGATCAGGAAAATCTTCGAAATCTCCGTCGGCTGGAACTGCATACCACCAAACTCAATCCATCTGGAAGCACCATTCTTTGCCGTACCTGTGATCAGTACCAATACCAAAATGGCAATATTTACACCATAGATAATGCGGTAAAAATACAGGATCCAGCTATAATCGATCAGTGAAAGAATGACCATAATGATGACACCCGCAATAACACCGATCAGCTGACGCAAATACAATGAGGAATCCGCAGAATTTACCAGAAGGACACCTATGGTACTCAATATGATCAGGGCAAGTACTAATTTGAAGTTGTAGTCTCTTAATTTATATTGACTAAGCATAGAAACTCCATTTGTTTTTCAAGAATGTATATCCCGGCTGCCTTATTTGGCCAGCCGGAATATATTTCAGTTATTTTATAATGTTAATCAGTTACTGCGACGCTGGAGATACCCTGCTGCATCGCTGTACCTGTCAGAATATCTGTCTCATCCACCAGGTTATAGTAGAACTGCAGAACATCTGAAGCTACCAGACAGGCATTCGAGGAACTATAACAATGCGCTATTCGAACTGCGAAAGCAATATCATCCTGCGTATCGTAATGAGAATAACCGATAAAAAGACCATGCGATCCACGGTTCGTCGCTTCCTGTGCCGTTCCAGTCTTTCCGTACAGATCGATCGGTAAGGAGGCAAAGAAGGTACTTTCGCTTACTGCCGCATGCATACCTTCCGCCACGGTACTCCATATCTCATCCGAGAAATTCGAAGTTTTCGAGATCGTCGGTGAAAATTGCTCAATGATATTTCCCGACGGATCCGTCGTCTTTTGCAGCAATGTCAGTTCATAGCTTACACCTCTGTTATAAATGGTCGCTGCATATCGGGACAGCTGGGATGTGGTGTAGTTATGGGTACCCTGACCGATGGCAGACGGCAATGGCATATCCTCTGTAACCTGCGGCGCAGATTCCGTGATCTCTATACCTGTCTTCTGATCCAGATTAAACAAGGATGAATACTCCTGAATTTTTTCCAGTGCCTGATCAGACTGATAAGCATTTTCCTCATCCATACCCAGATAATAGGCAACCGTACAGAAGAATACGTTACAGGAATTCTCAATGGCTCCTGATACATTCAGGGCGCCGTGTCCGTCTGAAAGCCAGCATCGTACCTGATCTGTAGTATCCAGAATACCGGCACCGAATACACCATTACATGCGATTGTAGTGTCCGCTTCAATAACGCCTTCATTCAGACCGGCCACTGCAGATACGATCTTATATGTGGAGCCGGGCGCTGTCAGCTGCTGTGTCGCTTTATTGTAGAAAGGTGTCGACTGATCATTATAAAGCTTGTTGTAATAATCCACATCCATATCATTGGACAATCGATTGTTATCATAACCCGGATAGGTTACAAGGGCCAGCACATTTCCGGTGTCCGGATCATTAATAACGATGGAACCTGAACAAGGATCCAGCGCAATCTGTGCCGGTGTAATTTCCAGTGTTCTGATCTTTTCTGTGATCAGTTCATATGGTGTCATATCACCATAGGCGAAATCCTCATAGATACCATCATCCTTGCTAAGGATTCCCTGATCGTAAAGGATCAGACATAGCTCTGAAGGAGAAACTACATCATCCATGATCAGATAACTGTAGATGATACGACTGAAATCTGTTTTATTATAGAGATCTGTCGACAGCATACTAATGATCTGATTATAGATCTCACCGGAATCCATGTAATCCGTTGTCTCAGAAAGCTTTGTGGTATCCACCCAGTTTTCTGTAGAACAATAGGCAAGGAACTGTGAAAGAGAGATGGTCTCCTCTTTAAAATAAGCCTGATACATTGCATCGGTAGAATCTACAAGCTTTTTATTGATCACACCTGTATCGTCTGTCAGATAGGTATAAACATAGTCCAGATAACTCTGTTTATCCTCAGAAAGCTCATTATAAGGAGTTCCCTCCCCCGAAAGCTCCTCTACGATCCAGTTCACGACCTCTTCCTGTCTGGAAAGGAATTTGCTGTAAACTGTCTGCTCTGTTGCACTGGCATCCTCCGCATTGAAATGCGAAATATCCAGAATATTGTTATTGATCAGCTGCTTATAGACATCATAGATTGGAATGTAAAGCTCATTATCCGCATCCTCCATATCCGTCGGCGCTTCTCTCTCATCCTGAATCTTATTCAGGAGCACACCTGCTATACGCTGTTCCAGAATCTGATAGCAGGCTGATTGCAGTTCTGCATCAATAGTCAGATATACATCATTACCCTGTACCGGCTCGACACGGGATTCCTCATCGATATCCAAAACCTTACCCAGGTTATCAACGGTAACTGTTTCCTCACCATCGACACCCTGCAGTGTGGTTTCCATATACTGCTCAATACCTGTCTTACCGATAATGGAATTACTGCTGTAATTCTCATTCTCTTCCTGCAGCTCCTCCAGCTCTTCCGCAGATGGCTTTCCGGTATAGCCTATGATCGGCGCAAATTCTTCAGCGTAGTTATATACACGTTTAGATTCCTGTGAAATACTTACACCCTGCAGGTTACTTAAATTTTCCTCAATAGCTGCAACTGTTTCCTCTGATACATCACTGGCAATGGTAACAGGTACATAACGCTGGAAACTGATCAATGACATCTGATAACGTACAATGACGATATTCAGAACTTCATTTTTCGTCAGTTCCAAGGGTAGACGATGGCTGGTAAGTTCTTCTTCCGTATATGGATTCTCTTCGTTATAAATATAGAAACGTTCCTCACCGGAAAGATAGTCCATGATCTGATCAGCAGAGGCATTGGCCTCCTCCTCTGTCATATCGGAAATAGATGCATAGCCGAAAATATCTGCACGGAAACGGTCTCGTGTCGTACCTTCGTCTACATCAAAAGCATAATTTCCATCTTCATCAACAATAATATGGAAATCATGTGACAAAGTGTCTCCCTTTGACTCGATCAGGTTCGTCAGATAATAAATCTCGCCGTTAACGCAAAGGTTCTTTTCACGGGTCGTATCATATGTACCATTATCCTCAATGGTTACACAGTTGGAAAGCTCATTATAGGCCAGTACTTTACCGTTACAATCATAGATATTACCACGTGTACTCTGCAGCATACGTGTTCTGGTCGTCATGACAGTAAAGTTATCCGCATATTCCTGTCCGTTGATAACCTGCAGGTAAAAGATACGCGATAGCAGCACGATAGTCATAAAGCTAAAAAGAATCAACACAATGGTGATTCTTTTTTCGAAAAAGCTACGAATAAATTTTATTATTTTCTTAACCAAGGTGATTGTTGCTCCTCAAGCTCATATTCAGAAAGTTTTTTATCGATCATAAACATGAATTTATACAATAAGAATGTAAATACAATGGTCGATACCAGTTCCGGCAGTACCGTATATAAACTATAGGACCGCAGACTGACTCTGTTCAGCATCAGATACTGAAAAACATAATAGGCGCCTCTGTAAAAAATCTCGCCCAGACTAACCAGTATAACCGGTACCTTTACATCCTCATCGAAAAATATATTATAACAACATCCGCATACATAACCGATCAATACGTATACGAGGGAAGTAAATCCCAGCACCGGACTGGAAAACATATCCACAAACAAACCACAGATAAATCCCAGCACCATACCACTGGTCCTGCCCCGCATAAAGGCAAATATGATTACGATCATCAAAAGGAGATTTGGTCTGATAAAAGACACCGAAATCATACGTAATACTGTACTCTGGATCAGAAATGAAAGCAGAATCATGATCAGCATGACGATTTTTCTGCGCATTTATTCGCCTCCTGTTTCTTTCAGATGCTTGATGACCAGAACCTCCTGCAAATGTGCAAAATCAACCACAGGAACCAGATAGCCGGTCTTCGTCAGATGATTCGAATCATCATTAACCTCACTGATATAACCGATCAGAATACCCTCGAGATATTTGTCACTGATATTTGATGTAACGATCTGATCACCGATAGAAACTTCATTCTCCGTATTCATCTGATCAAAAGCCAGCAGACCGTCATCCAGAAGCTCCAGATCGCCGGATACGATACAGGAATCCAGATGGCTGACTGTCATCGCGCTGACTTTACTGGAATCATCTATAATAGAACGAACAGAAGCCCAATTATTTCCGACTTCAGTGACAATACCCACCAGGCCGCTGCCGCTGATGACATTCATATCTACCTCAATACCGTCCTTGGAACCTTTGTTTATAACGAAATTACTATACCAGGTACCGGAATCCTTGGAAATGACATTGGCAGCCACCTTATCATACTGTGCATAGCCCTGATCCAGACTATACAATTCACGCAATCTGGTCAGTTCATCCTGTTCCATGGAGAGTGTGGCATTGGTCGCTGTCAGCTCATCTACCTTTTTCTGCAGCTCCTCATTTTCTTCTGCCAGTTCCTTTTTACTTTTGAATCCGTTTCCTTCATCAGAAAGATAGGCGCCGACGGTATTCAGACCATTCTGCATCGGAACAATGACCACGCCAAATACATTACGTAAAGGTGTAAGCTGTGTGATGGATGTGGCCGTCAAGGTAATAAGTGAAACACATACAAACACAAATACGGCAAACACATATTTATTTTTTAAAATCAATTTTCTTTTCTTTTTCATGATTGCCTCTGTTCTTTTTTATTATTTAATGCGAATGTCCAATGATTCATGAGCTCCGGATGCGCAGCAAGTTCCTTGATGCCGCAGATCGTGCTGAGATCATAATAACCGGACAGACGTACCGGACACTCCAGATGATTGTTCAGATACTCACCCAGACCGACGATACGTGTACTGCCGCCGCAAAGGTACAAGCCCTCCTGGTTTATGCAGGTACGGATCTGCGGAGGTATACGCTCCAGAAATCTCCTGATCTCCATTGTGAGCTGCTCAATCTGACCACGCACAGCATCTGTCACCGTATAGGCAGTGATAATACCATCTCTTGGAATACCCTTTTCCGTATCAATGCCGACGATCTTACGGCCTTCCATCTTTTCACCGTTCAGATCAGTCAGCGATAATTTCAAACGCTTGGCCATTTTCGGACTGACATGCAGATTATTCTTTCTTCGCACATTGGCCACGATCGCATCATTAATACTTCGCCCTCCCAGTGGCAGACTCTTACTGATAACCACACGGGAATCTGCGATGACAGAAATCTGTGTACTCTGTGCACCTATATTAATGATCATAGAACCGTTGGTACGACTGAGCGGAATACCAAAGGAAAGCGCATCCGCGATTGGTTTTTCTACAGCAAATAATTTTCCGTGACGCAGATTTCCTCTATGCGCGATCGTATAGTAGGCTCTTTTTTCGATTTCTGTCATATCTGCCGGTACGGAAAAAATCAATGTGGGACGATAGCCCAGCCTTCCCTGACATCGTTTCAGGTAAGTATGCAGTACCACCTCCATTAAGGAAATATCACTGATGGTGCCGTTCACCATAGGTGTGATAACTTCGATATTCGACGGTGTTTTTCCGAGCAGATTATATGCGTCACTGCCGATTGCGAATACGGAATCCTTATTCTCAATGGCAATCATATTTTTTTCTTTAAAAATACTATCATTACTCTGATCATAGATTTTTACGGTACTGGTACCGATATCTACCCCATATACATGATGAAGCGCCATTCGCCGCTCTACCCCTCTCTGACGAAATCCGTCATAAATCACCCATTTCACGAAGACTGCAATAATCCTTGTCTCCTACAATAATGTGATCGATCACACTGACACCGATCAGCTCCCCTGCTTCACATACCTGTTTCGTGATTAAAATATCTTCCTCACTGGGAGTAGGATTTCCACTTGGATGATTATGTACTAGTATCAAATGCACCGCGCGGTAGGATAAGGCTTTGATCATAAGCTCCCTTGGACTTAGGAGTGATTGATTTACCGTACCTTTGGATAGCATAACTTCTCCGAGTAAGCCGTTATTCATATCCAGCATCAGACAAAAAAGCTGTTCCTGCTCCTCATGCCGCAATTTTTCCGTAAAATAGGCCGCAACTGAGGATGGATCATTAAAATTCAGCTTTTTCCTGGTTTCACTACGCGCAATTCTTTTCGAAAGCTCCCCGATACATAAAATCTGGTTTGCCTTCACCCTGCCGACGCCCTTCAGGGAACACAGCTCCTCTCGCGACAGGTGATATATACCGGTCAGTCCCTTCTCGAAATCGCTGAGATTAAGAATTTTTTCCGCCAGACCAATCGCTGTCATTCCCTGCACGCCACTTCGCAGGATCACAGCCAAAAGCTCTGCGTCTGTCAGACTTTCTGTTCCGAAAAGCTCACATTTCTCATAAGGTCTTTCTTCTTCCGGCATCATTTTCATTTTTAAAGTATCAGACATTGTTTTCCTCCTGTCAGCCTGTTCCGGATGCAGTCAGGAAGGGCTTTACAGGTTAAACAGCCTGAAACAACAAATGAATTGTAACACAGTTGATGAACAAAGTATACGATTCTAACTTAAAACATTCGTTAAAAATTCATGTATTTTTTGGCAATTTCTTCAGCCACCTTTAAGCCATCGATGGCCGCGGAAGTGATTCCGCCGGCATAACCGGCGCCCTCTCCGCAGGGGTAAATTCCCCGGATATTGCTTTCGAGAAGCTCATTTCGCTCCATTTTTACAGGTGAGGATGTTCTGCTTTCTACACCGGCCAAAACAGTATCCCCAGCGGCGAAGCCCGGGATCTGCCTGTCAAACCAACGGATTCCCTGCTGCAGGGATGCTGTGATTTCTGCAGGAAAAATATCATTTATAAGAGAAGGATGATAATTTCCCTTCATGAAATCCCCGTATGCAATGCCTGTAGATTTTTCCTGCCGGCAAAAGTCTGCGAACCTTTGAACAGGTACCTGCCCCTGACCATTCCTGAAAGCAGCCCCCTCCAGATTTCTTTGGAAAGCAATTCCCTGCAGTTCATCCGGCATGGAAGAATCTGCTTTCTGCATATAATCCTCCGGTGTCACAGTCACAACGATGGCAGAATTCGCATATGCTGAATCCCGGCCGCTGTAACTCATGCCGTTCACCGCTGTCATTTCCTCTTCTGAGGAAGCATTTACCACATAACCGCCCGGACACATACAAAAAGAATAGACACCACGACCGGTATCCACGGTATGCGCCAGTCGATAATCTGCGGCTCCTAAAACAGCATGTTTTGCGATGCCGTACTGGGACTGATTAATCACCGCCTGGGGATGGACCACACGGACACCAACCGCGAAAGGCTTGGCCATCATATGCATTCCGCGGCGATATAAAAGCCCAAAGGTATCCCTTGAGGAATGTCCCACCGCAAGTACCAGTGTATGCGTATGAAAAATTCTTCCGTCTTCCGTTTCTACTGCTTGGATTTCTCCCTTTTTTATATGCAAATCCGTAACCTTTGCACGGAAATGCACCTCTCCGCCCATGGCGATAATCGAATTTCTCAGATTCTGCACGATAATGATCAGCTGGTCTGTGCCCAAATGAGGCTTTGCCTCATAGAGGATTTTCTCCGGGGCGCCTGCCTTTACGAAAAGCTCCAGCACCTTATGATTACGACCGGAACGATCCTTTACAGAGGTGTTCAATTTTCCATCTGAAAAGGTTCCTGCGCCGCCCTCGCCAAACTGCACATTACATTTTTTATCCAGCGCATTCCCTGCCCAGAAAGAATCTATTTTCTGTTTTCGAACCGCTGCCTCCTCACCCATTTCCAGAAGGATCGGCCGGTAGCCGTGACTTGCCAGCATATAGGCACAGAATAATCCCGCAGGACCGCTGCCTACGATCACCGGCCGCTCCGTCATTTCCTGCCTGCCGGGCGCCGGAAATTGATACTCTGCTTCCTTTGCCCTGGCTACATTTGTCAGTTTCCTGTTCGCCAGAATTTTTTCTTCCTTCGTTGTCTCCGCATCGATGGTATATACATAATAAATGTCAGGCTTCTTTCGGGCATCGATCGAACGTCTGACAATATGATAATCTGTCAGCTCCTGCGGTTTGATCCGCAGAAGCCGGCAGAGTTTATTTTTAAGGTCTGCCTCCTTGTGTTCTACCGGAAGCTTCAGCTGACTTACTCTTAGCATACACAGTTATGACCTTTCTTTATATTTTATCCAATGTTTATCTTTCCTTCAGGTAAGCCCCTGACTTTCCTACCGCAGTAAAACCGGGTGCAAATTCTTACGGAAGGGCTTTGCTTCACTCCGAGGCGGCAGCTCTTCCCGCCACATAACCGCTGGCCCAGGCCCATTGCAGATTATATCCGCCGCACATACCGTCCACGTCCAGCGCTTCTCCGGTGAAGAAAAGATTTCTGATCTTACGGGATTCCAGATGATCTGTCAGCTCTGAAAGACAAATACCGCCGGAGCAAACCTGAGCAAACTTTAAACCTGCCGCATCCTTCACTGTGGTTCGATACTCCTTTAGTATACCTGTAAGCTGCTCTATATTCTCCCGGCTTGCCTTCTGCTCTTTCGTCAAAAGAAAGGGAATAAGCTTTTCCGGCAATAGACCGGACAGCAGCTGACGCATACTTTTATATGGACAATGCCGGCTTTTTTCCTGCAGATTTTCCGCCAGTTCTGTCCTTGACATAGCCGGCACGAAATCAATCCATAATTCAGCCTTTTTCTGTTCATGGACAGCCTGTACAGCATAGCGGCTGACCTGAAATACAGGTATACCGGAAATACCGAAGTCTGTCGTCTGCAGAATGCCTGTATCAGAAAGGATTTCTTTCCCATCTACCAGGAGCTTTACCGAACCCCGGAAACGAATCCCGGCCCATTTGCCGAAGGCATTTCCCTTCAGACGCAGGGGAACCAGGGCCGGCAGAAAGGCCTTACAGTCTATCCCCAGCTTCCCGGCGAAATCTGCCGCATCCCCGGAGGAACCCTGCACAGCAGATGCCGGACTTCCGCAGGAAATAATCACCCGGTCCGCCGAATATTCCCAGGAATCCGTTTTTACCAGAAAACCTTCTTTTCCGCGCCGGATCTGACGCACAGTTTCTTTTGTTTTTATTTTTATGTGCAAATATTCCGCTTCCAGCAGTAATACACGCAATACGCTGGACGACTGATCTGTGATGGGATAAACCCAGCCATTTTTATCAATGGTTTCGATTCCCAGCTTATGAAAAAAAGCTAAGGTCTTTTCCACCGGAAACTGTTCCAGAATCTGAAAGGCTTTTTTCTTTTCATCACTGCGGATTTCTTCCCGGCCCAAATAAAGATTCGTCAGATTACATTTACCGTTACCGGAAGCCAGAAGCTTCTTGCCCGGCTTATCATTACTCTCGAGAATGGTCACAGATGCACCCATAGCTGCTGCCTGGATTCCTGCCATCAGACCGGAGGCACCTGCGCCAATAATAAGGATTCTGTTTTTCATATCACACTATGCCTCCCTTTCTCATAAAACTATCATTCATTTAATTTTTATAATCAACCGCTTCATTTTCTTATACAGAAAACTTCTCTCAGGCTCCGATCACAGACTTACAATACCTGCTTCCATCACCTTTTGCAGGCTCATCAGGATACCTGCCTTGGCATGCGGCCAGGTAAGTCCTCCTTGGAAATAAACCGCATAAGGCGGCTTCATGGGGCCATCTGCGCTCAGCTCAATAGATGAACCCTGCACAAAAGCACCTGCTGCCATAATGACCTCTGCATCGTAACCCGGCATATCCCATGGCTCCGGTGTGACATAGGAATCTACCGGAGCGGCTGCCTGAATGCCCTGACAGAAGGCGATCACACCCTCTCTACTGCCAAAGGTCACAGCCTGAATGATATCATGTCTGGTCTCTGTACTGTTTGGAATAACCGGGAAGCCAAGCTTTTCATAAATATTCGCAGCAAAGATCGCAGCCTTTAAAGCAGATGCTGTTACCGTCGGTGCCAGGAATAAGCCCTGGAAAAATGGCTGATTCACGCCCAATGTAGCGCCCACCTCTTTTCCGAGTCCCGGTGTCGTCAGACGGAAAGCCGCATTCTCCACATACTCCTTCTTTCCGGCGATATAGCCGCCGATCGGCGCCAGTCCGCCGCCCGGATTTTTAATCAGGGATCCTACCACCAGGTCTGCACCCACATCCGTAGGCTCAATACGCTCTGTAAATTCGCCGTAACAATTATCCACCATACAGATGACATCCGGCTTAATGCTCTTCACGAAGCGGATCAATTCTCCGATCTGCTGTACAGAGTAAGTAGGTCTGGTCTGATATCCCTTGGATCGCTGAATGGTGACCAGCTTTGTCTTCGGTGTAATGGCCTTGCGGATATTTTCATAATCAAAGGAAAAATCCTCCTTCAGATCTACCTGACGATAAATCACGCCGTATTCCGCCAGTGATCCTCTGGAAGGCCGGATTCCGATAACCTCCTCCAGGGTATCATAAGGCTTACCCGCAGGAGAAAGAAGCTCATCGCCCGGACGAAGATTGCCGGAAAGGGCAATGCCCAGGGCATGTGTACCGCAGGCGATCAGTGGCCGCACCAGGGCGTCCTCGCAATGGAAAATATTGGCATATACCTTTTCAAGCTTTTCACGTCCCACGTCATCATATCCGTAGCCTGAAGAACCATTCATACAGGCAGCATCTACCTTTGCCTCCTGCATGGCGCGAAGCACCTTCAGCTGGTTGTATTCTGCTGTCTCATCAATTTTTGCAAATCTCTCCTGTAATGTATCGCAGATGCTGTTTCCGAATTCCAGCACCTTACGGCTGATTCCCATCTGCTGATACATAAGCATCATATCTTCTGTCATTTTTCCTCTTCTCCTAATTCGTTTCTATGATTCCAGCGGTCGATCATAAACTGCAGGATTTCTTCGTCGGAAGCATAATCCTGCCGATTGATCCAAACCACATTTTTTTCTCTTTTAAACCAGGTCAGCTGCCGCTTGGCAAAATGTCTCGTATCGAGCTTAATCTGCTCAATTACCTCCGGAAGCGTAATCTGCCCCTCAAAATAAGGGAAATATTCCCGATAGCCTAATCCCTTCATGGATTGATGGTCTGCCGTCATTCCTTCCCTCTGCAGCGCCCTTACCTCTTCGGTCAGCCCCTGCGCCAGCATGAGATCTACCCTTTGATTGATGCGCTCATATAAGCGCTTCCTGTCATCCGTCAAGACGAAATAAACGTAATCATAGGGTGATTCCTTCTCCCGTTCTCTTTGATTGTGTTCTGAGATAGGGCTTCCTGTTTCTTTATAAAATTCAATAGCGCGAACCACACGCTTTACATTCTGCGGATGTATTTCCGCCGCAGCGGCCGGATCCAGCTCCTGCAGCATCTGATGCAGGACAAAAGGTCCTTTTGTACGGGCAATCTCCTCTAGTTCTGCACGAAAGGGCGACGCGCCCTTGCTTTCCGAAAAATCAATATCCTTTAACAGCGCCTGAATGTAAAAGCCGGTACCGCCGGTAATGATAGGAATACGATTTTCCTGATAAATTTCCTGCATGGCCCTCCTGGCCATCTTCTGAAAAATATATACATTAAATTCATCCGTTGGCTCCAGTTCATCGACCAGATAATGGGGAATTCCTTCCATTTCCTCCGGCATGATCTTTGCAGATCCGATATCCATTCGTTTATAAATCTGCATGGAATCTGCGGAAATAATAGAACCATTCAAGGCTTTGGCCAGACGAATAGATAAGGCCGTTTTTCCGACAGCTGTCGGTCCTGTCAAAACAATACATGGGGGTCTCTTTTCCAAAATCTTTCTCCTGCTTATGTTTCTTTTTTTATAGGATACGTTTGAATTTTTTATCCAGCTCATAATGTGACATGGAAATGATCGTTGGTCTGCCGTGCGGACAATTATAAGGATTCTCCAGCTTCAGCAGCTCATCGATCAGGGCCTGCGCTTCCTGCAGCGAATAGTCATGATTTCCTTTGATGGCAGCTTTGCAGGACATAGAGGCCAGTTTTTCCGGAATGGACTCCGGCGCGATCTCTCCCAGCGAAGTCAATTCATCCATGATTTCAGCAAATAATTTATCCGTGTCAATGCGAAAAAGATTATCAGGCACCGCCGTAATTTTAAATTCCTGTCCACCGAAATGTTCTATTTCAAAACCCAGTAGGCGGAAAGCATCCATATTTCTTTCCAATACTTCAATTTCCGCTGCGGGCAGAGAAACAAGCCTGGCCGGATACAGCATCTGAGAGTTGATTTTTTTCTCCCTGTAATTCTTCATGATCCGTTCATAGAGTACTTTTTCATGGGCCGCATGCTGGTCTATGATGTACATTTTTTCCTCATACTCTACGATCCAGAAGGTGCCGAAAATCTGACCGATGATCTTATGACGGCTGCGCGCCTCCTCTGATAATACTTTATCCCGGAAGAGGTTCATCTGTTCCGGCTTTTTATCCGGGACAGCTTTCTCCGCAGAAAGTTCTTTTTCGTCATGCCTTTCTTTCACATCAGAAAGCTCTTTTCCGTCATGTATCTCCTGCGCGTCAGAAAGCTCTTTTGTAATAAAACTTTCTTTTTCTTCCGGAATCTGCTTTCCTACCGGAAGCTCTTTCGCAGCATCTGCTCTCATTGATTTTGGTACTGCTTCCACAGATTCCGCAACTGTATTTTCCCTGTTTTTTCCGGGCGTGTCAGAAAGACTGCCGGCGTAAACTGCTTTATTCCCCTCGGGTATACCGGGATAGGCATCCCTGGCTTTGGAAATTGTAGAGCCGTAATTTCCTTCCTTCGCAGGATGGGTTGCTGCATGGTTTTCCGAAAAGCCATATTTCCCCGCAGGCTCCCTTAGGGCACTTGAACCTGGGAAGGCATCTGTCTTTTTTTCTGAAAAAGCTGCTTCCCGGCGTTTTCTCTCAAAGGGTTCCGGTAATTTTTCGTTGATGACCGGCAATTTGGAACCCTTCTTTGCCGCATCGGATTTATCTTTTCCAAAAGTCACCTCAGGGATACGCTCACGCTCCATCAATGTATTTTGGATAGCCAGGCAAAGCTGATGATAAACCTCTTCCTGCTCTGAGATACGAATCTCCATCTTTGCCGGATGCACATTGACATCTACCTTCGTAGGATCGATCTCTATATATAACAAGGTAAAGGGATACTTGTGCTGCATCAGGAAACCATGATAGCCGTCTTCAATAGCTTTGGCAATAATCGGGCTTTTCACATATCTTCCGTTAACAAAGTAATTCTCGTAATTACGGTTACTCCTGGATACCACAGGATTGGCAATAAAGCCACAGACATGCAGAAGATCCGTACGTCTGTCGATCGTGATCAGTTCCCTGGTCATATCCCGGCCATAAATCTGATAAACAATTTCCTTAAGATTACCGTTGCCGCTGGTATACAGACGATTCTGACCGTTCATAATAAACTTAAAGGATATCTCCGGATGAGAAAGTGCCAGCTCCTCTACTACCTGGGCAACCCTATTCCCCTCAGCCATTGCGCTTTTCAGAAATTTCGCTCTGGCCGGCACATTATAAAACAAATGATTGATCAGGAAGGTCGTTCCGGAGGGCGCACCGATTTCTTCGAATTCCGTTTCACTGCCGCCTTCAATCCGGTAACGCACACCTGTCAGCGCATCAGAAGTCTTGGTAATAACCTCCATCTGTGACACAGCAGAAATACTGGATAAGGCCTCACCGCGGAAACCCAGGGTGGCCACCTGCTGCAGATCCTCTACTTTTCGGATCTTACTGGTCGCATGACGCAAAAAGGCTTTTTTTACCTCCTCCTTTTCGATACCTGATCCATTGTCAGTAATACGAATAAAGGTCTTTCCGCCTTCTTTAATTTCCACAGTGATTGCCGTAGCCGAGGCATCGATGGCATTCTCCATCAGCTCCTTCACGACAGAAGCAGGCCTCTCAACCACCTCGCCGGCTGCAATCTTGTCTATTGTATTTTTATCCAGTAACTCGATTTTTCTCATATCAAATGTCCTATCCGGTAAATATTTTATCTGATCTTATTCTGCATACGGTAGAGCAGATTCATCGCCTCCATAGGCGTGATATTGGATATATCGATTCCACGCAGCTCCTCGATCACTTCCTGCTTTTTCTGCTCCGCCTTACTGCGTTTGCGTGATTCCTTCGCAGCGCTCTTTTCCGGTGCCTTCACAGGTTTAATGGACTCGTCGAAATCAAAAAGTGAAATCTGCTGATTCTTCGGCGCAGGTTTTGCAAAGATCGGACGACTGGTCTGCGCATCCTTCACGACAGCTGTAATATCCTGATCAGACAGCTGTTCTACCAGCTCCTTGGCTCTTTGAAGCACCTCTTCGGGCACGCCGGCCAGCCTTGCTACCTGAATACCATAGCTCTTATCCGCACCGCCGCTGATGATTTTTCTTAAGAATACGATATCATCGCCCTTTTCCTTCACCGCTATGCAGTAGTTCCGGATACCCTGAATCTTTCCTTCCAGCTCTGTCAGCTCATGATAATGGGTGGCAAATAAGGTTTTGGCACCGATTTTTTTCTGATCAGCGACATACTCCGCCACTGCCCAGGCAATGGACAAGCCATCAAAGGTACTGGTACCCCGGCCGATCTCATCCAGGATCAGCAGACTGTCCGCTGTCGCGTTACGAAGAATATTCGCCACCTCATTCATCTCAATCATAAAGGTACTTTTTCCGCTGGCCAGATCATCAGAAGCACCCACGCGGGTAAAAATACGATCCACGATACCTATATTCGCCTCCGCAGCAGGGACAAAAGAACCAATCTGTGCCATAAGCACGATCAATGCACACTGACGCATATAGGTCGATTTTCCGGCCATATTCGGACCGGTAATAATCGCCAGACGATGATCCTCTTTGTCCAGCATTGTGTCATTCGGGATAAACATCTCATCCGGAATCATTTTTTCCACAACCGGATGTCTGCCCTCACGGATTTCCAGCAGGCCATCGGTATTCATTGTCGGTCGAACGAACTGATTTCTTTCTGCCACATAGGCCAGCGATGCAAAAACATCCAGGGCCGCAATAGCCTTTGCTGTTTTCTGGATACGTACAACCTCCCCGCCGATATGATCACGGATCTGTGAAAAAAGCTCATACTCCAGCGTAGAAAGCTTTTCCTCTGCGCCGAGAATGGTTTCCTCCATCTCTTTAAGCCGTCCCGTCGTATAACGCTCCGCATTGGTCAGGGTCTGTCTGCGTATGAAATACTCCGGTACCATCTCCTTGAAGGAATTGGTAACTTCAATACAATAACCAAATACTTTATTGAATTTAATACGCAGTGTACGGATTCCTGTTTTTTCTCTCTCTTCGGCCTCCAGGTCACTGAGCCACTGCTTACCGTCCCGGCCTGCGCGCCGATACTGGTCAACCATTTCGTGATAACCGTTTTTAATGATACCGCCCTCTTTCATCGCCAGGGGCGGATCATCGATGATCGACTGATCGATCAAATGATAAAGATCCTCCAGCGGATCCATGTCTTCGAAAAGCTGCCGCAGCAAGGGACTCTCACATTCTCCCAGCTGTTCTCTGATAAAAGGCAGCATATGTAATGATGTCTTAAAAGCGATCAAATCCCTGGGATTTGCATTCTGAAAGGTGATACGGCTGACCAATCTTTCCATATCATAGACCGGCTGCAGATATTCTCGGATTTCCTCGCGCACCATGGCTCTGTTTTTCAGTTCTTCCACTGCTTCCAGACGTTTTTCGATTTCTGTCCGGTCTATCAAAGGCTGTTCCACGAAATTACGGAGCATTCGGGCACCCATAGCTGTCTTCGTACGGTCCAGAACCCAAAGCAAAGAACCTCTTTTCTGCTTTTCCCGCAAGGTCTCCACCAGCTCCAGATTTCTTCTGGTGGCACTGTCGATCAGCATGAAACGATCCGCATAATAGGGCGTCACGGAAGTCATCTGTTTCATATCTGATTTCTGGGTCTCATAAAGATAGGAGAATAATGCTCCTGCCGCAATTGTTCCATAGTTGAAATCAAAAATGCCCAGTCCCTTTAAGGAAGAAACATGGAAATGTTTCTTCAGAATCCGCTTTGCGCTATCCTCTGAAAAATTCCAATCCTCCCGCACAGAAAAAAGAATCCGGAAGCGATTTCGCAAATCCTCCACATCCAGCGCAGAATCCATTAAGGCCTGATTACAAATGATCTCTGCCGGAGAGAATTTCTGAATCTCATCCATCAATTTTTTCAGATCATCAATTTCTGTCACCAGACACTGACCTGTGGAAATGTCTGCCGCTGCGACGCCAAATACCTTTTTTATGAGGCAGATACACATGATGTAATTATTTCTGGATTCATCCAGGCCTTCTGTATTCAGCACGGTTCCGGGCGTTACCACACGGATCACTTCCCTTTTTACCATACCTTTGGCTGTTTTGGGATCTTCCACCTGTTCACAGATAGCTACCTTATATCCCTTATCGATCAGCCTGGAAATATAAGTCTCAGAGGCATGATAAGGAACGCCACACATAGGTGCGCGTTCCTCCAAACCACAGCTCTTTCCGGTCAATGTCAGTTCCAGTTCTTTAGATACCGTCTTTGCATCCTCGAAAAACATTTCGTAGAAATCGCCCAATCTATAAAATAATATACAATCCGGATATTCCTTTTTCGTATCCAGATAATGCTGCATCATTGGTGATAAAGCCAATTTTTCAGCCTCCCTTTCCGCTTATATTTCCTTTTACGTAAGGCTCCTTTTCCAATGAGACGAAAACCTTACTGCATATCATATAGCCCTGTAAACACCCATATTAATAGGCTTCACCTGCCTGACGTCCCATATAATAGAATCCCTTGCATTCCTCCAGTTGCACCGGCACGATTTTTCCGATCAGTGATGCATCTCCCGGGAAATGAACGACAAAGTTATTATCCATACGACCTGTCACCAGTGACGGATCATGCTCGTTCACAGTCTCTACCAGTACCTCTTTACACTGTCCCGCAAAGCGGCTGGTCTCCTCGCGTCCGATTTCCTGAATCCTTTTCAGCAAGCGGTCAAAACGATCCTTAACCACATCCTCCGGCACCTGGTTTTCCATCCTGGCCGCAGGCGTACCTGTACGTTTGGAATAAATAAAGGTGAAGGCACTGTCATAGCGAACCTTCTCCACCACATCCATAGTCTCCAGAAAGTCTTCCTCTGTTTCTCCCGGAAAACCGACAATGATATCCGTTGTCAGAGAAATATCCGGAACTGCCTTACGTATTTTTTCTACCAGGAGCAGATAATCCGCCTTTGTATAATGCCGGTTCATTTTTTTCAAAAGCACATCGCTGCCGGACTGTAATGGCAGATGAAAATGATGGCATACCTTGGGATTCGCTGCAATAGCCTCGATCAGCTCATCCGAAAGGTCCTTCGGATGGGACGTCATAAAGCGAACACGATCCAATCCCTCTATCCGGCAGATCTGTGTCAGCAGTTCAGCAAAGCTTACCTTTTTCTCCAGACCACGCCCGTAAGAATTGACATTCTGTCCCAAAAGCATAACCTCACGAACGCCGTCATCCACCAAACGGTGGATCTCACAGAGAATTTCTTCCGGCGTACGGCTCATCTCACGGCCGCGTACATAGGGTACAATACAATAGGTACAGAAGTTATTACATCCATACATAATATTGACACCGGATTTAAAATCAAACTTTCGATCAGTCGGCAGTTCCTCTACCACCTGCTCTGTTTTGTCAAGAATTTCCACGACCATGGAATCCGCTGTCATTGCGCGCACCAAAAGCTCTGCCATTTTATAGATATTATGCGTACCGAATACCAGATCAACGAAACGATAACTCTTCTGCAGCCTGGCAACCACCTCCGGCTCCTGCATCATACAGCCGCAAAGCGCGATCATCATATGTGGATTTTTCTTCTTCAGCGAATGCAGATAACCCAGGCGTCCGTATACCTTCAGATTAGCATTCTCACGAACAGTACAGGTATTATAAACCACCAGGTCCGCATTTTCGGAGTCCACCTTCTGATAGCCGATCCGCTCCAGAACGCCGCGTAATTTTTCGGAATCCCGGGCATTCATCTGACATCCGAAAGTCTCTACACAGAAAGTGAGAGGCCTTCCGGCCTCTGCGATCCTCTCCTTCAGAATTTTACTTGCCAGGTCCATAAAATAAAACTGCCGGGCCGGTTCTGTCTCCGGAACCGGATGGCCCTGCTCACCATTTCCAGCAAACATATCATTCATAAATCTTTTTTTCCATTCTTCTGTAAATTTTCTGTTCTGTAATCAAAATAACCGGTCTGACATCATGCTCCTCTGTCGGAATTTCGTCAAAGACCTGAAACTCAAAAGCCACTGCCATAGAGTAGAGCCATGGATTTTCTTTCATAAAACGGTCATAATAGCCGCCGCCGTAGCCGATTCTGTGCAGATTTACATCATACGCCACTCCGGGCATGATGACAAGGGCATCCGCTGCATTGGCCTGTTCCATTTCCTTTTTCGGTTCCAGGATACCTTTGCTTCCCGGCTCCAGGTCATTCATAGAATCAATATAATAAAATTCCATGTTTTTTCCTTTTACCCTCGGTACAGCCACACGTTTTCCGTCATTCCAGGCCTTTTCCATGAACTCTCGTGTCTTAACTTCGTTTTTATAATCCACGTATGTGTATACAGCGCTGGCCATAATATATTCATTCGACTGCAGCACTTTATTAAAAATGATGCGGCTATCCTTCTCAATATCAGAAGGTGCAGCCTGTCCTCTTCTCTCAGTTACAATTTTTCGAAAATCTTTTTTTGTCATTAAATTCTGCATGCTTCGTCACCGTTACCTGTCTCTTGTAATGTGCAGGCTTTCTAAAACCTGCTCTTGCTTCTTCTCCATGATGGCAGCCTCTGACGGAGTCATATGATCATAGCCCAGAAGATGCAGCATAGAATGCGCGATCAAAAAGGCGATTTCTCTTTTAATCGAATGACCATATTCCTCTGCCTGGGTCATTGCCCGCTCCACAGAGATTACGATGTCCCCAAGTACCAGTTCTCCTGTTTCCGGATGAAAACAATCGTCACAACCATCCTCCAGAATTTCATAACCTGCCGGCTCTGTAAAAGGAACCGCCGGAAACGAAAGGACATCTGTTGCCGCATCTATCTGTCGAAACTCCTGATTGATCTGATGAATGCTTTCATTATCCACCAGGGTCAGGGAAACCTCACACTCATAAGGACATTTTTCCTGGTCCAGTGCGGCCATGATCACATCCTTTGCCAGGGCTTCATAATCAAAGGGAAGCCGGATCTCCTGCTCATCACTCATCTGAAAAGTCATATGTCCTCCTTATTTCCACCGGCGTGTCCGGGTACCCGTATTCCCCATTGGCTGCTTTCTTTTCTGGCTGCGCTGCTGCTCCTTCTTTTCATAGGACTCATATGCCTCTACGATCTTCTGTACCAGGGGATGACGCACAACGTCCTTGCTGGTCAGCTCACAAAAGGCAATTCCTTCAACATCCTTCAGAACTTTCACAGCCACATCCAAACCGGATGTCACACCGGAAGGCAGATCCTTCTGTGTCATATCACCTGTAACCACTACCTTGGAACCAAATCCAATACGTGTCAGAAACATTTTCATCTGGGCCGGCGTGGTATTCTGCGCCTCATCCAGAATAATATATGCGTTATCCAGGGTTCGTCCGCGCATATAAGCAAGCGGCGCCACTTCGATCAGACCTTTTTCCATATTTTTCTGGAAATTTTCCGCACCCATGATCTGATACAAAGCATCATACAGAGGACGCAGATAAGGATCGATCTTGCTCTGCAGGTCACCCGGCAAAAATCCCAGTTTTTCGCCGGCCTCAATAGCAGGTCTGGTAAGAATGATTCTGTTTACCTCATCGTTCCGGAAAGCCGTGATCGCCATGGCCATAGCCAGGTACGTCTTTCCTGTACCGGCCGGCCCCAGACCAAAGGTAATCATATTTTCCAAAATATCGTCTACATATTTCTTTTGTCCCAATGTTTTCGGCTTCACCGGTCTGCCGCTGATGGTATGGCAGATAATATCCTCGTCCAGCTCTACCACGTTGTTTTCCTTCTGATCCATTGCCAGAGAAATAATGTAGTTTACATTCTGTTCATCAATAATATTTCCCCGCTCTGATAAGGCAATCAGCTGCGCAAGGCATTTCTTTACACAGCGTACATTGTTTTCCGGTCCGATCAGACGGATCTCACCATTTCGGGAAATTACACTGGTGTTAAAGGTTCTTTCAAGTTTCTTTACATGACTGTCGAATTCGCCGAAAACATTCTTTTCATGCGCAGCCGGCACAGTCAGCTTTTCTTCTATAATACCTGATGGCATTACTGTCTATCTTCCTTTCATTATAGGATGCAGCTTGCTTCATACTAATCGTATGAAAAGCTTATTCTTCTACCATGCTATCCATATCTTTATATAAGATCAGGGAAAACATCAGTCTGGATCCATCTTCCAGATAATAATCCATCCCCAGCAGATTGGCGATGGAACTGAGCATAATACCATGACTTTCCAGGCATGGATGCATCAATTCCGGGTATCTGCAAGGCTCCTTTGGATAGGCACATTTATTGCATATATTACATTTATCACTGGAGACGATATAGGTCTGCAGACCCAATGAAGATATACTTTTCTCCAGCTCCAGTGTCATTTTCTCATGGGAATTAATATTCTTTTCGCTATCTTTCCACATTAACCTTCGAGGATTCGATTTTTCCAGTATCGTAGAAAAAAACATTCCTTCTGTGTAGGAAAGACATCTTTCTTTACAGCTCGCAATACTGCGGATCGCCGTCGGGCAGGACCAGGATGTTTTATAATGCGGGCATCGAAGCTTACAATACTCGCGCAAGCTTTCGTCGAAAAAAATATCGGTTGGCTGAACAAATCCAAACTGATAAACAGGGATTGTCCTTGTCTTTGCGATCAGTGTCTGACGGACCTGTGCTAAATCCAGCATAAAATACTCCTTTTTTGGAAAATTATTTTTTCTCTGCGATCACATGTCACGCAGTTATTTATGGTAAGGTTCGTTGTTGATAATTCGGAAAGACCTGTAAATCTGTTCTATCAGGATCAAACGCATCAGCTGATGGGGAAAGGTAAGCTCAGAAAAACTCCATCGGAAATCTGCTCTCTTTAATATTTCGTCCGAGATTCCTACCGAACCGCCGATGACAAAGATGATATGGCTATATCCATTGACCTGAATATTCTGTATTTTCCCGGCCAGGCCAGGCGAATCCAGCATTTTTCCCTGCAGATCCAGCGCAATGACAAAGGCATTGTCCGGGATTACTTTAGCAAAACGCTGTCCTTCTTTTTCTTTTATCTCATTAATCTGTGCCTGGGATGCATTTTCTATCGTTCTTTCATCCGCCACCTCAGCCCATTGCAGCTTACAATAACGCTGCAGGCGTTTTTCATACTCACGGATACCTTCCCGCAAATATTTCTCTTTAATTTTCCCCGCACAAACGATGGTTATACGTATCATACTTTAATGCAAATAAAGCTTTCATGTCAGAGAAGCAAAAATATCATGAGCTACTTCGTCCTCCGACATGAAAGCGATGTATTTATTATCCTAATCAGGATGCAATAATTTTATTTGTTCTGAATAAACTCATGGATACCTTTGGCTGCTGCTTTACCTGCGCCCATAGCCAGGATAACTGTAGCTGCACCGGTAACGGCATCACCACCTGCGTAAACAGCCTCTTTACTTGTCTTTCCTGTCTCCTCGTCGGCTACGATACATTTTCTTCTGTTTGTATCCAGACCGATGGTTGTAGAAGAAATCAATGGGTTTGGTGATGTACCGAGAGACATGATGACTGTATCCACATCCAGTTCAAATTCAGAACCTGGAATCTCTACAGGACGTCTTCTGCCGGAAGCATCAGGCTCACCAAGCTCCATACGGATACATCTCATGCCTGTTACCCAGCCGTCTTCACCAACCAGAATTTCTACCGGATTGCAAAGCAGGTCAAAAATGACACCCTCTTCCTTTGCATGGTGAACTTCTTCTACTCGTGCAGGAAGCTCAGCTTCGCTACGTCTGTAAACGATATGCACTTCAGCGCCGAGACGAAGAGCTGTTCTGGCAGCATCCATAGCTACGTTTCCGCCGCCGACAACGGCTACCTTTTTACCTCTGTGGATTGGTGTCAGATAGTCATCTCTGTAAGCCTTCATCAGGTTGTTTCTGGTCAGGTACTCATTGGCAGAGAATACACCATTGGCATTCTCGCCCGGAATGTGCATAAACATTGGAAGTCCGGCACCGGAACCAATGAATACAGCCTCAAAGCCCTCATCCTTGAGAAGCTCATCGATGGTAATAGATTTTCCGATGATTACGTCAGTTACTACCTTTACACCCAGGGATTCTACATTTTCTACTTCTTTATCTACAACAGCAGACTTCGGAAGACGGAACTCCGGAATACCGTAGGAAAGAACGCCGCCGGCTTTATGCAGTGCTTCGAAAATAGTTACATCGTAACCCAGTCTTGCCAGATCACCTGCACATGTCAATCCTGCAGGACCTGCACCGATCACTGCTACTTTATGACCATTCTTTACTTCTGCAGCCTTTGGTTTAATACCATTCTCACGTGCCCAGTCAGCTACGAAACGCTCCAGTTTACCGATGGAAACAGACTCGCCTTTGATACCACGGATACACTGTCCCTCACACTGGCTCTCCTGCGGACATACACGACCGCAAACTGCCGGCAGGGCGCTGGACTGGCTGATCACATCATAAGCCTTTGCGAAATCGCCTGCTTTCACTTCCTGGATAAATGCAGGAATATTGATGCTTACAGGACATCCTTCTACACATTTCGGTTTTTTACAATTAATGCAGCGGGTGGACTCTTCCATAGCCTCTTCTACATTGTAACCATAACAAACTTCTTCAAAATTGGTTGCACGAACCTTCGGATCCTGTTCTCTGACAGGTACTTTTGTCCAAACATCTCCCATTATTTGTCACCTCCGCAATTGCCACAGCCGCCATGATGAGTTTTTCCTTCTTTCAGACGAAGAAGCTCACGTCCTTCCTCTGTCTTATACATAGTCATTCTCTTCATAGCCTGATCAAAGTCTACCAGATGTCCGTCAAACTCCGGTCCATCTACACATGCAAATTTAACTTCGTCACCAACTGTCAGACGGCATGCACCACACATACCTGTACCATCAACCATGATCGGGTTCATGCTGACGATTGTCTTCAGGTTATACTCCTTGGTCAGCTTGCATACGAACTTCATCATGATCATTGGTCCGATTGCTACACAGTGATCGTACTCTTTTCCTTCATTGTCAATCAGGTTCTGCAGACATGTGGTAACCATACCGCTTCTGCCGTAAGAACCATCATCTGTCGTAATATAAAGGTTACATACCTCGCGGAATTCATCCTCCAGAATGACCAGATCTTTATTTTTTGCACCGATAATAGCATCTGCCTGAATGCCATGCTCATGCAGCCATTTTACCTGTGGATAAACAGGCGCTGTACCTACACCACCTGCGATAAAGATAATATGTTTCTTTTTCAGTTCTTCGATATCTTCCTCTACCAGATCAGAAGGACGTCCCAGAGGTCCGACGAAATCAGCAATATAGTCTCCCTCTTTCATGTCCGCAAGGATCAAAGTAGATGCGCCGATCGGCTGGAAAACGATGGTAACGGTACCTTTTTCTCTGTCATAATCACAGATTGTCAAAGGAATACGTTCACCCTCTTCATTCACTCTGACAATAATAAATTGTCCAGGTTCGCACCTTCTAGCTACCATTGGCGCATCAATTACCATACGGTAAATATTTGCGGCCAGCTTGTCTGCATACAAAATCTTGTACATAAACAACCTCCTTTTTCTCTTCTGCCATACTTAATTCTCTTCAGACGAGGAAACATTGCCTCCATTACTATCCCCTTCATCTGATGTATCACCAGACAATGAATCATCCTGGATGTATTCATCGTCATAGCTTTTTTGTGTATCACTGGTGTTTTTATTACTATCATCATCACTTGCACTACTGTTTTTTTCCGATGATGACTGGGTAGACGTTGATGTTGTCTTATTATATACATATGTAGCGGAGGCCACATCACCTACCTTTCCGCTGCTGCTGACCAGAACCGCATAGAAAATATGCGTTCCGCTGCGCATGGAAACAGGCCCTGTATAACGTAAAGATGTGGCTGTGGCCTTCTGATCGAAGGAGTAATAGGCTGTATAACCTTCCGGAACTTCAATCGTAATTTCCGGATCATCGCCATCATCCGTCTCGGTATATACGCCGGAAACAGGTGTGATCTTTGGTGCCGTTGGGGATGCGACAGAGATCGTATAGGTTTTCGAAATCACTTTACTGCTGATGTTCTTTTTGCTGATATATACCGCATTTACAACCGTTTTACCCTCCGACAGCTCTATTGCTGCGGTATAACGGGTAGATGCAGATGTCGGCTCCGTTTCATCCAGCGTGTAATAGATATCACCATCGCCGTTTGTCGTTAACATCAGTGTCTGTGTTTCCGCATAATCACCTGCTTCGATACTGAATGTAGGTTCATATGTAATATAATCTTTAAATTTTTCCCGGATAGAGGCGTTTGTACATGCTGAAAGCGTACTCTGCAGACGATCATACTCTTTCATTTTTACATAGAGTGGAATCAACTGATCATATGCTTCCTCGCAATCCGGATGATTCCGGATGACCGTCTCATAGGCCGTGGCAGCCGCATCATCATGATTGAGCTGCTCCTGGATCTTACCCAGCAAAACACCGCCATCGGCACTATCCGGCGAGAGCTTCATAGCTTTCTGAATATAAACAAGGGCATCATCATAATCCTGTTCCTGAAAACATTCCATTGCTTTCCGGTACTGATAATCGAAAGATGTATTATGTTTCTGCATATTTAGAGCAAAACCGGCGATGATAACGCCAATAAGTAAAATGATCACGATCAGCGTCGTTTTCATTCTCTTTTCTCTCTGGCGTTTTTTCAAACGCAGCTCACGTGCAGCCAGCTCTGCGCGCTCTCTTTCTATGCGCTCTCTCTCCTGTTGCTTTTTACGTTCAATGTGCGCACGGCTTTCCATCGTTTCATAGTTCGCAACCAACTGTACTTCTTCGCCGCAAAATGGGCAAAAAAGCTCATGATCCGGAATCTCTGATTTACACTTGGAACATATACGCATATTAATTATCCTCCAGATACTTTTCAAATTCCTCTGCGGAAATCAATACTTTTCTGGGTTTAGTTCCCTCTTCGGGACCGACAACGCCGGCCTCACACAGCTGGTCCATAATACGGGCTGCACGGTTAAACCCAATCTTAAATGCTCTCTGTAACTGACCGATCGAAGCTTTTTCTTTATCGATGATCAGACGGCCTGCCTCCGCAAAATAGACATCTCTGTCATCAGTGGCAGCCTCCTGTCTGGCGGCACTGCTGATCACGTTCTGATTGATCTGATCAACTGCCTCATGGTCATAGGAAGCTTCTTTATTTTGGGTCCGCAGGTATTCCACCAGCCCCATGATTTCCTCATCTGAAATATAGGCGCCCTGAATGCGGGCCGGCTTCTGATAGCTCTGCGGATAAAATAGCATATCACCGTTACCCAGCAGCTTTTCTGCTCCATTCATGTCCAGAATAGTTCGGGAATCAATACCGGAAGAAACAGAAAGTGCCACACGAGATGGCATATTTGCCTTGATCAAACCGGTAATGACATTGACAGAAGGTCTCTGGGTAGCAATGACCAGGTGAATACCTGCAGCTCGAGCCAGCTGAGAAAGACGTACGATCGCATCCTCCACATCATGCTGGGCTACCATCATCAGATCTGCAAGCTCGTCTACGATAATGACGATACGAGGCATTTTCTGAAGCTTAGCTTCATTACTGTCACTATTGGGATCAATCTTTGCTACCTTTGCATTATATCCCTTCAGATCACGCACACCGACGCCGGCAAATTTATTATAACGTTCAGTCATCTCCTGCACTGCCCAGTTCAATGCACCTGCTGCCTTCTTTGGATCCGTTACTACAGGAATATATAAGTGCGGAATACCGTTATAAACCGAAAGCTCGACCATCTTCGGATCGATCATGATGAATTTCACATCATCAGGGGAAGCTTTATAGATCATGCTGACGATCAGACTGTTAATGCACACTGACTTTCCGGAACCAGTGGTACCGGCGATCAGCAAATGAGGCATCTTCGCAAGGTCCGCAATCACGGGTTTTCCTGCAATATCCTTACCGACAGCAAAGGACAGATCTGATTTCGCCTTCTGAAAAGCTGTACTGCTGAGCAGATCACGCAATACAACCATGTTTTTCTTTTTATTCGGTACCTCGATACCGATAGCTGCCTTGCCGGGTATCGGCGCCTCGATACGAATATCTGAGGCTGCCAGATTCAGCTTTATATCATCCTGCAGGCTGACGATCTTACTAACCTTTACACCCTGTGGCGGCTGAAATTCATAACGGGTAACCGTCGGCCCCTGATTCACCTCTGTAATTTCTGTATCTACGCCGAAATTCTGCAAGGTTTCCTGCAATTTTCGGGCAGTGGCTTTCACATCCTCGGAAGATGCATTTCCATCTCCCTTATTCAGCAGATTAAGAGATGGGAACTGATAGCCGTTGACCAGGACCGGAGAAGGAATAATGATTTCCTCATTTGCGACATCCTTTTCTTTTTTTCTTCCCTTGGAAGGCGTTTTTTTCCGTTTGGCAGTACTTCTTGCGGCTGCTTCTGCTGCCTCCTCTTCTGCGGAAACGATTTTTACTCTGTTTCCGGCTCTGGTTTTCAGCACCGGCGCAGTCATAGGCTCGTCTGCTTCCGGCATCTCTTTGATCGCCGGCGCGACATCTTCCACTGCTCCGAGGTCCTCGTCCTCAGAAAGATTAAAATCCACCCTCTTTCGAGGCGTTCTCCGCGGTACGGGAGCTAATTCCTCTTCTTCCTCATCCTCTTCTTCTTCGCCAAAACCTGCTTTGGCCAGAAGACTCATTCGGGATTTTTTCTTAGGCTTTACGGAAGCTTTCTTAGGTATCGCTTCTTTTATCTCTTTCGCGTTTTCCTTTACTTCTGCTTCCTCTGCTTCCTCTTCATCCTCTGCTGCATTCATTTCCTGCATTCGCTGCTTTTTACTCTCATAGACATCCATGCCCTTGGCATGAATATTCCGCAGTAAAGGCTCCTGTGTCATCACGATCGTGAAAATCAATAGACCAAATATGATCACGATTGCCGCACCGATACTGCCAAGCGCCATACCACACAGCTTCACAATGGTACCGCCGATGAGACCGCCGCCGCTTCTGTCATGTGCACAGTCCAGATAGAAATCGATCAGGTTGGAATTCTTTTCATATCCGGATACCAAAAGCTGAATAAACGCACAAATAAAACATAATAAACCGATTCCGCCGATCAATTTGCGGACTGCAAGCATATTATGTCTGTTTGAAAGCATAAATATAAAGCCAAAAAAGAAACAAAACGGAAAAACATACTCCGGCAGTCCAAAAACCCCAAAGAAAAATGAACTAACCGCTTTTCCGAAAATTCCGCAAAGTCCCAGATTACTCAGGAAGAGCAGAATACTAAAAGCAAGTACAAGAAGGAACAGGATCTCAACCAAAATCCTGTTCTCTATTGTATCTGAATTATTATTTCGTTTTTTTGATCCTTTTTTAGAAGATGACGTTGGTCTTTTCGTTTTGGCAGAACTTCTCTTTCTCTTCTGCGTTGCCAAATATGTGTCTCCCCTTTCGAACCATATTAAGTCGTGATCAGAAATACACAGGCAGCTGTCATTGCCAGTGCCAGATTTAAAACAGCATATAGCTTATTATAAGCTCTGGAAATCTGCTTCTGCGCAGCACGAATCATGAAACTTCCGGTAAGCGCACTTCCCAGAAATGCGGCGATCATGATCGCCGGATCTGCCGTCCCGCCCAGATAACGGAAGGATATTCTTCCCGGAATGATCAGAATGATCATGCAAAGCATGCTGATCAGATATGTATATTTCATCACGAACTTTCTGGATAATCCCAGCAGAAATCCGCTGGAAATACCCATTGCATTCTTCGATACACCCGGAATGAAAGACAGGCACTCTGCCACTCCCATCACCAGGGCATCTGTCGTCTTCGCTTTTTTCGGACTCTTTTCACCGGAATTCATAAAAGAGGATACCAAAAGCAAAAGTGCTGTAAGCATAAAGCCCATACAGATCAATAGTTCGTTTTCGAAAGCAAAGCGAACCAGCCTCTGACCCAAAAATCCGACAATCAGGATCGGAATCAGCGAAATCAAAAGTATTACCGTAAAATTGCGATAATTATTCGTCAGAATCCGCCTTGATTCGGACGTCTTCTGCTTCGATTTCGGTTTTATAGTAATGAAAAGATTGTAGAGAAGATCCCTGATCATCTCTAACAATGATATAACTAATCTGAGAATATCTTTATAATAAAATGACACAGAAGCAAGGATCAATCCCGCCAGTATCATTTCATAGAAGAAGAAATTCTCTTCGAAATCAAAGAAATGTGTAAACAGCACGACACATCCCAGACTGCTTACCGGAAAAAAACAGGTAAGACCTGCAATGACCCCTGCTGCCAGTGCCTGAAAAATGATCATTACATCCATCGAATCAATTATTCATCCAGATTCGTATAAACGTTCTGTACATCATCACTATCATCCAGCAGATCGAGAATTCTCTGCAGATTATTCATGGTAGCGTCATCTGTGACTTCTACATAATTCTGCGGGATCATTGTGACATCAGCCTCTGCCATCACGATACCCTGTTTCTCCAGTTCCTCGCGGACAGCTGAAAAATCATCAGGATCTGTTGTGATTACATAAGCATCTTCTTCCTCTGCGAAATCCTCTGCGCCTGCTTCCAGGGCGATCATCATGAGCTCATCCGGATCAAAGTCATTATCCTCTTTCGCAGCAATGATCTGTCCTTTTTTATCAAACATAAAGGAAACACATCCGGGTGTTCCGATATTTCCCTGGCCTTTCGTAAAAGCACTTCTTACATCTGCAGCTGTACGATTCTTATTATCTGTCAATGTCTCAACGATAATCGCGATTCCGCCTGGGCCATAGCCTTCATAAGTCATTCTTACGTAGCTATCAGCATTCGCGTCACCTGCAGCTTTTTTAATACCACGATCAATCGTGTCATTAGGCATGTTGTTTGCTTTTGCTTTAGCGATAACATCACGAAGTTTACTATTATTAGCCGGATCAGGGCCGCCCTCTTTTACAGCAATAACGATCTCACGACCGATAATGGTAAAGATTTTTCCCTTTTTCGCATCATTTTTTTCTTTTTTGTGTTTAATATTTGCAAATTTTGAATGTCCTGACATTGTCTTATCTCCTTACATAGTTCTTTCAAAAGAATATCACTACGGGCATTATAAGTCAAATCAATATTCTAAATATATTCCAGCAAATTACGTGCTGTCACAGCTGCTTTTCCATATTTCTCAGACGCCTTTTCTCCGCAAAGACCATGTAAGAAAGTCCCGAGAGCTGCAATTTCTCCCGTCTCTGCTCTCATATTTTCTCCAAATACCCGCTTTTCTGCCTGCCCCAAAATTCCGGTGATAATACCGGCAAGCACATCCCCGCTGCCTGCTGTTGCCAGTGCGCTGTTTCCATGCACATTAATGAAGGCCTTTCCTTTCGGATCAGCGATCACAGTACGGGCATCTTTCATGACACAGGTCACCTGGCGCACAGCTGCCAGTATTCTCGCCTCTGTCAGCGCATCCTTCTTTAAATCAACGACCGGCTTTCCTGTCAGTCTGCTCATCTCACCCATGTGCGGAGTAATAATGCATCTCCCCTTCAGCAGAAGCCACCATTCCGGGTATTTACTGAGAATGTTCAGCGCATCGGCATCCATGACAAAAGGCTTCTCGTTGTATAGCAGAAAGGTATACAGTATCCGTTCTGAAATCTCTGTCTGGTCCAAACCCGGTCCGATGAGCGTAACATCGGCCCACGAAAGTGCATCCACAAGCTGTGCAACGCTTTCCTTTTTCGTAGAAATTTCCTCAGGCGATGCACTGACCCATTCTCCCGCTTTCGTCGAATAACACTCAAGTAAAGCCTCCGGCATCAGCGTTGCCATTGCCGTCCTGTTATTCTCTGCCGTAAAGACCTTCACCATCCCCACGCCTGTTTTCAGCGCAGCCATAGCTGACAGATAGGCGGCGCCAAACATTTTTTCCGAACCGGCGATCACCAGCACCTTTGAAAAGCTTCCTTTATTACCGGCTTCATCCCTTTTCTCAAATACCTGCAGATCCACTTCCTCCGGGATACCTGTAAGCGGAAAATCATGAAGCACCGGTTCCACAGGAATCCCTATTTCCCGAACAAGGATTTTTCCGGCATATTGCCTGCCCGGATCAAGGTATAAGCCCGCTTTCCCGGCTGTAAAAGTGACAGTACAATCTGCCTTTACTGCAATTCCCATGATTGCCCCGGTATCTGTATGAATACCGGATGGTATATCTACAGCGATCACCTTTGCGCCATTGCAATTGATTTCGGAAATCACTTCCGCATAAGTCCCCTGTATCTCCCGAGACAAGCCGAACCCAAATATGGCATCTACAATAAGCTCATATTTTTTTTCGATTTTTTCTACAAACACCGGTTTGTACCAGTCTAAAATTTGCAGTTGCCTTTGCAGCTGCGGACTATATTTCTGCGGATCACCGACCCGGAGTATTTCCGGTCTGTATCCTTTTTCATAAAGCATTCGGCCAATGGCAATGCCGTCCCCGGCATTATTTCCCGTACCTGCCACGATCAAAATACAGGCATTCTTATCAAAGCTTTTTACAATTTCCTCTGTAACCGCCAGGGATGCCCTTTCCATAAGTACCGGTGACGGGATACCAATTTTTTCCATCGCATAAGAATCAGCAGCTTTGGATTGCTTCGCATTCAATAAATATTTCATAATTTTACCTCCGGCATTCTCTTGCATATGAAATCAGTTTCAAATATTTCCGCCAAAAAAAGTTAATCTGCATTAGCTTCCCTCTGAACCTGACTTCAAATAAAGCTGCTGTCATATCTATGGCTACCATATCTATAACAACAGCTTTCACAGCAATTATTTATCGGATTCTTTTCTTAATGTCAGATTATAGGAAAGCTTCATCAGGCTTTCTGAAAGATGCACATGCTCCACAATGATATCCTTCGGCAGTATACCATTCAAATCTGTAGCTGAGAAATTCAGGAAAGTTCTGATTCCGCAGTCACAAAGAATCGGCGCCATCTCATTCGCGCCTTCTTTCGGAATAGCAAGGATTGCAATATCTACATCATGTGATGCAATAAATGAAGGAATTTCTTCATTCATCATAACAGGCATATCCTTCACCAGATTTCCCTTCAAGGAAGGATCCTTATCAAAAATACCGATCGTGTGGAATCCATACTTATCAAAAGGATAATTCGCAAGCGCCTGACCGATACGGCCTGCCCCGATTATGATCATATTATGAGAATCATTCAATCCCAGGATTTTACCAATCTCTTCTCGTAAATAGCGAACATTATATCCGTAACCCTGCTGTCCAAACCCCCCGAAGTTATTCAGATCCTGGCGAATCTGAGATGCTGTTACATTCATACGTTTGCTGAGTTCGCCGGAGGAAATTCTTTCCACGCCGGCATTAAGTAACTCTCCAAGATATCGGTAATACCGAGGTAATCTTTTAACGACTGATTTCGATATTCCATTTTCTTTCAAGTTATAACCTCCTACTACTCTCATTCATAAGTACTCTTTATGAAGACGACACTTTATTTTAAAAAATATATATATGTATTATAACTGATTGTCAAAAATAAATCAAAGTGTTTGTTTATTTTTTCACAGAAATTTGTCATTTTTTTCACAGAATTTCATAAGAAATAGATTTTTTACATCTTTCTTTTGAAAATTTCTGAATTTTTTTAAGCCTTTCACCCCTCTCCTTCGTATCTTTCTATTTCTATAGTCAGCCATATATATGTCAATCCATTATCTCTCACGGAGATTCAGGAAGCCGGGCTACGATAAAAGTCTTCGCATCATTTCGAACTTCTGTTATAATAAAACCCGATGAAAAAGATTTATGACAGGAGGAAGGCATCCGATGATACTCTCATGCCAGAATATATATAAGACCTTTCCGGGAAATGAAGTTTTAAAGGATATTTCCTTTCACATCGAAGAGCATGAAAAAACGGCTTTGACAGGTGTGAACGGCTCCGGAAAATCCACTTTGCTGAAAATTATTACGGGCGAGTTGTCTGCTGATCAGGGAAATATCATTATTCCCAAAGGTACCACCATGGGTTACCTGGCTCAGCAGCAGGAAGCCGACGATGATCTGACTATTTATCAGGCATTGCGTGAATCGAAAAAGGAACTCTTTCTTATAGAAGAAAAGCTTCGAAGAATGGAAGCTGATATGAACAGCCTGCAGGGGGATGCGCTGGAAGCTTTGATGCATTCCTACACGATCCTTATGCATGAATTTGAACTGAAAAACGGCTATGCGGCAGAAAGTGAGATCATGGGGGTCTTTAAGGGACTGGGCTTCAAGGATGAGGATATGAACCGTCCTATGAACACCCTTTCCGGAGGACAGAAAACCCGTGTTTCTCTGGGACGCCTTTTGCTGACTTCACCGGACATCCTGCTTCTGGATGAGCCTACCAATCATCTGGATATTGACTCTATTTCCTGGCTGGAAACCTATCTGATGACATATCGCGGTGCCGTTCTGGTCGTTTCCCATGACCGTTTTTTCCTGGACCGCATTGTGACTAAGGTGGTAGAGATTGAAAACGGAACCTGCATGATGTTTCCCGGAAACTATACAGCATACAGTCAGAAAAAATCCATGATACGTAAAGCCCAGTATAAGGCTTACCTGAAACAGCAGGCAGAAATCCAGCATCAGGAAGCGGTCATTACGAAGCTGAAATCCTTCAACCGCGAAAAATCCATCAAACGTGCGGAGAGCCGTGAAAAATCTCTGGCAAAAATGGACCTTCTGGATAAACCGACAGAATTAAATGCGGATATGAGTCTTCAGCTTGTACCGCGTTTTGAAAGCGGTAAAGATGTGCTGGAAATCGAGGACCTTTCCAAATCCTTTGGCTCACTGCACTTATTTTCCCACCAGAATATTCATATTTCCCGTGGTGAGCGTATTGCCATCATCGGCAAAAACGGTACAGGAAAAACCACGCTCCTAAAGATGATCAATCAACTGGAGTCCATCGATGAGGGCCATATCCAATTCGGTTCAAAGGTACAGATCGGTTATTTCGATCAGGAACATCAGCAGCTGCACATGGAAAAAACAATTTTCGAAGAGATTTCTGACGAGTATCCTACCTTAACCAATACAGAGATCCGTAATGTACTGGCCGCCTTTCTTTTTACCGGAGAACAGGTTTTTTCAAAAATCGGTACCCTAAGCGGCGGTGAACAGGGTCGTGTATCTCTGGCCAAGCTCATGCTTTCCGAAGCAAACTTTTTACTTCTGGATGAGCCTACCAACCACCTGGATATTAACTCTAAGGAAATTCTCGAAGATGCGCTGAATCAATATACCGGCACCATCCTCTATGTCAGCCACGACCGTTATTTCATTAATAAAACGGCCACTCGTATCCTGGACCTGGTCAATGAGAATTTCGTAAACTATATCGGGGATTATGATTATTATCTGGAAAAGAGAGAGGAACTGACGGCCATCTATTCCCCGGAAGCTGAAAATGCTTCCGCAGAAGCTCCCCGCTCCGAAGCAAAAAATGACTGGCTCTCTCAGAAGGAAAAACAGGCAGCCCAGCGCAAAAAAGAAAATGAACTGAAAAAGGTCGAAAAAAGAATTGCAGAGCTTGAGGAACGGAATCAGGCTATTGATGACGAATTTGCTTTACCGGAAACCGGTACAAATCTCCCCCGCTGTCAGGAATTATCCAGGGAACAAGCTAAGCTTGTAGCCGAGCTGGAAGAGCTTTACGAACGTTGGGAAGAACTGGCGGAATAAATAGTAAAAAAGGAATGACGCATGCGTCATTCCTTTTTGTATTCCGAGTTTTCTCAGAACTTCCTTCATCTTAAGCGATTGCTTTTTCCAGCTCCTCGCGGATTGCCAGGATAAAATCTCTTGTATTAAGCACTGTCGGATTCTCCATTGTCGTGATCAGGGCAAGGTCTTTGGTCATCTTTCCTGATTCAATAGTATCCAGCGTAGCTTTTTCCAGCGCATCTGCGAAATCCATCAGCTCAGAAATACCATCCAGTTCGCCTCTCTTACGAAGGGCGCCTGTCCATGCAAAGATCGTGGCTACAGAGTTTGTAGAAGTCTCTTCACCGGCCAGATGTTTATAATAATGTCTCTGTACAGTACCATGGGCTGCTTCATACTCATAATATCCGTAAGGAGAAACCAGAACTGATGTCATCATAGCCAGTGAACCGAATGCGGAAGATATCATATCACTCATAACATCTCCGTCATAGTTCTTGCATGCCCAGATAAATCCACCCTCTGATTTCATAATACGAGCGACAGCATCATCGATCAGTGTATAGAAGAATACAATGCCTGCTTTTTCAAAGCTTTCCTTATACTCGTTCTCATACAGCTCATTAAAGATATCTTTAAAGCGATGATCGTATTTCTTTGAGATTGTGTCCTTGGATGCAAACCAAAGGTCTTTCTTCTCTGACAGCGCATACTCGAAACAGCTGCGTGCAAAGTTTGAAATAGACTCATCAACATTGTGCTGACCCTGTACAATTCCCGGCCCCTTGAAATCAAATACAGTCACTGTCTGCTCTTCGGAACCATCATCCGGTGTAAATGTCATCGTCACCTTACCGGGCTTGTCAATTTTCATTTCCACATTACGATAAACATCACCATATGCATGTCTGGCAATTGTCAAAGGTTTCTTCCAGGTTCTGACGGTTGGCTCGATTCCCTTTACAACAATCGGTGTTCTGAATACTGTACCATCGAGCATTGCACGGATCGTACCGTTCGGGCTCTTGTACATCTCTTTCAGATTATATTCTTCCACACGTGCTGCATTTGGCGTAATGGTTGCGCATTTAACAGCAACGCCATATTTCTTTGTCGCATTAGATGCGTCAATGGTAACCTGATCGCCTGTCTCATCACGATATTTCAGACCAAGGTCATAGTACTCGCTTTTCAGATCAATAAAAGGATAGATCAGCTCATCTTTCAGAATCTGCCAGATAATTCTGGTCATCTCATCTCCATCCATCTCTACAAGTGGCGTTTTCATTTGAATCTTTGCCATGATATTCTCCTGTATTTTCCTGAATATAAATTGTCTATTTTTACGGATTGATTATTTCTCCGTAAGATACGATTATAATCGCACGAAATGCTATTCTCTGCTTGTAAAATGCAGAAGTAAGAAACAGCTGTTATTCACAATCTGCCTTATCACTTAATGATTTACAATTCTGTCAATTGCTTCCTTCGTCTTTTCGTATGTACCGAAAGCAGTCAATCGGAAGAATCCTTCACCTGCTGCACCAAAGCCTGAGCCCGGTGTACCTACAATGTTCAATTCCTCCAGCAGATAATCAAAGAACTCCCATGATGTCATTTGATTCGGTGTTTTCAGCCAGATGTATGGGGCATTCACACCACCATATACTGTATATCCTGCTGCCTTCAGACCATCATAGATTACCTTTGCGTTTTTCATATAATAAGCAACCTGTGCCTTGATCTCTGCCTGACCCTGGGCTGAGTATACAGCTTCGCCTGCTCTCTGAATAATATACGGCGCACCGTTATATTTCGTTCCGTGTCTTCTGGCCCAAAGGTCGCGAAGTGCCACATCACCGGATTTTAACTCAGCAGGTACTACTGTGAATCCGAGACGCACACCTGTAAATCCTGCATTTTTCGAAAAGCTGCGGATTTCAATCGCGCATGTTCTGGCGCCCTCACACTCATAAATAGAATGCGGTACATCTTCCTCTGTAATGTATGCCTCATAAGCAGCATCATAAAGAATGACAGCGCCGATTTTGTTCGCATAATCAACCCACTCCTGCAATGCCGCTTTCGTAATCGCTGCGCCTGTCGGGTTGTTCGGGAAGCAAAGGTAAATCACATCCGGATTCTCTGCCGGAAACTCCGGTGCAAAACCATTTGCTTCAGTACATGGCATGTAGATAAAGTTTTTATAACATCCTTTAACAGGATCCCATTCACCTGATCTGCCGGCCATAACATTAGAATCTACATATACAGGATATACCGGATCGCAAACAGCCACTTTTGCGTCCGCACTGAAGATTTCCTGAATATTTCCGGAATCACATTTCGCGCCATCAGATACAAAGATCTCATCTGCGGAAATATCACAACCACGATCAGTATACTCTTTTGCAATCGCTGAACGAAGGAAATCATATCCCAGATCAGGCGCATAACCGCGGAAAGTACTGCCTTCTGCCATTTCGTCCACCGCACTATGCATTGCCTTGATAATGCTTGGTGCGATCGGCTGCGTTACATCACCAATGCCAAGACGGATAATATTCGCATCCGGATTTGCCTGACCATACGCTGCTACTTTTTTTCCTATGGTAGAGAACAAATAGCTTCCCTGTAAGCGCAGATAATTTTCATTTACTTTGAACATAGCTTCTCCTCTTCAATTCATAATTTTTTATTGAAGTCACTCTTGCCAGTTCCTTCTTATAATTGCTTTATGATCAGCCGGCCGTGCCCATGGTCTGCTCACCATAAAATAGAAACATGACGTATAAAACGCCTTTTTATCTGTCCGTGCCAAGGACAGCTTTATTTTTCCAGATATAATCGATCAGTGATACGATTGTCAGCACCATTGCCGCATAGATCAGGAACTGCTCGATAATGTAAGCTGCTGAGCCATTAAAGTTCAGCAGAATAAATATGATCATAACCATCTGTGTAATGGTTTTCACCTTTCCCCAGATACTTGCTGCGATCACGATACCGTTATCTGCTGCCACCAGACGGAATCCGCTGATAATGAACTCTCTGGCAATAATAATAATAACGACCCATGACGGAAGCTCTCCTGTATCGATCAGGCAGATCATTGCTGAGCAAACAAGCAGCTTATCTGCCAAAGGATCCATAAATTTTCCAAAATCAGTTACCAGATTATATTTTCTGGCGATATAACCATCCGCTGTATCTGTCAGACTGGCTACGATAAAGATTGCAAGCGCAATATAGCGTGCGCCGAAGAAAGTCGTCTGATTAGAAATCATCATAAATACTACGAAGAACGGAATCATGATCATCCTGAGGATGGTCAGCTTATTCGGTAAATTCATCTCTAAAATCTCCTTCCAATTCACCAATCAGATCATACTCCAAAGCGCCGGTGACTCTGGCCTTCACCATATCTCCGGAATGGAGCACCTCATCTGTTTCTATGAAAAAATATCCGTCAACGCCAGGTGTATCTGCATATGTTCTACCTACATATGAATTCTCATCTGACATATATCCTTCAATATGTACATCCAGAACCTGCCCGATTCTGTCCTGTCCATTCTGAAATGATATCTCCTGCTGTAATGCAAGCAGTTCATCCTGTCTGCGTTCCTTGATTTCCTGCGGGATCTGATCCGGAAAAGATGCCGCCGGCGTATCTTCCTCCTGTGAATAGGTAAATACACCCAGTCGGTCAAATCTGATCTCATCCACAAAATCCATCAATTCCTCATGCTGCTCCTCTGTCTCACCGGGGAAGCCGGTAATCAAAGAGGTACGCAAAGCAATGTCCGGAATTTCTTTCCGCAGATTGTAGATCGTTTCCAGGAGCTGCTGCTTGTTCGTTCTGCGGCCCATACGTCTTAAAATAGTATCATTGATATGCTGAATCGGCATATCCAGGTAATGGCATACCTTCGGCTCTTCCTTGATTACCTGTACAAGCTGCGGATAAATTTCCTCCGGATAGCAATACAGAATACGGATCCATTCAATATCCGGAATCCGACACAAGCCTTTGATCAGCAAATGCAGCGACTTCCTGCCGTAAAGATCCAAACCGTAAAGCGTCGTCTCCTCTGCGATCAGAATCAATTCCTTTACACCCTGTCGGGCAAAGTATTCCGCCTCCGCAAGAAGTTTCTCCATAGGAACACTATGATAGTCGCCACGAAGCTTTGGAATGATACAATAAGAGCAATGCTTATTGCATCCCTCCGCAATTTTCAGGTACTCATAATGTCCACCGGTCGTCATCATTCGCTGCGGTTCGGAAACTGCAGCCGCAGATGCTTCATTCAGCTGGTCGAAAATCATGTCCTTTCTGCCGGACATTGCAGCTTCTACGGCATCTTCGATCCTATGAAAGCTGCCTGTTCCTACGATGGCATCCACTTCAGGAATCTCATCAATGATTTCCTGGCGATATCTTTCTGCCATACAGCCGGCAACGATCAGCGCTTTACAATTTCCCTCTGTTTTATAGCGTGCCATATCGAGTATGCTTTCTATACTCTCCTCCTTGGCTTTGTCAATAAAACAACAGGTATTAATGACGATCACGTCGGCTTCTTCTTCCATATCTGTGACAATATAGCCCTTACCTGCCAGACTACCCAGCATACGCTCTGAATCTACCAGATTCTTATCGCAGCCCAATGATATAAAAAGTACTTTATTAGACATAGGATCAGTCTTCCATATCCTTCATATCAGCAGCAATTTTTGCATTTTCTCCCTGCTCATCACGAAGAATATGTACTTTTCCTTCATAAATTTCCTGTACAGCGATGGAAAGCGGTTTCTCACCTTCCATACCATTAATGAATGGCTCTTCACCACCGATCAGCTGGCGCGCTCTTTTCGCTGCTGCGATAACGATGGAATAACGGCTTGTAACCAATGGCGCCTCATCCATATCCTGCTCTTTGTTATCTTCATTGATTTTTGTGATCATTTCCTTATAAGATGGATGCATCATCATAATTCATATCCTCCTGATAGCATTTCTGCAAAATAATTTTATTTACATATTTCTTTAGCGGAACAGGATTCAGGAATGCCCCGGCCTTCATGATACGGGCAGTGTGTGCTCTTTCGCTGAATGGAAACCTGTACCGTTATAGAAATAAGTCTACATTGTTAAAATATCTCTTACATGTAATTCCTGCATACGCCGGTCATGATCAGCTATATGCCGGTACTTATTTGCCGTATTTTTCTGCAAGACTCTTCTGCATGTTTTCAATCGTTGCTGTCATACGGGATGACTCCGAACGAACTGTTTCAATAATATGATGGAAATTCTCCACGCAGGTATCCAGGTCATCATTGACCAATACATAATCATAAGCATTCATATAGCGTGCTTCTTCCACTGCACGCTCCAAACGGCCCTGAATGACCTCTGCAGTCTCTGTTCCGCGTCCCACAAGACGACGTTCCAGCTCTTCTACACTAGGCGGTACCAGGAATACCAGCACTGTCTCCGGATATTTCTCCTTAATCTGCAAGGCGCCCTGAATCTCAATCTCCAGCAGCACATTGTTTCCCAGATCAAGCTGCTCATTCACATAAGCCATTGGGGTACCGTAATAGTTATCTACATATTTCGCATACTCCATCAGTTCATCCTTACGGATCATTTCCTCAAACTCTTCCACAGTTTTAAAGAAATACTGTACGCCATTTTCCTCACCTGCACGAGGAGCGCGGGTAGTGGCAGAAATAGAAAGCTTATATTCTTTGTGCTTTTCCAGAAGATTTTTAACAACCGTTCCTTTTCCTGCACCGGAAAAACCTGACAGGATTGTGATTATGCCTCTCTCCATATTACTCTGTTTCCTCCTCCGTAATGCGTTCCGGCCCATGGCCAAAATCATTAAAACGTTTGGTAATCGTTTCCGGCTGCAGAGCTGATAAAACGATACTGTCATTATCCAAAACGATCACCGACTTCGTTTTTCTTCCCTGGGTTGCATCGATCAGCTTTCCTGCTTCCTTTGCGGAATTGACCAGCCTTTTAACCGGTGCTGCCAGTGGACTGACAACAGCCATGATCTTTTCTGCGTTAACTGTATTTCCAAATCCTATATTGATCAGCAAAAGACAAACTCCTTATTCGATATTCTGAATCTGTTCTCTGACCTTCTCGATTTCTGTTTTCAGTTCAATTCCAAGGTCAGATGTGGCCAGGTCATTGGACTTCGAAAGAATCGTATTCGCCTCACGATTCATTTCCTGCGCTATAAAATCCAGCTTTCTGCCGATGGCGCCTCCGTTTGTGAGCTCCTTCTTCATATTTTTAATATGGCTCAGAAGACGTACGGTTTCCTCGTCCTTGCAAATTTTATCCGCATAAATCACAACCTCTGCCGCAATCCTGCTCTCGTCAAGATTCGTATCCGCGATCACCTCTGCCGCTTTGTTGCGAAGACGGGTCTTATACTCTTCCATGATTTGCGGCTCACGCTCTTTGATCAGCTCGACATTCTTTTCCATAGCATCGAGTTTTCCCAGAAGATCAGTCTGCAGATTCCTGCCCTCTGTCTCTCTGGCTTTCTGGAACTTCTGCGCGCATTCATGAAGAACAGTGGCCAGCTCACGCTGTAATTCATCCTCATCCGGCTGCATATCCTCTGAAGTAATAACCTCAGGGCAACGCATAAGTCTGGACACGGAAAGGTCATTCACCAAACCGAAATCCGCCGCAATCTGGTTCGAATATTTCATATACTGCGCAGCGATCTCTCCGTTATAATGGAGACTATTGGCTTTCTCGGCATATGCTTCATATGTGATAAAAACGTCTACTTTACCACGTTTGATATAATCCTTAAGAATAGAACGGATAAAGGGATCCAATAGCATAAAACGCTTAGGCATTTTAAAATTAAAATCCAGATATCGATGATTCACGGATTTCATTTCCACGGTTATTTTTTTTTCTTCATCCTGATATTCGGCTCTTCCAAAGCCTGTCATACTGTAAATCATACTCTTACCTCTATAACAATATGAGCGGATAAACATGATTCTTATGTGACATATCTATAGACAGCTAAACGCACTAGGTCTACCTTACCATTCTATGTACATACTGCATTATTATAATTCAAGTAAAAACTCTAGTCAAATCCTTTTTTTCTGCTATAATATTCCATAAATGAAAGGAGTTTTTTATGTCATTTGACGGAATTACAGTTTCATGTATCAGAAATGAACTGCATCAGGCCCTTTCCGGCGGCCGCATCTCAAAAATTGCCCAGCCCGAACCGGACGAATTACTTCTGACGATCAAAAATAATAGTCATACTTACAGACTTTTAATATCCGCCAGCGCTTCCTTACCGCTGGCTTATCTTCGAGACACGAATAAACCATCTCCTATGAATGCACCGAACTTCTGTATGCTGCTGCGTAAGCATGCCGGCGGTGGTCTTATCACTTCTGTTTCACAACCGGGACTTGAACGAATTATCGAACTGGAAATCGAGCACCGCAATGAAATGGGTGACCTTTGCCACGGACGTCTGATTGTAGAGCTGATGGGAAAATATAGTAACATTATTTTTGTCGATGAGAATAATCTCATTGTTGACGCGATCAAGCATATTTCCTTTAATGTGAGTTCTGTACGCGAAGTTCTTCCCGGCAGGACCTATTTTATTCCTGAGACCCAGAATAAAGCTGATCCGCTATCTATCACTGAGGAGGATTTTAATAGGAAGATTTACGGAAAGCCATGTGCCATTTCGAAAGCACTTTATTCCTCGCTGACCGGTATTTCTTCCGTTATGGCCGAAGAAATCTGTTACCGCGCTTCCATTGACGGCGGCCTGGCTACTGACGCACTGGATCCGCTTTCCCGGCAGCATCTTTATCTCACCTTCTGCCGAATGATGGAAGATGTCAAAGCGCATCAGTTTACACCATTGATCTATCTGAAGGATCATGAACCGATTGAATACAGTGTACTGGATATGCAGCAGTTTCATGATTATGAAAAAAAGGCCTATGATTCTGTTTCTGTCCTCATCCGGGATTATTATGAGCAAAAAGAACGCCTTACCCGTATCCGCCAGAAATCCACTGACCTTCGAAAGATTGTTTCTACACTTTTAGAGCGAAATGTTAAAAAACTTGCTTTACAGAAGAAACAGCTTAAGGATACCGAAAAGCGGGACAAATACCGTATCTACGGTGAGCTTTTGAATACCTATGGCTACTCTCTGGAAAAGGGAGCGAAGGTCCTCGAGACGATCAATTATTATACAAATGAACCCATTTCGGTTCCGCTCGATATCATGTATACACCGGCCGAAAATGCCCAGCGCTATTTCGCCCGTTATAATAAGTTAAAACGTACTGCAGAGGATCTGACAGCCCGTATTGAAATGACAGAAAAGGACGTCAGCCACCTGGAAAGCATCAGTACTTCGCTGGATCTGGCCGAGACAGAGGCTGATCTCTCAGAAATCAGAAAAGAGCTTTCCGATTATGGCTATGTGCGCCATAAAGGTTTGAAAAAGAAAAAGGAGGAGGCTGCTCTTCCACTGCATTTCATCTCCTCTGACGGATATGATATTTACGTAGGAAAAAATAACTATCAAAATGAAACAGTTTCCTTCCGCATCGCTGCGCCGGATGATTGGTGGTTCCATGCGAAAAATATGCCCGGCTCCCATGTCATTATTAAATCCGGCGGTAAGGAATTGCCGGACCGCGCCTTTGAGGAAGCTGCCAGCCTGGCCGCCTATTATTCTAAGGGTCGTATGGCGCCAAAGGTAGAGATTGATTATACGATCAGAAAAAATCTGCGTCGTCCTAACAGCGCAAGACCCGGTTTCGTGGTCTATTATACGAATTACTCATTGATGGCATCACCCTCTGTTTTTGGACTTCGACAGGTAGAGTAGACTTCCGGGTGAGCTTATCTCCTGCTCAGGCTGGGTCGTTCGGCAGTATGTATCTTTCGAGATGGACGACCTCACTCTTGAATCCGGCGCCCACTCTCGCAGTAGCGGGACTTGCGTCTTTCCTTGTGCAGAGATAAAAACTTAAATTAAAGAGGAACAAATATGAAAAATCAAAAGTACGATGATCTGGATCTGGTTCAAACTTCCATGACCCGTTATGATCCCGATATTCGGGTGGGATTAACGAAAGAACAGGTACAGGAATACAGAGACAACGGCTATGATAATTACGCCGTTGATCCCCCTTCCAAAACCACAAAAGAAATCATTCAAAGTAATGTTTTTACCTATTTTAACCTGGTATTTTTTCTCATTGCCGTCCTGCTGATCATTGCGGGATCTTTCCGCGATCTGACATTTCTTCCGGTCATCATTGCAAATACCCTGATCGGTATCATTCAGGAGATACGTGCGAAAAAAACGCTGGAGGAATTATCCGTTCTGAATGCGCCAAAGACCAAGGTCGTTCGCTCCGGTCGTGTGCGTCTGGTTCCATCAGAAAGTCTTGTGCTTGATGATATCGTCATCTTTAGCGCAGGTAATCAGATTCCGGCAGATGCCATCGTCATGAACGGAGAAGTATCCGTAAACGAATCTCTGCTGACCGGTGAATCAGATGAAATTATGAAAGGACCCGGCGACGAGCTCATGTCCGGCAGCTTTATCGTATCAGGTAACTGCTATGCCCGCCTCGACAAGGTAGGTCCGGATTCTTATATTTCAAAGTTAACTCTGCAGGCAAAGGCTGCCAGAGAAGGTGAGCAATCTGAAATGATTCGTTCCCTCAATCATCTGGTTATGCTGGCCGGCATCTTGATCATTCCAATCGGCGTAATCCTTTTCTGGCAGCAATACTATCAGCAGGCTGCCTCCTTTAAGGATAGTATCACATCCATGGTTGCAGCTGTGATCGGTATGATTCCGGAGGGACTCTTCCTCCTGGCAAGTGTTACCCTGGCTGTCAGTTCCGTGCGTCTCGGAATGAAAAAGGTCCTGGTGCATGATATGAAATGTATCGAAACCCTGGCCCGTGTCAACGTTTTATGTGTTGATAAAACAGGTACCATTACCGAAGGAAATATGCGTGTCGATTCCTTCGTTCTATTGCCGGAATGCCCTACAGCTCAGAAAGATGCTCTGGATGGATTGCTCAGCGATTTCGCCGCAGCCCAGTCCAATGACAATATTACGATGGAAGCCATGCAAAAGTTCTTTACGAGCAGAGGTGGTCTGGAGCCTGTCTCCGTTACGGGCTTTTCTTCGGTTTATAAATATAGCAGCGTAACCTTCTCCGGTGGTTCCTATGTCCTTGGCGCTCCGGAATTCCTTTTAAAAAATGACTATAAAAAATATCAGGAACGCATTGATGAATATGGAAGCAAAGGCTTCCGCGTACTGGTTTTCGGTAAATCCAGTGAAACACCGGATGGCAAAGAACTAACCGGTACGATCACACCATACTGCCTGATTTTGCTGGCCAACCCGATTCGAAAAGATGCGCCGGAAACCTTCCGTTTCTTCGCAGAACAGGGTGTTGAGATTAAAGTTATTTCCGGAGATAATCCAATTACCGTTTCTGAAATCGCAAAGCAGGCCGGCATAGGAGGCGCAGACAATTACATCGATGCATCTACACTGGAGACAGAAGAAGATATCAGAGAGGCTATTCTTTCCTATAATGTTTTCGGCCGTGTTACACCTAATCAGAAACGGCAGTTTGTCAAAGAGTTAAAGAAAGCCGGAAAAACAGTTGCTATGACCGGTGATGGAGTAAACGATGTACTGGCTCTGAAACAGGCAGACTGCTCTATCGCCATGGCCTCCGGTAGTGACGCTGCAGCGCAGGCATCTCAGCTCGTTCTTCTGGAATCTGATTTCTCCCGTATGCCTGATGTAGTTATGGAAGGCCGTCAGGTCGTTAATAACATGGAACGCTCCGGAAGCCTCTTCCTGGTAAAAAATATATTTTCATTGCTGATTTCACTGCTGGCTATTTTCTTTAGCCTCAGCTATCCTTTGAAACCGTCACAGATTTCATTGATCAGCCTCTTTACCATTGGCATTCCTGCTTTCCTGCTCTCGCAGGTACCGAACAAAGACATCATTAAAGGTCACTTTATCACTAATATACTTCTGAAGGCCTTACCTGCAGGTTTGACAGATGCCCTGGTGGTCGGCGCCTTGGTTATCTTTGGTGAGACCTTTGATGTAAGCTCTGTGGATATTTCCACCGCAGCTACAATCCTTCTGGCGATTGTAGGATTCATGATCCTTTATCAGATCTGCAAACCAATGAACATTTTCAAATGGGGTATCTGGATTGTCTGCTTTATCGGATTATTCCTCTGCATGTGGTTCCTTTCCGGTCTTTTCCAGATTACCAATATGTCCATGCGCTGCATCATGCTCTTCGTTGCCTTCGCAGTGATAACAGAACCATTCTTCCGCTATCTCACCCAGCTAATTACCTGGCTGACAGTCAAATTCCGACAGCTGAAGAATTTCATCCTGAACAAACGTGACGAGCTTTCAGCATAAGTCAAACTCGCAAATGCTTTGCCTTTTGTTCGTTAACAGATCGGCTGCTTCGCAGCCTGCACGGTACCGGGCTTTTACCCGGCAGCGTGCTAAAGCTAGCCCCGCCACCTAAAGGTGGTGGGCTATTTTTATCTTTTATATATTGGACGCAGTGCATTACCTATACACAGAAAAAAGGACCTTCGCCGAAGCGAAGGTCCTTTCTGTTTGACATTTAAAGCTCTGTGGCTTTCTATTATACAGGATAAGCTTTATTCTCAGTATCAGCCTTTGTAGCATCTACTTTATTCTGCTGTGCATCTCTGTATTTAAAGAACTCCATAGCTACCTGTGGGAACAGTGCGTAGCTCAATACGTCCTCATCCTGCTGTTTGTAAGCTGCTACTTCTTTCTCAAGAGTAGGAAGCTGTGGAGCTACATCATCAGCATAACGGTAAGTGATTGGCTGCATGCCAGTCTCTTTTACTGCTCTCTCCTGCAGCTCTTTGTTTACAGGATTTGTAGTTGTACCATATTTTCCGAGAAGGATATCCTTGGACTCGTTTGTGAGCATTTTATATCTCTCGCCAAAGATTACATTAAATACGGCCTGTGTACCTACGATCTGTGAAGAAGGTGTAACCAGCGGGATGTCACCAAGGTCATGACGTACACGCGGAACCTCTTCCAGTACCTCGTAGAATTTATCTTCTGCATGCTGCTCAGCCAGCTGGCTTGTCAGGTTAGAAAGCATACCGCCTGGTACCTGGTAAAGAAGAGTCTTGATATTTACACCAAGGTTCTTCGGATTCAGCAGACCGCTCTCCAGACACTCGTCTCTATATGGACGGAAGTAATCAGCGATCTCTGACAGCAGATTCATATCCAGACCTGTGTCATACTCTGTACCTTCGAAAGCTTTTACCATAACCTCTGTAGATGGCTGGGATGTTCCCAGAGCCAGAGGTGACATGGCTGTATCGATGATATCTACACCAGCCTCAACAGCCTTCATGTATGTCATAGAAGCTACACCTGATGTGTAATGTGTATGCAGCTCGATAGGAAGATCTGTAGCGCTCTTCAGTGCTGTTACAAGCTCTGTAGCAGCTGTAGGAACCAGCAGACCGGCCATATCTTTAATACAGATAGATTTAGCGCCCATCTCTTCGATCTGTTTCGCTTTAGTCATCCAGTAATCCATTGTGTAAGCATCACCCAATGTATAGGAAAGAGCTACCTGCGCATGTCCGCCCTCTTTATTAGAAGCATCGATACATGTTTTCAGGTTACGCATATCATTCAGACAGTCGAAGATACGGATAATGTCGATACCGTTTGCTACAGATTTCTGTACGAAATACTCTACTACATCATCTGCATATGGTTTGTAACCCAGAATGTTCTGTCCACGGAAAAGCATCTGCAGTTTTGTATTAGGCATACCTGCACGGATCTTACGAAGTCTCTCCCACGGATCTTCTTTCAGGAAACGAAGGCAGGAATCAAAAGTAGCTCCGCCCCACATCTCTACTGCATGATAACCAACCTTGTCCATTGTATCAAGGATTGGAAGCATTACTTCTGTAGGCATTCTTGTGGCAATCAGAGACTGATGTGCATCACGAAGAATTGTCTCAGTTATTTTAACCGGCTTTTTAATATTTTCAGCCATTTCTATAACCTCCTGTTATTCAAACATAATTCTCAATTTTCTGTACATCAAACACCGAAAATAGCCATGAATGTACCGGCTGCAACGGCCGTACCAATTACACCGGCTACGTTAGGTCCCATAGCATGCATCAGAAGGAAGTTTGTAGGATCTGCTTCGGAACCAACCTTCTGAGATACACGAGCTGCCATAGGTACCGCAGATACACCGGCAGAACCAATCAGAGGATTGATCTTTCCGCCTGTCAGCTTGCAAAGAAGTTTTCCAAGCAATGTACCTCCGGCTGTACCGAAAATAAAGGCAATCAGTCCAAGAGCTACGATCTTCAGTGTAGTAACGTTCAGGAAAGCCTCAGCACTTGTAGTAGCGCCTACAGATGTTCCCAGAAGGATAACTACGATGTACATCATAGCATTGGAAGCAGTCTCTGTCAGCTGTTTAACAACGCCTGACTCACGGAAGAGGTTTCCGAGCATCAGCATACCAACCAGTGGAGCTGTTGAAGGCAGGATCAGACAAACAACTGTAGTGATAACGATCGGGAAGAGAATCTTCTCCAGTTTGGAAACCGGACGAAGCTGTGACATCTTAATCTTTCTCTCTTCTTCTGATGTCAGAGCTTTCATAACAGGCGGCTGAATGATCGGTACCAGAGACATATAAGAATATGCTGCTACGGCGATCGGTCCCATCAGACCTGTCTGACCAAGTTTACCGCAAAGGAAAATAGATGTAGGTCCATCTGCACCACCAATGATAGAGATAGCTGCTGCTGCTTTTCCGTTGAATCCAAGGAGGATTGCGAAGAAATAAGCAAGGTAGATACCCAGCTGTGCAGCTGCACCCATGATAAAACTAATCGGGTTTGCGATCAGCGGACCAAAGTCTGTCATCGCACCGACACCCATGAAGATAAGTGACGGCAGAATACTCCACTCATCCAGAGTGAAGAAGTAATGTAAAAGTCCACCGGCATGCTCGATACCAGCTGCATCTACATATGGGTCTGCCATAATATCAGGATAGATATTTACAAGCAGCATACCAAATGCGATCGGTACCAGCAACAGTGGCTCGAATCCGTGTCTGATTGCGAGATATAAGAATACAAAGGCAACAAGAATCATCAGATAGTTACCTGGTGTAATGTTACAAAACGCAGTCTGATGCCACAGGTTCAACAATGTATCAGTAATACTAGACATTTTTTAACCTCCGTTGATTAAAACCAGAAACAGTTACTCCTCAAATTAGTTCATTGATGCGAGTACGTCACCGGCTTCAACTGCATCACCAACGGATACATTAATAGATGCGATTGTTCCATCCTGAGGAGCTACTACAGGGATTTCCATCTTCATAGCTTCCATAACGAGTACGTTGTCACCGGATTTTACAGCTGTTCCTGCAGGAGCCTCGATCTTCAGGACTTTACCCGGAACAGATGCCTCGATTGTAACACCGCCTGCTGCTGCAGGTGCTGCTGCCGGTGCAGGTGCTGCTGCCGGAGCTGCCTTTGGTGCTGCTTTTGGTGCTGCTACCGGAGCTGCTGCGCCTGTAGATGCACCCTCTTCAACTGTTACATCATATACTTTACCGTTTACTGTAATTGTATAGCTTTTCATTATAATTCCTCCTAGCCTCTTTTCCATCTTCTGGCTGTTCCTGTTCTTCTTACGGAACGAACCACATATCCTGTATCAGACGGTGCATCCGCCTGTGCTGCTGCGATTGCTGCTGCAATTACAGCTACAATTTCATCATCGCTGTCATCTGCCGCTGCAGGGGCTGCTGCAGGGGCTGCCTTTGGTGCTGCTTTCGGTGCAGGTGCTGCTTTTGCTGCAGGTGCTGCTTTTTTCGCATTTGCTTTCTTTCTTGCCTCAGGATCAATGAGACTTACATATTTGAACATTGAAATGACAAACAGCAGGAAGAAAAGAACAACGAATACGATACCCAGACCAACTACTGTGTTCTGTGCAGCCTGTTTCATCTTCTCGCCAAGCGGATAATCTACGTTCATTTCGAAGTTTGTCAGAGAATAGGACTCTGTATCGAAATACATAACAATCTCAGCATCGTACTTATCGAAGCTTACATCAGCGTTAACAGTTACAGCATCATCATCTGAATCATCAACTGTCACTTCGTTAACTGATACGTACTCGCCGACAACAGGCATATTTTCTGCAAGTGCATCACCGACAACGCTTGCCACACCATCTGCTTCCTGGAGCTCGGCAATTGTTGCATCGTCGTATGCAAAAATTTCTTCCAGTGTAGATGTGGCGCTTTCTGATAATGCTGTTTTAATATCTGCATCAACTTCCGCGTAAACGCTGACGGAGGAAAGCATCATTGTCAGGATCATAGCGACAACCAGAAGAGAGGTAAATTTAGATCTCATTTTTCTCATAACTATCACCTCACTTAAATTGTGCCATGCTTTTTATTTGGACGAAACTCCCTCTTTGTGAAAAGCATCTCGATAGCGCCGATCAGATATTTACGTGTCTCAGCCGGATCGATGATTGTATCAACATATCCTCTAGCTGCAGCTGCGTCTACGCTGTTCTGCAGTGCATCATACTCTGCTGCTTTCTCTTTGATCACATCGCCGTCTTTTCCGTCATACATGATTTTTGCTGCTGCAAGGGCATCCATCATACCGAATTTAGCGCCTTCCCATGCATAAACCATATCTGCACCTACAGATTTGCTGTTCATGACCAGACCTGCACTTCCAAATACTTCACCTGTAATGACATTTACCTTAGGTGTTGTCGCACTTGTAAATGCTGCTGTCAGCTCAGCAACTGCCTTTGCGATATATTTCTCAGAACACTTTGTAGCTGCAAAGCTCTTAACGTTTGCAAATGTAACAACCGGGATAGAGAATGCGTCACAGAACTTCACGAACTGTGCAGCTTTTCTGGCACCTCTTGCACTGATCGCACCGTCAAATTTCTCTGCTGCTTTTCCTTCCTCATCATACAGAACGCTTCTGTTTGCGATTGCGCCTACAGTGATGCCGTTCAGTTTAATGAAAGCTGTTACAACGTCTTTACCATAGTTTGCTTTTGTCTCTACACAGATTGCGCTGTCACTGATTCTTGGCAGAAGAAGTGCAGGATCTGCTACACAGTTAGCTGCATCGCTAACGATACGGTTCAGATCATCCTCTGCATCCACATAAGACATATCGTCCTCATTGTTTGCAGGCAGAACTGCTACCAGTTCTCTCATCTGTCCCAGGATCTCAGCCTCTGTTCCGATTGTAGCTACAATACCGGAATTCTCACTCTGGAATGCTGCTGTTGCTGTATCGCATTTATCCTCGCGATTGCCTTCCAGCGCGTTAGGTGAATTAACGAAAAGTTTCGCTTTGGACTCTTCCATAAATGTGAAATCTGAAAGTGCTGCGACTACAGCCATTCCACCGCCACATTTACCAAAGATACCAGAGATGACCGGAATCACGCCAGATGCATTGCTCATAGCCATGTAAATCTGACCAAAAGCATTCAGACCATCTGTAGCCTCTTCCAGACGAAGACCAGCACAGTCAATCAGACCGATTACTGGAGCACCCATCTTGATCGCCATATCATACAAACGAACGATCTTTTTTGCGTGCATCTCACCAATTGTTCCGTTCAGAACGGAAGAATCTTGGCTGTACACGTAAACCATGCTGCCATCTACCAGACCATATCCGGTAATGACACCGTCTGAAGGTGCTTTCTTTTCAGACAGATTGAAATCAGTATTTCTGGCTGTAACAGCCGCACCGATTTCAACAAAACTGCAGGGATCCAGGAGAGCTTCGATTCTTGCTCGAGCTGGACTTACTACATTGCTGCTCATACTTTTACCTCCATTGTAATAAAATTTATTAAATAAACATAAATTCCTTATGATATAATACTTGCTTTGATGGAAATTTTCAACTACTTTAAGCAATTTCTATAAAAATGAATTTATATTTATGTAGGTATGGTCAAAAATTATACAGCATATTCATCTATATTACATGCCCGCATGTTATTTAAATATATCCGGATTTCAGCATATTCCTTGTAAATAAAAGCAGGAGATGCTGCTTTTGTATAAAACAGCATCTCCCTTATGCATTTTCTTATGCGTTATACATCTACCCGGATATTTCCGCCTACCTCCGCTTCTGCTTCCGCCCGGAAATCCTCGCGCCGGACTACATCCATTTCCGGCAGAGCATCCGTAGACTGCAGACCGAAATAACGCAGAAAAACATCCGTGGTACCAAAAAGGATCGGCCGGCCGGCGACATCCAGCCTGCCCACTTCTTTGACGAGCCCGTATTCCATCAGCTTATTGACTGCATGATCCGATTTAACGCCGCGGATACGTTCAATTTCTGCCTTCGTGACCGGCTGCTTATAGGCAATGATGGAGAGCGTCTCAATCACCACATCCGTCAAATGCGGCTTGCGGGGCTGCTTGGCCAGTTCGATCAGCGTATCGAAGTATTGCTTTTTCGTACAAAGCTGGTAAGCATCTTCCAGCTGTAAAAGCTGTATACCGGATTTAGGATCATTGTAGCGTTCCTGCAGCTCCTGCAAGAGATTTTCTGTTTCTTTCGGTGTTTTTTCAATCAGGGAAGCCAGTCGTTTCAGCTCAACCGGCTCACCCATTGAAAACAAAACTGCTTCCAGGGCTGCTATGTCTGTTTTCATTACTTCTGTTTCATCCATGCTTTACACTCCTGTTCCGGAATCTTTTTTTCATCTCCGGTATTTTTCCTTTTTTCCGGTATTCTACTTTATTTCCGGTATACTATTGCGTTCAGACCACATTCACCGAAGCTTTTTCTTTTCGTCCTGTCAATCATAGTCAGCTTCCATAGCTTCTATATCCCGTATATCATTACTCTCTCCCTCAGCTCCTTCCAGAGAATCAATCTCGATATCCCCGAAAATCTCCTTCTGAGAGATGGCAATCTTGCCTGTTTTGATCAGCTCGAGAATAGCCAGAAAGGTAACAATGGTATGCATTTTTCCATGCTGTTCTTCCAGTAAATTTTTAAAGGAAAAATGCTTTTTCCTTCTGGCATAATTTCTCACATAGACAAGCTTGTCCGGCAAAGCCACATCTTCCTTCTCAATATGACCGAAACGGCTGCGGACCGGATCAATTTTATCTTCCTGACGCTGCAAAACAAACTGAAATACCTTTTGCAGCTTTTCCATATTCATGTCCTGCAGCAGATCATCCAGATCCACCGGCGGCCGATAGGCCAGCACTTCCTTAGGAAGCTGCATTTTTCTGGTGGCCAGATCTCCGGCCAGTTCCATTCGCACCCGAAGCTTTCCGGACATAAATTTATATTCCTTATATTCCAAAAGCTGTCTGACCAGTTCCTCCCGCGGATCAATTTCTTCGCCCGCCTCATCCTCCTCTTTCGGCAGAAGCATACGGCATTTGATATCGATCAGCGTAGCCGCCATGACCATGAACTCGCTCATGATCTCCATATCTTCCTCTTCCATCATACGGACATATTCCAGATATTGCTCTGTAATTTCCGCAATCGGAATATCATAGATATCGATTTTATTTTTATCTATTAAATGCAGTAAAAGGTCCAGGGGACCCTCAAAAACATTCAATTTTACATCAATTGCCATCCGTCTCTCCGTTATTAATCGTTACAGATAAATGCACTATCTCACGGGGGTTAAAAAAGCGAAAAGGTATATTATGCTCTCCCGCCCCGCCGCTTATAATGATATGCTTCCCCTTGTTTTCAAAATGCCCGTAGGCATCTTTCGGCATAATTCTCAGATCCGGTGTGATAACACCTCTGTTAGCTCCCAAACGCATTACACCGCCATGATAATGACCACAAAGCGTGATATCTGCGCCCCAATCCTTATATTGTTTCAAAAAACGCGGATGATGTGCCAGAAGAATATTCAGCTGATCCTTTGCAGGCTTTCCGAGACTTGCGTACATGTCTCTTAAAGGTAAATGTACCCAGGGCCTTCTTTTGTAATAAGAAAGCGCTATATCATAACCGTAGATGACAAGCGGGATTTCCCTTACTTTTATCTGTTCCTTTTCATTTAACAAGAAACGGACCCCATGCTCCTCTAAGGTCTTTCGGTACATTTTCATAAAAGCGTCATCTGATTTTTTCTCGTGATTACCGTAAGCATAATAGACCGGTGCAATTTCGGTTAGCCAGCTGATAAAGCCAGCCGCGCCGATAAAGGTTTCATGATGAGACCTGACGATCATATCTCCCCCGAGCAGGATCAAATCCGGTTTTACTTTCCGTATAATCGTCGCCATCTGCCGAAGCGCCAGTTCTTCCCTGCTGGTTTCATGCAGATCCGTGATAAAAAGCAGATTCAGTTTTCCTTCAGCCAGGCATGGATTTTCTATATTTAATTTATAGATTGTTTGCTCTATTTTTTTCATACCTACTATTTATATCATATCTAATACAAAAAATACAGGCATTTTATCCCGGCTTCACGGAGAGCGGTCCCCTGAATATGCCAAAGTAAGGCGAAAGGCTTCCGGTCTTCGTGTGTCCCCCCGACTGCAATACGCATTCCGATCGGGCACTACCCTTCCTGCATACGCATTTCGTTAGTGTTCAGATGGAGATAAAAAGAGAAAACGCGGACATAAGAAAAGCTCTGACTTGCGTCAGAGCTTTTCGATTCATAATTAAATTAAAAATTAATTATATTTACGTTTTCTAGCAGCCTCGGATTTTTTCTTACGACGAACACTTGGTTTCTCGTAATGCTCTCTTTTACGGATTTCCTGCTGAATACCTGCTTTTGCACAGCTACGCTTAAATCTACGTAAAGCGCTATCCAATGTTTCGTTTTCTTTGACGATTACATTAGCCATACCCCAAACCTGACCTCCCTCCAGTTGTAGACTTGTGCATAATACAACTGTTTGGGTATTTTTGCACTTCCATTATTATAACATCTTTCATTCAAACGTCAATATGTTTTTTCAGGAATTGCCGAAAATATTATGACCCTCTTCTGCTGTATCATGCTACCCTTTCGGGTTGCATCACTTTTTGTGACGCGCTTATTTATACTCCTTGTAACCCAGACCTCAAAGGAATGGAATCCGGATCTATTACTATTCCTGCCTCGCTCCGGCAAGGCAGGACAGCTTTTACTAATTATCAGCCAATCTGATCTGCAAGCAATGCTGCAGCCTGTGCGATCAGCTCCGGAATCATTTCCGCTTTCTTTCCGCCGGCCTGGGCCATGTTTGGACGGCCACCGCCGCCGCCACCTACGATAGCGGCTGCTTTTTTGATCAGATTTCCGGCATGCGCACCCTTCTTCTGTGCTTCCGGTGTAACCATAGCTACCAGGCTGACTTTGCCATTCTTTGCAGATGCCAGAAGTACAACACCCTCACCGATCTTATCCTTCAGCTCATCACCCAGGTTACGAAGCTCGCCGCCGTCTGTATCCGGAACAGAAACTGCCAGCAGCTTCACACCATTTACATCCTGGACCTGATCCATTACGTCACCCATTGCCTGAGATGCAAGCTTATTCTTCAGAGACTCATTCTCACTCTGCAGAGATTTGATTTCCTCCTGCATATGTGCGATACGGTCAGAAACTTCTGCAGGAGATGTTTTCAGTGCCTTTGCAGCATTGCCAAGCATCTGCTCCTGTTTTCTGTAATATGCGATAACAGCTGCGCCTGTCAGTGCTTCGATACGACGAACGCCGGCTGCTACACCTGACTCAGAAACGATCTTGAAGAGCAGAATCTGGCTGGTGTTTGCTACATGTGTACCACCGCAAAGCTCTACAGAAAAATCGCCCATGGATACGACACGGACTTCCTCGCCGTATTTCTCTCCGAAGAGTGCCATCGCACCTGTCTTCTTTGCGGATTCAATATCCATGATCTTTGTTTCTACAGGCAGCGCTGCCTGAATCTCGGCATTAACGATTTCCTCAGCTTTGGCAATTTCCTCAGCTGTCATAGCCTGGAAATGGGAGAAGTCGAAACGCAGACGATCTTTGGCTACATAGGAGCCCTTCTGCTCTACGTGATCACCCAGAACAGTCTTCAGGGCTTTTTGCAGCAGATGTGTTGCGCTGTGGTTTTTCTCTGTATCATGGCGATCTGCGCTGTTCACAGTCAGGCTAGCTGTTTCACCACAGGAAAGCATGCCTGTCACCATTGTTCCCACGTGGCCTACTCTTCCGCCGCGCAGTTTAATAGTATCCTCAACAGCGAATTTTCCGTTTGCGGTTTCGATGATACCATGATCACCCTGCTGACCACCCATGGTTGCATAGAATGGTGTCTTCTCAACGATGACGGTACCCTTCTGTCCTTCACCAAGGAATTCTGCGATCGCTGCAGCTTCTACTACGTTACCATTCTCATCTGTCACATCTGCAGATGTCATAACTGTGATCTTTGATTCACAGGAAAGTGTTTCATATCCGCAGAATTCAGAAGTAATAGAGGTATCGATCTGATCATAAACTGTCGCGTCAGCACCCATATAGTTTGTGGTTTTACGTGCGTTTCTGGCACGAACCTGCTGCTCCTTCATAGCTGCAGCAAATCCATCCTCATCGACTGTATACCCCTTCTCCTCCAGGATCTCTTTGGTCAGATCCAACGGGAATCCGTAGGTATCATAGAGTTTAAAGGCGTCTGCGCCGGCCAGAACTTTTTCATTATCAGCCTGCATTTTGGCTTCCATATCATTCAGGATGCGAAGACCCTGATCGATCGTCTTATTAAACTGATCCTCCTCACGGCTGAGAACAGTATAGATAAAGCTCTGCTTCTCTTCCAGCTCAGGATAACCATCCTTGCTGCCTGCAACAACGGTCTCTGCCAGGTTTGCCAGGAATACATGATCAATGCCCAGAAGACGTCCGTGACGAGCGGCACGTCTGATCAGACGACGAAGGACATATCCGCGTCCCTCATTGGATGGCATGATTCCATCAGAGATCATGAATGTAGCAGAACGAATGTGATCTGTGATCAGACGGATGGAAATATCTGCATTCAGGTCAGCATGATATTCTTTTCCGGCAATCTCACATACACGGTTACGAAGTGCCTGGATGGTGTCTACATCAAAGATGGAATCCACATCCTGCACAACAACTGCCAGACGCTCCAGGCCCATACCTGTATCGATGTTTTTGTTTTTCAGTGTCTCATAATTACCTTTTCCATCATTATCGAACTGTGTAAATACATTATTCCATACTTCGATGTAACGGTCGCAATCGCAGCCAACGGTACAGCTTGGTTTTCCGCAGCCGTATTTCTCACCACGATCATAGTAGATCTCGGAACAAGGACCGCAAGGACCTGCGCCGTGCTCCCAGAAGTTATCCTCTTTGCCAAATTTGAAAATACGCTCAGGTGCAATACCGATTTTTTTATTCCAGATATCAAAGGCTTCGTCATCCTCCAGATAAACGGATGGATACAGTCTGTCAGGATCCAGTCCGACTACCTCTGTCAGGAATTCCCATGACCAGGCAATGGCTTCATTTTTAAAATAATCGCCGAAAGAGAAATTTCCCAGCATCTCAAAGAATGTACCGTGACGTGCTGTTTTTCCTACATTCTCGATATCGCCTGTACGAATACATTTCTGGCAGGTAGCTACTCTGGTACGCGGCGGAATCTCTGCGCCTGTAAAGTATGGCTTCAGCGGTGCCATGCCGGCATTGATCAGCAGAAGGGATTTATCATTCTGCGGAACCAGTGAAAAGCTATTCATGACCAGATGTCCCTTAGACTCCATGAAATCCAGAAACATCTGACGAAGTTCATTTACACCATATTTTTTCATTATCTCAGAACCTCCTTGTATTTCTTCTTTCTTTGAAGAAATACCTTTTTATAATGCAATTCCTGCTTATTTCAAGCAGATTTTCTTAAAGCTCTTTTTACCTTTTTTCAGAAGCAGTCCTTCTTCCGTGATCTGCTCTTTCTTTACAGCATATTTGACGTCTGTAACCTTTTCACCATCAAGGGAAACGCCTCCCTGCTGGATTGCTCTGCGGCCTTCGGATTTGGTCTTTACCATTTCTGCTTTTACCAGAAGCGACATCAGATCGATCTCGTCGTTTTCGAAATCCGCATCTTCCAGTTCTACGGTAGGCATGTTTGCAGAATCTCCGCCACCTGCAAAGAGTGCCTTTGCGCCGGACTCTGCCTTCTTTGCTTCATCCTCACCATGAACCAGACTTGTCAGCTCATATGCGAGAATCTCTTTTGCTCTGTTCAGCTGGCTGCCTTCCCAGGCATCCATCTCATCAATCTGCTCCAGTGGCAGGAAGGTCAGCATGCGGAGACATTTCAGGACATCCTGATCTCCTACATTTCTCCAGTACTGGTAGAAATCGTAAGGAGATGTCTTATCCGGATCAAGCCATACAGCGCCGGACTGTGTCTTACCCATCTTCTTTCCTTCGGAATTCAGAAGCAGGGTGATGGTCATCGCATATGCATCCTTATGCAGAATACGTCTGATCAGCTCTGTACCACCGAGCATGTTGGACCACTGGTCATCTCCGCCGAACTGCATATTACAGCCATATTCCTTGTAAAGCTGATAGAAGTCATAGCTCTGCATCGGCATATAGTTAAACTCGAGGAAGCTTAAGCCCTTTTCCATTCTCTGCTCATAGCATTTAGCACGAAGCATATTATTTACGGAAAAATGCGGACCGATCTCACGGATAAAATCAATATAGTTCAGCTTTGTCAGCCAGTCAGCATTATTTACCATTAAGGCTTTTCCGTCAGAGAAATCAATGAAACGGCTCATCTGCTTTTTAAAGCATTCGATATTATGATCGATGGTTTCTACTGTCATCATCTGTCTCATATCTGTACGTCCGGACGGATCACCGATCATACCTGTACCGCCGCCAAGCAGCGCGATTGGTTTATTTCCGGCTTCCTGCAGACGTTTCATAAGGCAAAGCGCCATGAAATGTCCTACATGGAGACTGTCTGCTGTCGGATCAAAACCAATGTAAAAAATGGCTTTTCCGCTGTTTACCAGTTCCCTAACCTCATTTTCGTCTGTGACCTGAGCAATCAATTTTCTTGCAATCAGCTCTTCATAGATTTTCATTATTTTTTTCCTTTCAGGTTTATTTTTATATCAAGTCTCGCTTCTGTTAAAAACGTACTTCCTTCTTTTATTCCGTCTTTACGACATCCTCCAGCAAATTCTCTCCATCTGCTGCTGTGGTGGCCAAAGTATCACATCTCTCATTCATTTCGTGACCGTCATGACCTTTTACCCAGATAAAGCGTACCTCATGTGTCTCCTTGGCCTTTAAAAGTCTTTTCCAAAGGTCAATATTTTTTACGCTTTCATTTTTTCCCCGCTTCCAGCCCTTCTTGATCCAGGAATCGATCCAATGCTGATTAAAAGCATTCACCAGATACTGGGAATCAGAGTAGAGATCCACCTCACAGGGACGGCGCAGCTCTTCGAGTGCCACGATCGCTGCCATCAGTTCCATTCGGTTGTTGGTCGTTTTTTTATAGCCTGCACTCATTTCCTTTTCATGCAGCTGCCCTTTGGAATCAATGTATTGCAGAATACAGCCATAACCGCCCGGTCCATCAGGATTTCCCCTGGCAGCGCCATCTGTATAAATTTTTACGTGCATAGGTATCTCCTTTTTCATGCCGCATTCACGGCAAGCGCTGCATACGCGCTTTCAATCACGTATTATGCTACAAAACCGCAAAATATTTTAACACATATTCTTCTGCAATGCATCAAAAAGCCGCAGGTTTTCTGCGAACTTTTTTATATTCAGCTAAATCAATGAAAAATGGAACACAAATTCGGCTACGGCCTTTGGACACTTTTTCAAAGAACCGCCTTCGATTCGCAATCTTATCTGCTCATTTCAGAGATCACGGCTTCGAAGGCCTGCAATGTCTCATCAAGAACCTTATCATCATGGGCAACGGATATAAAAATTGCCTCAAACTGTGACGGCGCCAGATGTATTCCCCGCTCCAGCATGCCTTTAAAATAACGGGCAAAGGCTGTTGTATCCGAAGCAGATGCCTGTGCATAATTCTTCACTTCTTCTTCAGAGAAGAAAAGGCTTCCCAATGAACCTTCATAATTCATCGTGCAAGGGGCTTTGTACTTGCGGATGATCTGCTCCATACCGCCGAAAAGCCTGCGTCCCTTCTGCTGCAGGTCACTATAATATTCCGGATGTTCATAAAGAATGTGTAATTCCTCCAGACCGGCCGCCATGGCCACCGGATTTCCACTCAGGGTTCCTGCCTGGTATACAGGTCCGAGGGGCGCTACCTTCTCCATGATATCCCTGCGGCCGCCATATGCGCCGACCGGCATACCGCCGCCGATAATTTTTCCGTAAGTCACCATATCCGGGGTTATGCCGTAAAATTCTGCCGCGCCGCCAAAGGCCAGACGAAAGCCGGTGATAACTTCATCAAAAATCAGTACCGCATCCTCTGCATCGCAAATTTCCCGCAGTCCCGCAAGGAAGCCTTTCTCCGGTTTAACCACGCCCATATTGGCTGCAAGAGGCTCCACGATCACAGCTGCGATTTCCCCTTTATTGGATGCAAATAATCTCTTTACACTATCCAGGTCATTATACTGTGCGGAAAGTGTATCCTTTGTACAGCCCGCCGGCACACCTGCACTTCCCGGAATACCCTGGGTCATCAGGCCGGAACCGGCATCCACCAGAAGACAATCGGAATGCCCATGATAATTTCCTGCAAATTTTACGATTTTATCCTTTCCGGTAAAGCCTCTGGCTGCACGGATGGCGCTCATAACAGCTTCTGTACCGGAATTTACCATACGGATCATTTCCACATGAGGAATATTTTCACAGATAAATTCAGCAATATCTACTTCTGTTTCTGTGGCTGCACCATAGCTCAATCCTCTTTCGCAGGCAGCAAGAACCTTTTCGCGAATTCTGTCATCATCATGTCCCAGGATCATTGGTCCCCAGGAACAGATGTAATCCACATATTGCTTTCCATCTGCATCGAAGATATAAGGTCCTTTGGCCTTTTGAATGAACCTTGGCGTCAGGCCCACATTGCGATAAGAACGAACCGGTGAATTTACTCCGCCCGGAATATATTTGACTGCCCGCTCCATTAATTCATCTGAACGACTCATGATATCCATCTATCCTTTCTATTAATCCCTTCAAGTGTCTCGGCCCGGAAACATCCCTTCAAGAAGGCCTCGAGCCTCCTTGCCGCGTCTGGCCGAGCGCAAAATTCTCCCTTTTCACAGAAGCTACAATGGCAGAGGCAATCACAGCCTAAGACTTATCCGATGATGCCATCATCGATATAACCTGCGATTTCCTGCGCATAATAAGTCAGATAGATCTGTGCGCCTGCGCGATAAGCAGAGACAGCCATCTCTGAAACAATCCGCTGCTCATCGATCCATCCCTTCATGGCTGCTGCTTTTACCATGGCGTACTCACCACTGACGCTGTAAGCTGCCACCGGAACATTGACGGACTCACGCACCTTTGTCACCACATCCAGGAAGGACATGGCCGGTTTTACCATGATAATATCCGCGCCCTCTTCAATATCCAACAGAGCTTCCCGGACACCCTCCCGTACGTTATGTACGTCCATCTGATATCCTCTTCTGTCACCAAAAGCCGGTGCGGAACCTGCCGCCTCACGGAAAGGACCGTAAAATGCGGAAGCATATTTGACCGCATAGGACATGATCGGAATATTTGTATAACCGTTCCGGTCCAGCTTATTGCGGATAGCCAGAACGCGTCCGTCCATCATATCTGAAGGCGCTACCATATCTGCACCTGCCTGCACCTGAGAAAGCGCAGCCTTTGCCAGCAATTCACAGGTAGGATCATTGTCTACACCATGATTACACAAAACACCGCAGTGGCCATGGGAGGTATACTCACACATGCATACATCCGTTATGTAATATACATCCGGCACTTCCATTTTCGCCGCACGCAAGGCTTTCTGAACGATTCCATCCTCGGCAAATGCACCCGATCCGATCTCGTCCTTATAATCCGGAATACCGAAGAGCATGACATTGGAAACACCTGCGTCCGCCAGCTCGTTAAGCTTCTCCGGCATCCTGTCAATGCTATAGCGATACTGTCCCGGCATGGATGGAATCTCCTCCACCAGATTGTTACCTTCCATCACAAACATAGGATAAATAAGAGAAGATTTATCTACACGTACCTCTCTGACCATTTTCCGAACCAACTCATCCCCACGCAGTCTGCGCGGTCTTTTCAGCATTTCCATATCTTCTCCTTTCTTCCTCAGGCCCCGGCTGTCCGGAGCACACACGCTACCAGGCTCTCCACCGTCGCTTTTTCTGCCATGTAAGTCTGCATGCCATAGTCTTCGGCACATTTTTCGGTCTGACGACCGATACAGATTGCCTTCACACGCTTATAATCCAGGCGCGGATTGGCTGCAGCAAAGCCACGTACGGTAGATGCGCTTGTAAAAATCACATAGTCAATATCATCTTTTTCTATCATTTCTGTCTGATTCAAAATATTCGCAGACTGATAAATTGTATCATAAAGTGGAATATCATCAACAGAGAATCCTCGTAATTTCTCAATTATTTCCTGATTTCCCTTACTTGCGCGCGGCAGTAAGATACGCTCGTCCTTTCTGCATACCGAAGCCATCAGCTCGCCAAGGGCTTCTCCGTTATAAAGCGACGGCATGGCATCCGCAAAAAATCCGCGGGCTTCCAGCTCTTTGGCTGTACCTTCACCAATAACTGCAAAACGTACATTATGCAGCTTTCGAAGATCAATGCGCTCCTCCTTCATCTTTGCAAAAAAGAAGCGTACGCCTGCCGGGCTGGTAAAAGCGATCCACTGATAAGAGGAAAGCTTCTCTAAGGCCCGGCAGATAGCTGTGTCCTCTTCCACCGGTGCCAAACGGATGGCCGGCATAGAAAGCACCTCTGCCCCAAGGGCCCGCAGACGATCTGCCAGGTCTCCGGCACTCTCTTTTGGCCGGGTCACAATGATCTTTTTTCCGGCAAGAGGTTCTTTTTCGTACCAGGCAAACTGCTCATGCAGCTTGCAAACATCACCTACCACAATGATAGCCGGCGTGATCACGCCCTGTTTTTTACATTCCTCATCCAGCGTGGCAAGAGTTGCCACGATACGCTTTTGCGCCGCTGTGGTACCACGCTGGAAAAGACCTGCGGGTGTCTTCTCCGGCATGCCGGCTTTGATCAGGTTTTCGCAGATCATCGGAAGTGCTGCCACTCCCATCAGAAATACCAGTGTGCCGCCCGTCTCTGCAAGGGCTTTATAAGGTGTCGTATCCTCACAGCCTTTTCTGCGATGCCCTGTGATGATATGCAGTGAAGAAGTGAAGTCTCTATGGGTCACCGGTACGCCGGCATAGGCCGGCACTGCCAGAGGCGATGTAATGCCGGGAACAATTTCATAGGGCACCTTGTGCTCTGCTAAAAGCTCCAGCTCCTCGCCACCGCGCCCAAACATAAAGGGATCACCGCCCTTTAAACGCAGCACACATTTGCCCTCCAGAGCCTTTTCCAGAAGCAAACGATTAATGTCCTCCTGGGGCATAGTATGATTGCCTGCATATTTTCCTACCTGAATCAGCTCTGCTGTATCCGGCAGCATGGCCAGCAGGGCATCTCCTACCAGGTGATCATAAAGAATGACATCTGCCTTATGCATGATCTCCATACCCTTGATCGTCATCAGACCGATATCTCCCGGACCTGCGCCAACCAGGTATACCTTTCCTATACTCATTGATAAACCTCCATCGCAAACATTACGTATGTGCTTCCCATCATGTACTATGCTGCACTACGCATGACTTCTAACCATTTCTGCCAATTGTTCTGCCAGCTTTTCACCATCAGTAGCCGGGCCGTAAACTTCATTCTTCCGACTTTGACCCCTTTCCTCATCATAATAAAAACCGCGTAATGTCATCTGTCCTTCCTGAATTGTCGCATGTACAGCCACCGGCGAAGAACAGCCGGCTCCTAAAGCATGAATATAAGCCCGCTCCGCTTTCGCCGAAAGTTCTGTTTCCGGATCATGAAAGCTTTGGAGGAAATCATAAGCTTCCCCCCTTCGCCCCTGCACTGCAATGATACCCTGTCCTGCGGAAGGTATTACCTCGTCCACCGCAAAGTAACGGCAGATGCGATGGGCAAGACCCAGCCGCTTTAAACCGGCTGCCGCCAGAATCAGCGCGCCATACTCACCGCTGTCAAGCTTTCGAAGCCGTGTCTGCAGATTACCCCGGACAGACTGAAAATCTGCCGCCGGATACAAGTCCCGCAGCTGCAGGATTCTTCTTTGAGAAGAGGTACCGATAGGCTTGGAAAAATCGATTTCCGTCGCACCTTCCGGCAAAACCAGGACATCCCTCGGATCTTCCCTGACAGAAAAAGCCACCAGGGGTAATTCCGCCGGAATTTCTGCCGGCAGGTCCTTTAAGCTATGCACCGACAGATCTGTTTGATGCGCCAGCAGTGCCTGGTCCAGTTCTTTTACGAAAAGTCCCTTGCCGCCGATCTCATCCAGCCTTCTGTCGAGAATCTTATCTCCTTTTGTTTTCATCGTCAGTAATGAAATTTCCAGCTCCGGATGAAAAGCCTCCAGATGTCGGATGACGATATTGCTCTGAGCCACAGCCAGAACACTCTCCCTGCTGCCCACAGTTATTTTTCTTCTTAATCCATCCATTTTTTCTATATCCCGTCTGATTTTTTTTACTCTGCGGATATCCTGCCCGCCGGATGATATCCCGATCACTGCATCCTCCGAAATAACAATCGAAGGAAAATGAAAATCACAAGCTGCCCGGTCATCGCAAACATTGACGAGAATATGCTGCGCATGGCAAAATTCCAGCACTCCTCGATTGACTTGCGGATCATTTGTACAGGCCAATATCATATCCGCATCCACAGGCAGTGTCCGAACATCTGTAATGCCTCTCTCTTCCCAATGAATCTGACATGCTTGCCTGTTTCGCGCGGCATCTCTGCAGATGGCCTGCAATCCTTCCGACAATACAGGCGATATGATCGTCAATTCATTACAAAAAGGAAGAAGCTTGCCAACCCGGCGCTCTGCTATTTTGCCGCCGCCGATGATCACGATCTTTTTTTCAGATAAATCCACATACATAGGAAATCGTGCTTTCGCTTCCATATATTCCTCCCCGACAGCCAAAATACATCCGGTTCTAAATAATTTTGTCAAACGCCTCAGAAAGTGTGTTCAAGAATCTCCACGCACTTCTGAAATTCTGCCTCGGAAAGGTCACTGCGTAAAGCAAACAAAAGCTTTCCAATTACCTTTGCTGAAGTTTTCTGCAGCTGCGTGTTGATATCCCTTTTCTGCTCCTCCTGCAGATCCATCCTGCGGATCAGCTGCTGCATTCGCCATACCAGATCTTCTGCCCCGGCATTCTGAATGCCCTGTATCCTGGGAATGATTTCCCTGCCATGCAGCCAGTCATAAAATCCATTCATCTCCGTCTGCATGATAGCCTCTGCCTGCTTCTTGCTCTCGGCGTTCAAATCGTCGTCATTACTCTTAAAATCATCTATATTAAAGAGCTTTATATTACTGAAATTTTCCGGAATCGCCGGATCGATATCACGGGGTACTGCCAGATCAACTAAAACAAAGGTCTTATCCCGTGGCAGCCCTGCCTTCTGCAGGTCCTCCAGATGTATCGTATAATGCGGACTGGCTGTAGCGCTGACAATGATGTCACATAGCGGAAAATAAGCCATTCTTTTTCCGTAATCCATACGATCACAGCCTGCCGGAATTTTCACTTCACCGCTATGATACTGCCGAACGGTTACCTTCACATCCCGGCAGACCCTCTTCAAGCGCAAAGCGGAAATCTGTCCCATCTCTCCGTTGCCGATAACCATACATTTGGATTCCGGCCGGATCAGTTTCTTTTCCTGCATCATACGTATCGCACCATCAATCGCCGTTTCATCCGCCCTGGAAAAGCGAACCTCAGATTTAATCTTTTTCGCAGAGGTAACCGCCATGCGGAACAAAACCTCCAGTACACTGCCGGCACAATACAGATTTCTGGATATAGCCAGGGCATTTTTCACCTGCGTGAGAATCTGATCCTCTGCAAAAATTGCCGACTCCATACCGCAAGCCAGATAAAACAAATGTCTGACAGCCTCTTCTTCCTGACGGATGGTCAAAATTTCCGAAGCAATTTCTTCTTCCAGCTGCATATGTTCACAGATTTCCGCAAATAATTCTTTTCCGGAAACATCTTCCCCATTGATCCAGACTTCGAAACGATTACAGGTATTCAGGATGACTACGCCGTCAGCCTTTAATTCTTTTTTCAAATGCGGAATTAACCCTTCTACACCATCTCTGGTCAGGGCGAAAGCAGACCTTTGATCTATGCCGGCTTTCGTATGATCAATTCCGATCATCAATATCATAACTACAGATTACCCCCATACACGTGTTTTCCCTCTATTGTAACAGATAATTATCTATATGTAATAGTTTTCTGACTAAACATAGTTAAAGCTGTGTAGAGGCTGAAACCTCTCACAGCTCAAACTTTTAAGTCATTTTCAGCTCATTTTACGATAAAAACAGGAATGATTTCCTGTGTGACAGGCGGCACCTGTCTGCTCTACCTTCGCGAGGATCGTATCATTATCACAATCGATATATAATTCCTTCACGAACTGTACATGGCCACTGGTAAGTCCCTTGGTCCAAAGCTCATTGCGGCTTCTGCTCCAGTAAGTCATCTTTCCGATCCGCAGCGTTGTCTCAAAAGCCTCCTGATTCATATAGGCCAGCATCAGCACCTCGTCCGTGCCGTATTCCTGGACAATAACAGGAATCATGCCATCACTGTTTAATTTCAAATCTTTCCAGCAAAATGCACTGGAAAGAGGTAGTTTTTTCATAATTTCCATGTCTGCTTTTTATTCCCTTATATAAATTTCCTGACGAAAGCCCCAGGCATCGTCCTTCCCTATCACATGCGAAAATCCCATGTCCCTGAAAACGCATCAATCCTCGAATCTTACCGCAATGGAATTGGCATGCGCTGTCAGTCCCTCGCACTTGGCAAACTGCTCGATATCTTTATGGATTGCCTCGAGCGCTTCTCTGGAATAGTGGATAATACTGGATTTTTTCACAAAATCATCTACGGAAAGCGGTGAAAAGAAACGCGCTGTTCCGTTGGTCGGCAGGATATGATTCGGTCCCGCAAAATAATCTCCCAAAGGCTCGCTGCTATATTCGCCGATAAAAATAGCGCCTGCATTACGAATCTTCGTCATAACCTGGAAAGGATCCTTTGTCAGGATTTCCATATGCTCCGAAGCAACGGCATTTGCCGCATCGATTGCCTCTGCCATGCTTTCAGCCAGAAGAATATAACCGAAATTATCCAGCGATTTCTGCATGATTTCTGTTCTGGAAAGCTGCTGCAGGAAAACATCTACCTCTGCGCTTACCTTCTCTGCCAGCTCTGCGCTGGTGGTGATCAGCACTGCAGAAGCCAGCTCGTCATGCTCTGCCTGTGACAAAAGATCTGCCGCTACATAACGAGGATTTGCAGTCTCATCGGCCAATACCAGAATTTCGCTCGGACCTGCAATGGAATCAATACTTACATTGCCATATACCGCCTTTTTGGCAAGGGCTACAAAAATATTTCCCGGTCCTACGATCTTATCTACCTTAGGAATAGATTCCGTTCCGAAGGCCAGCGCTGCAATAGCCTGGGCGCCGCCCACCTTAAAGATACGGTCCGCGCCGGCTTCCTTGGCTGCTACCAGAACAGATGGATTTACTTTTCCCTCTTTATTGCAAGGCGTTACCATGTTGATCTCACGTACACCTGCTACCTTTGCAGGCAGCACATTCATCAATACAGAGGACGGATAAACTGCCTTACCGCCGGGCACATATACGCCGACCTTCTCCAATGGTGTCACCTTCTGACCCAGGATGGTTCCCTGTTCTGTGGATGTAAACCAGCTTTTCTGCAGCTGTTTCTCATGGAAGCTGCGGATATTCACTAATGCTTTACGAATAACATCCAAAAGCTTTGGATCCACTACCTCGTAAGCTGCTGCAATCTCTTCCTCCGTTACCTGAATATTTTCCGGTGTGATCTCTGCACCGTCAAAACGCTTTGTGTAATCGAAAACGGCTGCATCGCCCTCGTCTTTTACCCTGTCGATAATTTCCTTTACAGCAGATTCCTGCTCTGTATAGCGGACAGGATTGCGCTTCAGGATATTTTCCTGTATATTTCTTCTCGCTTCATCGTCAAGCTTTACAATTCTCATTTTTCATCCTCTGTATTTCTATCTATTTTCCTTATTTCCTGTTTTTTTAATCACGCTTTAAATATGATATATTTTTTCCGCTTAATGCCAGCCCCGGAGTTAAGTTTGTCTCTAACCCCTGCCTACGCAAAGCCCCCACCGAATGGGACTCCCACTGAGTTGAATTTTATAAGGCAGCCTTCATACGTTCAATCAGAGAAGTGATTCTTTCATTATCCATCTTCATACTCACCGGATTAACAACCATGCGGGCAGAGAGGGGACAAACCTCCTCCAATACTCCCAGGCCATTTTCACGCAGTGTAGAACCTGTCTCTACGATATCTACGATCACCTCAGAAAGTCCGACGATCGGCGCCAGCTCGATGGAACCGTTTAACTTGATCAGCTCTACCGTCTGATTTTTTCTGTTATAGAAATAATCCTTGGCAATCTTTGGATATTTGGTCGCTACACGAATCAACTGATTATGCTGCAGATATTCTTTGGCAGATTCCGGACCGCAGACGCACATTCTGCACTTACCGAAGCCCAGATCCAGCACTTCATAGATATTTCTGCCTTCTTCCATGATCGTATCCTTGCCGACAATACCGATATCAGCTGCACCATATTCTACATAGGTCGGTACATCCGGGCCCTTCGCCAGAAAGAAACGCAATTTGAGTTCCTCATTGACAAAAATTAATTTACGTGTTTTTTTATCTTTCATTTCTTCACAGGAAATACCAATCTTTTCAAGCAGCTCCAGTGTCTGATAAGCAAGTCTTCCCTTGGTTAATGCAAATGTTAAATATCTCATATTTTTCCTCATTCCCTTTTGATCATCCTACATAAGCAGAAATGTCTGTTTTTACCACTTCATTGTTTCCAAGGTTAATCGCATAGGCTTCTTCCTCGGAACGAATATAAACAATACCGCCAAACTGATTTCTCACACCATATTCACGGTAATAATCAAGCACCTGATCCTCTGCAAAACGAACGCATGCAACATCCAGACCATCAGCGCGTTTTTCCATAGCCATGCGGATGGCTGCTTTCTCAAGGTAAGCCGGATAGAGAATCATGGTCTTAATATCTGCGATCGGAATCTCGACATTCTGACGCTCGATCGCATTGACAAGGGAATCGACTTCTACGACAAATCCAACCGCTGCAGCCTCTTTTCCGAAATGTGCCATCAAGCGATCATAACGACCGCCCTTAATGATCGCATCGCCGGTTCCGAAGGTGTAAGCATTAAGAATAATACCCGTATAATACTGATAACGTGTGATCATACCCAGATCAAAGGTAACAGAATTCTCACAGCCGTAGGCTTTCAATACCTCATAGATAGCTTGCAGACGCGCGATCGCGTCCTTTGCTTTCTGATTGGTCACATTGGCTTTGGCACGTGCCAGCACTTCCACATTACCGAAGAGCTCCGGAATTGCACAGATCGCATTCTGCAGATCTGCAGGCAGATTCTGCTTTTCTACCAGCTCCCGCATACCGAATCTGTTCTGGATCGCCAGGAGATGCTTCAGATCATTGATCACATCCTCTTCAAGCTTTGCTTCCTCCATCAGCGCATCGAAATAATCTACGTGTCCGATGGTCACCTGATAATTAGAAAGGCCTGCCTCCTGCATGGTTTCCACCACCAGGGCAATCACTTCTGCGTCAGCCTCGGCACTATCTTCATTGATAAACTCAACGCCCATCTCAGTACTTTCATAAAGTCTGCCCTGATAACTGGAATTGTTCTGGTAAACATTACCGTGATAGCAAAGTCTCAGGGGACCGCTTTCCTCTGCGAAATACATCGCTGTGGCACGGGCAATCGATGGTGTAAAATCCGGACGAAGTGCCAGGGTATTACCTTCACGGTCAAAAAACTTATAAAGATTTCTGGAAGGAATGGTTCCTACTTCTTTCGAAAAAACTTCGAAATATTCAAAGGACGGGGTTTCGATGGACTGATAACCAAATCCGCGGAACTTACGCTCGATTTTTCGCTCGAGGTATCTCTTTTTATCACATTCTCTGCCAAAAATATCTCTGACACCTTCCGGTGTATGAATCAAATGCTTCATGTTTTTCCTCATATTCTTTCTTATAATTTATTCTTCTTGCATTTAAGAACGCCTTTGGCCTTCTTGCTGTGGCGTGGCCGAGCGCAAATGCTTTTCACTGCGTTGAAATATAGCTACCGCTTCTTATTCGCAATAAGAAAGCGCCTTGCTCATCAGGCGCTTTAGTACGCTACCATATTACCACAGCAAATCTTTTTGTCAATCCCTCTCGGACAGATCTCTCTGTAAACCTTCCAGATAAGGAATAAACAAGCCCTTATCCTGCCGGATAAAGTAGGCCGGATTCAATTCCTCATAGCGGAAACTCTTTCGACCGCCCTCTGCCGCTCTGTTCCAAAAACGCAGCAGCTCCTGAAATCGCAGATAATAATATTCATCTCTGCTGGAAAAATAAAGCAGAAGGAAGGCAATACCATCCTGCTTTTCGAAATCCCGCATAAATTCCACCTGATGCGGATGGACATTGGCCAGTGGAAAGGAATCTGTTTTACATTCTTTGGCATCAAAGCACACAGGAATTCCCTGTACCGCGCCGATATAATCTACGGTACTTTTCTGCTCGAAATAAGCCAGGGTAATATGTCTGCTTTGCTTATCTATATTGATCGGCGTAATAGGCGTCGGCACCTTCTGAATCAGGGCCAGGCCCCTGCTTCGATAGGAATCATTGGTCAGATTAACCAGATTTTCCAGGACCGATCCCCTCAGCCCATGCTGCTTCCAGGCCACCTTATTCTGCCTCCGGCGGCTGATAGAAGTCCTCATGATCTCCGTCGATAAAGCCGATCTCATTCAAAGGCCAATAACGTACAGAAGCCTTTGCCAGAATATCCTCCCTCTCCACGAAAGGATTATTCCAATATCTGGAATCCTTGGAATTCTGACGATTATCGCCCAGCATGAAGTAGCATCCATCCGGAACAGTCAACGGGAAGGTCAGTGCCCCTGTATCTGTCACGTCTTCTGCCAGGCAAAAACTATCTGTCAAAGGCGTCTCTGATCCATTGACATAGACATCTCCGTTGCGAATATCAATCACATCTCCCGGAAGGCCGATCACACGCTTAATCAGCAGCTTATCCGGCTCATCCGGATAACGGAAGATTACGATATCATATCGTTCCGGATCATCACTGCGATAAGCCAGACGATTGCCGAATATACGATCCCCTACTTCTACCGTGTTCTGCATGGATTCTGAAGGAATCTTTGCATTCAGGATCAGAAATTTTTCAGCAAATATAATCACTGCGATTACTAAGAGGACAAATATGATATCCCCCAGAAATTCTTTTTTACCGGCTTTTTTATTTTCCTGCTCCTCTTTATTCATTTCATTTCCTTTCCCATGATGATCACTCTTTGCTTTCATCATGCAGCTTGTCTAAGATACTTTTTAAGGATAGAGGCAGCGGCGCCTGAAAGCTTTTTCCCGCAACCCCTTCTGGTATTTCCTCTGATAAAGGAAATTTAACTTCTGCAGCATGCAGAAACTGATGCCTCATCTGATATTGTTCACTTACCCATTGATTCAGTGCCCTGTCGCCATATTTCCTATCTCCCACCAGGGGATGCCCCACAAAGGCCAGGTGACTTCGGATCTGGTGGGTACGTCCTGTCACCAGCTTCACCCGAAGCAGGGTATAGTTGTATTTTTCATCCTGCAGCCTGCGCATCGGCTCATAGATGGTTTCAATATATGCGGCTTCGCCCTCTGCAGGCATGTTTTTCGATATCTGCACTGTATTGCTTTGATGATTTTTCAGCAGATATCCCCGAATTTGCTGTTTTTCATAGACACTTCCCTTCACCAAAGCGAGATAGTATTTGTCCATGGTCCGATCCTTCAATATTCTGTTAAGCATTCTCGATGCACGAAGGGTTTTTCCGGCTAAGACAATACCACTGGTATTCCGATCCAGGCGATTACAGATGCCGGGCTTATAAAAACGCAGTGATTCTTCTGTCACCTCGCCCTTCTCCCGTAGATAAGACAGCATCATCTCATTCAAGGAGATATCCTGCGGCGCACTCTTCTGTGAAAGAATTCCGGCTTCCTTATTCAAAAGAAGAAGCTCTGCATCCTCATATAAGATATCCTTCCGGGATAAGGCAGGAAATTTTTCCCCACCATCCTTTTCCTCTTTTCGCTCCTTTTTCTGTTCCGTTGCAAGGCTGTCCGGATCTGACGCGCCCTGAAATTTCCGCAGCGTTTCTTCCGTAAAAAATATTTTCAGCGAATCGCCCTCGGCCAGGATTTCCTTACCTGTTATCTTTTTTCCGTTCAGCGTGATATTTTTTTTGCGCAGCATTTTATAGAGAAAACCGCTGCTCATGGCCGGCATGTAACGTTTCAGAAATTTATCCGCACGCTGTCCTGCGTTCGCCTGATTGATTACTATTTCCTTCACTTCATTACCTTTCAGACAGAAACAGCCTTCAGGACTGCGATGACCCCACTATCCTGATCCCGGTCATGGCCATTGTTTCTGGCATTCATATCTTCCAGACGCTCTGTAAACTGCTTTTTATTCGTAAAAATCTTTACTTTTCTCTTCAGATGCTCCAGCTTCAGGCAGGAAGTAATATGTTTTTCCATAATGCTGATTTTTCCTGCATCTGCTTTTTCTTCTGTGTAAGCTGTCACATAGTCATCATCGATGGCCAGCGCACTCAGAAAAATATTCTCATCATGCGTTGTCAGATAGACCTCGTACATAACAGAAAGATTAGCTGTATGGCTTTCCACTTCCTCATACAAGTCTTTCGAAATAGATGATTTCAGAAATACCATAATGACACTGACGACAGACATGCAGGCAGGAATAACACCTACGATTGCCAGAAGTGTCAGAATATTCTTTCTGTCTCCCCCGTTTTGGATCAGACCTACCACGAACAAAGTGATCGGCAGGATAAAGAGCGCCACTGTTTTCAGGATTCGCATTTTTCGCTGATAATTAATATAGCCGAACCCACCTTTTGGTATTCTTTTCATATCATTTCCTCTAAAATGTTATAAACAAAAGAAACTCATCCGCATTTCGCGGATGAGTTATAGATCATTTATTCATCTTCGTCATCTTCGAATTCATCGTCTTCTTCGATGTCGTCTTCCTCGTAGTAATCGTCATCCTCATACTCTTCGTCTTCATACTCTTCATCGTCTTCTTCGTTCTCGTACTCTTCATCCTCATAGTACTCGTCAGAAGCTTCTTCCTCTGTTTCCTCATCCTCCGGATCATAAGCACCGGCTACAGGAGAAAGTTCTTTGCGATTCTCGTTCACTACATTGTAGTAGTCACTCAAAGCACCGGCAAATTCATTGTAGGTCTGTCCGACCTCCTGCATGGTATTCGCCATAACCTCTGAAAGATTTGACAGAAGACTATCTGTATAAGTAATCGCACTTGTACGGATATCATTGGCATCCTGCTGGGCAGAATCCAAAATTTCCTGCGCCTGCTGGTTCGCATCATTAACAGTCGCATCCGCTACTGCATTTGCTTCCTTCACGATCTCAGATTCGGAAATCATGCGATCTGCTCTATCCTTTGCTTTTTTCAGAATATCATCTGCCTTTGCCTGCGCATCCGAAAGAATGGCATCACGGTTTTCAATGATACGCTGATAACGCTTGATCTCATCCGGTGTTTTTAAACGAAGTTCACGAAGCAGCTCTTCCAGTTCCTCTTTATTTACAATAATTTTCGTGGTAGATAATGGCTGGTATCTGCAGCCTTCTACGTACTCTTCGATTTCTTCAATGATCTGTTCTATTCTACTGCTGCTCATTCAGGTCACTCCTTCATATATGAATTATTTATTTCTCATTTTTTCATGAATCTTTTCAACCACATACGCCGGTACAAATTCATCAATCTTTCCGCCAAAGGAAGCCACTTCCCGAACAGTAGTGGAGCTGAGATATGAATAAGGTAATGACGTATAGAGAAATGTAGTATCGATTTCCGGTGCAAGCTTACGATTCGTCTGCGCCATCTGCAGCTCATATTCAAAATCTGTGATCAGCCGCAAACCTCTGACGATGACATTCGCACCGCACTGTCTTGCAAAATCAACTGAAAGACCTTCGAAATATTCCACACTTACGTTAGGAATATCTTTTGTCACATTCTTAAGTATATTAACACGTTCATCCACAGAAAACAACGGAGATTTAGAACAATTATTCAAAACTCCGATCACCACTTTATCAAAAAGCTTTGATGAACGCTCAATGATATCCAAATGTCCAAATGTTACCGGATCAAAGGTGCCCGGGTAAACTGCGACTTTCATATATTACTCCTCACACGCCAGCCTCAGAAATACATGCTGGTTCGTTTTATATTTTTTTTCTTTAAAAATCTCAAATGCCGATGTTTGAATCCAGGAAAGGTCTGTTTCAAGGGCCGCCTCTATGACGATCACAGAATCCTCATCAATACAGGACGAATTGGCCAGCGCCTTACAAACCTCTTTTTCATAATCATGCAGATACGGCGGATCCATAAAAACGACATCAAAGGTCTTCTTCCCTTCCAGATAGGAAATAGATGAGACTGCATCCATCTGTAGAAGCTCCGCATCCTTTCGCAGCTTCGTAAAGTTCAGATTCTCTTCTATGATCTTTACAACCCTTCTGTTATTTTCCACGAAGCAACAGCTGTCTGCGCCGCGGCTCAACGCTTCGATGCCGATGCCGCCGCTTCCCGCATACAGATCCAGAAAACTGCAGCCCGGAATATAGGGCATTAAGATATTAAATAATGTCTCCTTGGTCTTATCCGTCGTGGGTCTGGTTCCGTTTCCCGCCGGTGCTTTCAGCGGAAGAGATCGGCATTTTCCTGCGATCACTCTCATATAGAGCTCCTTCTGACAGATTCACGCCACTCCAGATCACCGCGGTCCAGACTATGAACCAGGCATTCTGCAGTCGCAATATTTGTAGCACACGGTATACTGTACTGGTCGCAAACCTGAATGATCTTATCTACGCCGGCTTCCCTGGGGTTGGTCATGGCAGGATTATAAAAAAGAATAACCAGATCTAATTCGTCTCTGGTGATCATTTCCATGAACTGTCTGTCACCGCCAAGGGCTCCCGGAAGGAATTTATGTACATGAAGACTGGTCGCTGCTTCGATACGTCTTCCGGTAGTGTCTGTCGCATAAAGCTCATGATTCTGCAAAATTCCTTTATAAGCCATACAAAAATCTTCGATCAGACTTTTCTTGCTATTATTTGCCAAAATACCGACATTCATCCTATACACCTCCGCAATACCAAGTACTCTTCCATGTTATGCATCACTCAAAATATCTATTTAAAAAAGCACAAATTTCTCTAAATCTATAACATTATAACAAATGACCAAAAACAACGCAACTCTTATCATTTTTTTTATAAAAAAATTACGAAATCAATCTTTGTTCTTTCGAGAAAAGTATTCCGTTAAAAGTATTCCGTTACTGTATAAATGCCCATGCAGCTACAGGATTTAACTTCCGCACCGTGCTAAAGCCACCCCAACACCTGAAGCTTAATTAACTACCTAAAGGTGGTGGGTTATCTTTGTCTTTTATATAACAATGGGACTGCGCATCCGCAGTCCCATTCGTAATAAAGTCTATCTATCTTTCGGCATTAAAGCTCAATCACGCCTGTCGGATTACCGTTTCCATTGATTACATAGTATGCTTTGGACTCATCTACATTCAGGTAAACCTTGATGTCCTTGAGCTCTGCAGCGTCATGTCCTTCAGCAGCCCAGATCTGTTTTACTTCCTCTACGAGCGCGCTTGCTGCGACATTTTTATTATTGAACTGAATCACAACAGAAGTTTCCGGCTCTGCAGGAGCGGCTTTTTTTGCTGTTGTTTTCTTTGCTGCTGCTTTCTTTGCAGGCGCTTTTTTTGCAGGTGCTTTTTTTACAGGTGCTTTCTCTTCAGCTGTCTCTGCTGCAGCCTTTGCAGTACTTGTCTTCTTTGCTGTTGTTCTCTTTGCAGCTGTTTTCTTTACAGGTGCTTTCTCTGCTACTGTTTCTTCTACTGCCTCTGCAGCTTTTGTTGTCTTATTTGTATCAGCCATGTCTACCTTCCTCCATTACTGAATTGCTTTTCAAATCATCTACTTCACGTTTGTGAAATTTTTCTCACATAACAGTTGCTATCATAACGGCTTGTTTCATTAATTTCAAGTTTTTGAACCAATTTCGTCATTTTCGCACAAAAGGATCCCTTTTTCACAGAAAGATATCGTCATTTTGAAAGATTGTTCTGGCATCCAGCTCCTCTTTCAGAAGCCGATTCTGGGGCAGCTCCAGCATAGGATCCATATGAATGACATCCTGCACAGCCCTCTGTGCCGCATAGAGTATTTCCGAATCCTGATAAATATCCGCCATACGAAACATGGCTTCACCGCTCTGCCTTGTTCCGAAAAGATCCCCCGGTCCCCGCAGCTTCAGATCCTGCTCGGCGATATAAAATCCATCGTTGGATTGATTTAGAATTTTCAATCTGGCCGTTATTTCTTCATTTCCATTGCCCTGTATAAAAATGCAATAGGATTGGGCCTCTCCTCTGCCGACACGTCCGCGCAGCTGATGCAGCTGTGCCAATCCGAAACGTTCTGCATTTTCGATCATCATGACTGTCGCATTTGGTACATTTACACCAACCTCCACAACCGTCGTCGATACCAGCACCTGAATTTTTCCTTCTGCAAAATCCTGCATAATCTGATTTTTTTCTACCGGCTTCATTCGTCCGTGCAGTGCCGCTACCCGGATTTCATCCTTGAAATGCTCCTTCAGCTTTTCCGTATAAGAAAGTACATTCTCGCATTTAAGTTCTTCATTTTCTTCCACCATGGGACAGATCACATAAGCCTGATGTCCGGCAGCTACCTCTTTGCTTATAAAGCGGTACGCTGTGGGACGGTAGGAAGTATTCACCACACAATTCTTGATTTTCTGCCGTCTGGCCGGCAATTCATCCAAGACTGAAATATCCAGCTCACCGTAAAGGATCATAGCCAGTGTTCGCGGAATCGGCGTGGCACTCATAACCAGCACATGGGGCTGTTTTTCATCGCCCAATAGAGCAGCTCTTTGCCGCACACCAAAGCGGTGCTGCTCATCCGTGATAACCAAAGCCAGCTTATGATAAATAAGCTTTTCCTGGATCAGAGCATGGGTACCGATGATGATCTGTACCTGACCCGAGGCAATACGCTCATAGATTTCTCTTTTCTGCTTTGCCGTGGAGCTTCCTGTCAGCAGAACGATTCCTGCCGGATCGATAGCATTTTTTTCTGCCAGCTTCCGCATTTCTTCATAATGCTGTACAGCCAGTACCTCCGTGGGCACCATCAGCGCGCTCTGATATTGATTCTCCGCTGTCAGGATCATGGCCAGAAATGCCAAAATGGTCTTTCCGCTGCCTACATCTCCCTGAATCAGCCGATTCATCAGATGTGGCGAAGTCAGGTCCCTTTCCAGTTCACTCCATACCCTCTGCTGCCCCTTCGTCAGGCGATAAGGCAGACTTTCGATTACATCCTCTGTTTTCCATGATGCTTTCATCGGAAAGTAATTGGGGGTTTCATTTGCCTGCGCCTTCATTGTCGCCACACGCAGCAAATAAAGAAAAAATTCGTCAAAAACCAATCTTTTTCTGGCATTGAAAAGGAAGTCCTTATTTGCCGGGAAATGTATTTGCCGCAGAGCAAAATTAATCTCTACCAGATGGTTGCTCTCTCTGATCTCATCCGGCATAAATTCCTTCTCCAGTTCTTCTGTTTCCAGAAGCTGGCGCAAGGTTTTCTGCACCATATGATTCGACAAACCGGCTGTCAGACTGTAAATCGGTAAAAGCCGCCCCTCCAGTTTACTGTATTCAGCAGGACTATAGAGGGTCGGATGCTCCATGATCATGCGTCCGCTTTTTTCCACCACCGGTCCCTTGAAAATATACCTGCTTCCTGCCTTCAGTTTATTTCGCAGAAATGGCATGTGGAACCAGTTAACCTGCATCTTTGCATCACCTGAGCTGGCATAAGCCATCGTAATAGAATTTCGTCCGAAGGTTCGCACCGAAACATTACCGTAAATCGTACCAATGACAGTGTTTACCTCCCCCGGGCGCAGCTGTGAGATCAGAAGCGGTTCTGCAAAAGCATCATAATCCCGCGGATAGTAATGCAGCAGCTGATGGCAGTTATTGATGCCCGCCTTCTGAAATAATTTTTCTGTTTTTTCTCCGATACCCTTCAGCCGGCGCAGCGATTTCTGCTCCATATATATCTCCTTATCATATAGAAAAATCCCGACGCAGCGACTTGTGCATGGCACGAAATCGGAGCAAACGGGATATTTTCTATATATTATTCAGTAATACTGTCTGCTATAACAGCTTTTTAAATCTTTCTTATTCTACAGAGATCACGCAGTAATATACAGGCTGGCCACCCTCGTTGATCTCCACATCGCAATCCGGATATTCCTCAGACAATACCTGGGACAATTCTGTCGCTGCTTCCTCTGAGAAATTCTCTCCATAGTAAATACTGATCAGCTCAGACTCTTCTGTCGCCATATGTGCCACTGCTTTTCTGGCAACCTTCTGAATGTCAGGACCTACGCAAAGAATCTTTTTATCTCCCACAGCCATGATATCATCTTTATGGATCTCGATATCATCGATCACGGTATCACGAACAGCATAAGTGATCTGGCAGGTCTTCACGGTTGTGATCATTTCCTTCATGGTCTCTTCGTTATCCTCAGCGGACGCCTCCGGATTGAAATTGATCATAGCGGTAATACCCTGCGGAACAGTCTTTGTCGGAATCACAATGATATTCTTATCTTCTGTCAAAGCTTTGGCCTGATTGGCTGCAAGGATGATATTTCCGTTGTTCGGGAATACAAAAATATTTCGCGCATTGATCAGCTTGATAGCTTCCAGGAAGTCCTCTGTACAAGGATTCATTGTCTGACCGCCGGAAATCACATAATCGGCTTCCAGACCCGCAAAAATTTCTTTGAAACCATCGCCTGCGCAAACAGTGATAAAACCAAAGTCCTTCTGCTCCTCCGGCTGCTCGATGAGCAGGGATGGATTAGCTTTCTCTTCCTCCGTATTATCTGCAGTCAGTTTTTCTGCTTCTTTTACGATCTCTTCTTGCTGATCATAGATCAGGTTTTCAATCTTAATATTTGTCAGCTGACCAAGCTTCACTGCCAATGACATAAAATCTGCAATTTCATTTGTCTTCAGCTGTACCTTAACCAGTTCAGCAGAGTCTACGAGCAGAATATCCTCGCCGTTAACGATCATGAATTCACGAAGCGCTGTCAATCTCTTCTGGGAAATCTCTTTCTCCGGCTTAATGATCATGCTGATCGCATAGGCAAATTTCTCTTTCTTTTCTTCCTTTGCGGAAGCCTTGTGCTCTTCCGCGGCAGCACCGAAATCAATCGGTTTGCCCATCAGGGCGGAATAAGCACCTTCCAGAACCACCATCAGTCCTTTACCGCCGGAATCTACCACACCGGCCTCTTTCAGTACCGGGAGCATCTCAGGCGTTTTATCCAGAACCTCATTTCCGTAAGCGATAGACTGCTCGATCAGCTCCTCCATAGAGATTTCTTCTGTGGAAGAGAGCTCTTTCACCTTTTCAGCCACGCCCTTGGCTACAGTAAGGATGGTTCCCTCTTTCGGCTGCATGACAGCCTTATATGCTGTCGCAACGGCTTTATCTACTGCCTCTGCCATCAGCGGAATATCAATCTCTTCTTTTCCTTTCAATGTCTTGGTGAAACCACGGAAAAGCTGGGAAAGGATAACGCCTGAATTACCGCGGGCGCCGCGCAGAGAACCGCCGGAAATCGCTTTGGACAGCGTTTTCATATTATTCTCTTCCAGATTCATGACTGCATCTGCCGCAGACATGATCGTCATCGTCATATTTGTGCCGGTATCGCCATCCGGTACCGGGAAAACATTTAATTCATTAATATACTCTTTGTTTGCATCCAGATTTGCTGCGCCTGAAAGAAACATCATCGAAAGCTTGGCAGCATCTAATGTTTTTGAAGACACTTTCTATTCCTCCTGTAAATCAGTCGACCCGGGATGCCATATATCGAACTGCTTATTCTCTCTGGCTATTATCCCATCGACATAGACTCTTACCTGCATAGAATTCTCTCATCAATCCCTTCAGGATAATCTGCAGAACTCCCTATGCATGTGCCCTATTTCATTATATTGTACACTGTTTCTTTATATTTCTGCAATACGAAAATACTGACTCCATATGAATTCATGTCAGAAATTTATCGGGAATCAGTGCAAATATTACTTCCATATTATAAATGAATGTGCTATACTTTCCCTTACATGGTCATCAGATATACAGCAAGAGAAACCATCACGAAAATTAGTATAACCGATTTCTTTGAAAAAGGAAATATAATTTTTAAATGTGTATTATTTTTACTTGCAAATTTTTTTTATATCTGTTATGATTTGTATGTTGTGAGCTTATAGCTCCCAAAGAACGTATTTTAGTCAGGAGGTGTAGTCGTGGCAAAATGTGCAGTGTGCGGTAAAGGTGTTCACTTCGGTAACAACGTTAGCCATTCTCATAGAAGATCTAATCATATTTGGAAACCGAACGTAAAATCTGTACGCGTTAAAACAGAAAGCGGAAACGCAAAGAGAATGTACGTATGTACTTCCTGCTTAAGAAGCGGCAAAGTTGAGCGTGCATAATAAAAAACGTATAAAATAAGGAGGCGATTGATCGCCTCCTTATTTTTTTACCGAACATCCCAAAGGATGTCCGGTAAGTCTGATCTGCTTACTCTTCTATTACGATATCGTCGTCTGTCTTGTCATCTTTTCCGGTAAGCTTATTCCAGATATCAGGTGCCATATCCATGAGCTTTGAAAGTGCATCCTGGTTTTTCAATGAAATCATACGCACGGAACCATCTTCTGAAATCTGCAGCATGGCTGTCGGCTTCATGGAGCCTCCCATACCGCCTCCGCCATTATTCTTTTTTGATCCGGTAAAGTTTGTAGCGCCCATGCCGAAGGAAACCTCAGCCAAGGGAATCAAGGTCATTTTTCCTGCTTTCACAGGCTCTCCTACTACTGTCTTTGTCGTCATTACGCTATCAAATCCCTTAAACAGCGCTGCCACTGTGGACTCCAGATTATTTCTTTCTGCCATGGATTTCTCCTCCTTCTGTATTTCCTCTTTTCTTCTATTGCAATACTATTTATTTAATATTTGGTGGCTGCTCCCGATTATGCCGGTTTCTTATGCCGGAACAAACGTATCGTATCCCGCACATCTTTATTCAAAATGACGATCAGGCCCCTGATCAAAATCACACCCAGAATAATATGCCCTTTACATTTCACTTCCGTATCCAGCTTCCAGTCATCTATTCCAAAATCCGGATTCACATTCAGATCATTAGGACAAAGACTGCTAAAGCTATAATAATATCCCAGCGCTCTTCCTGTATTTGCCGCATCTCCCAGCGCATAATCTATATGTCCCCACAGTTTCCGCGGCAAAAGAGATTGCAAAATTTTTATGATCTGATGCCAGACAAATCCCATGGCAGCCATGGTCGTTTCATCTGTAACCCGATCCCAAAGTCCTGTAATTTTATCGACTGTTTTTTCTATTTTTTCAAGGATCGCGGAGGTCTTGTCTCCCAGACCGGTCAGCAGATCATCTATCTTTTCGGGAATGGATTCCTCTTCCCTTTCAGGCTGCGCTTTTTCTTTCCTTTCGGTCTTGGCTTCCTCTTTCTTCTCCGCTTTCACTTTTGATTTATCTGCGTCAGATTTTTCTTTCTTCTCCGCCCGGCTGCTGCCACTGTCTTTTATTAGCGCCGCTTCGGTCTTTTCAGCTTTTTCCTGTTCCGTCTCTTTTTTCGAAGCTAAGCCGGCACTTCCCTCCGGACTCTTCTTCTCTACCACTTTTGGCTTCTCTTCCGATGCTTTTCCTGCATCACCTGCCACGCTTGGCTTCTCTTCCGGCGATTTCCCTGCATCACCTGTACCGGGCGTCTTCTCTTCTGATGCTACACTTTCTCCATTCGCTTCCTTTGCTTCTTCCTTCTTCCTTCGACGCCGCAGGAAGCGAAAAACCGGTATACCGAAAAGATATAATTCATATTGCAGCTTTCCCGCCGTAAAGCCTGCCTTCACATAGATCAGACGGAAAAACCAGGAGACAGATCCCTGTGCCCGAAAAATGCCCGGTTCATTGACCAGTTCCGCCCGATATACAATCGGCAGAATCAGCACCAGCAAGAGCAAAGCCAGCACAATTCCCAGCAGAATCAGTAAAATCTTCAGAAGGAAAAATAATATATGTAAAATAGTGGATAAAATCGCCATCCTACACCCCCTCTGAAAAATGATTCGGATCCCGGCTCATTTCTCTTTGAAAATAGCCTCGCATATCACAGCCGCCGGTTTCTGCGTATACCTGGTGCAGAATATCCTGCACCAACTGCAGAGCTTCTCTCTTATTGCCGGCCAGACCCACCACCGGCGGAAGCTCCAGATATTGTCTCATCATACGACTATTGAGGCCATAGTGCAGAATATCCAGCTGATCAACGCCGTTGGATGCCAGGGTAATGAGATAAAGGCCCGGCACATATTCTTTTTTCGAAAGGTGATCCCTGATCTCGTCCACCCGGTCCTTTACAGATTTTCCTGCAAATATTTTTTCATACCAAAGCATTATTCCATTCTTCCATACTTTTCATTTACAAAAGAAGCCATGTGTCGGATATCCGGAAAGAGGCTGCTATGGTTCACACCCAGCGTTTCCAGCTGTCTGCGTAAGCGTTTCTTATTATCGATCAGACAAAGAATCTTCTTTCCCTTCACGCTAAGTCTCTGCTCCGCGATATAGCTTCCCGCTATACCGTGTCCGTAGGCTTCATCCAGCAAACCGCATAAAATATAGGCCACATCCTGCTTATCAATCCGCCTGTCTGCCCTGGATGGGATGACAAAGACGCCCTCTCTGAGCGATGCAGGATCGATCATTCCCTCAAATCCCGGAATCTCACTTCTTACCTCACGCACGATTCTCTGCACATGCGGATCGGTGCTGAAAAACTCCTTCTGCGCTTTCAGATAACTCAGATCATAAATGTTCTTCTGCTCCTTTGCACTGAATAAAGGCAGCGTCGCCAGAACAGAAACCTCATCACTCTGCGGATACATGATTCTTTCATTTTTCGCCTGATAGATGATAAATTCACCCATTGTATTACTTTCACCGCCACTGGCAAAGTATAAGGCCACCATGGGATTGGTCGTCAGCGCATATAAACGTGTAGACAAGCCTTCCAGCTGCATTTTCGCAAGCACATCCAGGTGATTCATTCCCGTAAATTCATCTGCACAATAGAGATGCATCTCCTGATACATACGATTCTCATTTTTCATCAGAGACCTGTTGCGGAAAAGACCCGGCTGCATGCCATAGGCAATATTTTCATGCCCACGGAAAAATAAGCGACGGTCATTACGTACCACAGCCACCTCATTCATCAATTCCGAATATTTGGCCACACTATCGATATAGTAGAGTGAAATCAGATTTTCATCGTAGAGGACATTATGGGATATCGCCAGCGAGATCATGCGATTATCCCGCAGATCATAAGCCATACCCATATATTCGCTCCATTGCTGCATAACCTCTAATGTACAGGCGATTCGCTCATCATTCGTAGAAACAGCACGATACATATAAAATACAATCGCATCTGCATCGATATCCGTCATCAACGACGGATCCTGATATATTTTCTCCAGGGCTGCCGCGAAGTCAGCGATATTTTCGTGATATCTTTTCGCAAATATCGGCAGCAGCACCGAAGAATTTTTCTCCAGATGCGCATAAAACTGTGGTTTGCTGACCAGACTTTCCTTGATAAAAGGATTCAGATCGCAGTATCCTGCCGATATGATCTTTTCAAAGCATGCCTTACGAAAAGCTTCTTTAATAACATTTTCCTTTAAAATTCCTGCAAAATCTGCTGCTTTCATTCTGCTTCTCCTACTCTTCTCCAGTCACATTCTTTCCTTCACACAGAAAGCCTGCCATCAGCATTACCTTCCATTAATAATCGAAATAAGCTTCAAACACCTCTCCTGCTACCCGATAAGCAGGATCATTATTTGTGCCGCCGTCCTCCAGAAGAACGCATACCGCAATGTCGTCCTCTCCTGTATTGGAAAATCCGGCAAACCAGGAATGTGAGGTATCATTGGCAATATCACCATACTGGGCTGTTCCGGTCTTTCCTGCGATATCATAAGGCAGGGAAGACAGAGCACTTGCCGTACCTCTCTGAACAACACCCTTCAGAATGTCCGTCAGGGCAGAGGCCTGCTCTGTCGTCATCACGCTTCCTACATTTTGTGCAGTATAGGCTTCCACCACTTCACCGCTGGAGCTCTGCACCCGATCCATGATCTTCGGTACCAGCATATTTCCCTTATTGGCAATTGCCTGTACGATCATACACATCTGCATCGGCGTAGCCAGAGTATTTCCCTGACCGATACCGGTCTGCATGGTCAGCTCATCGGCTGAGCTCTGATCCAGTGTAAAAGTACTGATCACGGATGGGATTCCGATTTCGAAATCATGATTAAAACCAAGCTTGCTGGCCGTAGCAGCCAGAACATCCCTGTCGATCAGCTCTGTCGCCATGTAGGCGAAGGCACAGTTACAGGAATTGGCCATGGCATCACTAAAATCTTCATAACCATGGGATTTATTTCCTGCACAGTGGATCGTATAGTCCCCATGCTCGTAATAGCCGTCACATTCATATTCAAATCCGTCAAAGCTGCCGTACTCTTCCAGATAAGCCAACGCCGTTACGATCTTAAAGGTGGATCCCGGCGGATAGAGTCCCTGTGTCGCTCTGTTCACGAAAACACCACTCTGTTCATTCTCTTCACTGACCAGGTAATCCCAGTCCTCTACAATGGTATTTGCATCAAAGGCGGGTTTGCTGACATCGGCCAATACTGCGCCTGTCGAAACATCCATGACAAAAACAGCACCATCATAATCACCCAGGGCGTTGTAGGCTGCCTGCTGCAGACCCACATCCAGGGTTGTGATCAGATCGTCACCTGCCAGCTTTTCCTCATTTATCTGATTCGATATTTTATCCTTCAGCTTGGAATGTGAAGTCAGAAGAACGCGGCTCTGGGTTGCCTCCAGTCCGCTGGAGCCATACTCCAGATAGCCGACTGTATGCGCGAAAAGATCGTCCCAGGGATAAACACGTTTCTCATTTCCCTCGTCATCTGTTTCCGTGAGGGCCAGAATATCGCCCTGATAGGAATAGATCGTTCCCCGGCGAACATTCTCTGCTTCCGCCTCTGCCCGTTTGTTATAAGGACTTTCCAGCAATTCTTCACTTTTATATACCTGGAAATAAGCCATATATACCGCCAACGCAATAAAAAGGCAAATCGACAGGACAGATACCACTTTGTAGGGGAATATCGTTTTTCTTTTTTTCTTTGCAGAAAAGCTTTCAGTAGTTGAGGCTTTTTTCTGCTTCATCCTCGAGTTTTTTGGAAAGGTCATCTAAATCTACATTCTCACTTTCTGCCGCCGAAAGCTTCGAAAGCTTCTGCAGCTCCCGCAGTCTTTCCTCAGGATTTGCGGTCTTTTTATAGTCTGATGCTGTAGCTGCATCTTTGTTCACGTTTTTCTGCGGCCTTCTTTGGCCTATGGAAACCATGGTTCCATCCTCCGGACTCTTTGCCGGCTGTCTTAAAATATGTGTTCCGGGCGCTGCTTCTTCGTCTCTCTTGCGCAGTATGTGTGTTCCGGCATTATCCTGCCTGCCCGGGCTGCGCAGCATTCTGGTGCCGAAAGCGCCGGAGGCTCTCCGCTGTCGCTGCCGCCGCTCCATTTCCTGCTCCTTCTGATTCTGCCGGCGGATAATCTCCTCCAGAAGCGCCCTGTCTTCATCCTCATCTTCACGAATCATATACAAGCCCTGAATGATGGCCAGCATGATCAGTGTACACATGATAGAACTGCCGCCATAGCTTACCAGGGGAAGGGTGATGCCGGTCATGGGGATAAATTTCGTATTACCGCCAATGGTCAGAAATACCTGGAAAGCATACTCTGTTCCCAGTCCGATGGCCACCAGACGATAAAAGGCATTGGAAAGCTTGGTAGAAATCATCACAATCTGCAGATACATACTCATGCAGAGGAAAATCAGCAATATACCAAATATAATGCCCAGTTCTTCGCAGATTGCCGCAAAGGTAAAGTCCTCCAGAGCTACCGGAATCATCTCCGGGTGTCCGGCGAAAAGCCCGGTACCAAACCAGCCGCCCGCACATACGCCGAACAAAGCCTGCACAACCTGATAGCCTGTACCTTCGTAATCTGCGAAAGGATCCTGCCATACCTGCACACGAACCCTTACATGGGCAAATAATTTATAGGCCAGAACAGATGCCGCGCTCATACCGCCCAGACCAACAACTGCATATCCGGGCTGTCTCGTGGCAACACATACCATAACGATATAAGCCACGAAATAAATCAAAGCCGCACCCAGATCCTTGGATACGACCAGGATCAGTACGTGTATAGCTGCCAGCACCGTCACGATGCAAACCTGTTTAAAACCGGTATCCTTCTGCAGCATGCCGGCGATGAAAAATACGAATGTAATCTTTACGAATTCCGAAAACTGGAAGCTGATGCCACCGATATTCAGTGACAGATTTGCGCCGCCGCTGACACGACCGAGCACAAAAACGCCCATCAAGAGCAGAATGCCCAGAACGGCATACAGTAAAGGCATTTTTCGCATAACCTTCACCTTCCGTACAAAAACCGGAATGATCAGACAGAAAAGGCTGGCAAAAACCACAATGATCAGCTGCTTGAAGGCCGTATCCGTACCCAGACGGGACTGAATCACAAATCCCACCGAAAGCAGCATACACATGGTGTTGACAAGCGCAATCGATGCCTTACGGTAAATAATTCGATATAAGAGCTGGATCAGCAGCGTATAGATCATCAGGCCGCCGCCAATCATCAGCAGTGTAATATCTCCTGTCTGCAAAAACATAACCGCAAAGGCCAGCAGATCAAACATAATCATTAAAAATGTCTCTCTGTTTACGAAAGCTTTTCGTCGTTCCGTGTCCTCAATGGTGGTCAGAAATACAGCATTCAGTGTATAAAGCCCCATCAAGGCGATCAGAAGATATCTGGATATCTGTACAAAAATCTGTATCATATATAACCTCTGGAAGAGAGCGCAAAAAAGAGTCTGCTTACTCTACGCCTCTTCGAAAATGTTCTTTTGTATAACTATCTGCGGAGGTCTTTCCCTTGAAAGACACATCCTTATTTTCATGCAATCGCCCTTCCTCCGGACCAAACTGCTGAAGACACCTTCTAATGATTTCCTCTGCCGTCTTTATATTTTCCGTAGTAAAGGTCAGCCGCAGCGATGCCACTCCAAGCTTTCTGATATCCTCAGCTTCCTCCAGCAGATTCAAAGGCAGTGAATTATAGATAATATTATAACAAAATCCACATTGACATACTACCGGAAATTGGGCTCCCTTTCTGTCCGTCAATGAAAGCAGCGCATAGGACCGGTCACAGCCACGCATGGTTTTCTGCACACACTGTGCCGCGATCATCATCGGCGTTCTGCCGTAAACTACCATCTCCGAACAGCGATTATCCATATGCTGTAATTCCCGGAAATTCAGCTCATGGGACAAAGTATCTCTTAGCACAGCCTGACCTCGCCAGAAACTGCGCGCTTCACTATTCATAGTATAAACGGATGCATCGAGAATGATCCAATCCTCCATGCCCAAGCGATGCAGCAAGCCTACCGAATCCAGATTGCGTACCAGGACACCATCGATCATATCTGCGAAGTCCGCTCGCAAAGCCTTTAAAAGCGACTCGCAATAGGCCACATGCTCCATACGGAGCAAATAAGGCAGAACAAGGCGAAGCTTTTTCCCCTGTGAAATAATTTCCTCAAGCAATGCTGTTTCCAACGTATCTTCAGCAGCTTTTCCTCTATTAGTCAGCGGAGAAGCCAAAAACTGTATCGGCACATAATAGCCACTAATTCCAGGAAGCTTTTTCCGGAGCAGCTTCTCCAAAAGTACTCTCTCTTCCGCCAGTATAAATAATTCTCTTGATTTCTCTTCTGTGAATTCCTCTCCTGCGACAGGTAAAGCTTTCTCCGCAAATATATTTTCTTTACCTGCCTCATACTGACAGGACTGCTGATATTTCTGCAGTATCTCCTGCCGCAGCATAGTAAAGCTTTCACGCCGCAGTTCATTCATAGCCTTCACCGGTACAAAGATTTCCTCCGCCGGCATCTGTATCGTCAATTCCTTCCAGCTGAACTCACTGCCGCCGGTTTTATTCATCTGCGTCCGGATGCGTTCCTCTGTCATCGGCTGTTTCTGCGCCTTCTGAACAATATCTTTGTAATGAGAAACAAAGAGCTCCTCATCACTGCGCCGGTCGGAAAGATTCAAGACCGCCGTTCCTTCCTCCGAAAGAAAAAGGTCACCTGCCACAGCTCTTTGCAAAGCTGTATTCTGTAATTCTCTTGCAATCTCATCGTAGAGAAGCTTGGCCTCCTTGGTCCGACCATCTCCCTTGCCGGCGGAAAGCTTTGCATTCTGCAGGGCGATCATCTGCCGACCGTTACGCTGCTGATAATAACCCGGCGCAAATCCATCTCTGTTAAACAGAATCGCCAGCTCCTGCAGATCCTCTTTTTCCACATGATAATGCATGGGATCCGCCAGAAAACGATCTATATATTTACGATATATCCGGGTAATACCTGCCGTATACTCCGGCCGCTTCATACGTCCTTCAATTTTAAAGGAAATCACACCGGACCGGATCATATCCGGAAGCAGCGTCAGGGCGCACATATCCTTCATATTCAGAGGATAAGCGCTATCACGGTCATTCAAAGCTTTTCCGTGGTCTTTTACCGTAAAAGGCAATCTGCATACGCCGGCACAGCGTCCGCGATTACCGGACCTTCCGCCGATCAGACTACTCATGAGACACATACCGGATACAGAATAACACATAGCGCCATGCACAAAGCTCTCAATCTCTAAGCCTGTCTGCCGATAAATATTCTCAATTTCCGGCAAGGAAATTTCCCTGGCCGGTACTACTCTGCTAAAACCAAGTTCCTTGAGAAAAAGCGCAGACTCTGCCCCTGTCACAGCCATCTGTGTGCTGGCATGCAGCTCCAGGGCCGGGAATTCCCGATGCAAAAAGGAGGCCACGCCCAGATCCTGCACAATAACACCATCCAGACCATGCTCATAAAAAGGTCTCATATATGAATATAACTCCTTTTGGATCTCACGATCCTTGAGGAGTGTATTCACAGTCATATATAATTTTCGATCCAGAATATGTACCCGGTCAATCGCATCCACCAGCTGTTCCTCTGAAGGATTATCAGCATAAGCGCGGGCACCGAATTTCGTTCCGCCGATATAAATTGCATCTGCCCCTGCCTTCAGGGCGGCCTCCATGGCCGCCAGCGAGCCTGCCGGCGAGAGCAATTCCGTCTTCATTACTTTTATTTTATTTTCTGTTTTTGACATATCTCTTACTTGTACGATAGCCCTTCTGTGTATCCGCAAACACTGTCTCTGTAGCTACAGAAATCTCTTCTGCTGTCGCATCCTCAGATGCATAGTCGTCATCTTCATCGAAATAATAATCATCATCCTCCGGTGAAGCCTCCGAAAAGGTTGCTGTACTACTCATAGCTGCCTTACTGCTGCTTTTCAGACGAGCGATTTCTGCTGTCAGTTCCTGGATTTTCATCTGCGCATTTACCAGATCCTGACGGATCTCGTAGGTACTTTCATCCTTCTCTTCGATGTCTGTCTCCAGATGCTCAGCGCGGCTTTTCGCTTTAAAATAATCATCTGTGATATTCAGGGCAAGCAGGATAGATTTCATGTGATCTGTCTGCCGGCTATATCCCGGAAGCTCTGAAAGCTCCGCAATTTTTTTATTTACATAGAAGGCAACTCTTTCCAGATACTCCTGGCTTTCATATCCTCCAAGTGTGATCATCTTTCCTTCTATCATCACTTTTACTTTATTTTTCTGGGCCATGATTTTTCTCCTGCTTTTATTTATTTTCCGGCATCGGAATGCCTAAATGTTCATATGCTTTTTCTGTAGCCACGCGGCCGCTCGGTGTTCTCATCAGAAATCCGTTCTGAATGAGATATGGTTCATAAACTTCCTCGATCGTACCGGTATCCTCGCCAATGGCTGCGGATAAGGTGTTCAAGCCCACCGGTCCGCCGGAAAATTTCACTATGATCGTTAAGAGTAAATTCCGGTCGGTATGATCCAGACCAAATTCATCCACCTCCAGCAGATTTAATGCAAATGCTGCATTTTCTCTGGTGATATGTCCGTTATACTGTACCTGCGCAAAATCCCTGACGCGTTTCAGCAGACGATTAGCCAGCCTAGGCGTACCTCTGGATCTTCTGGCGATTTCCAGTGCGCCTTCCTCATCGATTTCCACCTGCAGAATTGCCGCTGATCGGATAATGATCTCCTTTAACTCCTCTGTCGTATAAAACTCCAGATGATGGATCACGCCAAAGCGGTCACGCAGTGGCGCCGTCAGAAGACCTGCCCTTGTGGTAGCACCAACCAGTGTAAATTTCGGTAATTCCAGGCGGATGGATTTGGCAGAAGGTCCTTTGCCGATCATAATGTCGATGGCATAGTCTTCCATTGCAGGATACAAGACTTCCTCTACCTGCCGGTTGAGCCTGTGAATCTCATCCACAAAAAGAACATCTCCCTCCTGCATGCCGTTTAGAATAGCTGCCATATCGCCCGGTCTTTCAATTGCCGGTCCTGAGGTGACCTTCAGATGTGATCCCATTTCATTTGCAATGATGCCCGCCAGGGTCGTTTTTCCCAATCCCGGAGGACCGTAAAACAAAACATGATCCAACACATCGCCACGCTGTCTGGCAGCCTCAATGTAAATCTTCAGGTTCTCTTTAGCCTTTTTTTGTCCTATATAATTGTCAAAGCTTTGCGGACGAAGCCCGGTTTCAATCTGCGCATCCTCATCCCGGAAATCCGTCTGTATCACTCTTTTATCCATTTTTCATCATCTCTACTTTATTTCTCGCTCCCGAGAGAGCTTCTTTATTCACCCGCAGTCACTCGAAGGGCTTGCACTGCAGATAGGAAATATCAACTCAAAAACCAGCTTTCCACGTAATATTATGTGTCAAATTCTTTGTTTTTGCATTTCTGCTCAAAAAAGACTCTTCAGCGCAGCCTTCAGTATAGCTTCCGAATCCGCCGAACTGTCTACCTCTGCTTTTTTTACAGCCCGAAGCGCTTCCGTCGAAGAATATCCCAGGGCCACCAAGGCCTCCACGGCATCCTGCTTCGCCTCCTGAAAGGCCTTTTCATCCGTCTTTGATTCCTTAGCTTCCGCTTCCTCGATTCCTGCCGGATTAATTTCCTCACTAACCCGCGCAAGCTTCCGTTCGAAAGCATCCTCCAAAGCAAATTTATCCTTTAGCTCAAGGATCAGTTTCTGTGCTGTTTTCTTTCCGATGCCCGGCGCTTTCATGATAAACTTCACATCATCCGAAAGCACTGCAAACATCAGTTCATCTGTGGTCAAAGCGGAGAGCACACCCATGGCAGCCTTTGGACCGATACCGCTGACCGTGATCAAAAGCTTAAAGATTCGCAGATCCTCGCGTGTCAGAAAACCATATAACTGTATCGCATCCTCACGCACATTCATATAGGTGTACAATTTTACCCGGCTTCCTACATCAAGCCTGGAATTCATCGCCGATCCCGGTACGAAAATCCGAAATCCGATGCCTCCCTGCTCTACGATTACCGCGTCCTCTTCGACTTCTTCTACAACGCCTTTGATAAAGCCCAGCATTAAACTCCACCTCTACTAATAGTCATTATCTGTTTTATATTAGCACGGTTCGCTTAGAAGGGCAAGAAAGGAGTTATTGTATATCTTTCCCGGCCGGAGAAAGTTTTCAGATTATTTGATTACCTTGCTCCTTTTTTCTCAGCATAGAATCCTGGCATTTAAAACGAAAAGAAAACGGCGTACAAAGTACGCCGTCTCCATCAGAATTTTTTTATTCAGATATAAATTATTCGTCCCAGTTAAGGATAATGTGCTTCGGACATTCTTTCGCACATTTGCCACATCCGATACATTTCTCATAATCGATATGAGCTACGTTATCTTCTACGTGGATCGCATCCTTCGGACAGGACTTCTCACATTTCTTACAAGCAATACATCCTACATCACAAGCCTCAATAACAGGTTTGCCCTTGTCTTTATTGCTACAGGAAACATGATATTTCTTTCTCGGCTGATATGGTACCAGCTCGATCAGATGCATCGGACAAGCCTTGATACATGCCTGACAGGATGTACATTTCTCTTTGTCCACAACTGCAATACCGTTCACGATGTGAACTGCATCAAACTGACAAGCCTCTACACAATCACCGAAGCCCAGACATCCGTAACTACAGGATTTCGGTCCGCCTGCAGGAACGAATGGCATCATCTTACAGCTCTTGATACCTGCATACTCATAGGTCTGTCTGGTCTTATCGCAGTCACCTGCACATTTGACAAATGCCACCTGTTTATCAGATGCACCTGCTGCAACACCCATGATCGCAGAAACTTTTTCTGCTACTGCAGCACCACCTACAGGACATCCGTTAACCGGCGCTCTTCCCTCAGCGATTGCTGCTGCCATACCATCACAACCCGGAAAACCGCAGGCACCACAGTTGTTGCCCGGCAGTACTTCTCTGACTGCTGTGATCTTTGGATCTACATCTACATGGAACTTCTGTCCTGCCACACCAAGCATGATACCGATGACAAGACCAACGATTCCCAATACGATAATTGAAATAACGACAGTACTCACTTATCATCAGCTCCTTTCAAACGATACCGGCAAAACCGAAGAATGCCATAGACATCAGCATGGATGTCAGCAGAACCATCGGCATTCCCTGGAATGACTTAGGTATATTCTCATTATATTCCAGTTTCTCACGGATACCAGCCATGAGAATCATAGCGATCGCATAACCTGCAGAGGTAGCTACACCATTAACAACGCTGGCCAGGATAGAGTAATCACTCTGCACATTAGTGATTGCTACACCAAGCACTGCACAGTTTGTTGTGATCAGTGGAAGGAAAATACCCAGTGCTGAATACAGATCAGGCATAGATTTTTTCATAAACATCTCTACCAGCTGTACCAGCGCAGCGATAACCAGAATGAAAACGATTGTTCTCAGATAGTCCAGTCCAAAAGGATCCAGGACAAATTTATAAAGAAGTGCTGCTACCAATGACGCAAGGGTCATAACGAAAAATACAGCACCACTCATACCTTTGGCTGTTTCTACTTTATTAGAAACACCAAGGAATGAACAAATACCAAGGAACTGACTCAGAACGACGTTGTTAACCAGGGCAGATCCGATTGCAATAATAAATAACTCTTTCATTTATCTCCCCTCCTTATTCGTTCTCTTTTTTCTCAGGCGCAGCAGCTTCAGCAGCAGCTTTTGCAGCAGCAGCCTTTGCAGCTCTTTCAGCAGCAGCTTTCTTTGCAGCCTCAATCTTTGCAGCCTTCTCAGCAGCAGCTTTTGCAAGTGCAGCCTTACGCTCTTCTTCCGCTTTGATCTTTGCTTTCTCTTCTCTTGTAGCCATGATCTTGTTCATGATTGCTACCAGGAATGCCAGTACAAAGAATGCACCGGGAGCCATGATAAAGATGTTAACAGGTGTATAGGACGCCGGCATAATAGAGATACCGCAAAGTGTACCTGCACCGATCAGCTCACGAACAGCACCAAGTGCGATCAGACCTACGGTGAAACCGATACCCATACCAATACCATCAAAGATAGAAGGAATCACGCCATTCTTTCCGGCAAATGCTTCTGCACGACCCATGATGATACAGTTAACTACGATCAGTGGAATATAAAGGCCAAGCGCGGAATACAGGAATGGAATATATGCCTGCAGCAAGAGCTCAACCAAAGTAACGAAAGATGCGATTACACCGATATAGCAAGGCATACGCAAGCTATCCGGAATAATCTTTCTCAAAGCAGAGATAAAGACGTTGGAAAGGATCAAAACGACTGTCGTCGTCAGACCCATACCGATACCATTAATGACAGAAGTCGTTACAGCAAGTGTAGGACACATACCGATCATTGTCACGAAAGTAGGATTTTCTTTAATGATACCATTATACAGACGTTCTGAAAAACTATTCTCTTTCATAGCCATTATGAATTTCCTCCTTCCATATAAGATTTAAATGATACCAGACCGGCATTAACACCGTTTACGACAGCGTTTGTTGTAACTGTAGAACCGGAAAGCGCATCAATCTCATCCTCAGACTGGGCACCGGTCTTTGTGTAAGAAATAAACTCACTTGTTTTGTCTACAAACTGGTTCTTGAAATCATCTGTATCAGCTCGCATACCAAGTCCGGCTGTCTCGCTGATATCCAGGAAAGAAATACCGGTAATGGTTCCTTCTGATGTAAGACCCATCGTAAAGGAAATATCTCCGCCGTAGCCTTCACCTGTAGTAATACCGAATACATATCCTGCCACATTACCGGAGGCGTCTGTTGCGATATTCAGCTCATCAATTGTCTGTGCAGTCAGTCCTGCATCTGTGATAGCTGCTGCAAAAGCTGTATCCAGTCCGTCAGCTGTAAGGTCTACTGATTCAAATGTACAATCAGGCATAACAGCCTCCAGGGCCTCATCATGCTCTTTCTGATTCTGCAATGCGATTGGCTCCTCAGTAATATAATGTACAAAGCCAAGGATTGTACCCAGGATCAATGTCATAATCACAAGGACGATCGTGTTTTTTACGATAGAGGAATTCTCTTTCATTTCTTATCTCCCCCTTTCTCTTTTACCACACCGAATCCGAGCGGTACTGTAGAGCGCTCGATCAGCGGAACAAGAAGGTTACAGAAGATAATTGCATAGGATGTTCCCTCTGCAGAACCTGCGAAGAGACGGAACAAGCCTGTCATGATACCAAGGATCACAGCATAGATATACTGGCCTTTCTTAGTAATTGGTCTTGTAACATAATCTGTAGCCATGAAGCATGCGCCCAGGATGATACCGCCGGAGCAAAGCTCAGATGCCAGATAGTAAAGATCAAATCCGCGTCCGCCAAAGATCAATGCAAATACTGCAAATGTGCCAAGGTAAACCAACGGAATACGAGGAGAAATAACTTTTCTGATAACCAGGTAAGCAGCACCGATCAAAAGAAGGAGCGCAGATGTCTCACCGATAGTTCCCTTAATGGTTCCAAGGAAGCTTGCAGAAAGGCTGACTGTCTCGCCGGCTTTCAGCGCTGCCAGTGGTGTAGCACCGGAAACAGTATCTACGATGTGTCCTGCTGCATAATCGCTGACATCAAAGTTTGTCATGCTGGCAGCAAAGGAGATCATCAGGAAGCAACGTCCTGCCAGAGCCGGGTTCATGAAGTTCTGTCCCAGACCACCGAAAAGCTGTTTTACAACGATAATTGCAAATACAGAACCGATGATAGGCATCCACAGCGGAATCTGTGGCGGCATATTCATACCCAGCAGAAGACCTGTAACAACCGCACTCATATCTGCGACTGTAATGGTCTGTTTCATAAATTTCTGATAAAGATATTCAGCAACAACTGCAGATGCCACAGAAATCAAAATAACCAATCCTGCATGCACGCCGTTTAACCAAATACCCCAAATAGTTGCCGGAAGAAGCGCGATCACTACATCCAGCATAATCTGATTCGTTGTCACCTTCGAACGGATATGCGGTGAAGATGATACTTTTAATAAATTGCTCATAATATTCACCTCAACCCTTTATTTCTTTCTTCTGTTAGCAAGACAAATCTTTCTCATAGACTTGATAGACTGCGCAAGCTGTCTCTTTGCAGGACATACGAAACTACAGGATCCGCACTCGCAGCACTCCATACCATAATTTGCCATAAAGATATCTGCCTGGCCTTTATCCGCATATACGGAAAGTCTTGCCGGAACAAGGTTCTCAGGACAAGCCTCTACACAGCGGCCACAGTTAATACAAGCAGATGGTGTTGTCGCTGCAACATCATCATGCATCAGACAAAGCACACCACTGGAAGTCTTTACGACCGGAAGATTTGTGCCAAATACAGCAAATCCCATCATCGGACCACCGGAGATCAGCTTCTCATAGCCTTCTTTCAAACCACCGGCCTGCTCAATTACTTCTGAGAAAAGCATACCGCTTGGTGTCAGGAAGTTGCCAGGGGTATTGGCGCCATCACCTGTTACAGTGATCACCGTATCGATCAAAGGTTTTCCTTCTACAACCGCATCATAAATAGCGCAGATTGTAGCAACGTTATCTACAATACAACCAGCGTCAGCCGGAAGCATGCCGGAGTTAATCTTTCTCTGCGTATTCGCATAGATCAGCATACGCTCAGCACCCTGCGGATATTTGGTCATCATAGAACGAACTTCGATGTTGGAATCGCCTTTGCACTCTGCCTCAAGCTTTTTGATCGCATCCGGCTTGTTATCCTCTACACAGAGAAGACCTTTGGCCTTCGGGAACATCTTCAATACGATACGAAGACCTTCCACCAGCTTATCCGGTGTATCCATCATCATTCTGTAATCGCTTGTCAGATAAGGTTCACACTCTGCACCATTGACAAGGATATAATCGATTGCACTCGGATCCTTCGGGGAAAGTTTTACATGTGTCGGGAATCCGGCACCACCCATTCCCACTACGCCGGCATCCTTGATACGAGCTTTGATCTCATCAACACTCAAGGATTTCCAGTCAGCACCTGTATAAGGTACCTCTTCATACTGTTTGTCATTCTTTACGACAATACAATCCGTCAGGTTACCAGTAGGCATACGCATCTTTTCGATGCCCATTACGTCACCCGAAACACTGGCAAAAATCGGTGCAGATACAAATCCGCCCGGCTCAGCGATCATCTGGCCTCTCAACACATGATCACCTTTTTTTACCAAAGGCTTAGCCGGTGCGCCAATGTGCTGTGATACCGCATAATATAATTTTTCTCCCGGAACCACTTTCTTGACTGGCTGAGACTTTGATAATTCTTTGCCATCATACGGATGGACGCCGCCTAAAAATGTCAGCACTCCCATCTCTCTACCTCCTAGATTTCTGTTTTGATTCATGATAGGATAGGTCTGTATTTTTATCCCTCCCAATAGATAAAAATACATTTTTCCTGCAAAATGAATCAGCATTCTATAGACTATAGAATATCAAGCTAATTATAGCATATTTTTTAATGGATTTTTTATGAATTGCATAACAAATTGTTTATTTTTTAATACAAATAGTGAATTTCATGACTTATTTAGAATAATTACGCAAAGACTTGACCATTTTTCGGGTGAGGATATGACCACCTGTACGAAAAAAAACTATCTTCCTGTTTTTTTCGATATCGAAAGTACCGGCCTGTCACCCAAAAGCTCCCATCTTTATATGCTGGGGCTTTGTCATCCGGACACCACGGTCAATACCGAAGGCCAATTCGATAACGCTCAGTTCGATACAGACACCGATCAATTCGATCCGGACAGTGAAATCCGCTGGAAGACCATACAATGGTTTCCCCCAAAACCTACTGCCGAAAAAGCTTTGATAGAAGAATTTTTTTCTTATTTTAAAAAACTATCTGAAGATTTTATTCCGCTCTTGATCCATTATAACGGAGATCGCTTTGATCTTCCGTATATGGAAAGCAAATGCAGCTTTTATGAATTAGAAAATCTTTTGGGAAGCTGCCCGTCGCTGGATATCTATCGCATGATCCGGCCGCTAAAAAGCTTTTTGGGTCTGACATCACTGCGCCAGAAGGATATAGAGGCATTCTGTGCTATCACAAGAGTTGACCAATATTCAGGCAAAGAATTGATCAATGTCTATAAAGAATATGTGCAGACCGCTTCCCCTTCCCTGCTGGAGCTTTTATTTCAGCATAATGCCGATGATCTTTCCGGCATGCCGCAGATTTTCCGGATGCTCTCCTACTCCCTGCTTTTTCAAGGGCAAATCATCCCTGAAAAAATAGATCTTTCCGATGACCTCGTGAAAGCGAATACAGACGCGGATTTAATACATACAGGTACCGATACTGTCTGCGGAGAAGTATTGGCAAACATCTATGATTCTCCATCGGAAGAAAGGATTTGCATTTCCGCAGATATGCCCTTTGTTTTTCCCCTCCCTCTGCGCCGTGAGAATAGGTACGGCAGCTTACTGCTCTGTAACAGAAAAATATATTTACAGCTTTCACTTCAGAGCACAGTCATGTACCACTTTTTCGAAAACTATAAGGATTATTACTATTTACCTGCAGAAGACTGTGCCATCCATAAAAGTATCGGGCAATTCGTGGAAACTGCCCATCGAAAAAAAGCCAGCCGCAATAATTGCTACCAGAAAAAGAACGACTGTTATTTGCCGCAGCCTGAACTGCTCTTCTCTCCTGTCTTCTATGACAGCCCCGACAAAAAGCAAGCATTCTTTCCCGCAGCCTGCCTGGAAAGAGCTGACGCAGAAATTCTCCGCAGCTATCTCTTCTCTTTAATAGAAAGCTTTCGAAAATAAGGGCTATGAAAACAAAAAATCCCGCGCCTCGACTTGTGCGGCAAGCGAATGCAAGCCTCGTCGGAGCAAGCGGGATTTTTTCTATATTTATTCAAGAACTATGTGTACTGCAACAGTTCCTTCATGAACAGTTTTTATTCCATACCATTCTCTTTGGCAACCAGGTTGTCTACACCGTGACGTTTACGAAGTACCGGTTTTTCAATCTTTCCGGTAGCGTTACGCGGAATATCCTCAAAGATAATAACCTTTGGTCTCTTATATCGAGGAAGCTCCTGGCAGAACTCCATCAATTCTTCCTCCGTACATTCCATGCCTTCTTTGATCTCTACGATCGCAGCTGTCTTCTCACCCAGTCTCGGGTCATGCAGACCAATAACAGCAACATCCTTGACCTTATTATTTTTACGCATGAAATCTTCAATCTGTACAGGATAGATATTCTCACCGCCACTGATAATGACATCCTTCTTACGGTCTACCAGATAGATAAATCCATCTGCGTCCATCTTTGCCATATCACCTGTGTACAGCCATCCGTTTTTCAATACCTCAGCAGTCGCTTCCGGATTATTGTAATAGCAGGTCATCACACCGGGACCTTTGACACAAAGCTCTCCAACTCCGCCCTGCGGAACCTCATTATCCTGCTCATCCACGATCTTGATCTCCCAGCGGTAACCCGGGATTCCGATCGCGCCTACCTTATGTGTATTGCCTACGCCAAGGTGCACACATCCTGGGCCGGTGGACTCAGAAAGACCATAGTTTGTATCATAATCATGATTCGGGAAGTAATTCATCCAGCGCTTGATCAGTGTCGGCGGAACAGGCTGTGCGCCTACATGCATCAGTCTCCACTGTTTCAGATGGAAATCTGCCGGATTCAGATCACCACGATCAAAGCTGTCCAGGATTTCCTGTACCCACGGAACGAGCAGCCAAACGATGGTACAGCGCTCATTTGAAACAGCATCCAGAATCTGTTTCGGCTTGGTACCTTTCAGAAGTACCGCTTTGCTGCCGGCGATCAGAGAGCCCATCCAATGGAATTTCGCGCCTGTATGATAGAGCGGCGGGATACAAAGGAAAGTGTCATCACGATTGGTACCATGGTGTACCTGCTCCATCTCCGCAGCCTGAATCAGGGACAAATGCTTGTGCAAAATAGCTTTCGGGAAGCCTGTTGTTCCTGATGAAAAATAAATCGCGCCGTCATCCTCTACGGAAAGCGGAATACCCGGTGCTTCAGATGAACAATCAGCTACCAGATCCTTATAGCTTTCCGCATAGCTCGGACAATAGTCACCTACAAAAATCAGCAGACGTCCCTTGGCAAGCTTCTCCGCATGCTTCTCGATACGTCCTACAAATTCCGGTCCGAAAACGATGACATCGACTTCTGCAAGCTCTGCGCAGTAAAGAATCTCATCTGCATCATAACGGAAATTAAAAGGTACAGCGATCGCGCCGGCTTTTAAAACACCGAAATAAATCGGCAGCCACTCCAGACAGTTGTACATGATGATGGCTACCTTCTCACCTTTTTTTACACCACGAGCCAAAAGCATATTTGCCATACGGTTTGCCTTCTCATCGAAAACGCCCCAGGTAATCTCTCTTCTATATGGCTGGAAACGGTTACTCTCAATAAGTTCATACTCTTTCCAACTGATGCGACGTGTATCATTCTCTGTTGGGTTCAATTCTACCAATGCCACTTCATTTTTATAAAGCCTGGCATTTCTCTCCAAATACTCTGTAACTACCATTTCTTCACTTCTTTCTTTTTCTTGCCTTTTATTTTCATTCAAACAGAATGTACCTAAGCCCTGCGCATTATATTTTAGTCTCATCCCTGCCTAAGAGAGGGATTATAATTCACGTTAAAGCGCTAAATACAAGGTTAACATAGCATTATTTACTTGTCAATGTTTACCGCTTTAATTCTTTTATGCTTTTATGCTTTTTTGATTTTCTTCTTTAACTCTTTAATAATTTATGTTGCAAAAGTATTTTTCTTATGATATGATAACTGCGTTGTGTTTTCTTTAGTGATTTAAAGCGTTTTTGATTTAAAGCATTTTTATTTCAAAGTATTTTTATTGTTTCTTATGATGCAGTAAACATGCTTCACATAAAAGTGTTTTAATTCAAAGGCACTTTAGCGCCAAAGAAAATAGTAACTTTTACAATTTAATATTGAAGGAGAATGATATGAAAGTTTTAATTCTGGTAATCTACTTCGCAATTCTGATCGGCATTGGTATGTACTGCCGTAAGAATGCTACAGATGTCAATGGTTTCGTTCTCGGCGGACGTTCCGTAGGTCCATGGCTGACTGCTTTTGCGTATGGTACATCCTATTTCTCAGCCGTTGTATTCGTCGGCTACGCAGGACAGTTCGGATGGAAATATGGTATCGCTGCCACCTGGGCCGGTATCGGAAATGCGATCATCGGTTCACTCCTGGCTTGGGTTATCCTCGGCAGAAGAACACGTATCATGAGTCAGCATCTGAACTCCGCTACTATGCCGCAGTTCTTCGGCGAGCGATTCGGCAGTCCTTCCCTGAAGGTTGGCGCTTCCGTCATCGTTTTCGTCTTCCTGATTCCATATACAGCTTCTCTGTATAACGGACTTTCCAGACTCTTTGGAATGGCCTTTAACATTGATTACTCTTGGTGTATCCTCATCATGTCTGTTCTGACAGCTATCTACGTTATCGCAGGCGGCTACATGGCTACGGCCATTAATGACTTCATTCAGGGTATCATCATGCTGTTCGGTATCGTCATTATCATTGCGGCTGTAATGATGAGCAAAGGCGGCTTTATGGCAGCGCTGGATGGACTGGCTAGAATTTCTGATGAGACAGTTTCTTCCACACCTGGTATCTTTGCTTCTATGTTTGGTCCTGATCCTCTGAACCTCTTGTTCGTCGTTATTCTGACATCTCTGGGTACCTGGGGTCTGCCACAGATGGTCACCAAATTCTACGCCATCACAGATGAAGACGCAGTAAAGAAAGGAACCATCATTTCTACACTGTTTGCGCTGGTCGTAGCAGGCGGATGTTATTTCCTCGGCGGTTTCGGACGACTTTTCTCTGATCAGATTGATGTCGTTGCCAATGGTTTCGATTCCATCATTCCTACGATGCTCTCCAATCTGAGCCCGATTCTGATCGCGCTGGTAGTAATCCTTGTACTTTCCGCTTCCATGTCTACACTGTCATCCCTGGTTCTGACATCCAGTTCCACACTGACCATCGACCTTTTGAAGGGTCATGTCATCAAAGATATGGACGAGAAAAAACAGCTTTTTGTAATCCGTGTATTCGTTGTTATCTTTATTGCAATTTCTGCAATTCTTGCTTTGGTACAGTATAAGAGCTCTGTTACCTTTATTGCACAGCTGATGGGCGTTTCATGGGGTGCACTTGCAGGTTCCTTCCTGGCACCGTTTATGTACTCCCTGTACGGCAAGTGGGTATCCAAAGCTTCCTGCTGGGTTTGCTTCATCTTTAGTTCTGTTATTATGATCGTAAACATTCTGGCACGTGCAAGCTTCCCGCTTATCCTGCAGTCCCCGATCAACCTTGGCGCAGTCACAATGCTCCTTGGATTTATCATCGTTCCGGTTGTTTCTGCAATCACACCAAAGCCGGACAAAAAACTGGTAGACGACGCTTTTGCATGCTATGATAAGAAAACTGTTGTTGATCAGAAAACTGCTCTCGGAAAATAATTACGCATGAAAAAGGGCTGCCGCACTAAATTACAGCTCTCCCAAATGGACAGGATCCCCGTTCAATAACTGAATGGGGTCCTGTCTTTTTCGTTATGTATTTTTATACCGCAGTCATGAAGTCTCCTTCGTTGGGAAGTTCTAGACGGATATCTCTCTTTTATGACAGAGAACCAAGCTTTTTAAATTTCCGTTTTCTGCAAAGAAATTTTATGAAAACAAAAACCTCGTGAACACCATGTTCACGAGGTTTCTCTTTTTTACTTATTTTAGAAGATATAAAATTACTCTTCAACATCCTCTGCAGGAGCCTCTACCTCAAGAGCTTTTTTGCTCAGGGAGATTTTTCTCTCGTCTGCGTTGAAGGAAACGATCTTTGCTGTGATCACATCACCAACTGCAAGAACGTCTGCCGGTTTCTCGATATGATTCTTAGAAATCTGAGAAACATGAAGAAGTGCATCTACGCCTGGCTCAAGCTCAACGAATGCGCCGAACTCTGTCATACGAGCTACTTTACCTTCTACTACGTTACCCTCAGCATATTTCTCTTCTGCGATCATCCATGGATTCTTCTCCGGGAATTTCAGAGAAAGTGCAATTCTGTCGCCCTTGATATCTTTTACCAGAACGTCCATCTTCTGTCCGACTTTCAGGAAAGTCTTAGGATTCTCAACACGTCCCCAGGACATCTCAGAGATATGAAGCAGACCATCTGCTCCGCCCAGATCTACGAATGCACCGAAATCTGTGATGTTCTTAACTGTACCTTCTACAGTATCACCAACAGCGATCTTTGAGAACAGAGCCTCTTTCATCTGCTCTTTAGCAGCTGCAACGATCTGTTTTCTGTCACCGATGATTCTTCTCTTACGTGGATTAAACTCGATAATAACAAACTCGATTTCCTGATCTTTATATTTGTTGAGATCTCTCTCGTATGCGTCTGAAACAAGGCTTGCCGGAATGAATACTCTTGCGCCGTCAACTGTAACGCTGAGACCACCGTTAAGAACTTTTGTTACAGGAGCTGTAAGAACTGTCTTGTTCTCGAATGCTTCCTCAAGTTTCTTATTTCCTTTCTCTGCCTGCAGACGTTTGTAAGTGAGCTGTACCTGGCCGTCTCCGTCGTTTGTTCTCAGGACTTTAACTTCCATTGTGTCACCTACTGCAACAACTGTTGTCAGATCGATTGTGTTATCGTTTGAATACTCAGCTCTTGTAAGGATTCCATCTGCCTTGTAGCCAATATTAAGAACGATCTGATCCTTCTTAACATCGATAACCTTTCCTTCCACAATTGAACCGTTGTGGATCTGAATTTCATTCTGTGAGTGCTCTTCAAACAGCTCAGCAAAGCTTAATTCTTCTGACATAACTTTCTAGTAACCTCCTCAATAATTTTATTTGGGGTCGATGCCCCTGCGGTAATACCTACGTGACAAAATGATTGAAAAGGTTTAGTTTCCAAATCAACGAGTGTCTCAATAAAGTAAGTATTTTTGCACTTAGCTTTACATATATCATAAAGCTTTTGTGTATTGGAGCTATGTCTCCCTCCAATCACAATCATTGCATCAACTTCTGCAGCAATCCGACCTGCTTCCATCTGTCTGTCAGCCGTCGCACTGCATATAGTCTTTCCAACATAAGCATTATAATACTTTTTCTGTATTTTATCAACAATATCTTGGAATTTAAGCATATTAAATGTGGTTTGCGCCACCAAAACAACTTCCCGCTCTCTTGGTATATCAATCTTTGCTAATTCTTCTGCGTTCTCTACAATATAGACTTCGCCTTCGGCCCAGCCTTTGATCCCCTGCACCTCAGGATGCCTGGGATCACCTGCAATGATCAATACCTTTCCCTGCCTTGTCTCTTTTTCTGCGATCCGATGAATCTTTTTTACGAAAGGGCAGGTTGTATCGACTACATCCACACCCAGGGACTCCAGCTTTTCCTGCATTCTCCGGGGTACGCCGTGGGCTCGAATGATGATCGTTCCCTCATGAATATCCTCTAACTCTTCCTCTGTATGAATAACCCTTACGCCTTTACTTTCCAGCTCAGACATGACCTGTTCATTATGAATGACAGGACCGTATGTATAGACCGGCTTCCGTCCGGTTTCAATCTGCTTATATACCTCATCTACGGCACGTTTGACGCCAAAGCAGAAACCCGCACTTTTCGCAAGTGTCGTTTTCATGATCTTCATCCTTCCTTCCGGCTTGCACTTCTCCTGATATTTATCTCAGTTAAAGAAAATCGTCTATCTCTTTTACTTACGTTCCTCATATAAGCCTTCAATCACCGCCGTCACTTCCTCAATACCCATGTCTGAGGAATCCACCAGAATTGCATCCTCGGCCTGACAAAGCGGCGCAATCGCTCTGGTCATATCCTGATGATCTCTGGCTGCAATTTCCGCAGCAATCTGATCTATATCCAGGTTCTGCTCTCCTTTTTCCTGCAGTTCTCCGTAACGGCGCTCTGCTCTTTTCTCCACACTGGCTGTCAGATAAATTTTCAGCTGCGCATGCGGAAGCACAGCCGTTCCGATATCTCTGCCATCCATGACCACATCATTCTCTGCTGCAATTTTTTTCTGTGTTGCGGTAAGCTTTGATCGCACTGCCCCGTAACGGCTGGTCGCAGAAGCCATATCTGCCGCTTTCTGTGTACGGATCATACCGGATACATCTTCCCCGTTTAAGATTACCTTTTGTATGCCATTCTCATAACGAAGCGTTACCTCTGCCTTTTCCGCCAATGCGCTAATCTGTTCTTCATCATTCACATCAGCCTGATGTTTATCAAAAAACAAGCCCATGGCACGATACATTGCCCCTGTATCCACATAGATAAAGCCCAATTTGGCAGCAATCTTTTTTGCGATTGTACTTTTTCCTGCACCTGCAGGTCCATCAATAGCGATATTAAAACTCATTTTTTTCTCCTAACTGATACATATATCATTCCGGAAAGCCTCAAGCCTTCCTTTTCATGCAAACCCTGGTTTTCCTGCCGGACCCGGATGTGCTTTCAAGTGCACCTCAGGTCTTCTTACTCGGCTTAAACCGGGCATGCTTATTTTCAACTATTCTGGAATCTATAAAAAACTTCCACGGCAGCGCTACGTACGCGCTGACCTCCGCATATTTATGATAGCTCTCCTTCCTTCAGAATCACAGAAGCGCGCAGGCCTTTGCAGCCGCATATGCAGTGGACCAGGCAATTTGAAGATTAAATCCGCCTGTCAGCGCATCCACATCCAGAACCTCACCGATACAATAGAGATTTTTCGTCGTTTTCGACTCCATTGTCTTTGGATCCACATCCTTCACATGAATACCGCCCTGGGTAATGATGGCCTCTTCAAAGCCTGCCAATCCGGTGATGGTAAAAGGAAAGTGTTTTATCCTTGTGATCAAATTTTCTCTCTGCTCTTTGGTAATAGTATTCACCGCTGCTTCCCCGGAAATTCCGCTGAGTGAGATCATCACGGCACGCATCTTGGCCGGAAGCAATTTCGCAATGACATTTTTAAACTGCTTGTTTTGTGCCGCTTCGAACTCGCGAAGGATTCTGGCATCCAGCATTTCCTCTGTCAGGGCCGGTTTCAGATCGATCTCCGCCTGCAAAGGACCTTCCGCGATCCATTTGCCTACGTAAGAGCTGGCTGAAAGCACCAGTGGTCCGGTGACGCCTTTATGGGTAAACATCATTTCGCCGAAAGCATCATAACGTTTCTTTCCGTTTTTTCCGTAAAAAATTGTCAGCGTGACATTTTTCAGACTCAGACCCTGCATTTCAAAAATATATTTTTCGGCCGTCAGCATTGGTACCAGGGCCGGTCTTCTTTCTGTCAGCCGCATACCTGCATTTTCCGCCATCACATAGCCGTCTCCCGTGGAACCTGTTGTTCTGTAGGAACAGCCGCCCGTCGCCAGCACTACAGCATCAGCTGTGACCTCCTGTCCCTTGGCCAGACGAATTCCCACGGCCTTCATTGTATGCTCTGATTTTTTAGATTTCTTACGATGTTTGTCTTTACCCTGTAAGGAAAGCTCTTCCTCTTTTACATCTGCTTCTTTCTCTAAAGTCGAAATTTCTTCCAGTATTAAGGAATCCACATGACTGCCCAGATGGATTTTGACGCCAAGATTTTTCATACGTCTTTCCAGCGCCCGTATAATGTCAGAGGAATGATCCGACTGCGGAAATGCTCGATCGCCCCGCTCTACCTTCGTCTTCACACCCAGCCTTTCAAACAATGCGATGGCATCCAGATTATTAAAACCGCCAAAAGCACTGTACATAAATTTCGTATTCGTCACCACATTGGTCAGAAATTCATCTACCTCACAGGCATTTGTAAAGTTACATCTGCCCTTACCGGTGATAAATAATTTCTTTCCCAGCTTTTCGTTGTGATCAAACACATGTACCTCACAACCGTTTTCTGCTGCAAAAACAGCGGCTGCCATTCCCGCTGCGCCGCCACCAACGATGATTAATTTTTTTTCTGCTGCCAAAGCTTCTATCCTTCCTGCTTCCTTTGATCGTAAAATTCCTCCTCATTAAAAATCAATTTTATCTTTCAAAACCTATGTCACTTAGCTACTTTTCGGAATATTACGATACTTATACCCGGCATTTTTACTGCGTTCATTATATTTTTCATCATGGTAAATGTCAAGGATAGCAGCTTCTCTGCTCTTTGACATATCTGTTTTCAGGAAAGCCTCAACGCATTTTTTGTCACATTTTCCGAAGCATCTCATAAATATCTGCAAAAATAACGCAGAAAAAGGCAGGACTTCGCAGTCCTGCCTTATCATCATTTTTTCCTGTCGAACATTTCGGTCCCGCTGCCGGAATTAATCCTCGCCCTGGTTTACCTGATCTGCTCTTGCCTGGATCTCTTTCTCCTGTACATCTGACGGAGCCTGCTCATATCTCGCGAACTCATACTCGAAGACACCTGCGCCACCTGTCATAGAACGAAGGTTGTTGGAATATCCGTAAAGCTCAAGCTCCGGAACTTCACCCTCAAGGATTGTATTTCCTTTATGGTCTGGGTTCATACCCAGGATACGTCCACGTCTCTTATTCAGGTCACCCATAACATCACCTGTGAATTTATCAGGTGCGATAACCTTAATTGAAACGATTGGCTCAAGGAGTACAGGACCTGCGTCCATGAAGCCTTTCTTGAAGGCGAGTCTTGTAGCAGACTTGAATGCCATCTCAGAAGAATCTACCGGATGGTAAGATCCATCGTAGAGGACAGCCTTAACGCCAACTACAGGATAAGCTGCCAGAGGACCGGATTTTGTACACTCATCCAGACCTTTCTCTACTGCAGGGAAGAAGTTCTTCGGAACGGCACCGCCGACAACTTCCTCTGTAAAGATGTATGGTGTTTCCATATCGCCTGAAGGCTCGAAACGCATACGTACATCACCGTACTGGCCATGTCCGCCGGACTGTTTCTTATATTTACCCTGTACATCAGATTTCTTACGGATTGTCTCACGGAAGGAAACCAGAGGTTTCTCCAGAACGATGTCTACGCCGTAACGATCTTTCAGCTTGGAAGCTACAACATCGAGCTGCTGATCACCGATACCTGCGATCAGGGACTGATGGTTTGCTGCATCGATGGAAAGCTTCAAGGTCTGATCTTCCTGTGCCATTCTGGAAAGGCCTGTAGCTACTTTATCTACGTCTTTCTTATCTTTCGGCGCATATTTCTTTACTGTGTATGGTTTGGACAACGGAATACGTCCGAAATCTACCACGTTATTCTTTGTAGAAAGTGTATCACCTGTCTTTACGTCATTCAGTTTTGCAAGAGCGATGATATCACCGGCATGTGCCTCTGCAACTTCCTCGGATTTGTTTCCAGTCAGGACATACAGCTTACCGATCTTCATCTCTTTATCCTGTGTTACATCATACATTGTATCTGCATTCTTAATAACACCTGAGCAAACTTTAATGAGCGTATATTTTCCAAGGAACGGATCAACGATGGTCTTCCATACCTGTGCTGTTTTAGCTTTCTGGAAGTTATAGTTAGCCTCAAATTTAGAGCTGTTATTACGATCCAGAGCTGTTTTCTTACGCTGAGATGGATTCGGGAAATAAGTAACGATATCGTTCAGAAGGATTCTGACACCCTGGATATTAACTGGTGCGCCCATACATACAGGAACAATACTTCCGTCTGCTACGTTCACACGAAGTGCACCCATGATCTCTTCTACAGAGAACTCTTCACCGTCAAAGAATCTCTCCATGAACTCTTCACTTGTCTCAGCAACTGCCTCGAGAAGCTCATTTCTGTAATCATCCAGATAATCCTGTGCGTAATCCGGTACCGGACACTCAACCTTTTTATCTTTATCTGTATATCTGCGGGCAACGTTCTTTACTACGTTTGCATAGCCGACATATTTCTCATTCTCACGGATCGGCATATGAAGCGGAGCAACTTTCTTTCCGTAGAGCTCCTGCAGCTGCTCAACTACTTTACGATAGCTGACATCATCAATATCCATATCCGTTACGAAGAACATTCTCGGCAGGCTGTATTTCTCGCAAAGATCCCAAGCCTTCTGAGTTCCAACTTCAACGCCACTCTTTCCGGATACAACGATAATTGCGGCATCTGCTGCATATGCAGCTTCCTCTGCCTCACCTACAAAATCAAAAAATCCTGGTGTATCAAGGATATTAATTTTATTATCATTCCATTCCAACGGAATTACTGATGTAGAAATTGAAAATTTACGCTTGATCTCCTCTTTATCATAGTCGCTGACTGTATTTCCGTCAGTAACTTTTCCCAGACGGTTTGTGATACCTGCCAGGTATGCCATTGCTTCTGCCAGTGTTGTCTTTCCTGCACCACCATGTCCAAGCAAAGCAACGTTTCTAATCTGATCAGTTCTGTAAACTTTCATTTTTGTAAGCACCTCCCAATTGTTATGTGCGTGTTTATTGCTAAATTTATCTATAATTTTTAGATTTTCCAAACGCACTATGGGTATATTTTACTAATTAATCGATATGATTGCAAGCATTATGAATAGATTTACTGATATTTTTGGTGAAATTTCTGTAAATTTGTGAAAAAGTACACATTTAAAGCTATTTTAATTTAATAGTTTAAAGCGTTGACTTTTAAATATGCATAGACTACAATTATTTCGCATGGTACATAATAAAGGGAATATTTTGCAATCCCTATTTTTCCTGCTTATGATAACTGACTGTTCCGCAACGGATTTCCTGTTCTCATAGCAGTCATCATGCATGATAAAAAACGACATAAAGTTAAATAAGAAAGAGAATTAATTATGACAAAAGTAGGTTTTATCGGACTTGGACTGATCGGCGGATCCATTGCCAAGTCCTTTCGAAAAAATTATCCTGATTTTGAAATGATGGCATATACCAGAACCCGTTCAACCGTCGAGCAGGCCATGAAAGAAGGCGTCATTGACCGCATCTGTTCCGAAAACGATCCGGCCTTCGGGGAATGTGATTATATTTTCCTTTGCGCGCCTGTACAGACAAATATCAATTATTTCCCTTTTCTGAAGGGAATCATCAAAGACTCCTGTATTATCACTGATGTAGGCAGTGTAAAATCTATCGTGGTAGAAGCTGCAGAAAAAGCCGGTCTTTCCCGCAATTTCATTGGCGGACATCCCATGGCCGGCTCTGAGCGGACAGGCTTCTCTGCTTCCACAGATTTCCTGATGGAAAATGCCTACTATTTTATTACACCTTCCAAAGATCTTCCTAAAGAAACCGTTGCACGTTTTCAGGATTTGATTTCCGTGACCAAAGCGCTTCCGATGGTTCTGACCTGCTATGAGCATGACTATGTGGTGGCCGGTGTCAGCCATTTGCCACAGATCGTTGCCTCAACCCTGGTCAATATGGTAAAAAAATCAGATACGGTGGATGAAAAAATGAAACTTGTCGCTGCCGGCGGATTCCGCGATATCACACGAATCGCTTCCTCCTCGCCGGAAATGTGGGAACAGATCTGCCTGACAAACACAAAACAGATTTCTGAGATTCTCGGAAATTATATTACTCTCCTGACGCAGACGAAAAATCTGATTGACTCCGGCAACGGAGATTTCATCAAGGCTATGTTTTCCTCTGCAAAGGATTACAGGGATTCGCTGAACGACCGCGCCAGAGGTTCTGTATCCAGACATTATGCTATTTATCTGGATATTTACGATGAGGCAGGCGGTATCGCTACCGTCACCATTATGCTGGCCATGAGTCAGATCAATATCAAAAACATTGGTATTGTAAATAACCGTGAATTTGAAGAAGGCGTCCTCTGTATCGAATTCTATGATGAGCGTTCCATGAATAAGGCCATCCAGATACTGCACAACCGCAATTACATTATTCGAAAAAAATCATAATGCAAACATATATGCTCTGCACCTTTGTCCGAGACAGCGGCGCAGAGCCTTTATTTCACTCAGCTTTTTTCTAAAGCTGAACAGAATCCGGCGCCGAGTCTTTCAGGCGCGAGACTTGAATCTATCAGTTAAGGAGTAAGAAAATATCATGAAATTAAATTCCACGAACAAACCCTTACGCGGAAGCATCTTGATTCCCGGTGACAAATCCATCTCTCACAGAGCGGTCATGTTTGGCTCTTTGGCAGAAGGCAGCACCGAGATCACCCATTTCCTGGACGGCGCCGACTGCCTTTCCACCATCGACTGCTTCCGCAAAATGGGCATAAATATTGAACTTTCCACAGATGAAAAGGGCGAAAAAAAAGTGCTTGTCCACGGCAAGGGAATTCATGGCTTGCAAAAACCTTCCGCAAGGCTGGATTGCGGAAACAGCGGCACAACGACCCGTCTGATCTCCGGTATCCTTTCCGGCCAGCCATTCTCCACACGCCTGACCGGTGATGCTTCCATTCAGAAAAGACCGATGAAACGCATCATGACACCACTGACAGAAATGGGGGCTTCTATTGTTTCCGAGAGAAATAATGGCTGCTCACCATTACGAATTGAGCCGTCTGCCTTGCACGGCATCACTTACCATTCTCCGGTTGCCTCCGCCCAGGTTAAATCCTGTGTCCTTTTAGCCGGATTATATGCAGACACAGCAACCACCGTCATCGAACCGGCCCTTTCCCGTAATCACACCGAATTAATGCTGCGCTCCTTTGGCGCGGAGCTGACTTCCCAAGGCCTAAGTGCTACTATTATACCTGACCCGCAGCTCATCGGCGCTGCCGTGCAAGTGCCGGGAGATATTTCCTCTGCAGCCTATTTTATTGCCGCTGCCCTGATGGTTCCGGGCTCTGAACTTCTCCTGCCGAATATCGGTGTGAATCCAACCCGCGACGGTATGATTGAAGTGGTTCAGAAAATGGGAGGCTCTATCCAACTATTAAATGAAAGAACTTCCGGTGGTGAAGCCTCTGCCGATCTATTGATCCGCCATAGCTCTCTGCACGGCTGCACAATCGAGGGCGCTATGATCCCTCGTCTGATTGATGAAATTCCGATCATCGCCATCCTGGCTTCCGTGGCTGAAGGCACCACGATCATACGCAATGCCGAAGAATTAAAAGTAAAGGAATCCAATCGACTCGATATCATGGTAGACTCTCTTTCTGCTATGGGCGTAGACATTGAGGGTACTGAGGATGGTATGATCATCCATGGCGGCAAACCGCTTCACGGTGCTGTCATCGACAGTCACCTGGATCATCGTATTGCCATGTCCTTTGCGATTGCTTCCCTGATTGCAGAAGGCACAACGGAAATCCTTGGCGCAGAATGCGTAGACATTTCCTATCCAAGCTTTTACGCTGATCTGGCTGGGGTCTTACTTTAAGAGAAATGAAATTTGTCCAACTCGCAACCGCTTTGCTTATTGTTCGTCAAAAGATGGGCTGCTACACAGCCTGCACGGTACATGACTTAGACCCCGCTACGTGTAAGGGGCTGTCGCACTATACTTTTCAGAGAAAAAAATATAATGCGACAACCCCTTTTCTTAGACTATATTTTCTTTTTAAGCCTTCATCCATTACGATTTTGGCTCCGTCTTTCTATCTCACTTTTCCCTTCCGGAAGCCTTTATCCCGAAAGAAGATTTCAACGCTTATGTTTGCAGTCTTCACTCAGTGCATGCTGCGATCCAGCTCGTCAATCAATCGTAAAACCTCATCTTTATCTTCATCGGACATTTTTTCCGGTTTATAGCGTCGAGCCGCTTTTTCCAGTGCCGACATTGCGGCCTTAATTTCCTTTTTCTTTTCCCTGTCAAGCTCCTGTTTATGCTCCGTCAGATAAATCTGTGCCTCATTGACTTTTCGTTTGGCATCATTAATGGCATCATAACGAGCCTTGCGCACAGAATCATCTCCTGCATACATAGCTGCATCATCCATCGCCCGCTGTATTTCATCATCAGACATTTTGGAACCGGATACAATGACGATGGAATTCTGTTTTCCTGTCGCCAGATCCTTTGCAGATACATTTAAAATACCGTTGGCATCGATGTCAAAGGTTACCTCAATCTGTGGCACGCCTGCCATCGCACGACGTATTCCTGTCAGGCGGAACATGCCCAATTGTGTATTGTCTCTGGCAAATTGCCGCTCACCCTGCAGGATTTTAATCTCCACTGTACTCTGAAAATTTGCTGCCGTGGAAAAGACCTTTGTAAATCTACAGGGAATGGTAGAATTACGGTCAATAATCTTTGTGGCAATGCCGCCCACTGTTTCAATAGATAAAGTAAGCGGTGTTACATCCATGAGAATGATATCACTGCCGCTGCCGCTCATGATTTCTCCATTCAGTTTTGCGCCCTGCATAGCGGCGCCCATAGCCACACATTCATCCGGATTAATATTTCTGGAAGGCTCTTTTCCGGTGATACGCCGCACCAGATCCTGCACAGCCGGCATACGGGTAGATCCGCCCACCAGCAATACCATGCCAAGCTGAGAAGTGGTAATGCCGCCATCCTGCAGTACCTGACGTACGGGACCTTCCGTTCTTTTTAAAAGATCTGCTGTCAGTTCTTCGAATTTGGCACGAGTCAGATCCATATAGAGATGAATAGGTTCACCTTTAATAGTCGCAATAAATGGCAGGTTGATCGTAGTAGTCGTCGCTGATGAAAGCTCTTTTTTCGCTGTTTCACAAGCTTCTCTGATTCTCTGCACTGCCGTAGGATCCTTGGACAGATTAATGCGTTTCGTTTTCTTATATTCATCCAGCACATATTGTGTCAGTCTTTCATCAAAGTCATCACCGCCCAGACGATTGTCACCGGCCGTTGCAAGTACTTCGATCAAGCCTTCTCCCATTTCAATCAACGAGACATCAAATGTACCGCCACCCAGATCATATACGAGAATTTTCTGCGCCTGACCATGATCTAATCCGTAGGCTAATGCTGCAGAAGTAGGCTCATTGATGATACGAAGTACCTCCAGACCGGCAATCCGGCCTGCATCTTTGGTCGCCTGCCGCTGGGCATCATTAAAATAAGCCGGCACTGTGATCACAGCCTGATCCACCGCACAGCCCAGATAGCTCTCAGCGTCCTTCTTCAGTTTCCGCAGGATCATTGCAGATACCTCCTGGGCAGTAAAGGATTTTTCATCCGGCGTAAAACGATAATCCGTTCCCATATGCCTCTTAACAGATGCGATCGTCCGCCGCGGATTCATGGCCGCCTGTCTCTTCGCCGCATTACCAACCAGCAGATCACCATTTTTTGAAAATGCCACTACAGAAGGTGTCGTGCGTCCTCCTTCACTATTTTCAATAATGACCGGTGTTCCCATCTCCACAACTGAGACACAGCTGTTTGTGGTACCCAGGTCAATTCCAATCACTTTTCCCATGTGTAAACCTCCCATGTATACAAATTAAGAACCTGCCCTGACATTCTATCTTTAGCGGATTCCACCAAATGCAAGAACGCCCCGGAGCTTCTTGCCACAGCGTGGACGGCCGCCGGATGAGCTCTCCTCCATACTTCCCGATTCCATTTCTTCCTCACTTATGAAAGAAGAGAAGCGCGTACTTCGTGCTTCCCTCTGTTTTCCACCCACATATCTTTATTTGATTTGAACATATGAATATCGAACACCTAAGCCAGCCCCGATCTTCGCATGTCTATCATCACTTTCAAACTTTCGGCAGGTCACGATGTTCATCTACATCGATAATCTCTTCTTCCAGAAGGGTTCCGTCTACGATACCGTTGCGCAGATCCGCCTCTCTGGCAGCCGCCTGTGCCGCTTTATTAAAGTTACGATATCCCCGCACAATATTAAAGTTTACCAGCAAGGCACTGACGCCGGCATAAATCAAACCGATACCTGCTACCACAAAAACCATAGCCTCGCTATCAAATGGTTTCATGATCAAGAGAATGGCAAAGATAAATTTGACTACAAAGCTGACCAGGCATAAAAACCATTTGCCCACACCATACATCCGCAATGTACGCATTTCTACGATATCATTGGTCGCATTGATCAGCAGGATAATGGCAAAGAGAATTGCCAGAAATCCCATAATGGCCTTTGGATTAACTACGATAAAAACACCCGCTGCCAGCAGCACTCCGCCGAGAATAAACATCGGATAAGTACTCTTCAGCCCGGGAATATTTTTGGCTCTGCGATACCATGTCGTGACCAGCGTAGACACACCTGTCAAAACAAAGAGGACGCCGCTGATTCTGCATACCAGCACCAGAACCTGACCCGGATTAAAGATCAGCAGCACACCAAGGGCAATCATCACCCATGCCCATATGCTTGTGATCAATCTGATACGTTCTAAAAATTCCCTCATCTCTTCTCTCCTTTAACCACTTTTTCTCCTATGAACAAAAACTTTCACCAATAAAATGCATCCGACATATGCATTCTCGCCATCTTTGGCTGCTATTATGATAAGAACTCCTGCAATGAGCGATAGACCGCCGCCACAGGCAATCCGACCACATTAAAATAATCGCCCTCTATTCCGGAAATGTACCTTGAAAATAATCCCTGGATACCATAAGCGCCTGCCTTGTCCATGGGTTCCCCGGACGCAATATAGGCCTGTATTTCATCTTTCGTCATCCCTGCCACATGTACAGCAGTCTTTTCGGCAAAAGAAAATCTCTTCGTCACTATACCGTCTTTCACCTGCGCCAGCGTCACACCCGTATACACCTCATGGGTTTTGCCCTGTAGTCTCTGCAGCATTATAAAAGCGTCCTTTTCGTCCTTTGGTTTTCCAAAGATTTCCCCGTCCAGCGTTACAATGGTATCCGCACCCAGCACAAGCGTATCCTCCTGCACTACTGCTGCTGTCGCCAGACATTTCTTCGCTGACAGCTCCTTCACCATTTCTGCAGGGTCCGTACACACGGTAGACTCATCACATCCACTGACAATTACCCGGAAGGGAATTTCCAGCATCTGCAAAAGCTCTTTTCTGCGCGGCGAACCGGAGGCCAGCACAAGACTTATATTTTTCTCCATACTTTTCTGTTCTCCTCAATCCACAAAGCAATAATGCCATTTCCTTTTCAATTCCATTCATGTGCCTGCGGATATGCCATATATGCAAAAGGGCCGTTGCACTATACATAATTCTGCAATAAATATGTACACTGCGACAACCCCTTCAATTCTACGTCTTGTTATTAAAAAAAATATCTGAGCAAAGCGATAAGCCGGGTTATGTCGTGTATGATCATCTATCTATGTACTGCCGTTACCGGCAGCCTCAAGCGACCTACCTGAAAACGTGACGGGCCGCCACAAGCGTTTTACGTTCGGTCTTGCATCAGATGGGGTTTACAGAGCCTGTGGTGTTACCATCACAGCGGTAGTCTCTTACACTGCCTTTCCATCCTTACCTGCCATAGCAGGCGGTCTATTTCTGTTGCACTATCCCTGGAGTCGCCTCCGCCGGACGTTATCCGGCATCCTGCCCTATGATGCCCGGACTTTCCTCAGCCAGTCTCTTTCGATCCTTCTGGCCGCGATCATATACTTTACTCAGATGAAACACACATATTTTAACCCTTTTTCAATGAAATAGCAAGCCTTGATACTTTTTGCACAGAAAACGCCGCCTGTTGGATTCACAGACGGCGTTTTTTTTCTAATTATTCTGCTTTCTTTTCCGCTTTTTCCGACTTATCAGCCAGGGCATAACGAAGCACTCCAATCACGAGGACCATCAGCAAAATACCGATTGCCAGACAAATCACTGCATTCTTGATGAAACCTGCAACGATATAAGTCACAAAGGAAACGGCGGCTGCGCTGATGGCATATGGAAGCTGTGTCGATACATGATTAATATGATCGCATTGCGCCCCGGCAGAACTCATGATCGTCGTATCGGAGATCGGTGAACAATGGTCTCCGCATACAGCGCCTGCCATACATGCAGATACACAGATGATAGCCAGTTGATTACCACTCTCCAGCGGGAATACCTTCAGACAGATCGGAATCAGGATACCGAAAGTACCCCAGCTTGTACCTGTCGCAAATGCCAGGAAGCAGGCGATTAGGAAAACGATGGCAGGCAGGAAATTCAGAAGAGACCCGGCGCTCTGCTCTACCAGACCTGCTACATACTCAGCTGCGCCAAGGGAATCTGTCATTCCCTTCAAGGTCCATGCCAAAGCCAGAATCGTAATGGCCGGAACCATAGCCTTGAAGCCTTCTGTAATACAATCCATACAATCTTTGAAAGGAAGTACCTTTCTGGATACCAGGAAAATAATCGTAATAAGCAAAGCTGCGAAAGATCCAAGCACCAGACCTACAGATGCATCAGAATTTGCGAATGCATCGACAAAGCTCTCTCCACTGAAAAATCCGCCGGAATAGATCATACCGATAACGCAGGCAATGATCAGTACGATGATCGGGAATACCAGATCAATGACTTTTCCTTTTCCTCTCACTCTCTCGGAAGCATCAGATGCCATCAGTTGTTTTCCGGAAAAGATATCGCCGTTAAGTGCATTCTTCTCATGCTTTGCCATAGGTCCGAATTCTACCTTTGTCACTGTCAGACCTACCATCATGATGATTGTCAGGATTGCATAATAGTTATATGGAATCGCACGGATGAAAAGATACATACCATTGGTTCCTTCCGGTGCAAATCCGGAAACGGCTGCTGCCCAGGATGAAATCGGCGCAATAATACAAACAGGCGCTGCCGTCGCATCGATCAGATAAGCCAGCTTTGCTCTGGATACATTATGACGGTCTGTTACAGGACGCATAACGGAACCAACTGTCAGACAGTTAAAATAGTCATCAATGAAAATCAGACAGCCCAGAAGAACTGTCGCCAGCTGTGCACCAACACGCGTTTTAATATGTGTAGATGCCCACTCACCGAAAGCTGCAGAACCACCTGCCTTATTCATCAGACAAACGATTGCTCCCAGAAATACCAGAAATACCAGAATACCCATATTATAGGAATCTGCCAGCGATGCGATCAGACCATCACTGAAAATGTGGTTCATAGCCACCTCGAAATTACCGGCTGCAAAGAAAACACCGCCGACGATAATTCCCAGAAACAGAGAACTATAAACCTCCTTTGTGATCAACGCAAGTACAATTGCGACGATCGGTGGGACTAAGGCCCAAAAAGTACCATACATAAAAATGATCCCCCTTTATGATTTTTGACAAGATTGATTTTATCATAGAATATCTTCTTTTTGTGAAATTTCTAAACATTCTATTCTGCTTTTTACTAAAAGTTTCGTTTAAAAACAATTTTGTTAAAAATTTTTACTTTGAGGATCATTTTTACAATGAAAATATTTAATTTTCGTTTTCACGATAAAGCATTAATGCGGTATTTCTGCTTCGATACAAAATAAGTCCTGCCCCAATCAAAAGCGGCAAACCAGCGATAAGACCGATCATCAGAGGCCCCAGGATCAGCTGATCAGCATAGGCCGTGTTCAGATACAGAATTGGCACGCCTGCAAATGCATTAACGGCGCCGTGGAATAAGGCCGGAATCCATATGCAATCCGTCCTTTCATACAATTCATCCGCAAAGGTTCCCAGTGCGATGCAGATGAGGCAGAATAAAAGTGGTCCCAGAACCGGAGCACCGAAGTATGTGCTTCCGTATTCATATCCGGCCAGGATCATGATCGGCCAATGCCAGATACCCCAGATCGTGCCGCCGATGATCCTCCCTTTCATAACACCAAACCGATCCTTCAAAACAGGATACATGACGCCTCGCCATCCCGCCTCTTCCCCAACAGCAAAGAGCATATTGATAAAGGGAGCCAGTGTCAAAGCCTCCATGAGTGACATCAACGCATACTCCTGCTGACTGATTCCCATGGATGCAAATTCAGCGACCATTTCATCTCCCAGTGCCGCCGCAATATAACCACAGGACAAATCCAGTCTGTCAGGAAAAATCAGGAAATATAGCGCCGCACCGATCACACCCAGAATTGCCGGCAGAAACCATGCCTGCAGAAATGACAGAAAATATCTTTCCACATGAAGCTTCCAACCCATTCCGCGCAAACGACCTCCGGCTGCGCCGACAGCCACCATAGGCGCAAACATAGAAATGGCCAGCATGAAGGTATAAGACAAACCATTTCCCTGCAGATACTGCAGCCCGGCATAAATCTGCATGATCCATGCCAGAGCAAAACACCATTTGAGATAGCGCTTAAAATAGACTGCCGATCTCATATCCGTTTCTTTATATTTTATTTGTTTTCTTTCTGTGATATTTGGATTATCGTTCATCTTTATCTATTGCTTTCTTTCTATGCTCTATATCATCGCGCAGGCTAAATTCACCTGCTTACTCAGAATTCTATATCCTTCAATAATGGAGCCTGTATATTCTTTTCCGAACGAATATCCTTCTCAATCGTCACATAGCCGTTCATTGTCCAGTCAATTCCTGTATCATCCTTAGGCTGCTGCAGCTCCGGCGGTACAAAGCCCCTTCCAAAAGGAGAAGCGCTATCCGGATCATCAAAAATGCCAAATGCGCCAAAGCCTGTACTCTTTTCACCCGAAAACATACTTCCGGTCTTGCTTCTTCCGGCAGACGCTGTCGCATATGGTGATTTCGCTTTTTCTGTATCGACAATGTCATCGTCATCATATTGTATACTCATAGCCGCCTCTTCCACATAGCGCTGATCGGTCACATATTCCAGCTCCGTATCATCCTCCAGCGCCGTAAATCCATGCGCATATGTATTCGGCAGATACATCATATATCTATTGGCAGCTGACAGATAAAAGCCACAGGCTTTTCCGTAATTACTGCTCTTGGGGTCGATATCCACACCCACTGAATAAACAGCGCCCTTGAGTACACGCACAAGCTTGGCCTGATTATAAGGACGTTTCTGGAAATTCAGTCCGCGCACGACACCTTTCTTTGCCGTATAAGAATGATTCACCTGAAAAACGCTTTCGAAAGGTAAACCCAGCGCATGCATATCCTCGATACTAAAAGCCACCTGAAACCATCCTCTCACGTCCTTCACCAGCTTCGGCTGTAAGAGCTTACAATCCAATTTCTGATTAATAATTTTCAATATCCCAACTCCTCATCTACTAAAATAATTTCTATATCTGCATTCATCATGTTTTCCCACAGAACCGCCAGACCACGGCAAATTCTCTGTGGGCTCTTACAATTATAACACCTGTCCGCCTTCGCAGCACAGGGAGTTTTTACACCAAGGCGCTGCGCATTCTTCGGTGATGCTATATTCCGCGCGCGCCATAAAGCAGAATCATAATCCGGCGCAATCTTATTTTTTCCGACGATGAGATAGACCTTCTCATGTCCATAAAAAATAGCGCCGACACGATTTCCCGTGCCATCAATATTGATAATTTCTCCTGTTTCTGCCATGCCATTTACAGAAGAAAGATATACCTTCGTATCAATCGCCTTCATGCGGGTAGGCTTTGTATCTGCCCCCTTAGGCAAAACATTATGCCATACCACTTCATTATGAGCAGAAAGCTTCTCATATAATCCCATTTCCTTCAGCGTCACCGAACCGCCAAATCCAACGGTTGTCGCATCGATTTCTGCATCCAGATAGTCTGCGGCTTCTTCCTTTTTTGCAAAGAAGCTCACCGCATATCCAAGCTCCTCCAGTCTTTTCATGATTGCTGCATAATCCATAAAACCCCTCTCCTTTCTATGTCAATCTTACAAACACTTGACTTCTCAGTTATTTAAGTGTCTAATTAATACCTCCTATGCAAGCTAAATCATCCCATCATGTTATAAAAATCAGACCTCAGGTCCGCTCCTTTCCGCATATCCCAGGACTTTGATCTTATGCATAAAAAACAGAAAAAATCCCGGTACGGCAACCCTCAGAATACCTCAAAGGAATCGGCGCCGGCGGGATATTTTTCTATCAATTATTCCTGAACATTCTCTAATGCAATATATGCCTGAAACTTATTTTTTCATGGATGGCAAAGATGGTATCTCTATCTCCATTAAGAGCTTCACAAGCCAGAAGCAGAAAACCAGGACCAGGATTGGAATCACACAGGAAGTAACCAGCATAACCGCAACCGCTTCAATAAACTGATTCAGCAAATCCTTTGCTTTTTCCAAAAGTTCGCCCGATACCAGCTCATCAAGGCCGGAGGACAATGAGTCTACCGCATTCTCTACGTACTCGGATCCATCCGAAATCACACCGCCAATGCCTTCGATCACATTTCCAACCCCTTCTGCCACATTGGAAAAGAGCCCCTGATCTTCCTGGCTTTCCTCTGCCGAATTCTCAGCATCATCCGTATTGGCCTCTACCGCTTCCGAAACAGTGGAGACAGCCTCAATTTCTTTTTCTGTCTCTTCTGCTGCCTGCAGTGTAGCTGTGATATTTTCCTCAAAGGTCGCATCAATCTTATCAGAAGCCCAGACACTGGCCGGAATAACACAAAACATACCGACAGAAAAAAGAAGCAGTTTTACCGCCAGCTTAAAAGACCACTCTTTCCGCCATAGCAGAAAAGCCGCCGCTAAAAGACAGCCGACCGGGACCAAAATCCGAAATACAGCTGCACCGATAATCGTAAGCAAATACTTTTCCAGGAAAATAGCGCAAAGCACCCACATAAAATAAGTCGTCAGATCAGCAATTTTTTCTGCGATCGGTGTCGCCGTATCTCCCGGAATCAAAGTGACTGCCGCAGAGGTTGCTGTAGCTGCTGCTGTCAGCTTTAAAACGTTTTCTTTCTTATCATCCAGCGACTTAACAATAGCGGTATAGCTATTGGGTGAGCTAGCTTTGGGGGCGATCACAGTAAAAGAAATTACTGCGATCAATATACAAACAATCGCCAGAATCCAGCTTTTTTTTACTAAACGACTTTCCATATATTTACCCTCCTCGTACCTTTTTTGCTCCCTGTATCCGATTTGCTCCTTATGCCTTATCCGCTGTTTTTTCAATAAGCTCCTTCAGCATATAGCTATTTCATTTGTTCCCAAGCACCTCTTACCTTCTTATCGCGGAATGACTGAGCACAAAGGGTTCTCCCATTAATTATAAGTTTGTCTGTAACGCTACCTGCGCTAAGCGCCCGGTAGGAATTTCCCAATAGGTCAACTATTTATGGTTCCGTACCTTCAATGTCCGCAGAAGCTTCTGACTGTGTTGTGATCCACATAGCCGGACGGATGCCACCGCCGGCCGATACGCCACCCTCATCTGAAATAGTTCCGTCACTCTTAACGAACATCATGTATCCCTCATCCTTACCGGCTGTTCTCAGCCACCACCAGGTAGAATGATTTGTTTCATCGTATTGGATGGTCAGATTTTTCGTATGATCTGTAGCATCGCAGATTCTTTCTGCATCAGTTTTGAAATACTGCTCTGCCTCAGCATAGCTGAGAATAAATACACAATCATCCGTATCATTGCCTGACTCTGTATTATAGGTCGGATTAACATTGGTAGAAATGTGTGTATTCTGTATCAGGGCCTTCTCCGTATCAGTAAAACATTTGCTATAGAAATCACCGTTCAACCACTCGCGGACAGAACTGTTCTCCCATTTTACATTCGTATCCGCAGCAGCAAAGCTTCGTCCTTCGATAATAGAAGTAGTTGTCACCAGAATCGCATTTCCCTGTTTATCCAGAATCTTCCATGAAATTGGTTCATCTCCATCTTCCAGAATACCATTCGTGTCAATCGCCCCAAATTCAAAAGTATCACCAACAGAAAGCTGTTCCAAAGAAGAGGCCAATGTCGCAACTTCCTCAGAATCCGCTGAAACTACTGCTACATCTTCTGTAGCTGCATCTCCTGCTGCAGCATCATCCACAGCTGAAGCATCTGCAGAAGCATCGCCTACCGTCAGATCAGATGAAGTTTCCTCTTCTACTATTTCACTGACTGTAGAAAATGCCGTAGCCTGTTCCATATCTTCCTTTGAAGCTTCGGTACTTTTATGACTATTCAGTGTCGTAAGAATCGTACGTCCCAGAAAAGCGACCACTGCAATACATACAATAATACCTACACCGAATAATATACGATGAATCACTTTTGGTTCATCCTCTTCTTCCTCATCATCAAAGGCATCCGCTCTGCTAAAATAACTGTCATAGGTATCCTCATCAGCCACCTGATCATCCTTTATGATAAAGTCCAGAGGAAACTTTTGCGGATCGTCTGTAGTCTGCGAAAATTCAGTGCGATCATCAGCCTGTACATTCTCTGCTTTTGAAATAGCATCATTATCGTCATCTTCCAAAGCAAGCATCAGATCCTGCTCCAGCTGACCTATTTCCCCCTCTGAATCCATATCCTCTTCCAGTGAAGTCAGAAAATCGTCTTCGTCATCTTCTGCATTTTCTTCATCGGAGGATATACTATCCAGTAAATCCTTCGCAATTTCATCCCAGAGCTGATCATCCTCGGCAGGGGCGTCGGTCTTTTTTTCTTCCAATTCTATATTATCATTCGTTTCTAAATCTTCTAAACGCATTTTCATCTCCTTTACCAGATCTTTCTACTAATAAATATAGCAATAAAAGCCGGAAAAATAAAGCCTGTCAGCTACATTGACATCCGGCGAAATTTTTTCACGATACTGATGATCAAAGGAATGACCATGATCACCCAGATAATCGGCTCCGCAAAAATAATGGCCCAGTAGCCTATGACCGGTGTTAAAAGTAAAGCAATCGACACCTTACCCAACAACTCCAAGCCACTGGAAATAATCGGTGTCATATGATCATCCATACCCTGCAAAGAATTACGGAAAATAGAAATCGTTGGCACCAATCCGTAAACAATGGTATCTACCCTCTGATACAAACATGCAGTATCGATAACCTCCGCAATCTTTGTATCCGTAATAGCCTGAATCAGCAGTGGACAAATTGTATAAGAAATCAAAACAACAACTGCCCACCATAAGAAGGATACCAACATAGTAAAACGTATTCCCTGTTTAATACGGTCATATTTCGCCGCACCATAATTCTGTCCCACAAAGGTTGCAATGGCAGTAGCAAGTGCAGAGAAAGGAAGCATAAACATATTGGTGAGTTTTCTGGTGGCAGCATGAGCTACGATAATATTTGTTCCCAGAGTATTAATGGCCGTCTGCAATGTCAAAGTACCAAGCGCAACCAGGCATCCCATCAAGCCCATAGAAAAGCCTGTCATCAGCATTTTTCGGGCCATTTTGCGGTCCGGAATCAACTCTGCGGCAGTAATATGCAGTTCCGGATACTTCTTCCAAAGATAAATAAAACACAATACAACGGAAATAAACTGCGCTAAGACCGTACCGATGGCTGCGCCTTTCACCCCAAAGTGCAAAGCACCGACAAAGAGTATATCCATTCCGATATTCAGCAAAGCCGATACGATCAGAAAAATCAGTGGTGTGAAGGCATCTCCGATGGCACGTAAAATAGCAGCCAGTCCATTATAAAACATGGCAAAGATCATACCCATGATAATAATGCTGATATATTCTTTCGAAGCAGCGCGATGTTCCGGCATAACATTCAAAAGATCCATGATCACATTTAAGCCCAGGAGACTGATTACCATTAAAATAAGGATGATCACAGCGCCCATGAACAAGGTGGCTCCAAAACTCCTGCGTACTTTTTGCTGATCTTTTCTGCCAAAGTACTGGGCACATACAACACCAAAACCATTTGCCAGACCCACGATAAAGCTGGTGAAAAAATCCGACAAGGTACTGATAGAACCCACTGCAGCCAGAGCTTCATTACCCAAAAAAGAACCGATAATTCTCGTATCCGCCAAAGCATAGGCCAGATTAAATAAATTGCCGATAAAAATCGGAATGGCAAATGCAATAATAACAGAACGAATATTTCCACTGGTCAGACTATTCCCTTTTTTCATATGTTTAAAGCCATCCTCTTAATAATATAAAGTGATTTTCACAGTGAATCGAAAAATCTAAACTTCCTAAACAGAAAATCTTCACTATGTAAACACGGTGTGAAATATATCACCAACGCAATATTTTGTCAATGATACAAAAAAAGCAACACACCCTAGTGTATTGCTTCCTATTATAATCATATTCATTTATGACATACCTTCAAAACTA
>R14__coassemble_10_pt1 | contig 198245 bp, 177 predicted proteins | sample R14__metabat2_high_PE_005 | metagenome-assembled genome bin R14 | reverse complement strand
TGGCGAACTTCGTCAGATGGGGCATGGAAGGCGGCCGCCAGGGTAATGAAGAGTTCAATGTAAATATTTACATGCAGAATTATCCTGAACTGGTTTCTGTTTACGGCACAAACCTGAAGGGCTACTACATGCATTATATCTGGTGGGGCAAAGATGCCGGCCTGATCGCGAATGAAGTGATTCCGCATACGGCAACCACAGTACAGAATGGACAGGATTACAGCGCGGTATATGATTATGAATATTTCCGTACGAAATATCCGGAGGTTGCAGAAATCTTTGGCGACGATGATGTAGCGACATTGGCGAACTTCGTCAGATGGGGCATGGAAGGCGGCCGCCAGGGTAATGAAGAGTTTAATGTACAGATTTACATGCAGAATTATCCTGATTTGGTGAAGACCTACGGATCAAATCTGAAGGGCTACTACATGCATTATATCTGGTGGGGCAAAGCAGCCGGTCTGGTAGCAAATGAAGTGCTGGAGCATAAGGCGACGACAGTACAGAATGGCTTCGATTATAGTGCGGTATATAATTTCGATTACTTCCAGACGGCATATCCGGACGTCAGAGCTGAGTTTGGTGATGACGACGTGGCGACACTGGCGAACTTCGTCAGATGGGGCATGCCGGCCGGCCGTCAGGGTAGTGAAGAATTTAATCTGGAGATTTATAAAGCTAACTATCCGCAACTGGTGTCCACATACGGAAGCAATAATGCCGGTTATTATCTCCACTATTGTCGTTGGGGACAGGCAGCAGGCTTGAATGCCAGAGAGCTCCTGCCACACGAAGCTACCACGGTGCAGAACGGCTTTGATTATGCGGATGTATATGACTTCGATTACTTCCAGACCAAGTATCCGGATGTCCGAGCTGAGTTCGGCGATGATGATGTAAAAACGCTGGCGAACTTCGTCAGATGGGGAATGCCGGCCGGCCGTCAGGGCAGCGAAGAATTTGATGTTAATATCTATATGCAGAATTATCCGGAACTGATCAAGGTTTATGGAACAAGCGATCTTTCAGGCTATTATCTGCATTATATCCGCTGGGGTAAGGCAGCAGGCTTGAACGCCAAGACCTTGCTGGATAGCGAGGATCTGACCGTTTCTTCCGTAGATGAGACTGACAGCGATTCTGCAGTAGAGACTGATTCTACAGTAAAAGCTGATTCTGCAACAGAGGCAGATTCCGCAGTGAAGACGGATTCAGCAACGGAGGATGCGGAAAAGACAGATAGCGTTGCAGAGAAAACGGAAGCTAAGGATAGTACAGAAGAAGTCAAAGCTGCCGGAGCAGAAGCAGTAGAAAATGCAGCTACAGATACAGAAGCGAAAGCTGATGACGAGAAGGCAGAGAGCAGTGCTGCAGAAAGCACTGTAGCCGAAAATGCAAGCGCAGAGAGTACTGCAGCAGAAAGCGAAACAGAGGAAGTGAATCGTTTCGCCATCGGCGAGACAGGTTTGCAGCTGACAGGTCTGGATGAGAATAACGGAAGCTTTACCAACTATGGCGTAGATCAGAATTATGATCAGCTTTGGGCAGAGGGTACAAAGAAGGAAGCTTATATGGAATATAAGACGACCAAAGATGGTACAGAGCTTTGTCTGACAGTGGAACGCTATGCTTTGGATGACTGCAAGGATCTGCAGCAGTATTTCGAGAAGAAGCAGATGACCTACGATGAAGCTTGCGCAGAGAATGAGAAGGTTGGCGATATTAATGTTCTGTACTATTACGCGGAGGATGGTCAGCCGATGCTCTTCATTACAGATGCAGAGAAAGCCTATGTATGTACCTTTAAGGCTTATGATGCAGATGTCAATGTATTGCTGGGTTACCTGAAGAAGACAGCCTGAAAGCAACCGTCTGAAAGCAACCGTCTGAAAGCAACCGTCTGAAAGCAACCGTCTGAAAGCAACCGTCTGAAAGCAGCTGTTTGAAAACAGTCGTCTGAAAGTAGCTGTATGAAAAGCATGAAGACTGTGTTTCATATGATTGTTGCGAAAACAGAGCATCTGTCTCTGAAGAAGCGAGAATAGAATGATTATAAAAAGGACCGCCGTATGAACGAGTTAGCTCGATCATGCGGCGGTTTTTTGCGCCACATTTTTCATGACCTTCAGAATCTGGTATCATAAGAAAGCAAGATATTAATAGGAAATATATGAGAAAATGATAAAATGGAAAAAGGAAAGAAAATTGAGATTCCGAAATTGTTTAAATATGAAAAGTATATATAAATGAGATGTGAAAAATAGTAAAGGAGGAGAGTGCAGAATGAAGGTGTATAAAGTCGGTGTGATCGGTTTGGGTGATATCAGTAATGTGTATCTGCGTAATCTGCAGGAGTATCCGGAGGTGGTGGAACTGTATGCCTGCGCATGTACCTCGCTGGCAAAGGCAAAAGCAAAAGCAGAAATCTATGGCTTTCAGAAAGCTTATGCTTCAGGTGATGAACTGATCGCAGATCCGGCAGTTGATATTATTTTAAATCTGACCATTCCTGCCGTACATTATCATTATAATCTGGCTGCCATCAAGGCAGGAAAGCATGTCTATTCCGAGAAACCTTTGGCGGCTACTTTTGCAGAGGGCAAGGAAATAATGGAATTGGCAGAGAAAAAAGGGCTTTACGTAGGCTGCGCACCGGATACCTTTATGGGAAGCCGTGTGCAGACATTCCGTCGAATGATTGATGAGGGTGCTATCGGAGAAGTTCATGGCGGAATTGTGAACTGTGTATGCCGCGGATGGCAGTGGTTCCATCCGAATCCGGAATTTTATTACCAGAGAGGTGCAGGTCCTGTGCTGGATATCGGACCATATTATTGGCAGGCATTGCTGGCACTGCTGGGTCCGGTAGAAGCTGTGACGGCCATGGGAAGTACACCGGAAAAGGTCCGTATGATTCATAGCCAGCCGCATAAAGGTGAGGAGATTCATGTCGATCCGGAAGTGATGACCCATGTGATGGCTGTCCTGAAATTCTGTAACGGCGCTATTGTCAGTGCCAATATGAGCTGGAATGTATGGGATTCTGAATTGCCAAAGATGGAAATTTACGGAAGCAAAGGAACGCTCATTATGGAGGATAAGGATCCGAATGACGGACCCAACCTTTTCGGCGGCATTACAAAGATGCGCAATGTGGATAATTATCGCTGGAAGAGTATGCCTCGCTGCCAGGCAGAGATGGATACCGCTTGGACAGAAGTGGAGGTAAAACATGACCATGATTCCGTCAGTCAGGCAGTCAACAGCCGTGGTATCGGTCTGGTAGATATGGCAGAAGCAATCCGCAAAGGAAAAAAGAATCGCGCCAGCGGTGAGATGGCTTTGCATTTACTGGAAGTCGCAGAGGGAATCCTTACGGCAGCGAAAGAAGAGGGCTTTGTAAAAATGAAAACCACTTTTACAATTCCCGAGGCTATGCCACAGAAAAAATGATTTCAGCCGGTGAAAATGACAGACGATCAGAAGGCTTTCATGTGCCCCGCTAAGTGAAAACAATTAGAGAATCTCATATTTCGAAAAAGTTTCGAAATATGAGATTTTTTATGTTAAAATAAATATAGATTAATTATGTGAGCGGAAGCTAAGCGAAGGAAGGATATGCTTATGAGAGGTATTGAAAAGGACGATTTCTTACAGCAGGAAAAAGAATATACGAATCAAATCCTGGAACGGATTAGAAATGTGATGAGATCGAAGGGGATTTCTCAGAAAATACTGGCGGAAAGATGTCAGTTCAGTACAGCTGCGACATCGAAGATCCTGAATGCTGAAACAAATTTATCGATGAATCATATATTTCGAATTGCAAGCGCTCTGGAACTGCAAATAGAAAGCCTTGTCAGTCAGGAACAGAATGAATTGGACCAGGTTGCAACCGTTGCAAAGGTGACCGGAAAAATGGGAGCAGATGCGGATGACTATGGTAAGGGAAGTCTGATCCAGAGATATATTTCAGGCTTAGAGGATGATCGTTTTGCAGATTCTATTCTTTTTGATCCGAGTCGTCCGGCCTTTAAGGGTATCATTAATGATCCTGATGATGAAGATGATCTCTATTATTTCTATACCAAGCCAACTATTTCGGAAGAGAAGAATGCATTCCTGAAAGGAAAATTAAAAATTACCGCAGTTGCATCGGAAGCTCCCTATTGTAAGTCCGTATTGGAATTGAAAACCGGACAGATTGATCTGAATGGCAAAGCGGTAGAAAAGACCTACACCGGAGAAATGCTGATTTCCCTGCCCATGCGTACCTGCTATCTGCTCATGTTCAGTCCGGTCTATGCGGAAGTAAACATGATCAGTTTCCAGCATATGTTTTTAAATCATGAGAAATTACAGTGCAGGATCGGTGCATGTCTGACTACCTCTGCCGGATCCAACCGCAGGCCGACTTTGGAGAAATGTATTATAAGCAGAGTGGAGCTGAATGATCAGCAGCTTAGTGAGCTGGAGGGACAATTATATATTAATTCGTCCAAAATTCGCATCAGAACAGAGCTACTGGAAGAAGAGGAGAATAAGCATTTAAAAGAACAGGTGCTGGGTGTGTTGGGTTATAAACCTAATAACAGTAACAGCATCACACCGGAAGCTATTGAGAAGCATTACACTTCCAATTATTATGAATTTGAAGAAATGGCCATCATCGCAGCGCCATATATGTCTTCCATGCAGAAAATCGAAATGATTAACAGGCTGCGTAAGCTTTCCGATAATCCCAGATATTGCAAGGTATCCAGTGACGCGGATGAGTATCTCTTTGCCTATCTCTGTGATCAGGTGAAGAAGCAGGCGGAGGGAAAAATGTAATGACCTGCTGTTTTTCGGATTGGAGAGAATAGAAAATATAAGGCATCTGAGAAGATCATAATACGATTTTTTCAGATGCTTTATTTATGGTACAGCTTCTGAAGGAGGGATGACCTAAAGGGGAAGAGCAAGAGCTGAGATTTTGCCGGATAGATTTTTACTCTGTATATAAAAGATTAAAGCAGGCAAGAAGCAAAGAAGTTGCGATTTTGACATGAGGAAGGCGAAACCGGAGATTTTTGTACTTAAAAATTAACAATAAAGAATACGGATATATAAAAAATTTCCGATACAAATACAAAAGAAATATAAAGGTGAATTCGAAATTAAAAACAAAATAAATGCCCTAATTGGAAAACACGAATTTCGAATTCGGGCATTAATTATTGAAAAGTGAACGGAAGTGTGATATGATTATTTAAATAAAAAAGAGCAATCGATGCAACGATTGCTCCTGTCTCAGATGCTATCTGCATAACATCCAATTGTTGTAAAAATGTTTAGGACCATTTTTTAAAAAACAACATCAGTTATCCTATCATGTACTTCTAGGAATGTCAACAGCTTTCGGATAATTATTGCTGCTATGCAAATAGTGTGGTAATCTATAAAGCTTTCAGAGGATTTTTGGAAAACAGCATGTGTAAAGAAATAGTTTAAAGTGTCAGAGTAAAAATGATGCGGAGATTTATCCGGAGAAAGGCGGATCATAAGCAAAAAGGGGAGATGGAGTAAATGGTAGATTTGCAAGAAGAATTTGATTCTATAGAAGAAAAACTTTCCAGAGATGAGCTGATTGCCAAAGCATTGCGAGTCAAAGAATTGCGATACACAGAGGGTTATTTTGCAGCCAGAGATGCGGCAGATCTCCTGCAGGCGATCATGGTAGAGCATATGAATACAGATGAAGATTCGATTCGGCTCTTTGAAGACATTACCGGAATGTATTATCGAGAAACTTCATATAAAAAATTCCGTTAAAATACTCTGATCGAACCAGATTACCAAAAATCTGAGACACCTTTTAAGAAAGGAGGTTTCAGCATGCGTAATTTTGAGACATCACATGAACATTTTTCAGCATTATATGATGCTGAGGACAGACAAATGTATACATTATCCGAGAACAAAAGTGAAAACTATCATCTGCAAGGATTTTCCATCGAAAGAGATGAAACCGGCAGCTGTGTGTTGGCTGTCATGCTGATGCTTGCAGCCATGTTTTTAATCATCGCTCTGATCTATTGGGGAATTGTAAAATAAAATTTTTGAAGGTAAAATTAATGAAGAAGTCAGTCATTTCGTATGGCTGACTTCTTTTGTGTTATAATAATGAGAAATAATCCAAAAGCAGACGATTCCCTTGTCGGGATGAAATATATAAGGAGGCATGATAAATATGGATATGCGTCGAAAGGACCGCGAGGTCAGAGATTTACAGCAAATTTATGATATTTTGCGCAGATGCGATACTATTACCCTGGGTATGAATGGCGGCATCGCACCATATGTGATTCCAATGACCTTTGCCTGCGAATTGAAGGATGGAAAGATTATCGTCTATTTCCATTCGGCCAGAGGCGGTCGAAAATGGGAAATTTTGCAACGGGATCCTCATGTATGCGTAGAAGCGCATTTATATTATAAGGTGGTCAGCGAAGTGAATGAAAAGTTTGGCAGTGTGACAGCGAAATATGAGAGTGTGGTGGGTACCGGCATTGCAGAGCTCGTAGAAGATCAGGCCGAAAAGGTAGCTGCATTCCGGCTGATGATGGGCCAGTATAAGCAAAGCGGATTTCCGGTTGAGAGCTGTCAGGGAATGAAAAATTGCGAGGTTTTCAAGCTTGTGCTGACAGAGGTCAGCGGTAAGCGAAACAAGTAAACGAAACAAGTAAATGAAATGAGTAATTTAAGAAAGTCCCGGGCGCTTTTGCCGCTGCGTGGCCGAGCACAAGGCAGCAAATTTCTTAACGAGCAATAAGCGAAGGGCTCGCGAGTTTGACCATAAGCTGTGATGCCCCCGAAAGAAGGTGGGGAATGATCAGCGCGACATGAATTACAGAAGGAAAAATCATGAAAGAAATAGAAAAAATGACATACCTTGTGTCTACGGTAAATCATATGGATGAGATTAATTGGAATGAGATTGATAAAGCAGAGATCAGTCATTTCTGCTGGGGTGATCCGCAGGTGATTGATTGCTATGGGCAACTGGTATATGTGAAGGGCTATGGATTGATTTGTCATATGGCAGCGAAGGAAGAGCCGGAGATCAAATATCTGGCAGATGCGGATCCGGTGTATCAGGATTGTGCGCTGGAATTTTTCCTTCAGCTGGGAGAAGAGGGATATATAAACTGCGAGACAAACGCAGCCGGCGCCAGATTACAGGAATTCGGAAAGTGTAATACAGGAAGAAAAATGATCGTTTCCACAGAGAAAAATTTTGCCTGTCTTGCAGGGATTGAGGGGGATTACTGGAGTGTAACGATTCAATTGCCGTTGGAGACGCTGCGGGCTTATTATCCGACACTGTCGGAGAAAAATTTTGACGGCGGCGAAACTTTCCGGGGGAATTTTTATAAAATCCATGATACTGCTGTGTTAGAAACATCACATTTCGGTATGTGGCAGGAAATCGACAATGATTTTCCACAGTTCCATATCCCGGCGCAGTTCGGCACCTTTATTATGGCCTGACATCTCATCCTAATTTGTGATGATACGAAAGGGAAAGAGGAATCAAGTCCGTTTCATAAAGAAAAAATGTATTTATCAGGCGAGAGATTTGAAAAAGTGATGGGAAGAAATAATGAAAGAAATTAAAATTTCGGAAATCGAAAATATAAGCATCGGACAAGTAGAAAATGAAGAAGCAGCCACGGGCTGTACGGTATTTCTCTGCCCGCAGGGTATGCCGACGGGATTAGATGTCCGCGGCGGCGGGCCGGCTTCCCGGGAGTCTGAACTGCTTAAACCTATGGCGGCGGCCGGTGCGATTCATGCGATCACCCTTGCCGGCGGCAGCGCCTACGGTTTAGATGCCGGTGGCGGTGTCATGCAGTGCCTGGAGGAGAATGATATCGGTCTGGATGTAGGAGTGTGTAAGGTACCGCTTGTATGCCAGGCGGATCTTTTTGATCTGACAGTGGGCAGTTCTGAAATACGGCCGGATAAAGAAATGGGTTATCAGGCGGCACGAAAAGCCCTGGCAGGCGGAAATTATAGGGATGGAAATTATGGCGCAGGCTGCGGTGCCACCGTAGGCAAGTGGTGCGGCATGGATACCTGCATGAAATCAGGCATCGGCAGCTATGCTGTGCAGGTGGGCGATTTAAAAGTGGGTGCCGTAGTAGCAGTAAATGCCTTGGGCGATATTTATGATTGGAAAAAAGCCGAAAAAGTGGCGGGACTTTTGGCAGCGGACGGTAAAGGCTTCCGGGATACCATGCAGGTAATGCTGGCCAAAACGGATATTATCGAGAATAAATTTGTCGGCAATACCACAATCGGCGTTGTGATCACAAATGCATCCTTTGACAAGAGCAGGCTATGCAAGATCGCCGGTATGGCGCAGAACGGTTATGCCAGGTCCATTCGACCGGTACATACCTCTGCGGATGGCGATAGCATTTTCGCTGTATCTGTCGGAAATGTGCAGGCAGATCAGGATATTGTCGGAAGCCTGGCCGCAGATGTCATGAGTGAAGCAATCCTGCAAGCGGTGTATCACGCAAAAGCAGCCTATGGTTATCCTGCGGCAAATGATCTGACATAGTGATCGATATGCAAAGCTATTCACGGTAAATAGCTGCGGCAAATCTTCCGGGTGAAAGAAATGAAACGCAGGTATGAAAAAACGCAGGTATGAAAAAAACGCAGGTATGAAAAAACGCAGGTATGAAAAAATACAGGTGTGAAAAAACACAGTCGTGGAAAAACACAGGCGTGGAAAAATGCAAATATGAATAAACAGAGAATGACAAGGGTGACGAAATACAGCGTTGTAAGGTATAATAAATACAAACTCGTAACATAAAAGGCGTTCTGAAAACCGCATTATCATCGATAGTGATTTTCGGGCGAAGATGGGGAAGCATGTGCACCTTTTATAAGTAAAAGCAAAGAGGCTGCGGGTTTATTTTAGGTATTGGGAACTCTGTCATAGCATTTAGAGGAGGTAGGCATATGAAAATCAGTTTAGATCTGAACAGAGAGAAGTTGGAAAAAAACATGAAGATCGCAGTTGCGGTGGCTGGCGGTATGATCGGCGTGATCATGCTGAAGGGAATCAATGATATCGTCCGTGAGTTTAAGCAGAATCGTAATATCAAACGACTGAAAAAGCAGGTCAAGGATCTGGAAGAGAGAGTGGAGGCACTCGAAGAAAAGTAAGAAAAGAACGCCGGAATTTGTGCAGTTCGGTTGTTCTAAGGGGATATGAAAAAATGCGCCCACTTCTTCTTGGGCTTCGTGCGTTTATTTTTCATAGCCTCAGAATTTGCTAGCAAAAATCATGAAAGGAAAAAGTGCAGATGTCATATTTAGGAGAAAAAATTAAAAAACTTGGTTTTGGTCTGATGCGACTTCCGCAGAAGGATGGCGTGATCGATGTGGAGCAGGTCAAGGAAATGGTAGATTTGTTTATGGATGCAGGCTTTACCTATTTCGATACAGCCTGGGCTTATCCGGGATCAGAGGATGCCATCCGTCAGGCTCTGGTAGAAAGATATCCTCGTGAAAGCTATCAGCTGGCAACGAAAAACGCTGCCTGGATCAATTGTAAGACCAGAGAGGATGCCATCGGTCAGTTCGAGACATCGCTGAAGCAGACAGGTGCAGGCTATTTCGATTTTTATCTGCTGCATAATCTGGGTGAAGGAAGAACACGTTACTTTGAAGAATTCGGTCTTTGGGATTGGGCGAAGGAACTGAAGGAAAAAGGTTTGATCAAGCATTTGGGCTTTTCTTTCCATTCTACACCGGAAGAACTGGAAGCAATCCTGACTGCACATCCGGAGGCAGAATTTGTACAGCTGCAGATTAACTATGCAGATTGGGAGAATCCGGCAATTCAGTCCCGCGCTGTCTATGAGATGGCACGCAAATATAATAAGCCGGTAATCATTATGGAGCCGGTCAAGGGTGGTATGCTGGCCAATCCGCCGCAGGCAGTGGCAGAGATTTTTAAAGCGGCTGATCCGAATAGCTCCTGTGCTTCCTGGGCAGTGAAATATGCAGCCAATCTGGAGGGATTGATTACGGTACTTTCCGGTATGAGTAATGTAGAACAGATGCAGGATAATCTTTCCTACATGAAAGACTTCAATGGTCTTTCTGCAGAGGAAACGGCAGTGATTGATAAGGCAAAGGCAGCCCTTGCAGAAATTCCACTCATTCCATGTACTGTATGTAATTACTGCGCAAAGGTTTGTCCTATGGATATCGGTATTTCCGGATCCTTTACCGCCATGAATCTGGCAACGATGTACGATAATCTGGATTTTGCCCGCGGCCAGGAGGCTTGGCTGGTGGCAGGCCATGGCAGAAAGAAAGCAGCGGAATGTATCAAATGCGGTAAATGTGAAGCAGCCTGCCCGCAGCATATTAAGATACGCGATGAGTTGGTAAAGGTTGCGGAAATTTTGGGCTGATATAAGCTAATCGGGATCTTTTATCCGGAAAAAAGCTAAACGATTGCGGGTTTGGCACAAGAACGCCGAGGCTTTCCAGCCATAGCGTGGCCGAACCTAAGCCACTTTTTGCCGCGTGCATTTGAAATAATCGGACTGAATGCGTTCCCGGTTTTGCGAACGCAGATTACCAAAAGCCTCAGTACGGTGATGAGTAAGCAGGAATAAAAACATGATTAAAGGTGCAATTTTTGATGTAGATGGCACATTACTTGATTCAATGAGTATATGGGAGGATTGCAGTGAGCGTTTTTTGCGCTCACTGCATATCGTACCGGAAGAAAATCTGAATGAAAGCATGTGGGAGATGAATGTGCCGGAAGCAGTAGCTTATATACGAAAAAAATATGTTCCGTGGATGACGGATAAAGAAATAGCGGATGGTATGATCGGGCAGGTGGCGGATTTCTATCGGGATCAGGTACAGTTGAAAAAGGGTGTTTTATCCTTGCTGCAGCGATTGAAAAAGGAAAATATACCGATGGTGATCGCAACGGCCAGTGACCGCAGTTATCTGCAGGCAGCCTTTGATCGCCTGGGGATTAATGAATATTTCCTGGAAATGGTCAGTTCGGCAGAAACTGGCGTAGGAAAAACGAAGCCGGATATTTATCTGAAATGTGCGGAAATCCTGGGAACAAAGCCTGGGGAAACCTGGGTATTCGAGGATGTGGAGCATGCAGTGCGTACTGCAAAAAATGCAGGCTTCCGCGTGGCCGGTGTATATGATTATTACAGCAGGGAGCAGATGGAAAGCATTTCCGCTATGAGTGATATCTATTTGCAGGATATGACGGATATAGATGGTTTTATGAAATTTGCGGTTGATTAGCTTTGTTTTCAAGAAAATTATAAAAATCAGATGCTGTAACGGTAGAATCTTCTTATATATTTTAGATAGGAGATGTGTTACAATAAAAGGCACGGTAGGCACGGAAAATTTCGTAAGAGAAAACCGTGCCTTTCTATGTGTTTATGCAAAACGGACATGCTTCCTCACGTCGATCGGAATCACCACGGATTATGATACCTACGCATGGCTCCGCTCTTCGAGCAGCTGCAGAAGTGTCCACCGGGCCTTTGAATGTCATACTTAGGCATCGGTTTTGTTGGGTTTCGAAAGCTATGAAAAAGTGTTCACACTAACCCACAAGGGGTTAGTGCGCCTATTTTTCCTAGCCTTCGAAACCCCGTATCATAAAAAATAAAGGATAAATGTATGGCAGTAACGATTAAACAAATAGCAGAAAAAGCGGGTGTTTCCAGAGGAACCGTAGATCGCGCTCTAAACTTCAGAAAGGATATCAATCCGCAGCAGGCAGAAAGAATCCGGAAGATTGCTGAGGAGATGGGCTATCATCCCAATCGAATGGCGCGCGCCCTGGCTTTTTCGAAAAATAGGATAAAAATCGGTGTACTTTTGCAGTTTTCTCATGACGCATTTGCGAAAAATGTTATGCAAGGTGTGGAGGCAGCAATTGCAGAAATGCAGCGCTTTCAGGTGGATGTCATTGTGAAGCATGAGATGTTTAGTTCTCCGGAGGCCACTGTACAGAAAATGGAGGAATTAAAAATAGCAGGTTGCAGGGGCATTGCGATGGTTCCATTGGATGAAGAGATTGTCAGAGAAAAAATCAATCAATTCGCAAAGGAAGGTATTTTTACAGTTGCCCTGAATGCAGATATCTCTGATTGTGACAGGCTTTGCTTCGTCGGACAAGACGGATGGAAAAGCGGTCAGGTAGCAGCAGGATTAATGGGAGAAATTTTGCCTGAGGGCAAAAATGTGCTGATTATTTCCGGACATCCGGCAAATACGAACAACAGTACCAGAACAAATGGCTTCATTACAGAGTTAAGGAAGATTCGTCCTGATATAGGTGAAATTTATGTAGAGCATGCTTATGAGAGTAATGAAAATGCGGCTAATTTTACCAGGGAATATCTGCGGAAGGATCCTTCTTTAGGTGCGATATATCTTTCGGCTGCCGGCTGCACCGGTGTTTGTAAGGTGGTGGAAGAGCAGCAGCTGCGAGGAAAGTTAAAGGTAATTTCAAACGACTTGACTGATGAGAATAGAAGAAATCTGCATAAAGGAAATGTACAATTTCTGCTCGGACAGGACGCATTTGCGCAGGGTTATCAGCCGATTCAGATTTTATTTAAAAAGCTTGTCGATCATCAGGAGCCGGAGTCTGAAGAACAGTTTACGGACATTGAAATAAAAACCAAATATAACTTATAAAGCCTTCATAAGCATGTAGAGAAACAGAATGCAAATGTCTAAAGTACAGTTTTTGGGGTACAGTCCACCTTTTTGCTTAAGGTTATATTAAGATTTTTTTAGCTTAGCTTAAGAAAAAATATGCTTTTACTTCAGTGAGCCTTTTTATTATTAAAGCATAAAGATAAGTCACCGATTTTAGCCGGTGAAAATTGATTTATGAATAAAGTTAATGTCCTTGCCCCCAGGTAGGAAATTGCAGAAATAGTTGAAATAATAGAAAAGCACAGTGGAGGAAAACGATATGAAAAAAAATACAATGAGTAAAACAAATTTTATCGTGGGTTTTTTTACCATGCTGCTGACAGGAATTCTGACAATCACAGCGGCATTTGGCTGTATTCTGGTAGCAAATCATATCGCGCAGCAAAATAGAGAAGTTGTATATGCAGAGGAAATGTCTGTAAATACAGCTACAGAAGATTATACGGAAGATAATGATGTCATTGTAACGCAGAAAACTGTAAATGCCCGTGCATCAGAAAAGAAGTTACCTCAGGTACATGCGCAGGAAGAAAGTGTTTATACAGCATATAATAGATAAATACAAGAGCTGATGAGAATATCAGATTTTGTAATGAATAGAAGAAAGTCCCAGAGATTATACGGATTGATTATTTGATCAGTATTTAGTCTTCGGGATTTTTTTTCTGTGCTTATGTGAAAAATAGACAATGAAACATCATAAATATTGTAGAAAATCCCAACTTGCGTGCACGAGCACGGAAGCGTATTATAATTACAGAACGTGCACGAGCACGGATTAATCATGTCAAGGGTGCTTTTGGAGTATCCCGGATGATATAAGAAGTAAATTTGAGATTGGGTAAAATCTGATGGCCTGATGATCCATCAGATTTGCCTGATCTGCGGAAGACGAATACTACTCTATTTCGAATACATACCCTTTAGAAGTCCTCGGGTCTTAGCTGCTCCTATTTCAGGCTAGACTCCGGGGATATTCTGTCTTTTGTGATGCATCAATCATAAAATGTGGAGCCCTGAGAAACGCGGCATAGACGCTTTTATAGGAATTATTTTAGAAATATAAAACCCACTGCCTTTTCGGGACAGTGGGTTTTGCATTTGTTTGAATTGTATGAAGAACTATTTGCTCTGGTGTGCATCCATCAGCTGTGTGATCTTCGCTGTATGATCACGCACATGGTCTACAGACATATCATGGTTTGCGGTATCGATGATACTTGCCAGATATTTATCCATTTTTGCGGTTGCATACCATGGACGGGAAAGCAGTTCCGGTGACTGATAAATCAAATCAGTTGTGATTACCTTGGAGAAGAGCCCTTTCTCGTAATATTTGTCAAAGATATCCAAACCTTCTGCAAACAGACCGAAGGTTGTACAAACGATGACACGGTTTGCGCCACGCTCCTTCAGCTGAGAGGCGACATCCAGCATACTTCCGCCGGAGGAAATCATATCATCCATGACGATACAGTCTTTACCTTCAACCGAGTCACCAATGTATTCGTGGGCGATGATCGGATTTTTTCCGTTGACAATGACAGAATAGTCACGTCGTTTATAGAACATACCGACTTCGACACCTAAAACGCTGGCCATATAGATCGCTCTGGGCATTGCACCTTCATCAGGACTGATGATGCGGAGATGATCATTGTCAAGCTTTGCATCGGGATAACATTCCAGCAGGGTACAAAGGAACTGATAATTCGGGAAGAAGTTATCGAAACCACAGAGCGGAATGGAATTCATGACACGGGGATCATGGGCATCAAAGGTAATAATATTTTCTACACCCATGTTCGCCAGTTCCTTCAGCGCAATGGCGCAATCAAGGGATTCTCTGGCTGTACGACGGTGCTGTCTGCCTTCATATAAGAAAGGCATGATTACATTCACTCGATGTGCCTTACCGACAGAAGCAGCGATGACACGCTTCAGATTCTGGAAGTGATCATCCGGAGACATGTGATTGATCATACCAAACTGTTTATAAGTAACTGTAGGATTACACATATCAGCGATAATGAAAAGGTCACATCCGCGAACGGATTCCTTCAGAACGGCTTTACCTTCGCCGCTGCCGAAACGTGGAAAATCACACGGGATAATAAAAGAATCAGCATAAAGTCCTTTAATGTCTGATTTTTCAGGATATTCTTTCAAAAGCGTTTTTCTGTAATCAACCATATATGCGTTGACTTTTTCAGCAAGACCTTCGCTACCCGGAATACCGCAGATTTTTAACGGACCTGTAGGAACGGCCTTCTCAAAAGATTTCAGATTTGCCATTTTATTCTCCATCTTCAAAAAAGTCGCGTGCGCTTTATTTATAAAGCGCAGTCAAAAATATGCAAATCATATGCAACAGACAATAATTGCATCCTAATTAAGCATAAAATTACATCTAATTTATAGCATTTCTCTTTTGCACTGTCAATGCTTGCTTTTTCATAAATGACTTGTTATTATAATAAACTAAACGATTTCTATTGTGGATTACTATGTATATGTTTCATTATAAACAAAAAGAATAGTACATGTTTTTCCTATATAGTGATAACACACGGAGGTATCTATGGCGAAAAAAGCCAGACATATAGTAAAAAGTGTCCAGCCGGGCAGTATTGCAGAGGAATTGAATATTGAACCGGGTGATGAACTCCTGGAGATTAATGATACACCGATCGAAGACATTTTTGATTATCAGTTTCTGGTGCAGAATGAGTATGTAGATCTACTGATCAGAAAAAAGGAAGATGATGAAGAATGGCTTCTGGAAATCGAAAAGGATGAGGATGATGATCTGGGAATTGAGTTCGAGAACGGTCTGATGAGTGATTATCGCTCCTGTCATAATAAATGCGTATTCTGTTTCATAGATCAGATGCCGCCCGGCATGCGTGATACGCTTTATTTTAAGGATGATGATTCCAGACTTTCCTTTTTACAGGGCAATTATGTGACGTTGACCAATATGAGTGATCACGATATCGATCGTATCATTCGTTATAATATGTCGCCGATCAATATTTCGGTACAGACGACCAATCCTGAGCTGCGCAGAGTTATGCTGAACAACCGCTTTGCGGGAGATATTTTTGATAAGGTACAAAGGCTGGCTGATGCCGGCATTGAGCTGAACGGACAGGTGGTTCTTTGTAAAGGCTTGAATGATCGGGAGGAGCTGGATCGTACGATCCGTGATCTGGAAAGTTATATGCCCTCTATGCGAAGTGTTTCCATTGTGCCTGTAGGCTTGTCGAAATACAGGGACGGACTTTTTCCTTTGGAGCCTTTCGGAAAAGAGGATGCTGAAAATCTGATCGATCAGGTAGAAGGCTGGCAGAAATACTATTTCGGAAAGTATGGCAGCCACTTTATCCATGCTTCGGATGAATGGTATTTGCTGGCGGAGAGACCCATGCCGGAGGAGGAGCGCTATGATGGCTATCTGCAGCTGGAGAATGGCGTTGGTATGCTGCGGCTTTTATGGAATGAGGTATGTGAAAAGCTGGAGCTGCTGCGGGGAGATGACAGAGAGCGTCATATGACCCTGGCCACAGGTGCGCTGGCTGCTCCCTGGATTCGAAAAATCGTAGATAAGATCCGGGAGAAATATCCGCAGGTGACGGTCGATGTCAGAGCGATCCGCAATGATTTCTTTGGCGAAATGATCACCGTATCCGGTCTGGTCACAGGGCAGGATCTGATCGCACAGCTGAAAGGACAGGAACTGGGACAGAAGCTTCTTATTCCATGTAATATGCTCCGCTATGGAGAGAATGTTTTTCTGGATGATCTGACGACAATGGATGCGGAAAGAGAATTGAAGCTGCCTCTGGATGTGGTGGATTCTGACGGCGCCTCGCTGGTCACTGCGATCCTGGAGGATGATTTTAATAAAGAACAGAAGAGGAGACAGATGTATGAGCAAACCGATAGTAGCGATAGTCGGCAGGCCTAATGTAGGAAAGTCTACATTATTTAATTCATTGGCCGGCGAAAGAATTTCTATCGTCAAAGATACGCCTGGTGTAACAAGAGACCGAATTTATGTGGATGTATCATGGTATGACAGAAACTTTACCATGATCGATACCGGCGGTATTGAGCCGGATAGCAGCGACATCATTCTCTCACAGATGAGAGAACAGGCACTGATTGCCATGGAAACAAGTGATGTCATCGTTTTTATGACGGATGTACGTACAGGATTGGTGGATTCTGATATGCAGGTAGCAGATATGCTGCGCCGATGCGGAAAGCCGGTGGTTCTGGCAGTTAATAAAGTAGATAATTACAGACAGCAGCAGATGGACGTTTATGAGTTCTATAACCTGGGAATAGGAGATCCGTATCCGATTTCTGCAGAAGGAAAACAGGGACTCGGCGATATGCTGGATAAGGTGATTTCTTACTTCCCGCCAAAGAAAGCAGAAGAGGATGAGGATGAACGACCGAAGATTGCTATTGTCGGAAAGCCGAATGTAGGTAAATCTTCTATCATTAATAAATTGCTGGGCGAGGATCGTGTCATCGTATCGAATATTGCAGGTACAACCCGTGATGCGATTGATACTGTTATCCGGAAAAATGGTAAGGATTATGTATTTATCGATACCGCCGGATTACGCCGTAAGAGTAAAGTCAAAGAAGAACTGGAGCGTTACAGTATTATCCGTACTGTAGCTGCGGTAGAACGCTGTGATATCGCTGTCGTTGTCATTGATGCGACAGAAGGTGTTACGGAGCAGGATGCAAAAATCGCCGGTATTGCTCATGACCGCGGTAAGGGTCTGATCATTTGTGTCAATAAATGGGATGCCATTGCAAAGGATACGCATACCAGCAAAAAATTCGAGGATGATATCAGAGATATACTTTCCTTTGCAACCTATGCAAAGATTATGTTTGTATCAGCGCTTTCCGGACAGCGTCTGCCGAAATTATTCGATGTGATCGACATGGTTCTGGATAACCAGACGATGCGTATCGCGACAGGTGTATTGAATGAGCTGCTGACAGAGGCAGTTACCATGCAGCAGCCGCCGTCAGATAAGGGTAAACGTCTGAAGCTCTTCTATATGACGCAGGTGGCTGTAAAACCGCCAACCTTTGTTATTTTTGTAAATGACAAAAAACTGATGCACTTCTCTTACCAGCGTTATCTGGAAAATCAGATCCGTAACTACTTCGGATTTGAGGGAACATCATTGCGAATGCTGATCAGAGAGAGAAAGAGTGATTGATGTCATGGAACGTTTGATTTGTTTGCTTATAGGATATATTTTCGGCTTGTTTCAGACCTCTTATATCATCGGAAAAACGATGGGAGTCGATATCCGCAGTAAGGGTAGCGGAAATGCGGGTACGACCAATGCCCTTCGTACCTTTGGATTAAAAATTGGTCTTTTGACGCTGCTCGGAGATATTTGTAAATGTATTCTCGCGGTAGTTATTACCTGGCTGCTCTTCCGCAGCGCATATCCGGATATGGGTCCCTTACTGAAAGTATGGACAGCGGCCGGCGTGATCATCGGTCATGATTTTCCATTCTATATGAATTTTAAGGGCGGTAAAGGAATTGCTGCCATGGCGGGTATGATCATTGCCTTTGGTGACCTGCGCTTGCTGGCGCTGGGTATCGTGCTCTTTTTCGGTATTTTCTTTACGACCCATTACGTTTCACTGGGATCATTGACTGCGATCAGCGGCTTTTTCCTGGGCGCGATCATTGCCGGACAGATGGGGCTCTATTCTATGCCACAGAATTATCTGACAGAAATGTATGCGGTGCTCTTTGTGTTGGTTGCGATTGCTTACTATGGCCATCGCGGAAATATCGTACGGCTTGCGCAGGGAAATGAGAGAAAGACATATCTGACGAAGAAAAATAAACAGTAAAGCCTTCGATCATCAGGTCGGAGCAATCTTAAATAAGGAGAAACTTTATGGCAAATATTAGTGTAATCGGTTCCGGAAGCTGGGGTACGGCAATCGCCTGGCTTCTCTGTAATAACGGACATCAGGTGACCATTTGGTCTTACTTAAAAGAAGAGACAGAGATGTTTCTCGCGAATCATGAAAACACAGATAAACTGCCGGGGGTAAAGCTGCCGGATGATGTACAGTATACCTGTAATCTGCAGGAAGCTATTGAGGGCAGAGATGTGCTGGTACTGGCCGTGCCTTCACCGGTAGTCAGAAGCACAGCCAAGAGCATGTGTCCTTTCGTAAAAGAGGGGCAGCTGATCGTCAGCCTGGCTAAAGGTATCGAGGAATCGACCTTGATGACCATGTCTGCGGTAGAGGAGCAGGAGATTCCGCAGGCGAATATAGCCGTGCTTTCCGGCCCGAGCCATGCAGAGGAGGTAGGCCGCGGTCTGCCGACCACCATCGTTGCAGGCGCCCATGATAAAGAAACAGCAGAAAGAGTACAGCGTATTTTCATGTCTCCGGTATTCCGTGTTTACACCAGTTCAGACATGCTGGGTATTCAGATCGGTGCCTCACTGAAGAATGTCATCGCACTGGCAGCCGGTATCGCCGATGGTATTGGTTACGGTGATAATTCAAAGGCAGCACTGATCACCAGAGGTTCTGCGGAGATTACAAGACTTGGACTGGCTATGGGTGCAAACCCGAAGACACTTCTGGGTCTTTCCGGTATTGGTGACCTTTTCGTTACCTGCGCCAGTGTACATAGCCGTAACAGAAATGCCGGATACCTGATCGGCCAGGGCTATAGTATGGAGGATGCCATGGAAAAGGTGCACCAGGTAGTGGAAGGTGTCTATTCTGCCAGAGCCGGACTGCTGCTGGGACGGAAATATCATATCGAGATGCCAATCGTTGAGACGATCAATAAAGTTCTTTTCGAGGGAATGACCGCCAGTGATGGTGTAAAGGAACTGATGATGAGAACCGGTAAGGATGAGCTGGAGTCCTGGTAAAGCTTATAAGAATTACTGATTGACATTAGTAATACTTTATTGTGAAAAATATCAGTTTTGCTTTATGGGAAATATATACTATAATGGTATGTATGAGAGAAAAATTTCCAGTGAAATTTGTTTAAAAATGAATTTTTCAGGACTGCGCAGGAGTCGAATCCGGCGCTGTCTCTCGCGGCAGCGAGATTTGCAAAGAAGATGGTCTGAATAATCAAGAGGAGGGATTATTTGAGATGGGATTCAAGAGTGATATCGAAATTGCACAGGAAAGTGTTATGGAGCCGATCGTAAAAGTAGCAGCAAAGATCGGACTTTCTGAGGATGATCTGATCACATACGGAAAGTATAAAGCAAAAGTAGATTTAAGCTACATGAATACAGATAAACCGATGGGTAAGCTGATTCTGGTGACAGCCATTAACCCGACACCGGCCGGCGAGGGAAAAACTACGACTTCTATCGGTCTGATCGATGCCCTGAATAAAATCGGAAAGAAAGCCACAGGCGCGCTTCGTGAGCCGTCCATGGGTCCGGTATTCGGTGTAAAGGGTGGTGCAGCCGGCGGCGGTTATGCTCAGGTGGTTCCGATGGAGGATATCAACCTGCATTTTACAGGTGATTTTCATGCGATCACAGCAGCCAACAATCTGCTGGCGGCCATGATCGATAATCACATCCAGCAGGGTAATGAGCTGAACATCGATCCCAGAAAGATTACCTGGAAGAGATGTCTGGATATGAATGACAGACAGCTGCGTTTCGTACTCGATGGAATGGGTGGACGTATCAATGGTACACCTCGTGAGGATGGATTTGATATTACGGTAGCTTCCGAGGTTATGGCAGCCTTCTGTCTGGCCACAAGTATTTCTGACCTGAAAGAGCGTTTATCAAAGCTGATCATCGGTTATACCTACGGAAAGCCATCAGAGCACAAAGCGGTTACAGCAGGTGATCTGAAAGCAGCAGGTGCTATGACAGCCCTCCTGAAGGATGCCCTTCATCCGAATATGGTGCAGACCCTGGAGCATAATCCTGTATTTATCCACGGTGGCCCATTTGCAAATATTGCCCATGGATGTAATTCTGTAGCAGCCACAAACATGGCCCTGAAGAGTGCAGATTATGCGGTCACAGAGGCAGGCTTTGGCGCAGACCTGGGTGCTGAGAAGTTTATGGATATCAAATGCCGTATGACAGGCTTGAAACCAAATGCGGTTGTTATTGTTGCGACTGTACGTGCCCTGAAATATAACGGCGGTGTTCCGAAAGCAGAGCTGAATAATGAAAACCTGACAGCATTGAAGGCCGGTATCCCGAACCTCATGCGTCACGTAAGCAATATCCAGAACGTTTTCCATGTACCATGTGTCGTAGCTATCAATGCATTCCCGACAGATACACAGAAGGAGCTGGATTTCGTTCGCGCAGAGTGTGAGAAAGTCGGCGTAAATGTAATGCTTTCCGAAGTTTGGGCAAAGGGCGGCGAAGGTGGAAAAGCTCTTGCAGAAGAGGTTGTACGTCTCTGCGAGCTGGATAATTCCGGATTCAGCTATTCCTACCAGCTTGAAGGTAGCATTGAGGACAAGATGAACACCATCGTTCAGCGGATTTATGGCGGAAAGAAGGTTGTCTTTACAGCTGATGCGAAGAAACAGGCTACAGAGCTGGAGAGAAACGGTTACGGAAATCTGCCGATCTGTGTAGCGAAGACACAGTACAGCTTTACAGATAATCCGAAGGTTCTCGGCGCACCTGAGAATTTCGAGGTGACTGTCAGAAATGTACGTCTTTGCGCAGGTGCCGGATTCATCGTCGTTCTGACCGGTGATATCATGACCATGCCTGGTCTGCCGAAGGTACCGGCTGCAGTAAACATCGATGTAGATGAGAACGGAAAAATTTCCGGTTTGTTCTAAAGAAAAGAAGTAGATATTCATTAAATTGAATGACGAAAGCGGGTATGATATGATGAAGTCATCAAATCGTATCCGCTTTTTAATGTGCGTTTTGGTTGCAAAATATCTAACAATATTTTAGTATATTAAAAAATTAAATTGGAGAATCATATGAAATACACAGAATTAAAATGTACAGAATTTACAGAGCAGCTTTCTTCTAAAGCACCGGTACCCGGTGGCGGCGGTACATCCGCATTGGTAGGCGCCTTGTCTGCATCCCTTTGCAGTATGGTGGGCAGTCTGACCGTTGGAAAAAAGAAATATATTCCGGTAGAAGCCGAGATCAAAGCATTGATGGAAAAAACAGAGCAGCTGCGGTTAGAGCTTCTGGCCTTAGTGGAGGCTGATGCGGAAGCCTTCGAACCACTTTCTAAAGCCTATGGCCTTCCGAAAGAGACGGAAGAGCAGATCGCAGAGAAAGAGCGTATCATGGAATCCTGCCTGAAAGAGGCAGCAGACGTGCCGTTTCAGATCATGAAAAAGGTTTGTGAAATCATCGATGTGGTAGATATTTTCCGGGAGAAGGGCTCTGTGCTGGCTGTCAGTGATGCAGGTGTAGCAGCAGCCTTTGCGGCAGCAGCCCTGAAAAGCGCAGCCCTGAATGTTTTCATCAATACCAGACTGATGAAGGATAACGCCGCAGCAGAGGAGATTAATAAAGAATGTAACGACATGCTGTCCAAATATATCCCAATGGCAGAGGGAACCTTCAATACCGTTAGCCGGAAGCTGCAGATATTAAAGAAGTAATATAAAATGCAAATAAGCCTCCTGCCTTACGACAGAGGCAAGCTGTGCTTCGAAGCTGGCATGCAGTCTTGCAGGAGTATGAAGTAAATAATAGCCGGACTTGAATCAGAAAATCAAAATATAAGCATATAAAAACAGGAGATAGATCATGGCAAAAGTTTTAACAGGTAAGGAAGTGGCTGCTTCCATTAACGAAGAATCCAAAGAAAAAATTCAGGCACTTGCGGCAAAGGGCATTGTGCCTTGCATAGGCATTATCCGTGTGGGCGAGAATGAATCAGACCTTTCCTATGAGAGAGGCCTTCTGAAACGTTGTGATACCATGGCGCTGAAAGCAAAGCAGTATCTTTTGCCGGCAGATGCCTCTGAAGAGCTGGTCATTGAAACCATCGAGGAAGCCAATGCAGATACAAATGTACACGGCATTCTCATTTTCCGTCCGCTGCCAAAGCATATCCGTGAGGATGTCGTTTTGGCTCACATTGCGCCGGAGAAGGATGTGGATTGCGTTACGCTTGCATCTCTGGCAGGCGTATTTACCGGCAGAAAGATCGGTTTCCTGCCTTGTACACCGGAAGCTGTAGTACGTACTCTGGACTATTACGGCGTGGAATGTAAAGGTAAAAAAGCTGTCGTGATCGGCAGAAGCATCGTGGTTGGCAAGCCACTGGCTATGCTGCTTCTGGGAAAGAATGCGACAGTCACCATGTGTCACACCAGAACCCTGGATCTGCCGTCTGAAGCGAAAAAAGCAGATATTCTCATCGCTGCAGCCGGCAAGGCAGGTGTTGTTACAGCAGACTTTGTCAAAGAGGGACAGGTAGTCATCGATGTCGGTATCAATGTGAATGAAGCCGGAAAGCTTTGCGGTGATGTGGATTACGCAGCCGTAGAGCCAATCGTAGATGCCATTACACCGGTACCGCGCGGCATCGGCAGTGTTACCACAGCGGTTCTTGTCAGTCATGTGGTAGATGCAGCTATGGAGCAGGCTTCATAAATACAGAAGCAAAGGTGTGGGGACTTTTACAGCTGTATCAAGCTGTTATGAATGGAGAGCGAAATGTATTGCAGAAATTGCGGTAAAGAGCTGCCGGATGGCGCGAAATTTTGTCCCGGCTGCGGTAAAGAAAATAAAAGTGATTTTACATATACAAGAGGTGGGGATTTTCAGCCAACCTTTCCACAGGAAACGAAGAAAGCGGGCCCAAAGCCGGGTTTCATTGCCGGAGCTATTGCAGCAGTGTTGGTAGTCGTCATTGCCCTTGTATTTTTGATCATCAGACCGGGCTTTTCCGGAGATAGCCGGCAGGCGACGTCCGGAAATGACGATCGTAACGGAGAAGTTTCCACGGCTTCTGTATCAGCAAGGTCAGAAGAAGAGGGAGAGAAAGGCAGTGTCAAAGGATATTCTGCGTCTGCCGCGAAGATTGTCGGTGACATTGAGGAATTGAATGATAATTCTTTCGAAGATGAGGGTGTGGTGCTATATGCAGAAAATCATAGCCCGGGAAAAAGAGATACATCCCTTGTCTGGGATAGGAATATTTTTTATACCATGGAAGGCTACCAGACCGACGCGGCTTATGTAAATAAATATAGCTGTACCCTGGAGCGCAAATCCATTCTTACGACAGATGGTGATACTTTATCCTGCGATGTATATTTGAATCCGGATAATGGTTTGCCGAATAAGATCGTTGTCATTGATTACCTGGATGACGGTATTGAAGTTACAGAGATTTATTATACGAATGAGGGAAAGCCGAATTTCACATTCCGTTATACGACGGATAATTATGTGGCGACCTATGCGACACCGGATAAGGATGGGGTTCGCTGCCAGTTCGAAAAAGATGTTTTGGTCAACTGGAGAATCGTCGAAGGCAAGAGCACACATAACTATGTGATCGGTCAGAATATGGTTGATTTTCTTTCCTCTTCCTGGGCAGCTGATACCATTTATATGCTTGACAATCAGAGCGCAGATTTGCAGGACGAGTTCGATAACATTGAGATAAAAATGCTGAATTATGCATACAATATTTATGATGCAGTGATGAATGAGTCAGGTGTGGAACGTGCCAGAATTACAGGCAGGGTTGTAGATCAAAAGGGCAAACCTTGTAAAGGCGCCCAGGTTAATCTGTATGACGAGCATATGGAGAATAAATACTATACCACAAAGACCAATTCCAAAGGTGTGTATATCATTTATATTCCATATGAAGAACATACTTACAGCATTGAGATTAATCAAAAGATTGATGGTCAGAAATGTAAGAGCAGTATTCATCATATCAGGATGGATGGTGACAGAGATTCCGTGGATCAGGAAGATGTTTATCTGATACCGGAGGGAGAGGAACAGACTGTTTCCTTATCACTGCACTGTGAAAATACAGACGGATCCTCTGCAAATGCAGATTTTTCGACGGGTGTGGTCAATGTCAGAGAAGGACATGATAATTATGACGGCGATGTATTTTTGACGGCAGAAAGTGATGCCAAAGGAAAGGTATCGCTGAACTTGCCGGCAGGAGATTATACATTGGAGATTCTTGTAGATGGATGTCAGACGATTTTCAAAAATATTACTGTCGGAGATGATACGAAAGAAATCAGCTGCCTGGTCATTCCGGAAGTAAAAGAGAAACATTATAGTATCATTGCGACCTGGGATGGTGACCTGGATCCGGATATTCATTGGTTTGACCTGGATGATGCGCAGGAAATCAGTGATCATACAGAGAATGGCGCGTCAGGTTATTGTATCACAGATCTGGATATCCGAGCGAGTGACTACTATAAATACTGCGTGCTGGATGCCATCAATGCCGCTGCGGAGAAGAAGGATGCCAAAGATATGTCCTCTTCAGGATTGACCATTTATATCTACGGACCTGATGGCTTGGAGTATGTTTTCGTGGTGCCTGTCGACACAGAGGGTATTCTCTGGGAAGTATTTGAAATCAGAAACGGAAAAATTCAGCCGATTCAGAGATATTATGACACATTGGAGGATGCGGACTGGTGGAATAATGAAAACAGCAATGCCGCTGATCATAAGGACGATCAGGAGAATACAGATCAAAGTACAGCGCAATCTCCGCTGGGACGTTTCATAGGTGAGGATGGTTTGCAGTCACCTGCTGATGGTGTTTATATCAATTTTATCGACGTAGAAAAAACGGATGATGGAATGTATAGCATTGATTATGCAGAATCATATAAACGTCCGCATTATGACATGATCGCAGAAATTCCGGTCAATGAGCCATTTGAAATCCATGGTACTTATAAGAGTAGCACGGAAGATGTACAGATGATCTATGATGGAGAGAATTGTATTACCGTTCTTTCTGAAGCATGGGATGGCAGCGAGCCGGTAGAAATGAACTATCATTATTATAGAGAAAATACAGGCGATGATTCTGCCGGATGTGACAATCGATGGAATTGAATATGACATGGATGATGAAAATATTTATACGATTAAAATTCCGTTGATCGAAAAGGATACCGAGTATTATGCGTAAAACAGCTATATTGCGGGTGATGAGGATGCCTGGAATTACTCTTATGCCTGGCAGATTACGGAGGATGAATGTAAGCTGACAATGCAGGGGTTTGAGTTTCGAAATGTAGTAACATTCAAAGCAGAGAAATGAATAGTTTGTTTACCATATATGCAGGAATTTAGAATGACAGCGACTTTTGCTGTGAATGTAAATGTCAAGTATTGTATTGCATTTTTTCGCATAGTATAATAAGTACAACCTGAGATGCTTACTTTTGCATATTTGAACCTACAATTACTTTAAAACGGGATTCCTATATTTTTATTCTGATGTCAGGCCCCCTCGTTCAGGGGAAGGCAGAGGTTTAAGTGCGGTCACCCACCTAGTCGTCGACTAGGAGTCAATTAGCGGGGTTTGCATCTCGGGCGTTTTAACGCAGAAGCGAGACTTGAAATATTTTATAGTCAGAAATCCAAGGGACTGTCACAGTAGGTGATGGTCCTTTTTCTGATATGGAGGGGATTATGTTACACGACCGCGATATCCGGGAGCCATTGTTCGAATTTCTCGAAGAAACCTATGGCAAGATCAGAATTATAGAAGAGAAGACCATGGGGCGCTCCAGGGCTGATGTGATCATGGTCCTGGAGACGGGGCTTTATGGTATCGAGATTAAAAGTGATGCGGATACTTATGTAAGACTGGCAAGTCAAGTCAAGGACTATGAGCAATATTTTGACCGGAATATCATCGTGGTGGGCGCTACCCATGCCATGGGCGTACAAAGTCATGTGCCGGATCACTGGGGGATCATTACCGTGGAAGAGGTGGATGGTAAAGCGGACTTTTACATCCTCCGTTGGGCGAAAGACAATCCGCAGGTTCAGTGGGAAAAGAAACTGCAAATGCTCTGGAAGCCGGAGCTCGCTGCCATTCTACAGGAATATAATCTGCCGAAATATAAAGAAAAGAGCCGGCGTTTCGTGATAGAAAAGATATGTGCCAATATGCCGGGAAAAATCCCGGAGGATGGGCTTGCAAGGCTGGTATCAGAGATATTATTTGAGCGGGATTATACAAAGGCGGATGAAACATTGCGAGAGTATCGCAAGGGAGAAATTCAGAAACAGCTTGAGCAGGAGACAGATCCAGGACGGCTGATCGAGTTATATATGCTGCGAGCGGAGAAAAACGGACAGATGGCAGCAGCTGGCTTGCGAAAAAAACGTCGTGGAAGGAAAAGGAGGAAGGAATAAGTTTCGTAAATTCAAATTTGTTTCAGGGGAAACATCAAAATCAATTCATACGTATCTGCAAAAATCATGTTATACTGAACTGCAGAATGATTTTATCCGGGAAATGATTTTAGTGAATCTTTTATTGCATTTAGAAAAAATGAGCTTTCAGATATAAGCATTTAGGACATTGAGATGATACCCTGGGGTAGAAAGGATATTGAAATTACATGAGATTATATATTATCAGACACGGCGAGACATCCTGGAATGTGGAACGCAAACTGCAGGGACAGACAGGCGCTGACCTGAACGAAAAGGGTATAAAGCTGGCTGAGATCACAAGGGATGCCCTGGCGGATATGAAATTCGACCTTTGCATTACCAGTCCGGCTCTACGTGCAAAACATACAGCAGAGATTATCATGCAGGGACATGACGCTCCAATCATAGAGGATGGGCGTCTGATCGAGATCAGCTTTGGTCCATGGGAAGGAAAGAAAGCGCTGGGCGAAAATCCGGAGATTCCGCCGGAGCAGTTTGGAAAATTTTTTAAGGACGCAATGAACTATATACCACCGGAGGGCGGTGAGACAATTCAGAGCATGATTGACAGGTCGGAGGATTTTCTTCGGGAACTGGCAGAAAGGGAAGAATATCAGGACAAAAATATTGTACTTTCCACCCATGGCTGTGCCACTCGTGCTTTGCTTTATCAGATGTATGAGGATCACAGTGATTTCTGGCATGGTACCGTACCGCCTAACTGTGCGGTCAATATCGTCGATTTCGTCGATGGCAAATATGTGCTGACGGCGGAAGATCAGATTTATTACGGAGACCAGTTCAAGGTCGACGCATATTTTAAAAAGTAAATTTCTAAAAACAGAAAGTAAACTTGAAATTATAAGAGGAATCATGTCCGGTTTATCAGGATTCAGAGAATACCGCTGCTTCAATGATTGAAGGCTATGATTCCCATGAAAATCTACTGAATGATAGAATCTCCCGTTGCATGGAATGCGTTCATGCATAGGAGTATTTCAAACGGGACGAGATAAGAAGATATGAATAATAAAAATTTTGAATTGAAAGCTAATTTTCACACCCATACTACTTTCTGTGACGGATCGCATCCGGCAGAGGAGGTGGTTCTGCAGGCCATAGACTATGGCTTCGAGACACTGGGCTTTTCCGGACATATGGATCCGGATATTCATATGGACCTGCCGGCATACTTGAGGGAAATTAAGCGTTTGCAGAAAAAATACCGGGAAGAGATTGAGATTCTCTGTGGTATTGAGTTGGATACACTTTATGTGAAAGAAGTCTTTGGGGAAAACTGGGACGGTATAGCACAGCCTTTGCTTTATGATGCAAATGACCCGGAGATGGCATCGCTGGATTTCTGGATCGGTTCCACGCACTTTATAAAAATGCCGGATGGAAATCTCATCGGTACAGATGCGGAGGAAGAACTGCTAGCCCAGGGCTGCAGGGAATATTACGGCGGTGATTATTATCGTCTGGCAGAGGATTATTTTGCCCTGGAGGCGACGGCCTTTGAGAAGACGCATTGTGACTTTATCGGACATTTCGACCTGATCACACGATTCAATGATTCCATGCATTTTCTGGATGAAAATGATCCACGCTATCAGAAGCCGGCATTGGAAGCTATGGAATATCTGGTAAAGCAGGAGGTGCCCTTTGAAATCAATTGCGGCGCAGTCAATCGCGGACGAAAGAAGGAATTCTACCCGAATATGTTCTTTCTGCGAGCCCTGAAAGATTTTGGCGGGGAAATCCTCATCAATTCCGATGCCCACCAGAAGGAGAAGTTAAACGGCGCCTTCCCGGAAGCATTGCAGGCAGCAAGGGCAGCCGGCTTCGATCACATCAATGTCCTGACCAAGCGGATTGCCGAGGGAACAGACCCGGCAGACTATCGCCCGTCCATTAATGGCGGCGGGAAAGTTTACCTGCGGCAAATACGGTGCAATTAATTGTGTTCCGAAAATCAGCCACCGAACTCGGAAAATTTTGTCCGGGTCAGGTGGCTTTTTTTAGAAAAGTGAGAGCTATATTGATACGTCTCAAGGGTTATAGGAGTAATTTAGAGATAAATAGGTATGCTTGTAAAAATTATTTCATGTAATAATTCACGATATTTATCACATCGCCTAGATATCCCATGCCGAACAGATTCAGATGATTCAGCATGTGGTAAAGATGGTACATGGATTTTCGGTATTTGTAATCCGGAGATATCGGATTGATTTCCTGATAACCCTCGTAGAAGGCAGCCGGGAAATTTCCGAAAAGCTGGGTCATAGCCAGATCAGCTTCAGAATCTCCGATATAAGCATCCGGATCGCTTAGCCATGCTTTTCCATCACTGCCAGTGATCACATTGCTGCCCCACAAATCCCCATGGATGATGGATCAATGCGCCGGTTCTCTGAGATATCTGTCCAGATGTTCCAGAAGACCATCAAGTTTTACCAATGTTTTAGAATCCAGATATCTTTCTGCCAGCCTGATCTGAGGGAGCAGGCGGCAGTCTCTGTAAAATGATATTCAGCTTGCAGCCGGAGAATTTTTCTGCCGGCCTGCACCGATATAATTATCTTCGTAAAATCCAAATTTCGCATTTTCGTTCCCAAGAATCTGTGCGGTTTCGAATGGTGCATTATGCACTTCTGCAAGTTCCATTCCGAATTTTCGCCAGTAATTTTCGCATCTGTAAGGACTTTCCAGAAATTCCATCATCAGAAAAGAACAGTTTTCTTCATGATTTCTGCCGATGCCGTAAATTTCCGGCACACCAATGCAAGCAGTTCTTTTTAGCAAAGCTAATCCATTAATTTCTTTGCGGAAAAAATCAAAATTTTCAATGGAATTACTCTTCATGAAGAGACGGCTCCCGTCCGAGAGATATAATTTCCAGGCATCATTAATATCTCCGCCGTGCACAGGTATTTTTCTTTCTATGCGCACATTTTCTCCAGCCAGTTTTTTTACTGCGGAAGATATACTTTCAAACTCTTTTATCATTGAATCCATTTGTAACTCCCTTCTTTTTTGGGGACATCCAAAACTCTCTTTTCTTTTTGGCACATGGAATCCTCTGGCCTTTCCGGGCAGGGGCTTTTGCTGTGATTACGGTTTTAATATACATTTTCATGGTCTTGCCGTGGTAAACTATAACGTGGTCATGCTGGATACATCACCGATCCATATTGGTGCGGGAGCATTTATTGCTCCCGGTGTATGCCTGGCATGTGCCGGCCATTCACTTGTCGGGGAACAGAGAAGTGCCGGCATCGGAAACTCAGCCCCGATCACTTTGGAAGAAGACGTATGGATTGGAGCTAATGCAGTCGTCTGCGGAGGCGTGACGATCGGAAAGGGAAGTGTGATTGGCGCAGGAAGTGTTGTCACAAAGAATATTCCGGCGGGCGTGGTCGCGGCCGGTGTGCCATGCAGGGTCATTCGGAAGATAACGGATGCGGACCGGCTGAAAATACCGGATTAAATGATTAGGATATTTGAGAAAAATTTCAACTAAAAATAGTGATCATGAAAGGGCAGGTTTCGAAAGAAGCCTGCTGTTTCTATTTACAGGACACGTGAATGAAGAGCAAAGAGGGATATGCGGAGAGAAAAGATAAGGTTATTCGGGGGGGAAAACTGTCATTCGCGAATACCACAAAAAGTTAAGCTTTATGAATAGTAAAATAAATCTATGAAAAAAATGAGATTCGGAAGTGAGATTTGATTCATCAGATGTTTTATGCCACAAGAAAAGGGCATGAAAATTTCATGAAAATCTTTGCCACGGAAATTCGTGTATGCAATTTCAATGTTATTAGAATAGGAAGTATAAAAGCAATAAGAAAACAGCGGAATATAAATAGCAGCTTTTACTTTTCTCATGTGATAGCTGCTCATTATATAGCTGAGGTAAAAAATAAATGTTCAGTAAACGGATGGAGGTAATTGTATGGAGAAAATCTCAAAACCATTTATTGATATAAGTCAATAACTTGAATTGACAAAATTGGGGGGGTAATAAAATCAAAAGAAGAGAAAAACAAGATTTATATTCCTAAAAATTATTGTCAGATTTGTGGAACAAAATTAATAAAAATTAAAGCGCAGTCAATTAAAACAGCCAGGGTAAAAGATTATTACCGGAAGTATGATTCGTATGATCATGTGTATTATAATATGCCTATTTATGAGGATGATTATATTCCAGCACATTGGGAATGCCCGGTTCATGGAGTGGCAGGAGTACATCCGGATGTCAGAAAGTCATTATTTTAAAGCAAACAGACAAAGCCTATTACAATCAGCAGGATATGTACTTGCGGATTAGTAAAAAATAGGGTGAACTGTATTTTTAAAAAAGTGATCTGTTATCAGAAGGAAGGTGATTCCTTCTGTTACTTTTATACAGAGGAGTGGATAAAGAAAGTTACTGGCGAAATTTGAGAGTATAGTCATAGTGGGAGGAGAAAAGTATGAAAATGTTTAGAAGACTGACGGTCTTCATTTTCGGCCTTGTGCTTTGTTTAGGCATGAACATTCTGCCGGTAGAGGCGGCGAAGGCTGATCAGATTGTCGGTGAGATTGAGGAACTGAATGACGATTCCTTTGAAGAAGAGGGTGTGGAGCTGTATGCAGAGAATCACAGTCCGGGAAAAAGAGACACATCTCTTGTCTGGGATAAGAACATTTTTTATACCCTGGAAGGATACCAGAGTGATACAGCCTACGTAAACAAATACAGCTGTACCCTGGAGCGCAAATCTATTCTCACGGCAGACGGTGATACTTTGTCATGTGATGTATATTTAAATCCTGATAATGGTCTGCCTAATAAAATCGTTGTCATCGATTATCTGGATGATGGCATTGAAGTTACCGAAATTTATTACACAAATGAGGGAAAACCGAATTTCACATTCCGTTATACAACAGATAATTACGTGGCGACATATGCGACACCGGATAAGGATGGTGTCCGGTGTCAGTTCAAAAAGGATGTGCTGGTCAATTGGAGAATCATCGAAGGCAAAAATACACATAACTATGTGATCGGTCAGAACATGGTTGATTTCCTCTCCTCTTCATGGGCAGCGGATACCATTTATATGCTTGACGAACAGAGCACAGATCTGCAGGATGAATTCGATAACATCGAGATAAAAATGCTGAATTATGCCTACAATATTTATGATGCAGTGATGAATGAGTCGGGTGTAGAACGTGCGAGAATTACAGGCCGGGTTGTGGATGAAAAAGGAAAACCCTGCAAAGGTGTCAAAGTCAATCTGTATGACGAGCATATGAAGAATAAGTACTATACCGTAAAGACAGATGCCAATGGTATATATATAATCTATATTCCATACACGAAATATGTTTACAGTATAGAGGTCAATAAGAAAATCGACGGAAAAAAATGTAAGAGCCGTATTCATCGTATCGAAATGGACGGAAAGAGAAATACCATCGACCAGGATGATATTTCCCTGACACCAAAGGATGATGAAATTTCGGTATCCTTATCATTGCAATGTGAAGATTCAGATGGCGAGTCTGCCAAAGTGGATTTTTCGACCGGCAAGGTCAATGTCCGGGAAGGACATGACAATTATGACGGCGATATATTTATGACTGCAGACAGCGATGCCAAAGGAAAGGTATCACTGAAACTGCCGGCAGGCGATTATACGCTGGAGATCATTGTGGATGATTGTCAGACGATTTTCAAAAATATCACCATAGGAGAGGATAAAGAAAAAATCAGCTGCATTGTCCTTCCTAAAGTACAAAAGCAACACTACAGTATCATTGCGACCTGGGATGGAGACCTGGATCCGGATATTCATTGGTTTGACCTTGATGATGACCAGGAGATCAGTGATCACACAAAGAGTGGTTCGTCCGGTTATTGTATTACGGATCTGGATATATCAGCGAGTGACTATTATAAATACTGCGTGCTGGATGTGATCAATGCCGCAGCGGAAAAGAAAAACGCCAAAGATATGTCCTCCTCAGGATTGACCATTTATATATATGGTCCGGATGGTCTGGAGTATGTATTTGTAGTGCCGGTTGATGAAGAGGGTATTCTCTGGGAAGTATTTGAAATCCGAAACGGAAAGATTCAGCCGATACAGAGATATTATGATACATTGGAGGATGCGGATTGGTGGAATAAGGAAAAAGATGTAAAACATCCTGAGCTTTTGGAGTATGCTGAACTATTATCGAATGGGTCAAATAATGGAGAAATGTCTGTATTTGATCTGAATAAAGACGGTATTTATGAAGTGGCCTTGCGAGACGCATCCGTTTCTGAGAAACTGCCGGACGGTGTGGGAATTCTCAGTTATGATGAATCCACAGGAATGATCATTACACCACTCGATAGTATTGAGTATGTGGCTTATATTGACGAGCAGACAGGTAGATTCATGACGGATAGAATCCAAGGAAAGGTAATCTATTCCTTTAACCAGCTTGAAAATGACGGATCGATTACAAATAGTGGTAGTTACTGTATTCCTTATTTGAAAGAATTATCAAATGGTTATACAGCGGAGGATGTGGATTCCTACAATCAGGAGATACAGGGTATGGCTGCTCCTAAATGGGTATCTATTACAGAAGATAATATAAAGAAATACCTTTCCGGAGACGGTAAAAGTACAGGAATTACGAAAGAAACACCGGAAACGATCACCGTCACAGTGCAGGAGCCGGAACCAGAGCCTGAAAAATCGGAATCTGATGTATATGCCTATATAAATGGAGATTGGGAGATCAATGGAGGAGGCGCTTCAGATAATGGTGCCTTGTACTATTCCATTGATAACGGCGTGATTCAGCTGATCAACAGAAACACAGGAGAAGTAAAAGAGAACAAGATAGAATATGCTGCTTTTAATGACAGCAGAACCCAGATCGTCATTGCATATTATGCCCAGTTTAATGAGTATAACCAAGGCTATAGAAGATTCGTTTTTGATATTTCCGGTGGAAATCCAACGGAAGGGTGGATCGGTGACTATAACGGTTCAAATGTTGCGGGAGATCTTTTCTCAGAGGATGGAAATCTCTGGTATTATTCAGGAGGAAGTTCAATCCATAGAGAAGGTTCTGCTACTGATTTTTAACTCAGAAGGGGCAAAATCCCCTTCTTAGTTAAACGCTCCGCGTAGGATGCGCACCCATTCGGAAAGGAAGATGTGATCTACAGGGGAGAACTGTTTGACCATAATAAAAAAATAAGCTTAAAAAGAAAGGACAGTGTCGGTTTCAAAGATATTGAGACCTGCACTGTCCTTTTTATCGCTGCTGCTTTCGTGTTATACTATTGGTAATATATGATAATGAAGTTCACATTAAATCGAAAAAAAGCAGAAGCACCAGGCGTTGGAGTATACATTACAGGATCGGAACGAAGAAATATATTTTCTGTCAGATTATAGGGGCAGTAAAGTGATTTTCAGGAAGGAGCTATAAAGATGAATAAAATTGTTGTTTTATATGAAACAGAGAAAAGACATCAGGATTTATTACAGGAGGCAGTTCGCCGGGCAGGCAGCGATGCGGAGATTCTCTTTCGCAGGCCGGATACTGTAACTACAGAAGAACTTTCTGAGGCAGAGATCATCATCGGAAATATGCCGCCCAAGCGTTTGGCGGAGACGAAAAATCTCAAATGGATGCAGCTGAACAGTGCAGGCGCAGATCCTTTTATTAAATCAGGGCTTCTGAAGGAGGATGTCCTGCTGACCAATGCCTCCGGTGCCTATGGATTAGCCATCTCTGAATATCTCCTGGCAGTTCTTCTGTACCTGATGAAAAATATAGCTTTATACGAAGCTGCCGGCAGAGAGCATTTCTGGCGGCCTTCAGAGAAGGTAAAGAGTATCTATGCTTCTAAAGTGCTGGTCATCGGCCTTGGGGATATTGGTCAGGAGTTTGCAAAGAAAATGGATATGCTGGGCGCCATTGTGACAGGTATCCGCCGCAATGTAGCAGAAGTACCATCCTATCTGAAAGGCGGGCTTTATACAATGGATTCTCTGAATGAACTTTTAGCTGAGGCGGATGTGGTGGTTGTGACACTGCCGGGGACAGCGAAGACAAAGAAATTATTCGATGCTGCGCACTTTGCCTGCATGAAGGAGGGCTCCCTCTTCCTGAATATCGGTCGTGGAAGTATCGTAGATTCCGATGCGCTTGCTGATGCGCTGAACAGCGGACATTTGGCAGGGGCCGCAGTGGATGTAACAGATCCGGAACCATTGCCTGCAGAGCACCGGCTCTGGGATGCCCGAAATATACTTATCACACCACACGTGTCAGGAGGATGGACATTGCCGGAAACCTTTGAGCGCATGGTGCGTATCTCTGCGGATAATCTGGAACGTTACCTGTCCGGACAGCCGCTGCGTAATCTGATCAATCATCAAGACGGTACCCGGAAATAAAATGCCGGTATGATGCCACGCAAAGCAGAGGGAGTTTCCTTTCCGCGGTATTTTGCGCTCGGCCAATATATCGTTTATTAAATAACCGGACTAATGCGACGAATGTGTTTTCGAAAGTGTAATTAAAAAAAACGTAAGCGTAGTGAGCTGCATGGGCTACACTGTGGCTTTATGAGATCGACAGGAGAATAGAAATATATATGATTAATAAAATAGAATGGGACAGAATGCTTGCGGGAGAATTATATCACCCATATAAAGTGGGCGATCCGACCTTCGAAATCGTTCATGCGGCACAGAAAAAATTTAATGAATCCGAATACTGGAAGGATAAAAGTGCCCTGGAAGAGCTGAAGAAATGCTTTCGAAAAGCGCCGGATGATATGGTACTGACGCCGCCTGTTTACTTTGATCATGGTGACCGGATTTCTTTCGGAAAACATTTCTATGCCAATACAGATCTGACGATATTGGATGAAAATTATGTGACATTTGGTGACAATGTATTTCTGGCACCGCATGTAAGTATTTATACGGCCGGTCACCCGATCGATAAGGATGTCCGCAATCTGGACCTGGAATATGCCTGGCCGGTGACCATCGGTGATGATGTGTGGATCGGTGGGAATGTAGTCATTAATCCCGGCGTTACCATAGGAAGCGATGTGGTTATTGCCTCCGGGTCGGTGGTGGTGAAAGATATCCCTAGTCATGTGGTCGCAGGCGGCAACCCCTGCCATGTGCTGCGGGAAATTACTGATAAAGACCGGGAGAATTGGCAGGGACAGCTGAAGAGATATTTGACAGATACAGCGAAGAAGCTTTAAGGTAGTGAAAGTCCTCTTTCCGAGTGCATTATGTAGGACCAGAGATAAACTCAATTCAATGGTAGCGTGCATGGGGCCCGGCTATGCTGAGGCAAGAAGCCCAAGGCATTCTTGAAAAAATAAATCGATCATAGATGTATCTGAAAAAGTAAAAAAAGATAACTAATTACAGAAAGAGTCGTCTTTTTCTGTTCATTTAAGAGAAAATGTGATAGAGTAAACATGGTTATATACAGCTAACTACAATATATGGTGTTTATGCACATTAGGACAAGATCTCCTGCAGAGGTTTTGTCCTTTATTAAAAATTAAAGGTTAGAAATAACTAACCAAATGCAAGGAGATCGAAAGCAAAATGAATACGGAAAAAGAAATTCTTCTTGGCGTACTGATTCCTTTTGCGGGAACAGCACTTGGAGCAGCCAGTGCCTTATTGATGAAAAATACGCCCGGCCAAAGGCTGCAGCATAGTTTGACCGGTTTTGCTGCAGGGGTAATGACAGCGGCTTCTATATGGAGTTTGATCATTCCGTCTATGGAAGAATCGGTCGGATTGGGTCGTTTGGCCTTTCTCCCTGCTGTGATCGGCTTTTGGGTTGGTATACTCTTTCTGCTGATTCTGGACAAAACCATTCCGCACCTGCATACCAACAGTGAAGAGCCGGAGGGGTTATCTGCAAATCTGAAAAAAACAACCATGCTGATTTTTGCGGTAACGCTGCATAATATTCCGGAGGGGTTGGCGGTCGGTATTGTCTATGCCGGCTGGCGGAGCGGAGACGTGGGTATTTTGCTGATAGACGCGCTGGTACTGGCCCTGGGAATTGCCATTCAGAATTTCCCGGAGGGGGCGATTATTTCTATGCCGTTACAGGCAAAGGGAATGGCGAAAGGGAAGGCAGTATTCTACGGAATCCTTTCAGGAGCTGTGGAGCCAATCGCTGCCTTGATATCTGTATGGCTGGCAGGCTATATCATAGCTTTTCTGCCATATCTGCTCAGCTTTGCGGCAGGTGCTATGATTTATGTGGTGGTGGAGGAATTGATTCCCGAAATGTCTGCAGGAAAGCATTCGGATCTTGCCACAATTATGTTTTCATTAGGCTTTACCGTGATGCTGGCACTTGATACGGCGCTCGGGTGAAAAACGGTTCTGGAACTTGAAGAGCAGAGCCATGCGTAGGCATGACTGGAATGCGAATTGCAGTTGGGGGACACGCGAAGCGTGGAACCCTTACGCCGCATCATAATCCGTGGTGATTCCGAACGGAAGTGAGGAATCATGTCCGTTTTTTATGCGTTTCATGTTATAATACTAAAGAATTTTTGAAAATCGATGTGAGAGCACTTTGCGCTCGGCCGCACCGCAGCAAGAAGGCCTGCGGGCATTACGGAACGAAAGCGGTGAAAGTTTTTTATGAAAGTTAATTATCATACACATACATGGCGCTGTAACCATGCGGAACCTGATGAACGAACCTATGTGGAACGTGCGATTGAAGGTGGCTTTGAAGTACTTGGATTTTCTGAGCATGCGCCTTATGTCTGGGAAAGCGGTTTCAAGTCCTGGTTCCGAATGCATCCTTCACAGATGGATGATTACGTGGATACGATTTTGTCATTAAAAAAAGAATATCAGGATGATATTGAGATTAAGCTGGGCATGGAGGTCGAATATTATCCGGCTTGCTATGAGCGTTTGATGGAATTTCTGAAAGACTATCCGATTGAATATCGGATTCTGGGACAGCACTACATAGGAAGTGAGGAAGGTGAACCTTATATGGGGGCAACCTTTGTAAAAGGAAAGTATCTGGAACGCTATGTGGAGCAGGTCATCGAAGCGATGCAAACGGAGGATTTTCTATATCTGGCGCACCCGGATCTGCCGGCCTATATCGGTTTTAATGCTACATACAGGAAACATATGAAGAAGCTTTGCCTGGCGGCAAAGGAATGTCATATCCCTCTGGAAATCAATTTGCAGGGAATTCTTTTGGGAAAACATTATCCAAGGGAATTTTTCTGGAAAATCGCAGGAGAAGTGGGAAATGAAGTGCTCTTTGGGTCGGATGCCCACCAGCCGGACGCTGTTGTGCCGGAAGAGTCTATACGAAAAGCAGAAGATATAGTGAAAAAATATGACTTGCAGCTGGTTGATCGCAGCATTTGGCGGTAAAAACGGAAAGTTATGGAGATATGAGTGAATCAATAGTATCAGGGTAGATTCTTACGAAGCTTGCCGGCAGGTGAAGGGATACAGTAAGAGTAATTCAGACGCATTTGATAAAGTAAGGGCTGTCGCTTGTGCGGCAGCCCCCTTTTTGTTCATCTGCATGAAATCAATGGTCTGATAAGTTGGTGCAGTTCTCATTTCAGTTCATTCAAGGCGTCATAAATGGTATTCATGGATTCCTCATCAAAGGTTGATACAGAAGCAGAGTGTCCGATCATCTCGTAAACGTCACTGCTTTTGACCAGGATACGCTTTACAGAAGGATTATCACATTCCGGAATCGCTACAGAAGTCCATGGGTCTACACCGCCGAATACCATCAGTACATTGGCGTTTGTCGTCTTTTCCCACTCGACCAATTCATCATGAACAAAGGAGAATTGTGATCCCAACTCGATTTGCTCATCTGTCAGGAAAGCAGTAATATAGGCTGTCTTTTCTTCTTCTACTGTGAAGGAAAGGTCAGGGAAGGAAGGATCCTTTGCCTGCTCCTCGGCGATTCTTTCGCGCAAAGGAGTCAGATCAATCTCATAGTTACCCATCTGCATAAGGGACTGTATGATATATGGAAGCATGTTGGTGTCGTCGCTGCATGCATAACCGCCTGGTGAGCAGAAGGCGGAAAGTGCGTTTAGTATAGCCTCTTTCTTTGCGCTGACTTCTTCATCAGTAGATACAGGCATGGCTACAATGTCGCCAAAGTAACTGATTAGCTGATCTGCAGTAGCATACTCAGGATAATTTCCAAGACTTGACCATACACAACCCGGCAGGTCAGCGACAGCTGTATCATAGAGCTTGGCACCGTCATCTTCGAGAAGGTGGGAACGATAACCATTTTCGCCTTCTGTATTCAGTTCAATGGCACTTGCTTTATATAAAGATTTCAGATCATTCTTATAGCGCATACATTCCACCTGGAAATCCAGAATTGCGCCACGAGCCTCTGCGGCTTTTTCGGTACCTATTACATCGTCACCGACACTGTAATTCAGGAAATCATACATGCGGGTATCTGATGCAGAGTCACACAAAGGAGCACAGAAAGGAATAAAGAGATCGGCATCCTCCGGATATTTATAAGCCTGATAATTGGTGGTGAAACCGCCTTTGCTGGCGCCGGTCATCACCCGTTTGCCGGTAAGTACTGTGCTTATTTTTGAAATCAGGGAATGAATATCTTCCGCTGCATTTTCTACAGTGAGGTATTCCCACATATCGACCGAATCATTATCCAAGCCCTCCGGTCTGGATTCGCCGAAAAATCTGTATTCAATTCTTACTGCATTGTGGGCATAGTCTTCCGGAAACAAAGAATAATCAGACATACTTGTCATAAGTGAATAACCACCGACGGAATAGCATACAGGTAAATCTGCTCCCTTAAAATCGATGCTGAACTGCTGTTTGAAGGTTTTGCCGGTATCCGTCTGCCAATCCAAAGGCTGCTCTATATAGCCGGTGACAAAGCCAAACTCATCCTTGTGGACATCCGAGAGGCCTTCCACTGCAGAAAGCTTTTCGACAAATTCATCTATGCCCGGAGTTTCCTGCACATCGACATAGGTCACATGGGAATCATCCAGCAGAGAATCATCGAGAATTTCAGATGAGGCAGTCTGTGAAAGACCGGAGCTGGTGGTGTTGGAAACAGCAGTGGAAGTCTCTGCGCTTCCGCAGCCGCTTAGCACAGAAAATGGTGAGATTGCCAGCGCAGTCACTACCGCCAGACAAAGTGTTTTTTTACGGAAACCGCATATCCGGTTACCTGTTTTTTTCATAAGCGTATCCCCCTTCATATATGATTTACATTACGATCAATACTATAATTATTTTATACGAAATTGACGCTGTACACAAACAATAGTGCAAAAAAAAGAGGCCTGATTGCCTCTTTTTTTGGGTCTTTATTTGTAATTGCTCATTTAGGAACGAATCCAGAGTAAGTTTAGCACCGGTTAGTACTGATTAAAAATAATGAAATGTGAAAAAACAGAAAATTAACGCTCATAAAATGTGATGAACAACGTTGAAAATGCTATGATAATGTGATAATGTAAAAGGCAGAAAGGTGGTCGCATAAAATGTATTTAAAGCGTAAGATTGACGAATATCTCATGAACTGGAAGAATGATACGGGTCACCTGCCTCTGATCGTCAAAGGCGCCAGGCAGATTGGTAAGACGGAATCCGTTTTGCATTTTGCAGAAATGAATTACAAGGTGGTTATCAACATCAACTTTGTATTGGAACCCAAGTACAAAACAATCTTAAGCGATGGTTATGATGTGGATAGTATTGTGAAGAATATCACCTTGCTGGACCCGAAAAAAACATTTATAGCAGGGAAAACACTGATCCTGTTTGACGAGCTTCAGGAATATCCGGATATTGCGACAGCTCTTAAGTCTTTTAAAATTGACGGAAGATTTGATGTGATTTGCAGCGGATCCATGTTAGGCATCAATTATAAAAGAATCCACAGCAATAGTGTAGGTTATAAAACAGACTATGAGATGTATTCCATGGATTTCGAAGAATTTCTTTGGGCCAAGGGATATGGGGCTCAGTTAAGTGAGGATATACTGGACCACATGTTAAAAATGAAGCCTTTTTCAGAAGCAGAGCTTTTGGTATATAAAAAAATGTTCCTGGATTACGCTGTTCTCGGAGGCATGCCGGCAGTTGTGAAACAGTATATAGAGACTAATACATTTTCAGGAACATTAGAGATTCAGAATCAGATTCGGCTGGATTATGAGGAAGATATTCGGAAATATGCACAAGGGTTGGAGCAAACCCGGATTGCCGCTGTTTATAGAAGTATACCGGCGCAGCTTGCCAAAGAAAATAAGAAATTCCAGTTTGGCAAAGTTCAGAAAAATGCAAGAAGCAGGGAATATTCAGGCTGTATAGATTGGCTGCATGATGCCGGAGTCATCAGTATCTGTTATTGTCTGCATTATCCGGAGCTTCCGATCAAGGGTAACTATGATGATTCGAAATTCAAACTTTATTACCCGGATACCGGACTTCTGGTTTCATCATTGGATGAAGAGGCGCAGGAGGATCTGAGAACAAATCGCAACCTGGGTGTATATAAAGGCGCTCTGTATGAAAACTTTGTGGCAGAAGCTTTTCTAAAACAGGGATTGGGTTTGTATTATTTTAAAAAAGAAAACTCAACGCTCGAAGAGGACTTTTTTGTAAGAGACAGATCGCATTTGATCCCTGTCGAGGTAAAAGCAAATAATAATCGTTCAAAATCACTCAGGCAGCTTATTAAAAGTGAGAATTATTCCGATATAGCTTTTGGAATTAAATTAGGTGATTTTAATGTTGGATTTGAAAATGATATTTACACATTTCCTTATTTCTGCAGCTTTTTGTTGAAACGATATTTAAAAATAGCTGATGATAAGGCATCAGGTGAACCTGCTGATAATTAAAAAAAATGTATTAGTTGCGCTTGTGAGGGATGGAGTCATCTCCCGTGAGGAAACAGACAAGAAAATGGAGGCTGTACTGTCTTCTGGAAAATAATTGCGAAAGAGGTAGGGCTATGGTGGAGTTTTCAGTGACCAATATTGGGGAACTTATTCAGATGATTGAGAAACTGCCGCAGAGAGAAATCTGGTATCGTGGACACAGCGACTGTTCCTGGGCATTGATCCCGTCGGTACAGCGCAAAGAATATCAGAATAAGGAACAGTATCTTGCGAATGATTTTTATATGAAGGCCAGCGTGACCCTGCGTGATAAGCCGGATTTCCGCTCTTATTCTGACTGGTTGACGATCATGAGGCATTATGGCCTGCCGACAAGGCTGCTTGATTGGAGCCGTTCTCCGCTTATTGCTTCTTATTTTGCGGTTTCTGACTGGGATAAGTATATGGAAAGGGATGGCTGTATCTGGATCTTATATCCGGAAGAACTGAATGCGCGTGAAGGATTCAGGGAATATCTGTATTCCATTGATTCCCATACCGCTGTGCAGATGATCAAGCCTGCCTTCAAAAAAGAGTATGTTCCGCAGAATAAGAACGTGATCGATAAGATCCTTGCATGTTATCCGATTGAGCATGACCTTCGTGTTTATGTACAGCAGTCTGCCTTTACACTCCATAATTCAGAACGGAAGCTGGAGGAGATATGCGATGATAAGATGATCGCAAGGATCATAATACCAAAAGAAGCAAAGCCAAGGATCGCAAAGGAACTCGCAATGCTTGGGATCTCCATATCATACGTGTATCCGGATTCGGAACATATCGCGGAAGAGCTTTCTTATAAATATTCAGATAAATAAGAATTAAAAAGGTGATGCGCACTACTGGTAAAAGTAGTGTGTCATCACTTTTTTTGTGAATACGATTAATGTCAGGGAAAAGAAGATAAGTGCTGATCCGGCAGAAAAGCTGCATGATATAAGGCAGTGTGTCGGATCAATAAGATGAGAAGGATTTCAGAGAAACAATGGTGCTAATATGCAACTCGATATTAGCATAAAAGTTAAAAAAGTCACCGAACCCGGAATGATCGTCCGGGTCAGGCGACTTTTTTATTTAAAGCGGTACATCGATTTCAAAGTGCATACAATGAATTTGCTTTTGATATGATAAAGTTAAACATTAGATTTCAGGCATAAGAAGGTTTTCGTGGCATTGAAGGTTAGAAAAGCGCTGCATGTCGCCAGCAAAGCCATGTTATTTCTGATGATGCAGATGCCAAATGCTACGGCCCAGAGAGCGGTAGCGCTCAGATAAAATACGGTATCCTTTTTTTTATTTCCTGTTAAATAATTTCTCATAAGCGTTTTCTCCTTTTAAGTTTGGTTATGTTTCGGTAAGTTTTGCTTGGGCTTTTGTTTTTGATAGGTTCATATTAACAGTGAAGCTTTTCCGGAAAGTAAACAGAACCTTAAGGTAAGCTGAAAGGTTTAACTCAGAAGGAATACAATCCCCTTCTGTGTTAAACGCTCTGCGAGGGCGCGGTGGTCCGGTGGACCACTCTGAGAACTTTGTTCTGAGAAACGGTGACCGCAGTGATAACGAAGAGTGTACGGATTCGGAAAGGAAGATGTCTATTGTGTATGCAGGAGCAAGGAAAAGAGCTGAATGATTGCACAAGCATGCTAAAACAATGCATACGTATTGCTTTTGCACATGTTTTAAAATATAATATAGTTATATAATGCGAGTTATGTAACGCAGGTGTAACGCGGAATGAATGAGATTTATAAAGGCGACGGAGGTGAAGTGCTATGTCAAGTACGATTCAGGTAAGGGTAGATGATGATTTGAAGGCAAAATCGGATATGCTTTTTAAGGAACTTGGAACGGATACTACAACGGCAATCAGGATTTTTCTGACCCAGGCCGTTGCAAATAACGGATTTCCTTTTGCCATAAAGAAAACAACCCAGAACCCCTATGTGGCTCTCTCGGAGGAGGAAATCCTGAACAAATTAGAAATGTCCAGAAAGCATGCTGAAGAGGGAAAGTATAAAGATGCCGATGATATTGTTTCAGATATGAGGTCCAAATATGGAATATAAAGTAGTGCTTACCGCAGATGCAGAGACTGATCTGGATGCTTTTCTTCGGTATCTGATCCTTGAAAAAAAGAGCATACAGGCAGCATCGAATGTGCTGAACGATTTTGAAGCAACAAAGAAAAGTCTTGCTAATGTGGCAGGAAGTTTACAATTGTGTGAAAATCCGAAACTTCGTAGCTTAGGATATCGTAGAATTAATTTTCTTTCGCATAACTATTTTATGCTGTATCGTATTGAAAACGATACAGTGATTGTGGACAACATTTTCCATCAATTGCAGGATTATGAAAATAAAATCTTATAAAGCCTTGGCAGATTTTTTTGGTGATCAATAGTATCAGGAGGTATAGATTATGGTAGGTATTGTAATCGTGTCCCATAGCGAAGCGCTGGCAAAGGCTGTCGTGGATCTGGCGCATTTGATGGCGGCGGATGTCGTCATGCGCCCCGCCGGCGGTCTGGAGGACGGAAGCTTCGGAACAAGCTATGACAGAATCGAAGAAGCCATCCGAGACATATATACGGAAGATGGTGTGATCGTCATCATGGACATGGGCAGTTCCGTGATGACCACGGAGCTTGTGCTGGAGGATATGGAAGATATGAATGTAAAAATGGCAGACTGCCCGATCGTGGAGGGCGCTATTGCGGCAGCGGTAAGTGCCGGGGCAGGAAGTGATCTGCAGACTATTATCAAAGAATTGGAAGAAGAAGATTACAGGAAAGGGGTTTGAGCATATGAAAAAAATCATCAATCAGGTAGAACGTGTGGAAGAAGAGATGATCCAGGGCATGGTCAAAGCTTATCCGGATTATCTGAAAAAGCTGGACGATGAGCTGGTGCTGGTGCGCGCACAGAAGAAATCAGGTAAAGTAGCGCTGATTTCCGGCGGTGGCAGCGGTCATGAGCCGGCCCACGGCGGCTACGTCGGTTACGGAATGCTCGATGGCGCGGTGGCAGGCGCTGTCTATACATCTCCTTCCGTGGAGCCGATTTATGAAGGCATCAAAGCCGTCGATGCCGGTGCCGGTGTCCTGATGGTAATCAAAAATTATACCGGTGATGTGCTGAATTTCGAAATGGCAGGCGAACAGGCCGAGAGCGAGGATGGCATTCGTGTGGCAAAGGTCATCGTCAATGATGACGTGGCAGTAAAGGATTCTACCTGGACCACCGGAAGACGCGGTGTGGCAGGAACCGTCTTTGTACATAAAATCGCCGGCGCAAAGGCGGAGTCTGGCGCCGGTCTGGATGAGGTACAGGCAGTAGCGCAGAAAACCATTGATCATGTGCGCACCATGGGCGTCGGCATTAAGCCATGTATCGTGCCGGCTGCAGGTATCCCTGGTTTTACGCTGGCTGATGATGAGATGGAAATCGGCATCGGTATTCACGGAGAGCCTGGTGTGCGTAAGGAAAAAATGAAGTCCGCGGATGCCATTGTAGATGAGCTTCTGGATCGCATTCTGGAAGATCTGGATTATGGCGGAAGTGAAGTGGCCGTCATGGTCAACGGCTGCGGCGGAACACCTTTGATGGAATTATATGTCGTCAACAACCATGTGGCAGATGTGCTGCAGGAAAAGGGAATTTCCGTATACAGGACCTTTGTGGGAAATTATATGACTTCCATAGAAATGGAGGGCTTTTCCATATCCCTTCTGAAGCTGGATGAGGAACTGAAGGCATTGCTGGATGCGCCTTGCGATACGCCGGCCTTTAAAGTGGGCAGATGCGATATAGCTTGCAATACGCCGATTTGTCATGAGGAAAAATGCCATGTGTCTGCAGGAGAGGAAGCTTTGTCAAAAGCACAGGTAAATGTAAAAACAGAATTGCCGGGGCAGTCTGCAGATCATAAATCAACAGACCCGAACTTATCGGATACGACACAGGCGGCTTGCAAAGAAGAAAGCTTTGCTGAAAGTGAAATGCCTGATACAAGTGCAAATACGCAGAAGGTAATCGGAATCTTGAAGCGAATGATCAGCAGTATCGAGGAGAATGCAGCATATCTTACAGAGCTGGATAATGTGATCGGTGATGGTGACCACGGTATCAATATGAACAGGGGATTTCAGGGCGTAGCTGCCAGAATGCAGGCTTATGAAGAAATGAGTCCGGATGCGATTCTTTCGGATGTCGGAAAAGTGCTGATGAAAACAGTGGGTGGCTCATCCGGACCACTTTACGGTTCTGCCTTTAAGAAGTCCGGCGCAGTGCTGAAAAGCAGAAATGCTCTCGGCATCGCAGAATTACTGGAAATGCTGGAGGCATCCGCAGCGCAGATTAAAAAGCTCGGCAAATCTGATGAAAAGGACAAGACCATGCTGGATGCAATCTGTCCGGCCCTTCGCGCTATGAAAGAAGCTGTAGCAGAAGGCGCTGGCAGCGAAGCAGTACTGCGGGCAGGCATAACTGCCGCAGAGCAGGGAATTGAATTTACGAAGACCATCGTTGCCAGAAAAGGAAGAGCCAGTTACCTGGGAGAGCGGAGCATAGGTCATGCAGATCCGGGTGCGGTTTCCTTTACTTTGCTGCTGAAAGCAATTGCTCAATAAAATGAAAAAGGTGTATCACTCTACTTTATCCTGAACAGCGACAGCTAAAAAAGTAACGCAAAAGTGAAAGAAGGAGGAAAAACTGAAATTAAACTGAAAACCGGAGAATATTAAAGGTGAATTTAAGGTTGCATTTGTATGCTTGTAAAACCTAAAAAAGATGGATAAAGGTTACTTTTCAGAAAGGATACACATTATGTATAAGAAAAACAGAGCATATGCTATTGCGGCGGTTCTGATCGCGGCAAGCCTTGCTTTCAGCGCCTGCGGTACAAAGACTGCATCTTCCGACGCAGCAGATTCCGGCAGCGCAGTTAGTGCAAGCTCCGCTATTGCCGGTGAACAGAATACGGCAGAAATCAAAGCCTTCACAGAGCAGATTGATATGTCTGCCTGGCTTTATAATGAAGAGAATGATGTCTATTATCAGGTAGGTATTACCTACTGTGAAAATCCTGCAGATGATGCTTATGAGAATATGGGTATTTATGTGCCGGGCAAATATTTCACGGCGACAGATAATGGTGACGGCACGTTTACCTGCACATTGGACGAGACGGCGACCGTGGGAAATTATACGGCAGCCACTGCTCCTATGGTAATCCCGGTAAACACACCAGGCTACTCCGCTATGAATGCACCGACCGGTTACGCAAATGACGTATCAGCCTATACTGCAGAAGGATATGTATATATTTATGCCGGCTGCCGTGGCAGAGATGCAGGCGCACCTGCCGGTGTAACGGATCTGAAAGCAGCCATTCGTTACATTCGCTCCAACGGCGATATTTTGCCCGGTGATGAAGAGAGTATCTTCTCCTTCGGTATGAGTGGCGGCGGTGCCCAGAGTGCCTTGCTCGGTTCCACCGGAGATAGCAGCTTGTACGATTCCTACCTGGAGGCCATCGGTGCGGTGATGGACCGGAGTGATGCTGTGGCAGGTGCCATGTGCTGGTGTCCGATCACTTCCCTCGATGTGGCAGATGAAGCTTACGAATGGAATTTAGGTGTCACGAGAAGCAATCTTTCTGAGGATGAACAGAGTCTGTCTGATGACCTGGCGACGGAATTTGCCAAATATATCAATGACCTGCAGTTAAGGGATACGGAGGGCAATGTGCTGGCTCTGGAAGAATCAGAGGATGGCATTTACCAGGCCGGCAGCTATTATGAGTATGTAAAGGGCACCATTGAGGAGTCGTTGGAAAACTTCATTAATGATACAGAATGGCCATACACAGCCGCTTCCCAGGAGATGGGACCGGGAGGTGATATGGGAGGCAAACCGGATGGAGAAGCGCCTGCGGATATGGGAGAGAAACCGGACGGAGAAGCGCCTGCCGATATGGGAGAGAAGCCGGACGGAGAAGCGCCTGCCGATATGGGAGAGAAGCCGGATGGAGAAGCGCCTGCCGATATGGGAGAGAAGCCGGATGGAGAAGCGCCTGCGGACATGGGAGACTTACCGAACGGAGATGTTCCCACCGATATAGGAGAGAAGCCGGACAGCGAGGCATCTGCGAATCCGGGAAATGTGGCTGATGACAAGGGACAGAGTGGAACAGATAACACAAATGGCGCAGCTAGTGATTCAGAGGAAGCTGCGCAGTATGCGGCTGATGACATCAGCAGAAGTGAAGGCAGTGCAGGACTTTCTCTGGATGGCACCTATGAGACAGCAGCGGATTATATCGCAGCCTTAAATACAAACCTTGATTGGGTTTCTTATGATGAAAGCACCGGTCAGGTTAGCATCAGCAGCGTCGCTGATTTTGTCTCCCAGTGTAAAAATGCTTCCAAATCCCTGGGTGCATTTGACCAGTTAGATGAGGGACAGGGCGAGAATACACTCTTTGGCTACGGTGATGGCGAGGGTGCACATTTTGATTCTATTCTGGGAGCACTTCTGGAGAGCAATGACTACGGAACTGATTATGCTGCTGCCTATGCGGAGGACCTGCAGAGAACAGATGAAGAGGGAAATACGGTGGCTACGCGTGTCAATATGTATAACCCTCTCTATTATCTCTGCAATTATTATGAGGGTGCAGGCAGTGCCAATGTGGCCAAGTACTGGCGTATCCGTACAGGTATCAACCAAAGCGATACAGCCCTTACTACAGAGATTAACCTCAGTCTGGCATTAGAGGCAGCAGGCTGCGATGTAGATTTTGCCACTGTCTGGGGACAGGGACACACCCAGGCCGAGCGGACAGGCAGTGCATCCGAAAACTTCATCCAGTGGGTAAATGACTGTATGCAGGCATAATGAATAAATAAAGAAAATAATAAAAAGGTGTATTGTACCTATGCTTTTCAGCAGTGCGATACGCCTTTTGTGTTTTAAAAAACATCCATGGCAAGCGCCACGTATGCGCTTCCCACCACGTATTTATGATACGACGCCTGGCTTCACTTCGTAGCTGCAGAAGTGTCCACTGGACACTTCCTACGCATGCTAAGGCATCTCGCCAGGCTACAAAACCTCGACTCCCGGTCTGCTCCCTTAAGGTCGCATCCCTACGTCTGCATGCAAATGTCCACCGGACCTTTGCATTGCATACTTAGGCATCGGTTTTGTTGGGTTTCGAAAGCTATGAAAAAGTGTCCACACTAACCCACAAGGGGTTAGTGCGCCCATTTTTCCCAGCCTTCGAAACCCGTATCATAAAAATAAAAAAAGTGAAAATTATGTGAATTATTAGCACTCGAGCTTGACGAGTGCTAATAAAAGTTGTATAACAATGTCAGGACGAAAGAAAAAAGTCCGAACAGAAAAAATACAAACTAACATAACAGGAGGTATAGGTTATGATGTTCAATAATTTTTACAGAAGAAACTTGTTTGATAGCTTTTTTGATGAATTTACAAGACCGACAGCTCGCATCGGTGCAGGCGAGTATCAGACAGCACCGACTATGAAGACAGATGTAATCGAGGCCGATGGTGCTTTTGAGCTAGACATTGAGCTTCCGGGATATGCAAAGGAGGATATTACAGCGGAACTGAAGAAGGGTTACCTTACGATCACCGCATCCGACCATTCCGATCAAGAAGAAAAGGATGAGAATGGAAAGTACATCCGCCGTGAGAGATATTACGGATCCTGCAGCAGAAGCTTCTATGTAGGCGAGAATGTAAAACAGGAGGATATTAAAGCGAAATTCGAGAATGGCATCCTTAAAGTAGTTATTCCAAAGGTAGAGCCGAAAAAAGAACTGGAAGAGAAGCAGCTGATCGCAATCGAAGGATGATTCCTTTTTATAAAAATTAAACTTAGCAGGTAAGCGTTTTCCGCTTGCCCCCGCAGCAAGAAGGTCAGAGACATTCTTGGAAAATAAAAGAGCAGAGCAGGGATTTTCGAAATCTCTGCTCTGCTCTTTTTACAGCTGTGTGATTTTAAACTTTACTGACATCCCACATGTAAAAAGCTACCTTGATGGCTATAAAAGTCTTTCTCTTCTGAGTGCGAATTTCCTCAAGCTGTGTTGAAAAGTAAATACGTCATACTCTATAATAAATATTAGTACTATAGGAATTTTTGTGATGTTTACGCATAGTTTAAACGAATGGAAATCAGTGAAAAAAAGCTTAGCAGACCTTATATATGATATATGTGTAATAGGTGTGATAAGTTTAATTTCAGTAATTCCTTTATGAATGTAAATGACTGAATGTATAGGGAGGGTATGATGAAAAAGCGAATTTTGGCATCTTTTCTGGCATGTTCCATGGCGGCCTCTATGGCAGCTTGCGGAAATAGCCCAGGCGATAGTGCAGCAGAGGCAGTGTCGGACGTGGTGACAGCGTTTTCGAAGAGCGAGACGAACGCAGCTTCAACGGTGACTGCGTCGGCAGATATGGTAAATGAAGGGCAGGATGCGGATACAGTCGATGATGCGGAGGAAGAGATGTTTAGCGAAAGCGGTCTGGACTTTGCCTTCGACTTACATACCTTTGCGGAACTTGGCCCTTGGACAGAAGATAATGACGTCACAATCGATGATTTAAGCATGGATGATTGTCTGCTGATTGAGGACGTAAATGGGCTGCAGGATGTGGCGACATTCTATATGGATGAGACCTTTGATTTCGGGGATGGACAGGTAGATCGCCTGGAAATCGATGCCCTTGCCCAGGACGGTTCAGAGGTGGAAATGAAATTCTATCTGGATGATGAGAAAGAGCCCTTTGCGGAGCTGCTGCTAAATGAGGACGAAGGCTCAGAAAAGCAGTCTGCATCGGAGACTGCTACAGAAACAAAGACGGATACAGCAGCAGAGACAGATACAGCTACAGAAGCAGAGACGGATACAGCAGCAGAGATAGATATAACAGATGTTTCAGAAACAGAAGCAATAGCTGCTTCAGAGACGATGTCTGCTAGTGAAACCGAAGCCTCAACTGCGCAGTGGTCTGCTGTCAAATCGCTTGTCGTGGATCTCTCAGATCAGGGTATTACGGGCAGTCATAAAGTACATTTTACATTGGAGAATGTGAAGGACGAGGCTGAAGAGCAGGATAGTGATTTAAATAATAAGAAGGATGAGGATAGCGGTAAGGGCGAGGAGGTCGCCGTGCTGCTGCGTACGATGCAGTTTATAGAAAGCTCTATCCCGGTTATGTATTTCAATATCGATGAGTCACAAGGCACTATCGAAGAAATGAATAGTGATCCGAACCATGCAGCTATGTGCTACGGTGATGTATCCATCACTGTACCGGAAGGCTATAAGAGCGAGTACGATGAGGATGGAAGCTTTGAAGGAGGTACTTTCCCGCTGGATTACATCCGAGGACGAGGCAATTCCTCCTGGATGAATTTTGATAAAAAACCATACAAATTGAAATTCGATGAAAATGTGAACCTCTTTGGCATGGGGCAAAACAAGCACTGGGCATTGCTTTCAGGTGGTGAGGATCATACTATGCTGGTCAATCGTTTCACTTACCATCTGGCAGACGAGATCGGACTGGACTATTCCATCAAATGCCTGAACGTGGATGTATATATGAATGGCAGTTATATGGGCAATTATCTGCTCAGCGAGCAGGTGCGTATTGATGAGAACCGCCTGGAGCTGGATAATCTCATGGATGATTATGATGAAAATATGATCACGGATCTGGAACTGACAGGCGGCTATCTACTGGGAATGCAAAACAATACTGTGTCAAAGGATCAGTATTCATTTGTCACTGAGCATGGGGGCAAATTTACCGTGGTGGAGCCGGAATCAGATGCAGATTTTGTCTATGATAAGGCCAATCAGTATATCGAGACCTATATGCAGCGGATTGAACATGCAATCTTTGGCGAGCCGAATGAAGAGGGAGTAGTGGAAGATGTCTGGGATCTGATGGACCTGGAATCCACGGCCAAATACTTCCTGCTCCAGTATGTTTCTGATAATTCGGACGCCTATAACACCTCCAGTACCTATATGTACAAAGCCAGAGATGTGGAAAATGCAGATGGTACGATCACGGAAAGTAAGCTCTACTGGGGCCCAATCTGGGATTTTGACTTGGGCTGGTGTCAGTCAATGGAAAGCGAAGAGCCGGAAGATGTAATTATTCAGCAGCCATGGATTAACTATATGCTGAAATACAATGATACCTTCAAGCAGGCACTGCGGCAGTACTGGCCGGAGGTACGAGAGGGTCTTATGGAAATTGCTTCTGATGATGGTCTGATCGACAGCTATGTAGAAGAGATGCTGCCATCTGTAATTCACAACTATCAGGTCAATCCCTGGGCATCTATGTATGACGCCTTTGAGGGAGCGACGGATGAAGAAGAGGATACAAGTGACAAGCAGGGACTGGTCATCAAGGATTATTATCTGCAAATGATCGAAGCCGAAAAGACCTGGATTCTGGCACATGTAGACTGGATGGACGAGAATGTCGATCATCTGAGAGCGGCTTATGCCACAGTCAAATACATGTCTGAGGGTGAAATTTTCTACCAGACGGATGAAAGCTTTGACGCGATCAGGGATTATCCGGAGGAAATCCCTGTATCCAAAGATCCAAATAAAGTATTCACAGGCTGGACAGTGGAGTCGAATCCTAACTACCTGGAAAGCGATGATACAGAAATGGCATTTTCACCGAATTGCTCGCCAATTTCCTGCAAGCTTGATCCTACCTACGATGGCTATGAATTGATCGTCACAGCCAATTTTGCTGATGCGGACCAGGTGGTGATTCCTACAGAACTGACCTTTGAGCAGGATGTCTATGAATACTCCTTAAGCAAAGATGCAGACAAGTTCAGCGATTTCCGGATTAATTATAGCTATGCTCCGGAAAATGCCACAGAAACTACCTTTGCCTGGAGTGTCAGTGATCCTGAGCTTTGTATCATTGTGGATTACCCGGAAGAGCATTATCTCAGTGTTTATCTAAATGCAGCATGTGATGTGACCATTACCGGCAGAGCCTGCGACGGACAGAAATACCAATGCCGGGTACATATTACAGAGTAAGAAAAAATCATAGAACGAATCATCCCGGCAATCGATAGGGAAAAATAGAGTAAAGAATTTTGGCTGATTTGTAATCAGAGTATAAATCAGCCAATCTTTTAACGAGCAAAAAGCGAAGCGTTTGCGAGTTTGACAGTGGAAAATAAGAAGTGTGCCTGATCAGAAAGGGAAATACAATGAGAAAATGGTATAAAGCGGGCCGGGCCCTCTTAGAGGAGATCGATACTACTTTAGAGGATATGCAAAGCAGTTCTATGCTGGCTTTCTGGAATATAGGTCAATGCGGTTATATTTTCAAATATCGAGGTAAGATTCTCGCTATTGATCCCATGTTAAATGATCTGACGGATGAGAATGGTGTATCCAAGCGATATTATGAATGTCCTTTTGAACCGGCGATGCTGAGAGCAGATTATGTGCTTTGTACGCATGGTCACGTGGATCATCTGGCGCCGGAAACGATACAGGCTATAGCGGTCAACTGTACGAAAGCGATTTTTGTGGTGCCTGGTGGCTGCAGAAAAATTATGGAAGAGCTTTGCCTTGAATCTGACCGGGTTATCTATTTGGAAGACGGAGAAAGCTGTATCTTAGATAAGGCGGCGGCCATCTCGGTGAAAGGGCTTTCGACTGCCCACCCGGTGCACGCAAAAGATGAAGAAGGCCATGAATTATCTTTGGCCTATCAGATAGCATTCGGAAATGTGACGGCGCTGCATCTGGGAGATACCTACCTGACAGAACGGCTCTATAATTCTCTGAAAAAATTACCGGCGCCGAACATCTTCTTCCCGCCCATCAACGGGAATGACTTTTTCCGATTGCAAAGGGACTGCATAGGAAATCTGGAAGCGGAGGAGGCTGCACGCCTGGCTATCGATCTCAAGGCAGACCTTACAATCCCGACACACTACGATATGATTATGGGAAATGTAGTAGATCCTTACCGTTTTCTGCGCACAATGCTGGAGGAAGGCAGTGATCAAAAATCCATGCTGCCAATGCTGGGAGAACGGGTGATATATTTAAAAGATTGATATATGAGAGATGAAGCGGGTCTTTTGGGACAGTTGAATAAACGCTTTAGAAAGAGGAGAGAAAAGACGATGAAGCATAAAGTAAAATTAACCGTTATCGATAAAAAACTTTACCCGGAGCTTCAGCAACAGTATTGTGCAGATCCGAACTCCGGCGTTTGTCCCTGTTATAATGTGGGCGATGAATTTATCTTTTATCGTGATGATGAAAGAGATGATTTCTGGCACATGGGATTGAATACGTTGGTAAAGACGAACGCTGATCCAAATACAGTGGCAGGTGGACCCAAAATAGCGCATTGCTCTGAAGCCTGGGATGCCATCTCCAGATATATTTATACGGGTCTGCAGGGAGGTTCTATCATGAGAGGCTGGATGAATCAGGAAAATATTATGATCACCTGCTGTTCAGATGGCACCAGACCGGTCATTTTTAAAATCGAAAGAATTGATTACGAGGATTAACTTCGCTGAAAAATAGAAATGGAATCAAAGAATTCCTGCATTATAAAAAACGGACATGACCGCAACCAGCAGCGATAATCGAATACCGTACCCATAAGCACTGTCAAAAATTTTGGTTAAATTTACAGGCTGATTATGATACTGAATTATTTGAATTAATCGAGGCAGAGACGGAAGAATTTGTCTGAGTGTCGGCAACATGCTCTTTTTGGCGTGAATAAACCACCGACTAAGCCGATGTATATTATCGTACCTGATTGTGATTCTGCGCAGAATATGTTTTTATAGTGTCATTGACACTATAACGAAATATCGTTACAATGATAAAAAGGAGGTGGAAAAATGCTGGATAAATTATTGGAAAAGAAAAAAATCTCATTATATAAGCTGGCAAAGGAAACAGGAATCCCTTATGCAACATTATCGGATATGAAGAACGGAAAAGTAACAGCAGATCATATATCTGCAGGAAACCTGTATAAGATGTCTTCGTATCTGGAAATGACCATGGATGAGTTGTATGAATGCCTAAATAAAAAAGATGTGTTATATCTAAAAAGCCAGAAGGATTTTCCGGTCAGTAGCCGTCTCCGTAATAAAGTACAGAAGATACGTATTCCAATTCCGGAATATAAGACGGAAGGAAGGTTCATATTAAAAGAAGATAAATATATGCTGTCTTTTACCTATATGAATAAGGGGTATGAGATTCCGTTTGATGGAATTGTTTCTAATGAAAGGTATCATATTTTGGAATCCATGGGAGCTTTTCTTATCAACAATTTTCTGAAACACGAAAGTTTCAATAGTTTTGCTAAAGGAGTGATGGGCAATGCCGGTAATCAATTGTATCCTGAAACATAAAGATTTAGATGTGGCCTATATGGCTTTGGATATAGATTATGGTGTAGTCAGTGACTCTTCTGTGCTGATTCCGGAACACATGCCGGTTTCGGCATTGTCTACCGGTGCATTAAGCGCATGGTGGCAGAGGCGCGCAGTCCCTGAAACACAGGATTTTCTGAAAGAAAAGTTAGAAGAGATAGCGATAAACAACCATCGTCTTCTGACAAAAAATCTTGGGCTCAGTCTGAATGATGCATATTGGATCTGTCCTTTTGGGTTGCAGCTTAAATGGAAGGATGTAAATCTCTATGAAAATGAGTTTGCTGTTGCTCCGGAAAATGCAGGTATAGCTTTCTCAGGTGATGGTTCTGTTTTGAATCTGGAAAATGCAGGCAGTTTTTTTCCGGGATCTTCGTTACAGGGGAACCTGAAGAAAAGATGGATAAAAAAGGATAAAGTTACTTATCTTGCGAAAGGGAATTATAAATATGCTCAGCAGAGTCTGAATGAAGCTTTTGCTTCGTATCTCCACAGTAAACAGGGAACGGAGGTAGGCTATGTTTTTTATGAACTTGCAGAATTGAAGTTTAGTGATGATTCGGAAATAGGCTGCATATCTAAAAACTTCACATCCTTGAACCTGGAATATATCCCTGCACGTGATATTTTATGGTCTTTCGGATGCCGCAGACTGAATGAGCAGTCACCCGCAAGGTATATTCAATGCTTAGTGGAAATGGGCATGGATGAGGAAGAAGTAACAAAAGGAATCTGGTACCAGATCCAGACAGATTACCTGATGACAAATGTTGACCGCCATTTGAATAATTATGGTATTCTGCGCGATACAGAAAATCTGAAGCCGGTCTGTCTGGCACCGATATTTGATACAGGAAATAGTATGTTCTGGGAGGGAGACCTGCCAAAATCTTTGCAGGAGCTTCAGGATGTGCAGATCAACCGCGCAGAAAGGAAGGAAACGGTACTTTTACAAATGGCAGATAGATATGACTATGTGGATATGGATAGATTACCATCTGAAGATGAAATCATTTCTTTCTATACTAAGCACCAGATCCCGGAGCAAAGAGCAGAGGAATTGGCAAGATGGTTTATGGTGAAAAAAGAAATGCTTTGCCAGTATAAATAAAGGTTAGATAAATACGGAAGTATAAGTATGATGTACCCATTCACAGATTTTCAGGGATTTTGTGAATGGGTGTTTTTATTATTATAAAGGATTACGGAACTCGAAATGTGAAACAATAAACAGACAGGCCTGAAACTGACATATTAAAACAAAAGTCAAAATCATACAGACTCCCAGGATAATAGAAATCCTTGTCAGGAGCTATGGTGGTCAGCTTGACAGAAGTTTCTTTGACAATAACATATTTTCCATTCGCCAGTACCACATTACATCTTCCGTTGATGCAAAAATTGGCAACCAGGCCGTAAAGAGAACGGTCTCCCTTCGGACAACTACTTGTATAAATTCGGTTAAATGCGATGTAGATTCCCGGAAACAATAAGCAAAGGTCTACGTGGCTGTCATTATCAGCTACCGTATGGAAGATAATTATTATGGTGTCGATTATGAGATAGCTTTACTTTTTTCACTACAGAATTTCAGTAATCTTTACTTTTTGCGTATAAAATGATAAAATAAGTAAAGATTTCGGGAGGTGAGCCGGTTATGATTTCGTATGAAGGACTTGAAAAAACACTGAAGAAAAAGGGAATAAGAAAAACAGAATTATCCAAACAACTAGGTCTTTCGTCGCGAACGATTGCAAAGATAGCCAAAGGCGAGCGGCTTTCTCGGAGGAGCATTCAGAAGATTGCTGATTATCTCGGTAAATCGCCGAATGAAATCATGAGGGAGATTTCCGGCAACAGGATTCTTCAGGTGCTTCGGGAAGAAAAAGAAATAAAACTGTCCGGAGGACTTTATCATGAGCTTCAGGTCAGAATGACGTACAACTCAAATCATATCGAGGGGAGCAGAATTTCGGAGGACCAGACAAGGCTGATTTTTGAAACAAATACGCTTGATGTGGGAGATGGGATTCCGGTGGATGATATTCTGGAAACAGTTCACCATTTCAGTGCAATCGATTATGTGATCGATATCGCAGAGAGTGAGCTTACGGAGGATATCATCAAGCATTTGCATTATATTTTAAAGCATGATACAAAAGATTCTACTCTCGGATGGTTTGCCGTAGGAGATTATAAAAAACGCGCCAATGTTGTGGGAGGAAGAGAAACATCAAGACCGTCCGAGGTACATAAGCACATGAAGGCACTGATTGATGAATATAATGCGAAGGAAAATGTCACCATCGAGGATATCATAGCGTTTCATGCAGAGTTGGAGTATATCCACCCGTTTCAGGATGGAAACGGCCGTGTCGGAAGGCTTGTTGCACTAAAAGAATGCCTTCATCATAACGTAATTCCCTTTATCATTGAGGATGCGAAGAAGAATTATTACTACAGAGGTCTTGCTGAATGGAAAAATGAGAAGGGGTGGCTTATGGATACCTGCCTTGACGGTCAGGACACTTTTGTAAGGCTGCTTGATTCGCTTGAAATACCGCATGAATAATTTCAGACATCAATGAGAAGCGGGCTGTGCTGGCGGCGTATGTGAAGTTAATGGATGCAAATGATAAGGGGTTGTGAATGAAAATTTTTGCATATAGTGTGCGTGAAGATGAAGTAAAGTATGTGGAGCAGTTCCGTGCTGCGGGACTGGATTGTGAATATATTTCCGAATATCCGTCAGCAGATAATCTGGAGTTTGCGAGAGGATATGATGCGGTAAGTATCATTTCAAATGTCATTTCCCGGGACATGTATGATACCTGGCAGGCTATGGGTGTCAAATATATCGCTACCCGTAGTGTAGGATATGATCATCTGGATATTCCCTATATGAAAAAACTGGGGATGAGAGGGGTTCACGCCTCTTATTCTCCGAATGCTGTCGCAAACTATACGATCATGCTCATGCTGATGGCATGCCGTAAGATCAATTTTATACAGCAGAAGGCTCTTGTGCAGGATTTTACATTGCCGGGAAAGATCGGAAAGGAACTTTCCCTGTGTACCGTAGGTATTATCGGAACAGGCGCAATCGGTGAGACGGTGATCCGGCATATGAGTGGATTTGGCTGCAGGCTTCTGGCCTATTCGAATCATGAAAAAGAATCCGTGAAGGCCTATGCAGAGTATGTAGATCTGGACACATTATATCGAGAATGTGATATCATTTCCCTTCATATTCCCGGAAATGAGCGCAACCGTCATATGATCGATGCGAAAGCAATCGCAAAGATGAAAGATGATGTAATTCTCATCAATACAGCCAGAGGAATGGTGGTGGACTCTTATGCGCTGATTGACGGACTGGAGTCAGGGAAAATCGGTTTTGCAGCATTGGATACCTTTGAGGAAGAAGTGGGCCTGTATTATAAAAATCTGGAGAGGGAGTTGCTGGCGAATAGAGTAAGAGCAATCCTGCAGACTTTCCAGAACGTCATCCTTACGCCCCACATGGCTTTCTATACCGAGCAGTCCACATCAGATATGGTTGCAACCACGATGCGAGGTCTGCTGGCATTCGAAAGTGGGGAAGAAAATCCGGCGGAAATTCCCATGTGAGAAGGGTGGCTTTGAAATATTATCCGACAGAAGCAGAAGTAGATGCCGAGATTGCCAGAGACCTCAAAGCAGTCCAACTGTATGAGATTTCCATAGAACATATAAGTGGGAAACAGATTCATGAGAGATGACACTGTTCATCCCGGCAATCAAGAGGGAAAGTATTTGAAGGAGTAATTTACATGAAAAAGAAAAAATGGCTTCTCATTCCGCTCGTACTGCTGGTGCTTATTTTTGGAGCGACGGGTGTCTATCTGGGGACCTATTATCATGCATCAGATGAAGCCTTGAATATTGCGGCAAATGACGCAATTGAGGTAAAGATAGGAAGCAGGAACATTCTCATATTTGGTACGGAAGGCGAACAGCTTTCAGAGGAATATGATGAAAATAAACCGGTCTTCATTTTTTATCCCGGCGGAAAAGTAGAGATGGAAGCATATGCGCCTCTGTGCCAAAAAATCTCTGACAGGGGCAGCGTGTGCGTCCTCATAGAAATGCCGTTTAACCTGGCAGTGCTGGATGCAGATGCAGCCACAGATGTGATCGGATATTTGTCAGAAAATCTGAGCAATTGCGATTTCTATATCGGCGGACATTCTCTGGGCGGTGCAATGAGCGCTTACTATGCCTGTGACAATGCAGAGCAGCTGGATGGTCTGATTCTGCTGGGGGCATATTCATCAAAAGACTTAAGTGACACAGATCTCAGCGTTCTTTCTATCTATGGTTCCGAGGACGGCGTTCTCTCGAGAGATAAATATGAAGAGTGCCTTCCAAACCTGCCTTCCGATTTCACGGAGCTGGTGATCGATGGCGGCTGCCATTCCTATTTCGGCAGCTATGGAATGCAGAAAGGTGACGGAATACCGGAGATCAGCCGGGAAGAACAGATGGAAGAAAGTGCGGAGATAATTGCAGAGTGGATGGAGGAAAAGAAAGAAGCATAAATGTGTTGCAGATATTATTTCGAAAAAGATGTTCATCCTAATGATGAGGCGCTGATCTTTCATGCCGATGGGCAAGAGAAGATGCGCTGGGGATTTCCGGCACAGCAGCAGGGAAGCATAAAGCAAAGCAGCTTCGCGGGGTTGATCATTAATGCGCGTGCGGAATCAGTTCTGGAGAAAAGGACTTTTTCTGAGAGCCTTCTTCGAAGACGCTGTGTGATCCCAGCAGAAAAATTTTATGAATGGGACAGGCAGAAAATGAAAAACACCTTTCGCAGGATTGATCAGCAAATGATCTATATGGCCGGCTTTTATGCAATCTCTGCTAATGAAAAACGCTTTGTCATCATAACCACTGATGCAAATGAATCCATGCGCCCGGTTCATGACCGCATGCCCTTGATACTGGAAGCAGCACAGATCGATGATTGGATTCATGATCCAAATAAAGTCAGGGATTATTTGCGGTGGAGACCCTTGGAGCTGGAAAGACGTGCAGACTATGAACAGATGTCGTTTTTCTGAGCAGTTTATGGGGATCTTTCGAACGGAAATAGAAAGTCTTTTCGTGGGCTTTTTATGGACCATCTGAAAGTTTATCCTAAATTCAGACGAAACTTAGACAAAACTGAAAAAATGCAGACATACATATTAAATGTCCAAGATTTGCTGCACCCGTTTTTTGTTGCAATATTTTTATTGTAATGCATCCAAATGAAAGACCCGGAACTAGTATAGTGGACTTTTCAGCCGGATCAGAGAAAGCGTTCAGGAATTTTGACAAAGGCGTCAGCGGTATGACGTGTATAATCGGGAAGGATAAGTAAAGTAGGGTCAGTTCATAAGGGCTGGCCCTTAAAATATGCTTTTAGACTTACAGTTTCTCGTTCTTCTTTTTGACGAGTTAAATGTTTAGGATGAACGGCAGTTGGTTCACGAATCGTGAATAACAGTGAATATATAGTGTCATAAAATATATCTCAGGTGATTGGCAATTGTTTCTGTACCAACTCGAAAACCCCCGAACATTTTTCACACCCCGAACACTCCGAACAAAATTTCGTGAGGTATTTATACCCCATTGGAAAGTTTATTATGGAGGCAGGTAAAGACAAGGGCGGCTTAAGAAAGGTATCTTAGGCAAATACAAGCCAACAATTTTATGCTATGACAGGAGGAATTTAATGAAATCAGGAAAAGTATTATTGCTAGGTGCTATAATGGCTGCAGTTCTTTCAGGATGTGGAGAACAGGTAAAAAACGATGAAACATTCATGACAAACCTGGCAAAAGGATTGGAGGCACGGTGGAAAATTGCAGATACGACCAATGACACGGCATATACAGATGCTGAGGAAAGAGATTATCTGGAGCAGGTATGTCAGGCAGAACTTGAAGCCATTGGTGATATCGATGAGTATGAGTTCGAAGATGCTGACCTGAAAGAACTTGCGAAAGATTATGTAGAAAATCTAAATGTACAGAAGGAAGCTACAAGCTCTTACGGAAAAGATGATGAGCAGTTCGTGGAGCAATTTTCGAAGATTGGATATGCAGGACGGGCAAAAGATATTTATCTGATCCACAATGATTATACGATTACTGTGGATGAGGATTATGATGATGATCTTTCTGATATCTGTTCATTAGGAAAAGATGTCATTGAGGAGGACGAGAAGCTCAAAGCGTTGGATTCTGTGCTGAGTAACGATCTGACACTTGAGTTTAACGGTGACGTGAATGTACTTTTACTTGAAAATGTAACCGACTTTGATTATGAAAATATCGAATTCGATATCACACTGTATGACAAAGATGATGCAGAAGTATATAACGAACCATATTATGTAGAAAAATTTGAAGCCGGAAGTAAAAATAAACACGAAGTATATTATTACGGATCCGACCTGGATCATGCAACAATATCCGCTAAATATAACAGAGATTATGTGGATATACTCGGTGAGGAAGTCAGCACCGAAAAATTCGATATTGAGGTTGCGAATGAATATTCACTGGAAATTGAACTTTCTACAAAAACACCTTGTGAGGTGAATTATTACGGATTCGATGGAATTCAGGAATCGACTGCAGAGATTACAGACTTCTCTTATGAGACTGAGTCCTGGATGGATGGAGAGGCATCGGTAGAGTTTGCATTCAGCGGAACCGAAACCTATGAAAATCCGGAAGGATACAGCAATGGTTATTTCCAGTTCAATTGGAATCTTTATGACGAAGATGGAAATAAAGTACAGGGAGAAACAGTATTTATTTCTAACCTTAATAATGGGGATGATTTCCAGAATGAAAAATCATGGGCATACGATCTGAAACCGGGAAAATATACACTGGAACTTACAGATTATAAAGAATAAAATTCAAAATTAACGTGAAACATACATTTCGGGGCAGAGGTTTTTCATGAGTCTCTGCTCCTTTTTTGTTTTTTCATTCATAAAAATCACCTCTTGTATTTTTTGAGTTATAACTTAATATTTATAGTATAGAAATTTCTTATAGATTATATGGAATTTTTTTGGTAAAGGTATCGCAAAAATACAGGCTGCAATGCAAAAAACATTCAGAACAAAAAAACAGACAAGAGAAATATTTGAAAGAAAAGGACATACAATGGATAGCTACAAACACATCGTGCAATATTATGAGACAGATAAGATGGGCATCACCCATCATTCCAATTACATTCGCTGGATGGAGGAGGCCCGCTGCGATTTTTTGAAAAAGATTGGCTGGGATTATGCGAGGTTTGAGGAGCAGGGCATTGTTTCTCCGGTGGTAGATATTGCCGGCAAATATAAGGCTACCACGACTTTTGAAGATGAGATTTTTATCGATGTCTCTGTGCAGGAGTTTAAGAGTGCAAAAATGATCCTTCATTATGATATGAGAAAGGGTGATGGGACGAAAGTCTTCGAAGGTACATCTTCCCACTGCTTCCTGAATGAAAAGGGTATGCCTATGCGTATGAACAAGGCCTTTCCGGAGTTTCATCAGACCTTACTGCAGTATAAGGCAGAGGAATGAAATGGAGAAAACAGGATGAATGAGAAAAGCAATACTTTGCCAAAATCTATTATGGCATTTTCTGACAATGCACGCTATAATAGTATTCCTGCGGTCATATCATGTCGCAGGTAAAGTGTACAGTTAAGATACGAATTAGAAATTTTGCTTTGAATAATATAATTCCTAATATTAAAAATAGAAAGCGTACTAGCCTATGAAAACAAGTGACTTTAATTATTATCTCCCGGAGGAGCTGATCGCTCAGGATCCCCTGGAGGACAGAAGCTCTTCCAGACTGATGTGCCTGGATCGTGTGACAGGAGAGATGGAACATAAGCATTTCCATGAGATCAAAGAATCCTTAAAGCCGGGAGATTGCCTGGTCATCAATGATACAAAGGTTATTCCTGCCAGACTGTACGGTACAAAGAAAGATACCGGCGCTGTCATTGAGATTTTGCTTCTGAAGCGCAAGGATAAGGATGTCTGGGAGACACTGGTAAAACCGGGTAAGAAATGTAAGCCTGGCGCTGTGATCGTTTTTGGCGACGGCCAGCTGACAGGTGAGATTATTGATATCGTGGAGGAAGGCAATCGTCTGATCCGATTTACTTATGAAGGAATTTTCGAGGAGATTCTCGACAGTCTTGGCGAGATGCCGCTGCCGCCATATATCACCCACAAGCTGCAGGATAAGAACCGTTACCAGACGGTTTATGCCAAACATGAAGGATCTGCAGCCGCACCGACAGCGGGACTGCATTTCACGAAGGAACTTTTGAAGGAAATTGAGGAGATGGGGGTAAAAATTGCCCATGTGACTTTGCATGTCGGTCTTGGTACCTTCCGTCCGGTTAAGGTGGATGATGTCCTTGATCACCACATGCATTCTGAGTTTTATATCGTGGATGAAGAGAATGCCAAGCTGGTCAATGATACAAAAAAGGCCGGCGGCCGTGTGATCGCGGTAGGTACCACCAGCTGCCGTACTCTGGAGTCTGCTACTGATGAGAACGGTATCCTCAAAGCCACCAGCGGCTGGACAGATATTTTTATCTATCCGGGATATAAATTTAAGATGATCGATGGCTTGATCACCAATTTCCATCTGCCGGAATCGACGCTCATCATGCTGGTTTCCGCCTTTGCCGGAAAAGAGCATGTCATGGCAGCCTACGAGAAGGCTGTGGAAGAGCGTTACCGCTTCTTCTCCTTTGGGGATGCGATGGTGATCCTGTAATAATGAGAACAGAAGATAGATAAATATATTTATAGGCAGGAGTTGCAATCCCGGGATTGCAGCTCCTGCTTTTGCTTGCAGAATTATGTGAGCTAGTCATGGAGATTAGCTGTCAACGCAATATGACAGCACCGGAGCAAATAAATCTGGCTGTGTCGGAAGAATAAAAGTGATGAAATAGGGTGAGATGAAGAGTAAACAGCAGAAAAAAGGGAAAAGATGCATAAATATCGCAGAAAAAAGATTGATAAAAAAATAACTAATTTGATATTTTGTATTGTTATATTTTTATCAATGTGGTATATTGTTCTTGTGATTAAGAAAATCACAAGAAAGCAATCCTAATGATACTTATTGATGAGAAACGGAAACACAGGAAACAGAAACAGTGGGATAGAAACAAAAAGCAGGACTCTCCGGAACAGTGAATTTAAGAAACGGAAACACAGGAGATAGAACTGAAGGAAACAGAATCCCAAAACACAAAACGAAAAAATGCCGGGCTTTGATTCTGGCGGATCAGAAAAGAACCGGCGAAGGAGAGAAAGGGCAGCTATGAATTATCAGGAGAAGTACAATAGTAAGCTGGTGTCTGCAGATCAGGCAGCAGCAATTGTAAAAGACGGTGACTGGGTAGATTACGGTTGGTGCGTAGGCACACCGGTCGCATTTGATGCAGCTTTGGCTAAACGCATTCCGGATTTGTATGATGTAAACTTCCGCGGCGGCATTTTGATGCATGTGCCGGAAATCTTTAAGGTGGAGCATCCGGAGGAGCATATCACATGGAACAGCTGGCATATGAGTGGTATTGAGAGAAAAGCTATAACAGCCGGCTACAGCTTTTACAGCGCTCTGCGTTATTCTGAATTGCCACGTTACTACAGAGATTCACAGGATGATCTGGATGTAGCTGTTCTGCAGGTAGCACCGATGGACGACTTCGGATACTTCAACGTGGGACCGTGTGCGAGTCATATGGAAGCTATGTGTGATAAAGCGAAAAAGGTCATTGTCGAGGTAAATGAAAACATGCCTGTCTGCCTTGGTAACAGCGGCGCTTATATCCATATTGACCAGGTAGATTATATTATTGAAGGCAGCAATCCGGCCATTGATGCCATGGGAGCTGCAGCACCGGCTACAGATGTAGACAATGCGGTAGCAGATCTGGTGGTAAATGAGATCACTGACGGTGCCTGCCTGCAGCTGGGAATCGGCGGTATGCCGAATGCTATCGGAAAAAAGATCGCTGAAAGTGATCTGAAGGATCTGGGTATTCATACTGAAATGTATGTAGACTCTTTCGTAGATATGGCTGAAGCCGGAAAAATCACCGGTAAATGTAAAGGCATCAATAAAGGCCTGCAGGTATACGCTTTCGGTGCAGGTACAAAGAAGATGTATGATTATCTGAATAATAATCCGGAATGTATGTGTACAACCGTAGAATATGTAAATGCGACGAAGCAGGTTGCAGCGCTGGATAATTTTGTATCCATCAATAATGCGATTGAAATCGACCTCTTCGGCCAGGTGAACGCAGAGAGCGCAGGCACAAAGAATATTTCCGGTGCCGGCGGACAGCTTGATTTCGTATTGGGCGCATATGCATCCAAGGGCGGAAAAACCTTTATCTGCTTCCCGTCCACATTTATGAATAAAAAGACCGGTGAGATGAAGAGCCGAATCAGACCGACACTTGATCCGGGCAGCATCATCACTGATACCCGCGCAAATGTAATGTACATCGTAACAGAATACGGTATCGTTAATCTGAAAGGACGTTCCGCATGGCAGCGTGCAGAGGATCTGATCAGTATCGCACATCCTGACTTCAGAGATGAGCTGATCAAAGAAGCTGAAAAGATGAATATCTGGAGACGCAGCAACAAACGATAATAGGCCTCGTATTTAAAGTGGCTTATAATAAATGCAACTCGTTGAATGTAAGCAAGGAAAAAGGTAAAAAGTAATCCGTATACACATAATCTATTCTTGAGAAAAAGCTTTATTTTCAAAAAACTTATCCGATAGATAATCAAAAGTTATTTAGAAGATAAATAGAAGTATTGAAAAAAATGCATAATTCGAAAGGAAATATACGATTCTGATTTGACTGAATTCTATAAGAATAGTATATTAATTATATATGGCATATATTGGTTCAGGTATGAGTAAATCACACATATATGTTGTATTGAGAAGGATGGATTATGGAATAGGCAAGGAGGTAATTTTATTATGTCTAGAAAAGTTGTTTTGGCAAGTGCTGTACGTACACCTGTCGGAAAAATGGGCGGCGCTCTTAGCTCAGTTGATGCAAAAGACCTTGGCGCACTCGTTATCAAAGAAGCTCTGAAGAGAGCAGGCGTAGCAGGCGAGCAGGTTGATGAAGTCATCATGGGTTGTGTAATCCAGGCTGGTCTGGGACAGAACGTTGCAAGACAGGCTTCTATCAGAGCCGGTCTTCCGATCGAGGTTCCTGCAGTAACAGTTAACGTTGTTTGTGGTTCCGGTCTGAACTGTGTAAACATGGCAGCAGAGATGATCAAATCCGGCGACGCTGATATCGTAGTAGCAGGTGGTATGGAGAGCATGTCCAAAGCTCCTTATGCAGCTATGAACGCTCGTTTTGGTTACAGAATGAACAATGGTAAGTTCATCGACTGTATGGTAAATGATGCTCTGTGGGATGCATTTAATGACTACCATATGGGTATCACAGCAGAGAACGTTGCTGAGCAGTGGGGACTGACAAGAGAGCAGCTCGATGAGTTCTCAGTTAGATCTCAGACACTTGCTTGCAAGGCAATCGAAGAGGGAAGATTCAAAGATGAGATCGTTCCTGTAGAAGTAAAAGCTAAAAAATCTACAATCATCGTTGATACAGATGAAGGTCCACGTAAAGGAACTACAAAAGAGGTTCTTGCTAAACTTCGTCCTGCATTCAAGAAAGATGGTATGGTAACAGCAGGTAACGCTTCCGGTATCAATGATGGTGCAGCAGCAATCGTTGTTATGAGCGAAGAGAAAGCAAAAGAGCTTGGTATCACACCTATGGCTACATGGGTAGGCGGAGCACTCGGTGGAGTTGATCCTTCTATCATGGGTGTTGGACCTGTAGCAGCTACCAGAAAAGTTATGGATAGAATCGGCATGACAGTTGCTGATATGGATCTGATCGAGGCAAACGAGGCATTCGCAGCACAGTCTCTTGCAGTTGCACATGACCTTGAGTTCGATATGGACAAAGTAAACGTAAACGGTGGCGCAATCGCAATCGGACATCCGGTAGGAGCTTCAGGTGCTCGTATCCTCGTTACACTGCTTTATGAGATGCAGAAGAGAGACGCAAAGAAGGGTCTTGCTACACTGTGTATCGGCGGTGGTATGGGATGTGCTACTGTTGTATCCAGAGACTAATCTCTGCGAAAAATGAATTTCTGATTTTGATGTCTATGGGAAGTGCAAAGGCATCATCTAAGGCATAACTGTTTGCCGGAAAGGCAAATAGCAGATGTGACAGAAATTATATCCAAAACATATCTGTGGCTGTGATATCTGCAGCCACAGACCACTTAATAAATCGTGTTCCGAAAATCGGGTAAATAAGAAATCGGGACACAAATAATTTCAGGAGGTATTTGAAATGAAAGTTGCAGTAATCGGCGCTGGCGTTATGGGTTCCGGTATCGCTCAGACATTTGCACAGTGTGCAGATTTTGACACAGTATATATGTGTGATATTAAGCAGGAGTTCGCTGACAACGGAAAGAAGAGAATCGTTGCTCAGATGAACAAACAGGTAGCTAAAGGAAAAATGACACAGGAAGCAGCAGATGCAGTCATCGCTAAACTTGTTCCTGGCCTGAACACAATCGCAGCAGACGCTGATCTCGTACTGGAAGCAGCTATCGAGAACATGGCAATCAAGAAAGAGACATTCAAGTCTCTGCAGAACGATATCGTTACTAACCCTAACTGTATCTTCGCATCCAACACATCTTCTCTGTCTATCGCAGAGCTTTCCAACGGCCTGGCTAAACCGGTTATCGGAATGCATTTCTTCAACCCGGCTCCGGTTATGAAGCTCGTTGAGGTTATCATCGCTCCTAGCACACCAGGTTATGTAAAAGATTTCATCTTTGAGACATCTAAGAAACTTGGAAAAACACCTGTACTGGTTAACGAGGCAGCAGGCTTCATCGTAAACCGTATCCTGATCCCAATGATCAACGAAGGTGTATTCATGTATGCAGAGGGCGTAGCTACAGTAGAAGAGATCGATACAGCTATGAAACTCGGTGCAAACCATCCAATGGGACCTCTGGCCCTTGGCGACCTTGTAGGACTTGATGTATGTCTGGCAATCATGGAGACAATCTTCAGCGAGACAAAAGATCCGAAATATCGTCCGGCTCCACTTATGAGACTGATGGTACGTTCCGGTATGCTCGGAAGAAAAACAGGAATCGGTTTCTATGACTACAGCGATGGCGGAATGAAACCAGTATCCAACATCAGAGCAAGAGCACTTGAGCAGTAATCCTGCCTCAAAACAGGAGAGCGTTTCCGTTTCCAATACTTTACGTAGCTAGTGGATACAGAAAAACTCCAAAAACTCTGATCTAAAACAAATCATAATAAGGCTGCCGCTTTTGTGACGTCACAAAAACGGCAGTTTTTTTCATACTAATTTATGTAACGTTATTTATAAATAGTACATCAAACGCAAAAGTAATCTTATGATCCATAAGAAATCTCTATTCTACTTTCTTTCGAACATTTCCACAAACAGTGATTGCTATCCGATAATCCGGAAGGGACTTCCGCAACGCCGGTCCTTGGTGAGTGCGACCGTAAGGGAAGCACGAACCTAGTACCGCTGCGTGAGGACTAAGCGCGAGCGGTCCCTGAAGGATTATCGGATAGCAATCACGTCCCGAAAGCCCCGAAAGCCACCCTAAGCGCGAGCGGTCCCTGAAAGATTATCGGAGAGCATTCATGTCCGGTATGATATGTACGAAATCCCCCTTGATAAAGGTACTTCCCTTGATGTAAAATGTAGAGTTAGAAAAAAAGAAGATGTAAACAAACAGTATTCACAACAGGAGGAAATTACGGATGAGACATATCATGAGTCCATTGGATTTTTCTGTGGAAGAGCTTGATAAAATGATGGACCTTGCCCAGAGAATAGAGGCGAATCCTGAAAAGTATGCGCATATTTGCGATGGAAAAAAGATTGCAACGCTGTTTTATGAACCTAGTACACGTACCCGATTAAGCTTTGAGACGGCTATGCTGAACCTGGGAGGAAAGGTCATCGGTTTCCATTCAGCTGACTCCAGTTCAGCACAGAAAGGTGAAAGTGTAGCAGATACCATTCGTGTAATCAGCTGCTTTGCCGATATCGCAGCAATGCGTCATCCGAAGGAAGGTGCACCGCTGGTGGCTTCCCAGTATTCATCCATTCCGGTCATTAACGCAGGTGACGGCGGACATCAGCATCCGACGCAGACCCTTACGGATTTGCATACAATCCGTTCCCTCAGAGGTGAACTTGGAAATATGACAATCGGCCTTTGCGGAGACCTGAAATTCGGCAGAACAGTACATTCCCTGATCACAGCGCTGATCCGTTACCCGAATGTACGTTTCGTACTGATTTCTCCGGAAGAGCTTCGTGTTCCGTCTTATATTAAAGAAGACGTTCTCGACGCGAATCACATTAAATATGAAGAGGTAATCCGTCTGGAGGATGCCCTTCTCGATCTGGATATCCTCTACATGACACGTGTGCAGAAGGAAAGATTCTTTAATGAGGAAGACTACATCCGCATGAAAGATTTCTATATTCTGGACAAAGAAAAAATGCGTATGGCCAAAGATGATATGTACGTTCTTCATCCGTTGCCGAGAGTAAATGAAATCTCAGTAGAGGTGGATAAAGACCCGAGAGCTGCTTACTTTAAACAGGTGAAATACGGCATGTATATCAGAGAGGCATTGATTCTTACACTTTTGGAGGTAGAAGGATGTTAAATGTAGGTGCACTGGAAACAGGATTTGTTTTGGACCATATTAAAGCCGGAAAAGCCATGACACTGTATCATGATCTCCACCTCGACAAGCTGGACTGTACAGTGGCGATTATTAAAAATGCCCGCAGTCATGCCATGGGACGTAAGGATATCATTAAAGTAGAGTGTCCGCTGGACATGATCGATATCGACACCATTGGTTTTATTGATCATATGATTACGGTCAATATTATTAAAAACGGAAAGATAGTGGATAAGAGAAAACTTTCCCCGCCGAAAAAGATCACAAACGTCATCAAATGTAAAAACCCCAGATGTATTACGTCTATTGAACAGGGACTGGATCATGTATTTATTCTTACAGATCCGGAGCGTGAAATTTATCGCTGCATGTATTGCGAGGAGAAATATCACGGACGGCGTAACAAATAAAAAAATTATGCAGCATTAGAAAGTAAGAATTATGGATCATATTATTTCGAAACTTTTGATCTACGGATCGATTCCAAAGGATACCATTCTCATGCAAATGAGTGACATCTGCAGATGTACCCGGGAGCATGCGCAATCTAAGGATGAGCTGATCACCAGATGTTACCAGCAGGTAAAACGTATTCTGATGATTGCTACAGATTATGGTTTTGATGAGAATCTTTGGAATAATTATCTGACATTCCGTCTGATCACGGATGAGAATCCTTTCAGCCTGACCTGTGAAAAGGTGGGGGCTAAGGATGGCTCAGTCAATTATTTTGCAAAAAATGATTTCCGCATGTTTATGCAGCTTTTCCATTATGATTTTTCCTGGCTGGAGGAAGAGCTTGGCATTGACTGCTTCTCCCATTTGCTGCACTATAAGGCCATCGGCAAACCGGACCTGATGTATAATAAAAACGTCAGCAAGAGAGTAATCGAGCTCAGCCGTGTTCTTAGCGCATCTGAAAATGAGGATGAGTTTTTTGCGCATCTGACCGGCTTTTATAAGGATTACGGCGTGGGTATGTTCGGTATCAATAAAGCCTTTCGTATCAGCGATTCCGTGAACGGAAAGGTGGATTTCCATGCCATTAATAACATGGAAATGGTCATGCTGGATGACCTGATTGGTTATGAGATTCAGAAAAAGAAGCTGGTTGATAATACACAGGCATTCGTAGAAGGCAGGAAAGCCAATAACTGCCTGCTTTTCGGGGATTCCGGTACCGGAAAATCCACATGTATTAAAGCTATCGTCAATGAATTTTATCCGCAGGGTCTGCGTATGATCGAGATTTATAAACATCAGTTTAAGGATCTTTCCAATATCATCGCGCAGGTGAAAAACAGAAATTATAAATTTATTATCTATATGGATGATCTTTCCTTCGAGGATTTTGAGATTGAATACAAATTCCTCAAGGCTGTCATCGAGGGCGGCGTGGAGACCAAGCCGGATAATGTGCTGATCTATGCAACCTCCAACAGAAGACATCTGATCAAAGAAAACTGGAGCGATAAGGACGATATGGAACGTTCCAATGGTATGCATCGCTCTGATACGATGGAAGAGAAGCTTTCACTGGTATACAGATTTGGCGTGACCATCAGCTTTTCCAAACCGGGCCACAAGGAATTCTTTAATATCGTGCGTGGTCTGGCAGAGAAAAACGGGATTAGGCTGCCGGAGCAGGAGCTTCTGGCCGGCGCTAATAAGTGGGAGCTGAGCCATGGCGGTATTTCCGGTCGTACAGCCCAGCAGTACATCACATATCTGCTGGGGATGCAGGAATGATGTATCAGCCTTGAAATCAATATAAAAATAACTTATGGTTTCAGTTCTTCAGCCAAGCTGAAGCGGAAATGGAAAAATGGGGGCAACTATGGTAATCAAAACATTTGCTGCGATTTATATCGGAGCATTTGATATTACACTGGATATCTATGATATTTCGAAAAAAAATGGAGTGGAATGCCTGGAATCCTTGCGTAAGCATATGGAACTGGGTACAGATACTTTTACCAGAGGAAAGATCAGTCTGGAGAAGGTAAATGATCTTTGTGATACTTTGGAAGACTATGTGCATATCGCAGAAAGTTATCAGGTAGAGGTGACCAGAGCTGTGGCGGCAAGCTCTATGCGTGAAGCTGAAAATAGTCTTTTTATCCTCGGTAAAATTCGTCAGAGGACAGGTCTGCGGGTGGAAATCCTCAGCAACTCTGAATATCGCTTTTATAACCTGATGGGTAATGCGGCCAAAGGTCCACAGTTCGAGCAGCTTATCCAGGAGAATACAGCTGTCCTGGATGTGGATGGCGGTAGTATTCAGGTCTCTTTGTTTGACAAGGGTGCGATGATTTCTACCATCAATATTCCGATGGGCAGTATTCGTCTGCGTGATATGCTGCAGCCGATGATGAGAGATACGGATCACTATGAACGTCTCGTGGAAGAGTACATCGAGCACGAAATGTATAGTTTCCGTGAGATCCATCTGAAAAAACGTAAAATTAAAAATGTTATCCTGAACGGACTTTTCGTAAATGAAAAAATTTTTGCAAAGGGACTGAATGAGAAGGGCGTGATCACGGCCAAGAGCTTTGAAAAGGGCTATGAGTCATTGCAGAAAACTTCAGATGCCACTGCAGCCAAGGCTCTTGGTTTATCGAATGCTTTCGTTTCTCTCATGCGTCCGACCATGATCATCTATCATACATTTATCCGTATGATGAATCCGGAGATTCTGGTACCGCATGGAAAGAATATGTCCATGGGTCTGGCTTATGAGTATGCCATCTCAACGAAACAGATGAAGGGTTCTCATAACTTTGATAAGGATATTGTATCCGCTGCCAAATATATTGCGGAGCAGTATGCTTCTGAGAGCAAGCATCTGGAAAATGTAGAAATGATGGCTATGAAGCTTTTCGCCGGCACAAAGAAGATCCATGGCATGGGCAACCGGGAGAAGCTGTTACTTCGTATTACGGTTATGCTGCATGAGGTCGGCAAGTATTTGAGCCTGAACAATTACGGCGAGTGTGCTTATAACATCGTGCGCAGTAATGAGTTGATCGGATTATCTGAGGCAGAACAGCAGATGATTGCTTTTTCTGTGCGTTATAATGTGGTGAATTTCCCATCCTATGAAGAGCTTGTTATGGTCAGCAGCATCAATAAGAAGCAGTATCTGATCATTGCACAGATGGTTGCCATCCTTCGTCTGGCCAATGGCCTGGACCGCAGTCATTCACAGAAGGTGCAGGAAATCAAGACGGCTTTGAAGGATGACGAGATTATCATCAGCCTGAATGTTAATAACAATTATCTGCTGGAACGCGGATTGATCGATAAAGAAACAGAGTTTTTCAGGGATGTATTTAATGTCATGCCTGTTTTAAAAGTGAAAAGAAAGTTTTAGGGGAAGGTAATAAATGGAAGCGGAAAAAATAGAAGTAACGGATTTTACGAAACCGGAATATTATATCAATCGTGAAATGTCATGGCTGAGTTTCGATGAGCGTATATTAAGTGAAGCCAGAGATCGCAGCATTCCTTTATTTGAGCGTCTGAAATTTATGAGTATCACATCCTCTAATCTGGATGAATTTTATATGGTCCGTGTGGCTTCGCTCAAGGACATGGTTCATACGAAATATACAAAGCCGGATATCGCCGGCATGACACCGAAGGATCAGCTGAAACATATTTCAGAGCGCACTCATAATATGGTAGATCTGCAGTATAAGACCTATAACAGATCTATTCTGCCGGGATTAAAGAATGTAAAGCTGCGCATCCTGGATGCACAGGAGGAGCTGACAGTGGAACAGGCGCAGTTTATCGATGATTATTATCAGGAAGTGGTATATCCTGTTCTGACGCCGATGGCCTTGGATTCCTCCAGACCATTCCCGCTGATCCGCAATAAGTCTCTGAACATTGGTGCGCTGATTTCGAAAAACGGAAAGAAAAAGAAAGCGGATTTTGCGACGATTCAGGTACCGGCTGTTCTGCCGCGTTATATGGAAATTCCAAGAGATACAGAGGGTAATCGCTGTATTGTCCTTCTGGAAAATGTCATTAAAAGAAATATTGACAAAATTTTCCAGGGCTTTCAGGTAATCTGCGCTTATCCGTATCGTATCATGCGTAACGCTGAGCTGGGTCTGGAAGAGGATGATGCTGCAGATCTTTTGCAGGAGATTGAGAAATCCCTGAAAAAACGTCAGTGGGGAGAAGTTATCCGTCTGGAGACAAGTGCAGATATCGATTCGGATATGCTGGATGTGCTGAAAAAGGAGCTGTCTATCCGTGAGGAAGATATTTTCCTTATTAACGGACCTGTGGATCTTACCTTCCTGATGGACATGTATGGCCTGAAAGGCTTTGATGATCAGAAAGTAGCATCCTACAAACCGGTAGCGGTTCCCTGTCTTTCTAATAAAGAGGATATTTTTGCCAATATCCGTAAGAATGATGTTTTCCTGCATCATCCATACTATAGCTTTGATCCGGTGGTTGATTTCGTCAGAAGTGCATCTGTGGATCCGAATGTTCTGGCCATCAAGCAGACCCTGTATCGTGTCAGCGGAAATTCTCCGATCGTGGCAGCTCTGGAGCGTGCGGCTATGAACGGAAAGATGGTTACGGTTCTGGTTGAGTTGAAGGCGCGTTTTGATGAGGAAAACAATATCGGCTGGGCCCGCGAGCTTGAGAAAGCAGGCTGTCACGTCATCTATGGTCTGGTAGGTCTGAAAACCCATAGTAAAATCACCCTGATCGTACGCCGGGAGGATGATGGTATCCGCCGTTATGTACATCTGGGTACCGGTAACTACAATGATAAAACAGCCAAGCTTTATACTGACTGCGGTATTTTGACCTGCGATAAACGAATCGGTGAGGATGCTTCTGCCGTATTTAATATGATCACAGGCTATTCTGAGCCGGAAGCATGGAATGACCTGATCGTTGCTCCGATCTGGATGAAGGATTCCTTCCTGGAGCTGATCAAAGCCGAGGAGCTGAATGCCCGCGCCGGAAAGAAGGCTCATATTATCGCAAAGATGAATGCCCTTTGTGAACCAAAGATCATGGAGGCTCTCTACAGCGCTTCTGCAGCCGGTGTAAAAATTGATCTGATCGTGCGCGGTATTTGTTCGCTGAAAACAGGTATCCCGGGTGTTAGTGAGAATATTACGGTTCGTTCCATCGTCGGTAATTTCCTGGAGCATGCGCGTATTTTCTATTTCTATGCAGACGGGGAGGAGAAGGTATTCATGGGCAGCGCTGACTGGATGCCGCGAAATCTGGATCGCCGTGTAGAGATTGTATTCCCGCTGAAGCAGGAAAATACTAAGGCAGAGGCCATGCATATCCTGGAGGTACAGCTGGCCGATAACGTGAAAGCGCGTTTCATGCAGCCGGACGGAAGCTATGAAAAAACGGATCGCCGCGGAAAGAAGGCTGTCTGCGCCCAGGATCAGATCTGCGAAGAAGCTACTATGACAAAAAAGATTACAAAGCTGGAGAATGAGAATAACAGGGTCTTTGTTCCGGCAGAACCGATCCGTGACAATACGGAAGAGATTTAATCCTGAAAAGGAAGTAGCCTTCCGCGTTAAACGCTTCGCAAATCCGGCGCCAAGTCTCGCAGGAGCGAGAATTAAAGATGTTTTTCCGGAGATTTTCAGTGAATGTATAAATTAAGGGACATTTATCCTTATATTTGACAAATCTTCCATAAGATAGTAGAATAGCAAGAGTTACGGTAAATTTGGTAAAATCTGTAATAAAATCGAGTAATCAGGAAAAATCAAAGGAAGTAGATTAAATGAAACAGAGAATATATTCATTACTTGTTGACAATACAGCAGGTGTTTTGAGCCGCATCTCAGGTTTGTTCAGTAGACGTGGCTATAATATTGACAGCCTTACTGTAGGCGTTACAGCAGATCCGAGATATTCCAGAATGACAATTGCTTCTTCGGGTGATGATCTGACACTGGAACAGATCGGTAAGCAGCTGGAAAAACTGGTAGATGTCAGAGACGTAAAAATTCTGAAACCGAAAAAAAGTGTTAATCGAGAGCTGATTCTCGTAAAGATCAAATGCGAGAAAGAAGATAGACAGAATATCATTACGCTTGCAAATATCTACAGAGGTCGTGTCGTAGATACAGGTCATCATTCTATGATCATCGAGCTGACAGGTGAGAATTCCAAGCTGGAAGCATTCCTGACAATGCTGGACGGATATGAGATCCTTGAACTGGCCAGAACAGGTCTGACAGGACTTTCCCGTGGTATTGATGACGTTACTTACCTGGAGTGATTTATGAAATTGCAGCCGGATTTTTTAGATGGCGATTTCGGAAAATCAGAAAAACAATCATTGGCTAAAGAGCGACAGAGCGCTTTAACAATACATATTTAAATTCAAAGATTTATTAATGGAGGAATAAAAATGTCCGCAAAAATTTATTATCAGGAAGACTGTAACCTTTCCCTGCTTGACGGAAAGACAATTGCCATTATCGGATACGGCAGCCAGGGTCACGCTCATGCACTGAACCTGAAAGATTCAGGATGCAACGTTATCATCGGTCTGTACGAGGGAAGCAAATCTTGGGCAAAAGCTGAGGCACAGGGACTGAAAGTTTATACAGCAGCAGAGGCTGCAAAGAAAGCCGACATCATCATGATCCTGATCAACGATGAGAAACAGGCTGCACTTTACAAGAACGATATCGAGCCAAACCTTGAGGAAGGCAATATGCTGATGTTTGCTCATGGTTTCAATATTCACTTCGGACAGATCGTTCCACCGGCATACGTTGATGTAACAATGATCGCTCCTAAAGGACCTGGACATACAGTACGTAGCGAGTACCAGGCAGGCAAAGGTGTTCCATGTCTCGTAGCTGTAGAGCAGGATGCTACAGGTAAAGCTCTGGATATGGCACTGGCATATGCTGTAGGTATCGGCGGCGCAAGAGCAGGTGTTCTGGAGACTACATTCAGAACAGAGACAGAGACAGACCTCTTCGGTGAGCAGGCTGTTCTTTGCGGTGGTGTTTGTGCACTGATGCAGGCTGGTTTCGAGACTCTGACAGAGGCTGGCTATGATCCAAGAAACGCATACTTCGAGTGTGTACATGAGATGAAGTTGATCGTAGATCTGATCTACGAGTCAGGTTTCGCAGGAATGAGATATTCTATCTCTAACACAGCTGAGTACGGCGATTACATCACAGGACCAAAGATCATCACAGAGGATACAAAGAAAGCTATGAAGAAGATCCTTTCCGATATCCAGGATGGTTCTTTCGCAAAAGAGTTCCTGCTTGACATGTCTGCAGCAGGCGGACAGGCTCACTTCCGTGCAATGAGAAAACTTGCAGCTGAGCATCCGGCAGAGAAGACAGGTGAGGAAGTTAGAAAGCTTTACAGCTGGTCTGATTCTGACAAACTGATCAACAACTAATTTGACATTGGTTTTGATAAAAGGTTTTCATAAAGCAAAAGTTACGGGATATGCGTTTCGCATATCCCGTTTGCTTTTCATAATACCAGGTTCTAAAGTCTATGAAAAATGCTACCACGAAGAGAATAGAATACGCTATAATAAAATAAAAGGCAATATGCAGTGAAAACAAGGGAATGCAAAAGCCGGGAAGGAGATTCGTCCGTATTATGAAAAAAATAATAAGTGCAATTTATCATATTGCATTTCCTGTGGCCAAAAAGGCCATGCCGGGCGAAGAAACGGCTACTTATGAGGGCATAAAAAAGAAAATGTTCATGTTTTCGCTGACTAGTCTGGCTTCAATGATACTTTATCTTCTTTTATCTATGTACTTAATCTATAAGTTTCCGAATCAGGTGGAGAATATCGATCTGGGTACAGGAGATTTCGATATATCCGTATGGGAAGGCATGATCGTGGTTTTGGCTGCGCTCATGGTTTATGCCCGCCTGATCCGCTCCAAAGCCAGGATCACAGGATTTATTTATAGTGTGAGCAGAGCACTTGTAATGACCTTTATTTTGCGCTTCGTATATACACAACCGCTCCTAAAGGTTCTGCAATTTCTGCTGCCGGCGCTGATATTATCAATCATGCCGTTTATTTTCATGCGCGGGATTGATTTTTCTAAATATCCGCATTTCAGAGATGTGATCGTTGTATTTTATATTTTGTATTTAATCTGGAAGCCCTTGACCGGTAGTCTGGATATACTTTGGATGAAAAATTCTTTTTTCGGGAGTTCGATTCCCTGGCAGCTGAAGGAGGCCTGGGGAGCCTTTCGATACGTCCTTTTTATGATCATGAGTGAGGGATTTCTGCTCTTAGCAGTGCAACGCTGCAAAGATTACATTAAAAGAGGTGTGGAAAAGAGGTATGAATGGCTTGCTGCTTTTGTCTTATATTTCACACTTCTGGAGACGCTCTATCACATGCTCATGTTTATCCTAGATAATGTACAGCTTATTACCATGTCCTGATGATAGGATTCAGGAAGGCTCTGGCCTTTTATGTTGCAGTGTTGTGAGGGGGGAAGTATCGAGGAAGCAGATTCCCGCCGGGTTGAAGAGTAAATAAAGGGGTTGTCGCATTATCTACCTTAGTAGTATATTGCAACAGCCCCTTGCTTTTATCGTTTTATATTCGCATTTGCTGAAGAGTGATACTTATGATTTTATTCCGGTTCTACGATGCGTCCTGCGATGGCACAGCTGGCTGCGGTTTTTGGGGAAGCCAGGTAAATCTTTACTTTAGAGGTTCCCATGCGGCCGAGGAAGTTACGGTTGTTTGTGGCAACGACGACTTCGTCATCGGTCAGGATACCGCCGGTACGTCCGCAGCAAAGTCCGCAGGATGGATGTGTAATGATCGCGCCTGCTTCGGTAAGTATTTCCAGAGTACCGTTCTCCAGAGCTTCTTTGTAAATCTTACGGCTAGCCGGTGTGACAATGAGTTTTACGAAAGGATGAACTTTCTTGCCTTTCAGAATCTCAGCAGCGGCCATCAGATCCTCCAGACGTCCGTTGGTACAGGAGCCGAGGAATACCTGGTCTACTGCTACAGATTCGATTTCCCGGATTGGTTTTACATTATCAACGTTGGATGGAATCGCCATGACCGGAACAAAGTCCTCGGCTTTATATTCCAGGACCTGCTCATAAACAGCGTCTGCATCGCCCTTAAGATCTTTCTGGAAGTCATCCAGTTCGATCCGGCAGTATTCTGCGGTTTTTTCATCCGGTGTAAAGAGGGCACACTTCGCGCCGGCTTCGATGGCCATATTTGTCATAGTAGTGCGGGAGGCAACGGTCATGTTTTCTACCGTATCGCCGGTGAACTCCAGCGCTTTATAGGTAGCGCCGGCTGCTGTCAGATCGCCGATGATCTTCAGAATAATATCCTTTGACATAACGTTAGAAGGGAGTTTTCCTGTGATATTAATTCTGATCGTAGCAGGAACGCGCATCCAGAGCTGTCCTGTGCCGAGGATGCCGGCCATTTCTGTGTAACCGATACCGGTAGAAAAAGCGCCGACGCATCCATAGGTGGTTGTATGGCTATCTGTTCCGAATACAATATGGCCAGGTTTTACATGGCCGGCCTCTGTCATCAGCTGATGACAAATACCATCGGAACGATGCAGGTTGGATTCCGGAATATTCTGCTCCGCAGCAAATCCGGTGCTGATTTTATATGCGCGGATATCGTCGACCTGGCTGGCAGGTACCAGATGATCGCAGATGACGACAATCTTTGCAGGGTCCCATACTTTGGAGAAGCCCATTTCTTTAAATTTGGAGACGATAAAAGGCATCATAATGTCATCGCACATAACGCGATCCACATTGACGGTTACGATATCGCCCGGTTTTACATCATGACCCACGTTATGGCCAATGATTTTTTCAATAATTGTTTTTCCCATAATTTTTCCGTTCTTATGATTTTTATATTCTATAAGTGCAGGTTTCGCTCACGCGGGACCTGGCGATTTTTTGATAAAGAAGGAATACATTTTCGTGACCCAGGCAGATTGGCCATGGTAATGTATTCTGATTTTACATATAGAGTAAATAGGCTGTGGATCAGTCAGCGAGTCCGTTGCGTTTACGCATGGCCTTTACAAGCCCGCCTGCGTTAATGATTTCTACCAGGTTATCCGGCAGTGAAACGATCGGATAACTCTGTCCTTTGTAGTTGATCTCTTCATTAACCGTTACCGTAATTTCATCGCCCTCTGTCATATCATCTGCCAGCTTGTCGTTCTCGATCAGGAGAAGACCATTGTTAATGGCATTGCGGAAGAAAATACGGGCATAGCTTTTGGCAATAATGCATTTGATACCAAGCGCTTTTACAACTTCCGGCGCCTGTTCACGGGAAGAACCGCAGCCGAAGTTACTTCCTGCCACGATGATGTCGCCAGGCTGAATCTGTCCTGCCAGTTCCGGACGAAGCGGAGAGAAGGCATATGGCTTCATCTCGTCAATTGTGTTAAATACAAGGTATTCGGTCGGCATGATGATATCTGTATCAATATCATCACCAAGAACCCAAACCTTACCGGTGAATTTTTCCATTTTCTATTCCTCGTGGATTTATTCTGAATTTACGTTGCAAAAATTTTAAAGCATATCTGCTGTGGCAATCTCGCCTTTGATCGCGGAAGCGGTAACTGTAGCAGCAGAAGCCAGATAAACGAAGGAATTCTTATGTCCGGCGCGGCCTTTGAAGTTACGTGTTCCTGTACTGATCAGTGTTTCACCTTCGCCGATGACACCCTGGCAGGAGCCCCAGCAAACAGAACAGTTGGCATTATTAACGATACAGCCTGCCTCGATAAAAATGTCCATCAGTCCCTCTTTGATACACTGCTGATAAACTGTGCGGGAAGCCGGTGTTACCAGGAAACGGACGCCCGGATGAACCTTACGGCCCTTCAGGAGTTCAGCAGCTACACGAAGGTCTTCGATACGGCCATTATTACAGGAACCAAGGAAGGCTTCATCGATATGTGTGCCGGCAGACTCCTTTGCGTCTACTACATTATCCACAAAGTGTGGTTTGGCAACGATTGGCTTAATGGAGCCCAGATCGATTTCATATACTTTTTCATAGGAAGCGTCTGCGTCAGGCATACAGATCTGCTTTGGCTCACGTCCGTGCTCAGCAAGGTAAGCCAGGGTAATATCATCGACTTCCATCAGACCGGTTTTGGCGCCTGCCTCTACACAGAGGTTGCAGATAGAAATACGATCTGCCATATTCAAGGTTTTCAGACCATCTCCGCCAAATTCCATTGCCTTATAATTTGCGCCGTTTGCGCCGATCATGCCGATGATGGAAAGGATCAGATCTCTGGCGTATACGCCCTCAGGAAGCTGTCCATGCAGGTTAAAACGGAGTGTCTCCGGAACCAGAACCCATGAAGTGCCGGTAACCATTGCATAGAGATAATCTGTACAGCCGACACCGGTACCGAAGGCACCAAGAGCACCGTAAGCGCAGGTATGGCTGTCTGCGCCAAAAATCAGCTCACCCGGTCTTACATGATTCTCGATCATAACCTGATGGCAAACACCTTCGCCCTCATAATAAGTGATATTATGCTCGCGGGCAAAATCTCTCATTTTCTTATGAGAAGCGGCTGTTTTTACACTGTCACAGGGAAGGTTATGATCGACAACCCAGACCAGGTTATTAATATCTTTGATACGTGGGTGTTTCAGCTTGTTATACATATCGATGGTCAGATGTGTAGTACCATCGTTGCTCAGCAGACGATCAAGCTCTACGGTATAAATATCTCCTGCTTTGACAGCTTCGTTACCGGAAGCCAAAGCAATAATTTTTTCAGCAATTGTCATTCCCATGATCAGTCCTCCTTATCCAGTGATGCGATCAGGCCACCCTGGTCGAGAATAGCCTGCATCTGTGCAGGAAGCTTTGTACAGGAAAGCTCCTGGCCATTGACGCGGACGATACCTTCAGAAAGCTCCAGATCCATTTCGTCACCTGTCTCTACTACATCATGCAGACCTTTACATACGATCAGCGGCATACCGATATTGATCGCATTACGATAAAAGATACGTGCGAAACTATTGGCCAGCACGGCTTTTACCCCCAAGGCTTTCAGAACGCTTGGCGCCTGCTCACGGGAAGAGCCGCAGCCGAAGTTCTCATTGGCGACAACGAAATCACCCGGTTTTACAGTTGATGCAAAAGTATCACTCAGTGATTCGAAAGTATGCGGTGCCATTTCCTCGATGGTAGGATACAGCAGGTACTGAGATGCAATGATCTGATCAGTATCTACATCTGTATCAAATTTAAAAATCTTACCCATAAATTCCTCCATATATATGTATTTTATAATTATTGTTTGCGGGTCTTTGGAAAAATAATCATATTGAGTCATTTTAACATAAATCAGAAGAGAATAAAATTAATTATCGGGAATTTGAAGGGATTTCTAAAACAAATCCTTTCGTTGCGCAAGGAAAAGCGTGACTTTCGTGGTGGGCTGTATCGGCCCTTAACGCAGAAAAAGTGAAATTATAAAAAAAATATAAATCGGGAGAGCAAACAAAAGAAAAACACAGGGGCGATCAGGAAAGAGAAATGAGATAAAAGAGGAAAATGTGTGAAAATCATTGTGTTTATAGAGATAAAAATCACATTCTTGGTGAAAATTGATATGAATCGGGATTAATTTCGAAAATTTTTGAAAAATATACACAGAAAATATAGGATTTTTGGGGATTTTATTGTAGAATAGATTCATATGAAGGAGACAAACCTTATGTAATGGGGTATTTATGTCAAAGAATATTTCTCAGAATTTATGAAAGAGAGGGTTCATTATGAAGCGAAATGAGATGTTAGCAATGATCCTGGCCGGAGGTCGTGGAAGTCGATTGCATGATCTGACAAACAAGGTCGCTAAACCTGCAGTATCATACGGTGGAAAATACCGTATCGTCGACTTTCCACTTAGCAACTGCGCTAACAGTGGTATCAATGTAGTAGGTGTTCTGACACAGTATGAGTCTGTTCTTCTGAACAGCTATGTTTCCAAAGGAGAGATTTGGGGACTGGATACAAAGGACGCTGGTGTATTCGTACTTCCTCCACGTGAGAAAGCTGATGCAGACCTCGATGTATACAGAGGAACAGCTGATGCCATCACAGAGAACATTGACTTCATCGACAGCTATGATCCTGAGCAGCTTCTTATTCTGTCCGGAGACCATATTTATAAGATGAACTATGATAAGATGCTTGCATACCATAAAGAGCAGGATGCAGCAGTTACTATCGCAGTTATGCCTGTATCAATGGAAGAAGCTACACGTTTCGGTATCATGATCACTGATGAGAATAACAGAATCACTGATTTCGAAGAGAAACCGGCTCATCCACGCAGCACTCTGGCATCCATGGGTATCTATATCTTTAATTGGAAGAGACTTCGTGAGCTTCTGATCGCAGATAAAGATGATCCGAATTCTTCTCATGACTTCGGAAAGAATATCATCCCTACACTCCTTGCAAGCGGAGATAAGATGGTAGCTTATAAGTTTGAAGGATACTGGAAAGATGTAGGAACAATCGATTCTCTGTGGGAAGCTAATATGGATCTGCTCAAAGATGACAATGAGCTGAACCTGAATGATCCTACATGGAAGATCTACACAGGAGATTCTACTGTACTTCCTGCATATATCGGACCAAACGCAAACATCAACACAGCTTATATCCCACAGGGAAGCAGCATTGATGGTGAAGTAGATGATTCTGTTATCTTTACAGGCGCTGTTGTAGGTAAAGATGCAAAGATCGTTGATTCCGTATTGATGAAAGACGTTGTTGTAGGAGAGGGCGCAGTCGTTACTCGTGCACTCGTTGCAGACGGCGTAAAGATCGGCAAAGGTGCTGTAGTAGGCAGCGCTGACAGCAAGGAAATCCTTCTGGTTGCTGAGGATGTAAAGGGGGAAGAATAATCATGGCAAAAGCATTTGGTATTGTAACATCCTGTTCAGACCGTAAAGTAAAAGGTATGACAGATTACCGTCCGGTTGGCGCATTTAATTTCCTTGGAAGATTTCGTGTGATCGATTTCCCGGTATCAAACTTCTCTAATAGTGGAATCGAAGATATTCAGGCAATTCTGAGCTCTAATCCTCGCGCTCTGGCTAACCACCTTGGCGATGGACGTGCTCATAATCTGAATTCCAAGAGAGGCGGAATTGAGATTCTTTTCTCAGCTCCAAGCCAGCTGAATACTATTTATAATACAAACGTTGCTGCATTTAAAGAGAACATCGTAGCGATTAAGAGAAAAACACAGGAATACGTAGTAATCGCTCCTAGCTCATATGTTTTCATCGCAGATTATGAAGAGCTTCTGGCACAGCATATCGCATCCGGCGCTGATATCACAATGCTGTATCATGCTACAGATAAGGCTGATGAGAGATATAATGGCTGTACATTAGTTGACGTAGCAGACGGAAAGATCACAGGCTATGCTACAAACATGGGCGACAAAGCAGAAGCAAACGTATTCATGGATTCTTATATCATGAAGAAAGACCTTCTGGTAGAGCTGGTTGAGGCCGCAACAGAGATTTCTTCCAGATACAGTCTGGTCGACGTGATCATGGCTAAACTTGAAGACCTTGATGTAGCAGCTGCTGCACATACAGGATATTTTGCAACAATCGTTGATCTGAAGGCTTACTATGAATGCAATCTCGGACTTCTGAATCCTGCTGAGACAGCTGAGCTTTTCAAACCTGAGTGGCCAATCTATACTCGTATGACAGACTCCTGGCCAACAGAGTTCTATGCAGGCGCAGACGTAAAGAATTCTTATGTATGTAACAGTGGCGACATCAGCGGTAAGATTGAAGGATCTATCGTAGGTCGTGGCGTAAAAGTGGCAAAAGACGCTGTTATTAAGAATTGTATCGTTCTTTCCTACGTTGAGGTTGGTGAGGGCGCTTACCTTGAGAATCAGGTTATCGACAGATATGCAAAGATTTCTGCAGGCGTAAAGATCGTAGGCGATGCAGCAGATCCCGGATATATCAGATACAGAGATACAATCTGATCTTATATTAGCTAATATTGATGTCTTCTGACATCCGATAATAATACGAAATTGGACCGGCGTGAAAACGCCGGTCTTCTTTTATTTCGATACAGAGGGAGTCCCCATTCTCAACATGCAGAATAGGCAGGGATCAGAGACAAACTTAATCTGGCAGTTTGTTGCTTTCACTGTGGCAGAGAGTCGCTTTCACTGTGGCAGCGTGCCGCTTTCATTGTGGCAGATTTTCGTAAATGAAGGGGCGGCTTGCTTGCTCTTGATAGCTCCGGGGGAATAAAGTTACCTGACATGGTTTAAAAAGGAGAAAAATACCTATATAATGAGAGTAAGAAATTTCTGAAAAGCTTTGATATAAAAGAGAGGTGTCACTTATGAAATATTCAGAGAATCCGAATAAACAGTATCATATTCAGGTGGGTAAAGGCGATGTGGGTCGTTATGTGATTCTTCCGGGGGATCCGAAGCGCTGCGAAAAAATCGCAAAATATTTCGATGATCCTCAATTTGTGGCAGACAATCGGGAATTTGTAACCTATACAGGCTATCTGGAAGGTGAAAAGGTAAGTGTAACCTCTACCGGTATCGGTGGTCCTTCTGCTTCTATAGCAATCGAAGAACTGATTCAGGCCGGCGCAGATACCTTTATTCGTGTGGGAACCTGTGGCGGTATGCAATTAGAAGTCGAAAGCGGTGATATCGTCATTGCGACCGGCGCCATCCGTATGGAGGGAACGACTAAGGAATATGCGCCGATCGAATATCCGGCAGTAGCGGATTTTGAAGTCTTAACTGCTTTGAAGGCGGCGGCTGATGAGATGGGTGTCAGAAATCATCTGGGTGTGGTACAATCCAAAGATTCTTTTTACGGACAGCATGATCCGCAGGGAATGCCGGTGGGATATGAATTGGTCAATAAATGGGATGCCTGGAAAAGAATGGGATGTCTGGCTTCAGAAATGGAAACAGCGGCATTATATATCGTCAGCAGTGCCCGCAGAGCAAGGGCAGCAGCTTGTTTTCTGGCAATCGCAAATCAGGAGAGAGAGCAGGCAGGACTGGAGAACCCGGTGGTTCACGATACAGATATGGCTGTTCGGGTTGCAGTGGAGGCACTGCGAAAAACCATTCTGGCAGACAAAAAAAATAAAATATTTCGAAGATAGTTAGAAGAACTTAAACAAAAATTGTCACGATGCGAATCGATGTGCTATAATATATATTGCGTTAGCAGGCATTTGAATGAATGTTTTGCCTGTTGCGTGAGAATCAGATAAAACCAAACAAGGAGATTTACATTTTGGATTGGAGTAGAGCGGATGTCAAAAGCCGCGCAAAGAGTACAATTTCACACAATTATTGGAAAACAGTATTTGTGAGTTTGCTGATGTTGATCTTTACCGATGGAACAATCATTCAGGTATGTGCCAGTCTGGACGATGAGTTGAGAAAGATCGCAAAAGGTGTGATCGCCCAGGAGTATGAGTACGGACGTCTTGATATAAAGGTAGTCATCGTTTTGATTATTCTGGGTGTCAGTGCACTATTGGTTTTCCTGCTGGCCAATTTTTTGCTGGATGTATTTATGAAAAATCCATTGGAAGTGGGAACCAAGCGTTTTATGGTAAAAACAGCTTCGGCACTGACAGCTGATGAGAATGGAATGATCGCAGACATCGCATATGCATTTGACCATAATTATACAAACGTAGTCAAGGTGCTCTTCTTTAAGGATTTGTACTGTGCGCTCTGGAGTTTGCTTCTGGTGGTACCGGGTATCTATAAGAGATATCAGTATCGTATGGTTGCCTATATTCTCGGAGAAAATCCCAGCATTTCCAGGGAAAAGGCATTTTCTATCAGTAAAGAAATGATGAAGGGTCAGATCTGGAAGATGTTTCTGTTTGACCTTTCCTTTATACCCTGGCATATTCTGGGAACCTGCACTATTGGCATAGCAGAGGTTTTATATGTTCAGCCGTATGTCAATATCGCAAAGGCTAATCTATATCGAGAGATCAGAGAGATTTACTATTTAAATAAAGAGATGGAGGAATACAAAAATGAGTTACACAATCTTAACAGCTGATGATGAAGCGGAAATTCGTGACATTTTGCGTTTATATCTGGAGCAGGCAGGCTATACTGTACTGGAAGCTGAGAATGGAATGCAGGCACTGGAGCTTCTGAAAAAGGAACATATAGATCTGGTACTTCTGGATATCATGATGCCGGGTATCGATGGATACAGAACCTTGAAAAATATTCGTGAAACCAGCAATATTCCGGTTATTCTGATCTCTGCAAAGACAGGTGATTCTGATAAGATCCTGGGACTGGATATCGGAGCGGATGATTATATTACCAAGCCTTTCCAGCCAATGGAAGCAGTAGCGCGTGTAAAATCCAATCTTCGTCGTTTCTATGCTCTGGGCGCGCAGGCAAACGATAAGAAAAAAGATGCTTTAAAGGTTAGAAATCTTACCCTGGATGTAGAGTCCTGTCTTTTGAGCAAGGACGGAGAAGATATCCCGCTTACAGGTGTAGAGTTTAAAATTATGAAAATGTTTATGGAGAATCCAAAGAAGGTTTTCACGAAACAGCAGATTTATGAAGCAGGCTGGGAGGATGATTTCTACATCTCTGATAATAATATTATGGTATGTATCAGTAAGCTGCGTGCAAAGCTTTCCGATAATCCTAACGAATATATTAAAACAATTCGTGGATTAGGTTACAGATTGCAGTAAATGAAAGAGTAGAGATATGAATATAAACCAGAATACCAAAACCAGAGAATTGCAGATTTTTCTGGTGGAGCGTTTTTTGGCTGCACTCCTTTTTATTTATATCGGACAACAGTTGACCTCGCTTATTTATCAAAATGTCTTTTTACCTCTTGTAGTAGATGTCATGGAGGCGGGCACTGTGACCAGCGCAGAAGGCGTTTTGACCAGTGCTTTTCGTATGCTTCTGATTCTGATTTTGCATTTTGCCGAACGAAATCTGCCGGCCATGGGACAGGATGTGCTGGAAAATTTTGCGGAATCTCAGTTTGATATGTACCTGCATGTACCGAGTTATATTCAGCGATATGGTACAACCATGATCAGGTTATATGATACAGCATTATTGCTGATGATCATTTTGATGATCATTTTATCGATTCTGCCGCATATTTTGAGCGGATGGTGGTATATCCATTGTATTTCCGTAAAGATGGAAGAGCTTCGTGAGTATGATGCTGAACAGAAAGCAGAAAATGACCGTAGAAGAAATCTTTTGTTTTCAGATATCGTACATGATGTAAAGACGCCAATTACGACGGTGACAGGATATTCCAGAGCATTGATGGATGGTTTGGTTAATGATCCGGATAAAGAGCAGGAATACCTGCAGGCGATACATGCGAAATCCATGCGAATCAGTGATCTGATCACCATGCTGTTCGAGTTTGTAAAATTGGATAGTGAAGGCTTTACGCTGCATCAGGAGAAATATGATCTGGCAGAATTGTGCAGGGAGAATGTGATCATGCACTTTTCTGATTTTGAAGATAAGGGTCTGGAGCTGGATATCGATATACCGGATTCGAAATGCATGGCTTTTGTGGATAGAATCCAGATGTCCCGTGTAGTTACCAATCTTCTGACAAATACGATCCGTTATCTGCAGCCGGAGGATCGTGTGTTCGTGTCTTTGGAAAAGATTACAAATGAGGCTTCCAGAGATTACGGTATGTATAAAATCAGCGTCATGGATAGCGGTATCCCGATTGAGGAATCGCTGATCGATAATATTTTTGATCCGTTTACGAGAGCGGATTCTGCCAGAAATACAGTATCCGGCGGAAGCGGTCTGGGTCTTAGCATTGCGCATAAGATTGCAGATATGCATGGCGGAAGACTGAGTTTGAATCAGCCTTGCGGTGACGGATACACCAAAGCTTTCGAGATTTATGTACCGGAATTGAAAGAAAAAGTAGTCGGTGAAGAGTGAATCGGAAGCGTGATTGGTCATAAGAACAGAATGTATTAAAAAATAGAAAAGAACTCCCTTCGAGGCCGCAAGGAATTTGCGGGGAAGGGAGTTCTTTTTGTATGTCTTTAGCATAAGCTTTTATGTATAGATCTATATGTATGTTTAGGAGTGTATAGGTCTAAAATGTGTAAGAGTGTAAGATTAGGCATGTATGCCTGGACTGTATAAATAAGTCTGCAGGTTTATGTACTGTGAATCGGCAGAACTAATGCGGCTGTCAGAAAAGCATATTATGCTTCCGCTTCGAACGCTACTGTTTCTGCATAGAAGTTTGCATACACCTCATTGTAGAATTCTGTGTGGGCCTGAGAGATATATGGTCCTACATAAATGGCTGCAATACCGAAGGTAATGATGACCAGGAGTTTCCATCCGATCATGGAAAGGTCCATAAGGAAAAGCTTTCCTTTGTTTCCATGCATCATCTGTCGGCTGAGGTCGATGGCCTCATTAGCGGAAAGCGCCGGATCCTGCAGCATCAGATAGTAGGTCATGTGATAGGAGTAGGATTTCACAATACCCGGAATGACGAAAAGCAGGGACCAGAGGAAGGTAAAGAGATTAACCAGCAAACCTGCCAGGAAGCTCTCACCGAAGTTTTCCTTAAAGGGAAGGAAAAGGTCCTTCAGGTTTGATTTCGCACCTCTTGAATTTTTGCAAAAAATACGCTGCAGGCCTACAGCCAGAGGTCCGTGTACCAGGATTGTTCCGACTATGGGGATAAAGTTACAAACGGCATGGCAAGCGCCATTGATGATCTTTGCCAGAAGGGATGTTCCCACATTTCCTTTTAAATGTAATTTTGCATTTTTTTTCATTTCTGTAATAGTCATAAGTGTTTCTCCTTTGTTGATTTTCTTTTTGTGTTAAATACCCCGGGTAGTGGAAGCTTAGATTTCCACCGGGATGAAGATAATTTGTTTTTGTTTATGTAACAAATTCTCTCTGCTTTTCATCGGGGCAACAGGATTCGAACCTGCGGCCTCACGGCCCCCAGCCGTGCGCTCTAGCCAAACTGAGCCATGCCCCGAAACGATTATAGTATATGCTATTTTTCTGCTGACGTCAAGTAAAGCTGTTTTTGTCTTCAGAAAAGATACTACAGGAAGCTCTTACGCTTTGGTGATGCAAGAGATAGATGATAGCTGATAGGGCAGTAAGCTATGCTGCGATCATCAATGACCTTGGTCTGTGTCCCGGAAAAGTTCACGTCTTGTGAGGTTTGTATAAACAGTAAAAATAAAATTTTGAAATAATTGTGAAATTTATTGTTTAATTAATCAGAATGTGTAATTATTGAGAGGAAGCTGAGCCTGCCCTTAGAAGAGTGGAGACATAGCTTTACTGGTAATCGGGAATGCAGAGGAGAGGCAGCTGTTTTGTGGAAGACGGCTGATAAGCATTAAAAGTTACTGCTGTTTTTTCCGATGAAAAGAAATTATATAGAAGTACAGAGGTATGAAATGAACAAAGAAAACAAAAAAATGGCCCAGGAGCAGAGAAAGGCTGAAAGGGAAAAAGAAGCTCGCAATAAAAAAATGAAAAAGGTTATTCCTTTAGTGATCGCTGCGATAGTAGTGATCGTTCTTATCGTAGGAATTGTGAAAACAAGCAAATCAGACAGCGCATCAGAAGATACGGCAGCAGCTTCTTCAACCGTTACTGAATCCACGGCAGAGACCGATCTGGATGAGATTACAGCGGAAAGAGATGCGAAAGAACTCGATACCACAGCTGACGTAGAAGTGCAGGACGGGGATCTCATTAATCTGGATTACACAGGATACCTTGGTGATGAAGCATTTGATGGCGGAAGTACCATGGGTATGGGTACAGATCTGACAATTGGTTCCGGTATGTACATTGATAGCTTTGAGGAGCAGATCATCGGCCATAAGGTGGGTGAGACATTTGATATCACAGTTACATTCCCATCTGATTACGGCTCTACAGAGCTCGCCGGACAGGAAGCCAGATTTGAAATAACAGTTAATGGTATTTATCATTGATATTTTTGAAATGTCATTGAAGTAATGTAAATGTAATTTATAGATGGAGGGATTCATTATGCCTAGAGGAGGAGGTCATTCAGGCGGCGGAAGCAGAGGCGGATTTAGCGGCGGTAGTCGCGGAGGTGGCAGCTTCGGCGGTGGCCGTGGAGGCGGCAGCTTCGGCGGTGGAGGCTTCGGTGGTCCGCGTCCGGGAGGCGGTCCAAGGCCGGGTGGCGGATTTGGCGGTCCGGGTCCGGGGGGATTCGGAGGACCAAGGCGTCCGCGGCGAGGATATTACGGCGGCGGCCCCGGCATGGGTTGCTTAGGTTGCGGAACGATTCCGATCATTGTCATGCTTATTTTTGTCCTGGCTATTTTCTCACTGTTCTCCGGCAGTTCTTCGGATTATGGAAATGCAGGTACATCATCTACGGAAATTACCAGCAGTACAATGGAACGTTCTAAGCTTTCCTCAAAGCTTTGTACGACCAGTGATGACTGGTATGAGGATGAGGCTGACTGGATTTCAGATGCAGATGAATTAATCGATGGTCTGGAATATTTTTATCAGAAAACAGGTGTGCAGCCCTATCTCTATATTACGACCAATATAGATGGTGATAAAAGGCCGGACGATTCTGCAATGCAGAATAAACTGAAGGAAATCTATGACGAAGAATTTGATGATGGCGGTCATCTGGTAGTTTGTTTTGTGGAAGGCATTACAAATGAATACGGAACATCCTGCTATGCCGGCGCAGATGCGAAAACGGTCATGGATAGTGAAGCCAGGGAAATCCTGCTGGACTATCTGGATGCCTATTACGAGTCGGATCTGGACGATGAGGAATATTTTGCAACCGCATTTGAAAAAGCTGCGGACAAGATTATGACCGTCGATACGACGACAAAGCAGTCCGCAATGAAGAGTGGTGTAATTACTATTGTAGCTATTGCAGGCATCATCATCGTTGTTGCCCTGGTGAAGAGAAAGAAATATAAAGCGCAGCAGGCGGAAGCAGATGCGAAAATTCTTAATTCAGACCTGAATTCTTATGTAGATGCAAAGATGGATGATCTGGAGAAAAAGTACGGTGAGCAGAATAAATAATCCGGCCGATATATAAATACGTGATGGGAAGCCCCTACCCGGCCTTTGCCATAGATGTTTATATGAGAATGCCTTAAGAAGGATTATTTTGATGAAGGTAGACTATAATACAGAAAGAATATAATATACAGGAGGTTTTACATGGCAAATTTATTTAGCAGAATTTCATTGATCTGTCGCTCTAAGGTAAATTCATTGATCGATCAGTTTGAGAATCCGGCAGAGGTGATCGATCAGACGATCATCGATGCAAAAAAAGAGTATGCAGAGCAGGTGCGTCAGTCAGCAGAAGTTTTTTACAATGAGAAGAAAGTGAAAAAAGATCTGGATGAGCTGATCGCAGAGCGTGATAAATACAATCGTATTGCAGAGCGTGCCGTACTGGCAGGCAACGATGATGATGCCACATTGGCACTGACACAGGTAGGAAAGCTTGAATCAAAGATTAAGAGCCAGGAGGAGCGCCTGACGGTAGCGCAGAATAGTGCAGATGCCCTTCGTACAAAGCTTGATACTTTGAAGGCACAGATTGAAAATATGGAAAGCAAAGCTGCAGAAATCAAAGCAGATATGGCCAATGCGAAGGCAGCAGAGGCAGCTTCCAAGGTGTCCGGACAGATCAATGACAGCGCTTTTGCTACTTTTGATCGTCTGCAGGAAAAAGCAGAGAAGGAGCGCATGAAGGCAGAGTCTTTGAACGAGTATATGGATAGCCAGAATAACAAGGCGAAGGATCTGGAGTCCAAATATTCTGATGGCGGAAATTATGATGCAGCCGCAAGACTTGCAGAATTGAAAGCGAGACTTAATCAGCAGTAAAGGGAAAACGGAGTTTGAAAAGATTTGTAAGGGGACTTTGGAGGGTCATCTGTATCCTGGTGATTTTGATTTCTCTTCAGGTAGTATATTTATCAGGCGCACTGGAGAACTTTAGTTTCTCGGGTGTGGTGGAACAATTACAGCATTTGGGGAATGCGCATCAGGGTATTGCAGATGGCAGTACTGTAGAGGAAGAAGTTTTTACAGGCGATCCGGTAGAACCAATCGTAGGTAATTCCATGCCGCTTCTCTGGCTTAGAGAGCAGCTCAGTGAAGATATGCAGGAGAAATATGACATCGTCATGAATGGCATTGCAGCACATGAGGAAAAAATCGTCCTGCAGGCGACAGATGATGAGCTGGAACTGATCATTTCCTGTATTGCCATAGACAGACCGGATCTGTTTTGGTTTGATGGTGGCGGAGAGTATACCTCTTATCTTTCGGGAAGGATGGTATATTTGCCGGACTACACCTTTACGACAGAAGATATCGAAATATTGCAGCCACAGGTAGATGCTGTGGTGGCAGAAATTCTTTCCGGTATTACCCAGGATATGGACGATTATCAGAAAGCCATTCGTGTTTATGAGTATCTGGTACAGTATACGACCTATAATCTGGAACAGATTGATCAGAGCTTTATTTCGGTATTGCTGACCAATGAAGGAGTTTGTCAGGGATATACGGAAGCATTTCAATATCTGATGGGTCGACTGGGTATTCCATGCACAGCTGAATATGGTATTGCTGACGGCGAATCTCACAGCTGGAATATTGTATGTCTTGATGGAAACTGGTATCAGCTGGATGTCACGTGGGGTGATCCGGCTAATCAGGATACGATCACCTATACTTATTGTTTTATCACAGACGAAGAGATGTTCCGTGACCATCAGCCGGAAACGTTGGTGACAATGCCGGTTTGTACAGCTGTCGATGATAATTACTTCATTCGTGAAGGCTTACAGATGTACGGGTGGGATTTTAATACCTATGAATATCTCTTTGCCAAACAGATTGACCTGGGTAATCATATCATTAGTATACGTTTTGACTCGGATGAGGCTTATCAGCAGGCAGAGGCAGAGCTGATCGATGGCGGCAGTTATGAATATCTGATCCGCAATTATCTGGATCAGGATTCTATTAATGTAAGACGTGAGGAATTACATAGAGAGATAACACTGATCGTGTAGTCAGATAAAAGGCTGAATAATATAATAAAAAATTCGTTTGCAAAGATATAAAGTGCATAATTGCCCTTTCGGCAATTATGCACTTTTTCATGAGTGCGCCCGGCGGCGCACGTTTCTAACGGGTTAAAGTCCCGAATCCGCCCGGAAGTGAGGAATCATGTTCGTTTTTTATCTGAAGGGAATTCCCGGGAATGCATCTTTTGGAAGTTTCTATATGGAAATAAGCAATGTATAAATCGGAACATAGATAAATAAATATTCAATTTTCCATTGTCATAAAAAGAGGAGAGGCGTTAGAATGGTTGGCGTATATTGTATTGAGGAGAAAATAATATGCCTGAATTAATCGTAATGTTAACTTATAATGATCTGACAGTCATGAATGCAAGAGAGATTTTTGAATCCTGTAAGGATACGAAAGCAAAGTATTGGGGATTTAAAGAGGAACCGCTTCCTTTGGAGGAAATGAAGGACTTGTATCACTATATGAAAGAATGTGGTAAAGTGACAGGACTTGAGGTAGTGGCTTACACGGAAGAAGAATGTATCCGCGGCGCAAAGATGGCTGTAGAATGCGGATGTGATTTCCTGATGGGAACTATGTTTTTCGATTCTGTACTGAAGATTTGTAAAGAAAACAATCTGATGTATGTACCTTTCGTAGGAAAAGTAACAGAAAGACCATCTATACTCGAGGGAACAGTAGAAGATATGCTGGCAGAGGCTAAAAGCTGTATCGAGAAAGGTGCATACGGTATCGACCTGCTGGGATATCGCTATACCGGTGATCCGGTAAAACTGAATAATGAATTTGTCAAAGGCTTGGATGCGCCGGTTTGTCTGGCGGGCAGCGTAGACAGCTATCAGAGATTGGATGAGGTGAAAGCGGCTAATCCATGGTCCTTTACCATCGGCAGCGCATTCTTTGATCATAAGTTCGGTGATTCCTTCGCTGAGCAGATCGATCGTGTCATCGATTATATGAACAAGGAAAAATAATCAAGCTTTTTAAGAAAGATAATAAATAGAATTAAATATAGAAAATCCCTTTGGCATCGACTCGGCTCGCATTTGCTTGCCTTACAAGTCGTGACAAGGGGATTTTTTTCTATATTTTATTCAATGGATGGTATATTGCGGCAAGCATCGCAGGCACAAGACTTGAATTAGCTTTCGCTTTTGCGAAGCGGATGCCTGTCTGCTTTTCGGCCTTAGTTACGAATGAGTTCTGCCGGAATCATTGCCGGATCAAACATAACTTCGGAGTGATTATCCCAATTCAGTTCACGATTCAGCAATTCCCCTGTTTCGCGGGATTTGGTCTCGCGGTAAATGCGGGAGATACGATAATATTTATCTCCTTCTTTAGAAAAATGATGATCCTCTTCCGTAATGGCATAGGTCCATGGAAATTCCTTCGTGGTGCGTAATTCGCCATGAAGCTGATCATTATTATCATCGCACCATACACGAAGCTGAATATCCTGATCTGTCGGATTAGTAAAACGGAAATCGATATTATTATAGCTGACGGAAGTACCGGCACTGTATGGTTTACGCACCCAACCCGGATCTGCAGCCAGGGCATCAGAGTGATGATGTAATTCTGTTACCTCCAGAGGACTAAGAAGTACCATATAGTGGATGGTATTCGCCAGGTTGCAAAGTCCACCGCCCATACCGGCGATCAACTGATTATTGGTGATGACACGTCCTTCCTTGAAGCCGTTTTTCTTTGTGGTATTGCCTACCAGCTTCCAGAAAGAATAGGTTTCACCGGGATGAATGATCAATCCGTCCATTTTACTGCAGGCCAGGCGGATGTTATCAGCCTTGTTCTGCTGCAGGGTTGCATCGATGCCCGGTCCTCTTTTGATCAGACCGGAATCATGCGCAGAAATGACAACCGGCAAGGATGTACTCTGCAGTTCGCTTGCCATTTTTTCATGGCGCAGGAAATCCTGAAGATTGCGTTTCAAAATTTCTTTTTTCGTAGAGATCGCAAAGGTCAGAGGACTGATCTCACAGAAAAGTTTTTTCTTCGCTTTCGGATAAGGAGAAACCCAATCATCTTTCTCGATATCACCCAGACGATGACAGTAGGATTCGTTTTTCAGATACATTTTCAAAAAACGATTTTCTATTTTCCGGCGGATACCGATATTTTTTTCTTTTCCGTAAGTAGGATATTTGACCAAAATATTCGGGATGCCGGCCTTATTTGCACCGAAGGTATCGCGAAACATCTGATCACCGATATAGATGACACGTTTGCGTTTCATTCCAAGCAGCTTGAGTGCTTTGACAAAACCTGAATTTTTGGGCTTGTCTGCATCACAGACATACATTGTGTCGATATTTCGGATAAAGCGTAGTGTACGTTCTTCGGTATTATCAGAAAGAAGGACAGTTTTAAAGCCAATATCATGAAGTTCTCTGAAAAGAGCATCCACTTCTTCTGTAGAATCGGCACCATGCGGAACCAGCGTATTATCGATGTCAAAAATCAATCCGCGAAAACCGGCATGATAAAGTTTTCGATAGTCTATTGCAAATGGACTATCCAGATATTCGTAAGGATAAAAAATCTGAAACATAATTCCCCCGTGAAAATGTGTTTTGTTAAAAAATATCTTTTATTAAGTAACTCTAAAATATAAAAATAAACAGAATCATTATATATTAGAAAGAAAAGAAGGTAAATAAAAAAGTGAATAAATTAATATTTTCAGAGAATGCATTGTGTTTTTTTAGATGACAATGATATGGTTTTGGTCTATTGGCTTTATTATGATAAAAAGAATGGAAATTGGAGATATTATGTAATTTACATATAAAAGAGTCGATGATAAGATAAATAATTGAGAAAAAAAATCAAAATAAACTATATATCCCCGGCAGACACAGCAGTGTCAGGCAGGATAAAAAGGAGGAAGAATAGTGGGAGAATTATGTGATCTATATCTGACATTTGCCAGAATCGGCGGATTTACCTTCGGAGGCGGTTATGCAATGCTGCCGATTTTGAAGCGTGAAATCGTGGAAAACAAAGGCTGGGCAACGGACGAGGAGCTCATGGATTACTACGCCATCGGTCAGTGTACACCCGGTATTATTGCTATCAATACCGCCACCTTTATTGGTTACAAGTATAGAGGTGTGATCGGTGCAATTGTTGCGACAGCGGGTATGGTGTCACCGTCACTTGTGATCATCATGCTGATTGCCGCGCTGATTCAGAATTTCGCATCCATCGAGTGGGTACAGCATGCGCTGGCCGGCATTCGTGTATGCGTATGTATATTGGTTTTTGACTCCGTCTTTAAGCTGGCGAAAAAATCGCTGATAGATGCGGCAACCTATGCCATATTTGCACTTGTTCTCATATGTTCATTGTTTACAAGCGTACCGACATTCATATGGGTTTTATGCGCAGCAATCGCAGGTATCGTCATAAAAGCCATTTTGACACAGAAGAAATCCCGGGAGGTGTAAATAAATGTTATTACTATTCCGCTTGTTTTTTGAATTTTTCAAAACCGGTCTTTTCGCTATTGGCGGAGGTTTGGCAACCCTGCCTTTTCTTTATGAAATGCAGGCTAAGACAGGTTGGTTTACACTCAGCGATATTTCAAACCTGATCGCCATATCCGAGTCGACACCGGGTCCTATGGGTGTAAATATGGCGACTTACACAGGTTTTACGATCAGTGGCATTCTGGGAGGCATCATTGCAGTCATAGGTCTGGTGACACCTTCGGTCATTATTATCATTATAGTTTTCAATATTCTGGAGAAGTTTAAAAGCAACAAATATGTGCAATGGGGCCTTTACGGTCTGCGCGCCGCATCCGCAGGTCTGATCATGTGCGCCGGTTTGCGTGTGGCGGAAGCTGCTTTCCTTCATACAGAGCAATTTAGTCAGAGTGGATTGCTTGAAGAGCTCTTTAATCCGGTGGCGATTCTTTTTGGAGTCATTCTGTTCGTGGTTTATAAAAAGACCGGTAAGCATCCGATTTTCTATATTATCGCTTCCGGCGTGATCGGCGTGATTCTGGCACTTTAAAGAAAGAAAAAACCGGAACAATGACCCGATGCAAGGAGCTATGCTATTGTTTTAAGGACAGGCGTCTATTAAAATAATAATAAACTTATTTACGAAAATTACGCTAATGAAGGTGAAAATATGGAGCAGACAAAGATTATTGCCCTCGTGGGTAAAGGCGGTGTGGGAAAAACAACGCTTTCTGCAGCTATTGTGCGACAGTTAGCAGAATGCCATCCGGAGGCACGTATCCTGGCAATTGATGCAGATCCTGCTGTCGGACTCTCCATGGCGCTTGGTATTGAGCCGGGGATAAGCCTGGATGAAATTCGCAGCAGTGTGGTTGAACAGGCAGCAAAGGGCGCCAATCAGGAAGCTATAGAACTCCTCGGGGAAGTGCGTTACCGCATATTTGACGCGATCACAGAAACGGATCAATTCTCCTTTATAGCCATCGGAAGACCGGAAGGCGCGGGGTGCTACTGTGCGATTAATAAGTATCTGAAAAATGTGATTGAGATGGTGAGCAGTGCCTTTGACTTTGTGATCATTGACGGCGAGGCCGGAATTGAGCAGATTAACCGCCGTGTGATGGAAAAGGTAACCCACCTTTTGATGATTTCCGATGCCAGCAAGAAAGGCATGGGCGTGGTTCGTTCTATAAAGTCTGTGGCCGATGAACTGGTAATGTATGATAGCTGCGGTTTGATCATGAACCGCGTGGAGGATGGTGAGCTTCTTTCCTATGTAGATACGGGTGACCTGAAGCTCGTGGCTGTCATTCCCGCAGACCCGGCGCAGGCGAAGAATGATATTCAGGGTAAGAGTGTATTTGCCTTAGCAGAGGATTCTGTCGTTCTGAAAGGAGCCCGGGATGCCCTGGCTGAGATGGGTCTGCTCTAAGGCGGAGGGGATGGAAGCTTCCCTTCTGTACTACAACCCTTCAGGTAACTATAGCTGGAGGCAGGAGCGAGACTTGTATATGTTGCGAGATTGAAGAGCTTTGAGGGAAGAGATTAATTTACCGTAAGAAAGGGGATAGCGATGCGATATTTTGGCGGTTGTGACGTGGGATCCACATACACGAAGGCAGTCATCCTGGATGAAAGAGGAAGGATGGCAGCGCAAACGACCATGCGGAGTAAAATCCGTTCCTGGGAGTCGGCGGAAATGGCCATGAAGGAAGTTTTAAAGCAGGCCGGGCTGGAGAAGTCTTCAGAGCTTTCCTACCTCATCGGTACGGGTTATGGCAGAAATAAGGTAGCATTTGCAGATGAAAATATGTCAGAGATATCCTGTCATGCTATGGGGGTGCATATCACAGATCCCAGTGTGAAAGCCATCATTGACATCGGCGGTCAGGATGTGAAGGGTATTGCTGTGGATACAGACGGCACGGTAAAAAATTTCGCCATGAATGATAAATGCGCCGCAGGTACCGGAAGGTTTTATGAGGCTATGGCGCGCTCCTTTGAGATGGATCTGCCGGAATTCTCCAGGCTTTCCCTTACGGCGAAGAACGTGATTCCTATCACGGCGCAGTGTACTGTTTTCGCGGAATCTGAGGTGATCAGTCTGGTGGGTGAGGGAAAGCCTGTGGAAGAGATTGCGGCAGGCATTCAGATGGCTGTGGCGAAACGATGCTTTGTGATGGCGAAAAAAGCCGGTGCTACAGATCACATTGCCCTTACCGGCGGCTGCGCCAAAAATGATGGCTTGAAGGCTGCCATTGAGAAAGTTCTGCGTATTAAGGTTGTGGAATTAAAAACGGATCCTCAGATCATGGGTGCCCTTGGCGCAGCAGAATTTGCTCGTCAGAAAGGATTACTTCGATAAGCACGATGAAGTTATACGATGCGATTATCAGAAAACTGCCTGCCTTGCTCAAAGGACGCAGAGGGAAAGCATATGTTTATCAGCAGGACAGAGCATGGCCGGAGAGTGATGCTTTTGAATTACTGCTGCAAAAAGATACAGCCTATGAGCTGGGAGCCGGAGGTCATGAAGCTGTCAATTTTACCTGTGTGACAGATGATGCCTTTCTGATGAAAGCTTTCTGCAAAGATGAAGGAAAAGACAGGATTCTTTTGTTCGGTAAAGACCTTCCTGAAATCAAGGAAGCCCATGACTATGCCAGAATCACATTGCTTCTGCTGAGACCGGAATATGCGGCTGAAGCCGATGCCGGAAAGACATTTCAGACCCTGCAGGAGCTGGATTTTGTCAAATATAATGTGCATCCGAAGGGTTATATGGTGCGAACCTCCAATCAGAATCACAGAGAGCAGGTCCGCATCGGCAGACGTGCGCTGCAAAAGGGAATGACCTTTGAAGCCATCGGAAATACTTTTATCAACAAATACAGGCAGAATGAGAAGGTTTGTCAGGTATGCCTTATTTTTATCACCGATGAGTGCATGGATTACAAGGCGCTCTATCAGATGGCTAAGCAGACAGCGGACATCAGAAACTCCCTGTCACAAATGAAAAAGGGACTTCCTACAGAATGCGCTATCTGCGAGATCAAGGATATCTGTAATGAAATAGAAGGACTTCGGGAGCTGCATTTCGGCAGCAAAGAGAAAAAGAAAGCAGAGGTGAGAATCTGATATGAGAGATTTGAAATATTTGCAATACTTTGAGGACCTCCTGCAGGTGGCCAATAATGATCTGATCAGGCAGGCGAAAGAGGAAGGTAAGATCTGCGCAGCTTATCTCTGCGAGAATACACCGGAACCTTTATTTAACCTGGAAGGATGTTTTGGCATACGACTTTTTGCGCCGAAAACAGGCTCTACGGATATTGCAACCTATTATATGACAAATTATCTCTGCGAGACATCCCGCGCCATTCTGGAACGTGCCATTGAAGGCGGCTACCAATTTGCGGATTGCCTGATCGCGCCGGATGGCTGCACTATGATCAATCGCTGCGCAGAAAATATAGAATTGCTATCTGCCATGGGTGAAGGAAATGAAAAATTTTTCTATGAACACATGGAGCTTCCCTTAAAAGCCGATGATAATGGCGTAAAGCTTCTGCAGCTGCAATGCAGAAACCACATTTTAAAGCCACTGCATGATCGTTTTGGCATCGATATTTCAGATCAGGCGATCCGTGCGGCGGTGAAAGAACATAATCGCATTTGTCAGGTTATTCGCGCTATCGGTCAGATGCGAAAGGAAGAATTTCCGCGAATCACCGGATATGAATTTGCCGTGCTGACACTGGCGACCTATGTTTGCCCGCATCATCTGATCATAGACCGACTGGAGGAGACCCTTGCTGAGATAGAAAAAAGAGAGCCGGATCAGAAAAAATATCGGGCCAGATTTTTGCTGGTGGGCGCAGAGATGGATGACCCTGAATGTATCAAAATCATCGAGGAAATGGGTGCTTTTGTCTGCGCAGACAGATTTTGTTTCGGATCCTATCCCGGCAGAGAAGAGATAGCGCTGAACGATGAAGAGGATGCTCTGACGCAGGTATGCCGTCACTATGTATACCAGTGTCAGTGTCCCAGACAGATGAATATGGAAAAAGTATATGGTCGTAAGGCCTATGTCAGCAAGCTGGCCAAAGAATATGCCGCCGATGGCATTATCTATGACCAGGTTAAATTCTGTGATCCCTGGGCCTATGAGAGAGTCATGGGCGCGGCAATGTTAAGGGAAGATTACGGCTATCCTGTATTATCCATCGACAGGCCATATAACAGTCATTCCTACTATGGTCAGCTGCGCACCCGTGTGCAGGCCTTTATAGAGAGCGTTGAGATCAAAAAATTACAAAAGGAAAGGGGGAATAAGCGCAGTGGAAATAAAAAAGAATCCAAAGAAAAGAGCCGGTGATCAGCAGCTGGGTGTTTTATATGGCAAGGGCAAGGTTAGACGCAGACGCGAATGGCGAGGCTTTTCGGATACCATGTATGACTTTTACAGATGGCTTGGCATATGGGGCTTAATGGCCAAAACTTCCATGGGCAAAGGCTTTATCAAAGGCTTATTCCGCTATCGCTGGATGTCCAATTATCTGGCAGTTCCCCATATGATCGATAAATTTACCATCGGTATGCGGGGAGAGAGCTTGCGTATTACCCGCACTGCCATGGATTACGTATCAAAGGACGTAGCAAAGGTCATTAACCAATGTCTGCGCGCGGATCAGCGATGCGGAAATGACCGGAAATATTCCGACCGCTGCGTCATGGTAGATGAAAATGCCATGACCTCTTTTCTCATGGGATTTCCGGACCTGATCGCACTGGAGCGGGAGATTCCGGTTCAGTTCGCAGCTAATCTGATCAATCAGTTTTCTGTACTGCATTATATCGATGTAGCACAGACCTATGGTATTCCGGGAGATGTCTGCCCTATGCCGGAGGTGGAGGCAGGCGCATCTATAGAGGATGATATGGTGATCGGCGGCAGATGCGCTGTGCAGGTGAATACTACCTGTGACGGTTCTATGATGGGCAATGGCATCATCGCCAAACGACTGGAAAGAGAGTATGGCATTCCTACCTTTCAGCTGGCTGTGCCTATTCGGCATAAGGCAGAGGATGTACAGGAATATGCCGCAGAGGATGTAAAAAAAGCGATTGCATTTATTGAGGAGCATACAGGTCATAAGTGGGACTGGGATGCTTATTTCGCTTGCGCCAAAAGAATTAATAATACCACCAGAAACCGTATGGAATGGCTGGATGTAAACAGCACGCCATATCCACAGTTCGTAGGAGCTGTATTTAGTCTCTACAATAATACGAACTATATGGGAAATGGCGGCAGATCGGCTGAGTTTCCGAAAATCGATGAAAAGATCATGAAGCTGGTTCATAGAGGTTATGAGAAAAAACACATGCTGGGATCGGAATACCGACACCGCTGTATCGTCTGGGGTGTACAGCCGCAGTATGTGATTGACATGCTTTACTGGATGATCCAGTGCTGGGGTGTTGTTCCGCTGACAGATATGCTGTCCATGGTCATTGAGAAAGAAATCGCGGAAACCGATACACCAGAAAACCGGGAACAGGCTTATTATGATATCGCTTATCTGATGCAGAATATGATCATGCGAAATCATACGCATGGCGGATACCAGGCTTTGCTCGATGAGCTCTGGGGTTATTGCGAAAAGATGAATGCTGATATGGTCATGCTTTGGGAGCATATGGGCTGCAAGGCCTTAGAGGGTATGCATGGTCAGTTTGAGGAACAGGCCAGAGCCAGAGGAATCCATTTGGTATGGGTATGCCATGATCTGGTAGACCCGCGTATTTATTCAAGACAGGCTATTCGTGACCAGTTCAATCAATTCATGAGAACAGTTATGAGGGAAGAACCGGTAGACCCGTCTATCGAAGTGATACCCGATAATGACGCCTGGTAGAAAGGGAGCATGGATATGAAAAAAGTATTTTTGACCTTTATCGGTCTGACAAGCGGACTGTTTGCATTGCTTTTCGGGATTTATTTCTTTAATCTGGATATGAAGCTTGCGGTCAATGTCATCGCACCCCTGTTGGAAAAATGGTACGATAAGAGAGACAGGAAGCAATATCTGTAAAGGACTGAAATGAGAGTAAAGGTGATGCTATACTGAAAACAGCAATATTCATTACTGCCGGCGAAAGCAACCACATTGAAGCGTAGAGCCTTAGGGTGGGAATGAAACTTTATTCAGGGAGGAAGAAGGAAGCAATGAGTAGGGAGCTTATGAAACCCTTGGCACCTCTGCCGGAAATATATTCCGGAAGATACCGAAAAATATTACTCTGGTGATATGCGTGATATTGCTCGTACTTTACACCTGGGATAATATTTATTCCGCTAAACATCCAAATAAAGGTGCGGTATCACAGATGTCGGATCAACCCGGCAGAATGTAGTGTCAACAGCCGACAGTACAGGTCATGATCCGGGAATTGTCACCCAGGCGGTGTATTCCGCATATGACGGTTTGGTACAGATGTTTTGAAATTACGGAACCGGAAATCGTTAGATTTCCGGTTCCTTCTGTTCAATGTAAAAGTATGAGTTTTTTGCCTTGTTCCAGTGGCTTTACGGATTAAGTATCAATGGCAAATGAGGCTTAATCCGTAAACACCGGATAGAAAAGAGAGTAAAAGAATAGGGTAATATTTAAACAAATTTAAATATTTGATGATTTACTAATTTCAGCTGATGGAATCGAATTCCTCCGCAGCTTTTTTCTGCAGCTGCAGGTCCTTATTACTGATCGTTTTTTTGCGATTCGCTTTTCTTTGCTTATTGCGGATCTGGCTTTTCAGCAGGTTTGGATTGAGGATTTTTCCATCCACATTGAGCTTGATCGTTTCGAAGTTTTCACAAATGTCATCGTTTTCTTCTAAATCAGAAGAAGAAATAAACATTTCATTCTCTATCATGCAGAGACGTTTGTTAATTTCGCTGCCGTCGATCATTACCTTATTAGAACTGCGAAGAAGCTCCAGATTATATTTCTGCAGGATTCAGCTAATCTGTTTCAGGTCATTCAGCAAAGTAGAATGAGATACAAAGATCGTTGTTTCTATAGTATACATACAAACAGAACGGTGCTGCTCCAGAAGGAAATGAAGAAGCTGATTGATACGTTCATTCTGAAAGCTGATGGAAACAGAAGTGAATTTCTGATAAAGCTTTTCTTTTAATAAGGAAAAACGATCCGCATTCTTCACGGTGATCCGGTAGCCCTTATGAGCGGTCGACTCAAAAGCAATGCTGGGATAATCAGCGCATTCTGCTTTGATCTGTTTTATATCATTTTGAATTGTGCGGAGACTGACCTGCTGTTTTTTTGCGAAGGAGGCGGAAGTGATATATCGTTCCGGCATCTCGCAGAGCTCGATCAGGATCTCCAGCTGACGTTGATTCAACATAGCTTTTTCTCCCGTTTTTATTATGTGATAAGTTTTTTCGTGAGATTACTTATCAGTTTTTAAATAAGTTTTCTTAAGTATTTTATAGGTAGAATTATACTACAAAAGTCATGGATGTGAATTCGGAATGTTTCGTTTATTTGTGCAAGTACCCTGATTTTATTTTTGCGTTTTTCGGAACAATCTGGCGTAAAACACCGCATTAATGCAGCAACGAAATGTTCGCGATTGCGGTATTTAGCGAAATACATATTGCGGTATAGAGACGAAAAAGCTTTGTGCGAAATCATCAAAAAGAGATGATATTATATAGCCATCGTAAGTCATGTTCAACAAAACAGATCACTTCCGGTGTTGCCGAATAAACGGAAGTGAGTAAATGTAAACAAAGATTTTCCCGAATGGTGAAGTTGAAACGACTTACAATCAGCAGAAAGGAGATCAACTAATGAGCAATCCAAGTATTCGTGTTGTGATTGTATCGCATGGAGAGCAGTCGAAAGGAATGTTAAATACCGTACAGATGCTGCTCGGACCGCAGGAAAATATCGCAGCTTATTCCCTTTATCCGGAGCAGACTACAAACGATCTGATTGCAGTCCTGGAGAAGGAGATACATCAAAAATCTATACTGTCCCGTCACTGGCTGGGGATTTCGCTGAACAAACAGGGATCCATGCCCTTGCCTGCTCTTTCGGAACAACCCATGGCATCTACCTGACTGAGCCGAAACTGAACTTTGATATTGTGCGTTCCTGCAGAAAGCTGACCGGACTGCCCATCGTTATGCATGGAGGTTCCGGCGTATCCAAAGAGGATTTCCGGGAAAGTATACGTTCCGGCGTAAGTAAAATTAATTACTTTACCTATATGGATGCCGCAGGAGGAAAAGCCTGCCAGGCCACCGTCAGAATGAAGAATGAAAATGCGCCGGTATTTTATTCAGGGCTTCGGCTGGAGGCGCAGAAAGCAATGCGAGAGAACGTGAAGCAAGCCATGAGGATGTTCGCCTTTATGTGAGAAGTAAGTTAAATAACGAAAGGAGATTATTATTTATGAACGCAAAACAGATGGCCGGCTATGAGGCCGCAACTTATGTCAAAGATGGAATGCTGGTAGGAATAGGAACAGGTTCGACAGCACATTACCTGATCGAGAAACTTGGACAGCGCGTACAGGAGGAAGGACTGAAAATTCAGTGCGTCTCCACTTCAATTGAGTCTACAGAGTACGCAGAAAGTCTGGGAATCTCACTGCTGGACACAAATGACGCACCGGTACTGGATATCTGTATCGATGGCGTGGACGAAGTGGATCCTGCTTTTAACGGAATCAAAGGCGGCGGCGGAGCTCTCTTCCGAGAGAAAGTTGTCGCTATGTCTGCAAAATACAATATCTGGGTATGTGATGATTCCAAACTGGTGGAAAAGATCGGCGCTTTCGGACTTCCAATCGAGGTATCTCCATTTGGATATAAGCATGTGATCCGTAAACTGGAAGCTGCAGGATTTGTTCCAAAGGTTCGTATGCGCGATGGCGAGATCTACATGACCAATAACAAAAACTATATTTTTGATACAGATTATTCCAATACAAAATTCGGAACCGACTACAATGCAATGGCAGCATTCCTGAAGAGTACCCTGGGAATTCTGGAGACAGGCTTCTTCCTGAATACGACAGATCTGATCATCAGCGCAGGAGAGAATGGCATTACTAAAATCGAAAATCCAAACAAATAAGTTCTATATAATAAAGAACAGATAAAACTGCATAACTGACATCTTATTGTTTTTTCTTTCATAGGCGCAAATGCATGGCATTTGCGCCTATTTTCTTTTTTAGGAGCTATGACATCCTGGCCCAGGTTACATAGCAGCAAGAATATGGGTCCGGAGGATGAATCTGCCGGTTCGTCGGGCAAATAGCGAAGCGGTTAGGAATTTTACTCAGAAGAGAAGTCCACTTTCTCTATAGGTGGTGGTTATTAACAGAATTGAAATTACGAAAAAGAATATGTTTGCCTGATGCTTTTGTGTAAATAAACGAAATTCCGCAGACGGTTTATTTCGCTAAAGGGGAAATGATTGGAGAACTTTTATTTCGTTAAAGAGGAAAACATCCCTGGGATTTCCGAATGGTATTGCACGAAAATTGAAATCCGGAAGCGGGGGGCGGCAGGCAGAGGGGGCGAAGAAAGCCCGGGTGTACACCTTTTTTATTCTGCTATAGTTTGACTTGTAAGAGGAAGCAAAGATCACAGAAGTATATGGAGCTTCTTCCAGTTCTATTATCGCGCTTGAACGTGAGTCAGGAAAGAATGCGGTAGAAGGACGTCTGGCCAGAATCGATGCTATCGAAAAGAATTGGGATGCTATCGTGAAGACAATGAACGATAACCTGCCATCAGCAGATCGTATGATCGAGATTCTGAAGAGTCTGGATGCGCCATATCTTCCATCTCAGCTGAATTTCAGTGATGAGAAGCTGTATAATGCAATGCTCTATGCAAAAGAGACCCGCGCACGTTATACGATGCTGTCTCTTATGGCTGACCTTGGTGTCACAGAAGAAATCGCAGAGAAAGTTGTAAAATACGTAAACCAGTAAACTGATTTCAGATATTCACATTTTGCTTCGGTTCTGCCGGCGCAAAATGTGAATATCTGCTTTATAAAAAAGAAAAATGCAGGTCAGTTTTTTTAAGCAATCCCTTTTACTTACCTGCATTTAGTAAAATCGGTATGAGAACTTTGGTTTTCAGACCGATTTTTTTGCGGATATGATCTATATAAATCACATTAAAAATTTTTTTTCTTTTTTAAAGAGGGCCCTGTTCAGATGGTTTTTCATTGGCTTGATTGTTCTTATTTTTATGGGAAATTCGGCCTTGTTCTGAAATGAGTCTCTGACATGCTCTTTAGTTGGTTACGGAAAAAATTAACCGTGATATAATATATTTGAAATTCATCGGAGAAGTTATTAAATAGGAGGATAAAATCATGGAATTTAAGGACGTAGTGAAAAACAGATATTCATGTAAAAAGTTTTCAGCAAAGGCAGTTGAAGATGCAAAGCTTGAAGCCATCCTGGAGGCAGGAAGGCTTGCACCTACTGCGAAAAATCTGCAGGAACAGAAGATATATGTAGTTAAGTCCGAAGAGGCCATTGCAAAGATTGATAAGGCGACGCCTTGCAGATACGGTGCACCCCTTGTTCTGCTAGTTGCCTTTGATAAAAATAACGTATTTGTATATCCGGGAGAAAAAAGAGATTCCGGTATTGAGGACGCTACTATTGTAGCTACGCATATGATACTTGCAGCTGCAGATGAAGGTTTGGATAGCTGCTGGATCAATTTTTTTGACCCGGATCAACTCTCTGAGGCATTGGAACTTCCGGCAGAGGAGGAAATATTGATGCTGCTGGATCTGGGTTATGCCGAAGAGGGAGCAGGACCCCTGCCTAATCATACAGCACGCAAACCTTTGGAAGAAACTGTAAAGTACCTGTAAGAGAAATTTGACAAAGGTCCAATGTAAGAAAAACACTGAATCCGGATTTGGTGATATTGAACAATAAAGGGCAGCGTATGAACCAAGCTTTATGGGCAGATTATACTTTTCTTATTGCGGTTCCTTACGGATGAGGTATAAAATAAATATAGATACTTGTAAAATTCATTTGGAAAATGGAGGTAGAGTCAATGTTTAGTGGAAGAAAATTGGATCATATCGGTCTTCAGTGTGTCGATTCTGAGAAGGATGCAACCTGGTATATGGAAAAACTCGGATTTACGCTGAAGGGAAAATTCAAGAGCTCCCGTGGTAATTTTTATACCTGGTTTGTCACAAATGGACAGGTTACCTATGAGATTTCTCAGAAGGCAGATCTGGATCCTATGCTGCAGGGAAAAGTAGATCATATTGCAATCAATTCTACAGATATCGAGGCTGATTATAAGAAAGCTGTTGAAGCAGGCCTTACAATCTCCACAAATGGTATAGAAGATATTCCGGGACGCTGGGAGCATGGCTGCCGCTATTTCAAGGTAGTATCTCCTACAGGTGAGCAGGTAGAGATCAATCAGGACCTTTGATGCTTCAAGGGAGAACTCCCCTCTATTGGCTGCTTTTTACAAAGGAGGAGCCCTTAGAAGATTAATAGATCCACCCGAAGCAAAGAGCAGAGCACGGACCTGAAAAGGCCGGCTCTGCTCTTTTCAGTGATGGAATAGATCAGATGCTTGAGAATGATTTTCAAAGAAACTATAATAGGAACATGAAAAAAGATAATTATTTTAGGAAAAGAAATTCAATATCAGGTATGTATAGAAAAGTGAAGAAATGCAGCAGGATAATCGTAGCCTGTGGAGTAGTCAGTGTAATGATTTCAACTTCAGCGCTTCCTGCCTATGCGATAGATTTCAATCATCTATTTGATTTTGCAGAGACCAAAAAGGAAAGTGATTTGTTTCATTTTAATTTGCAGGATTCATCAGAGAAAGATGATAAGGAGACTCTATTTACTTTGATTTTCGGGAAAGATCAGAGCGAAGAGGGAAGTTCGAATACGAAGAGCGATGCAAACACGGAGAGTGATGTAGAAGCAAAGAGCAGCACAGATACGAAGAGCGGGGCGAAACGGAAGAACAGCACAGACCAGAAGAACAGTGTAGAAGTGAAGAGTAGCACAGACGCAATGAGCAGCACAGACACGAAGAACAATGCAGAAGTGAAAAGCGGTGCAGATACAAAAAATGACACAGAAGCGAAGAGCGATGTAGAAGCGAAAAATAGTGCAGATACGAAGAGTGTTGTAGAAGCGGAAAGTGATATAGATACGAAAAGCGAGTCAGACACGAAGGAAGCTGCAGCTCAGGACGCAAAAGACAAATCCGGGAAAAACACTAAAATCCCAGCCGAGTACAAGATCAGTGATTTCGACATTGTCTACCAGTCTCCGGAATTACCAACCGGGTGTGAGATTACAGCGGCCACAATGCTGCTGAACTATTATGGTTTCGATGTGGAAAAGACCACTATGGCGAAAAAATATCTTCCCTTGACATCTTACAGCACCTATTATAAAAATGGCGTTAAATATGGCGCCGATATGTATAATAATTTTGTCGGCGATCCCGCCTCAGCATCCAGCGGCGTAATCTGCGGACCGGGCGCTATTCTAAAAGCAATCAATAGTTATTTTTCAGACTTGGAGAAAACTTCCCAAACGGATTCAAAGAGTGACACTCAGGAAGAGACGAAGGCTGAGAGCAAAACAGATGCAAAGAGCGACACTAAAGAAGAAACGAAGTCGGAGAGTAAAACGGATTCAAAGGATGCTGCTAAGGAAGAGATAAAATCTGAGAGTAGTAGCGATATAAAAGAGGATATAAAAAATGCCGCTGTAAAATACAAGCCGGTAGATATTAGCGGTTCCACGCCGGAAGACCTTTACAAGAGAGTCAGCAATGATCAGCCATGCCTTGTGTGGGTGACTATCAGCATGCAGACCAGACCCGCAGCCCAGGATTCCTGGACAACGGAAGAGGGTAAAAAGGTTGACTGGACCAGGGCAGACCATTGCGCTGTCCTTGTGGGCTATTCTAAGGATAAGGTATATATCGCTGATCCAATCTCGGGAATGGTTGAATATTCCCGTACACAATTTGAAAAAGTATATAAATCCAGAAATCAGATGAGTCTGGTACTGGATGAAAAGAATTGAATTCTATACGCTTCCATCTTTTGTGATGAGCATAAAGGTCACATTAGTTTTTCTTTTTCCTTTTTAAAGAGCGCCATGTTCAGATTGTTGTCTCCTGCCGTTTTGTCGATCCAGAGGTTCAGCGCGCTGACTGCCATGGATACTTCATCCAGCTTTTTGCTTATATAGGCAAAATCCGGAATCTCATCATCAGTGATCTTTCCATCCCTTGCAATCTGGACGAGGCGGCCGGTATGGGGTGTGATGTCGTTAAGGCTTGCGATGGTCTCGAGGATGATGCTGGAGAGCTCTGTTATTTCAACCTCCGGTACGTTTAGCTTACCGATATCGCACTGGTGGGAGCAGTAGTAGTTCATAAGGTCAGGATGATTATAAGCGCGTGCCATCTGTACTACGTCATAAGGCGTTGGATCCTGTGTCTCATATTCGATCTTTTCAATGCGTGATGAGGATACGCTCTCCATCAGTTCACTTGCCTTCTCGCGGGTAAGTCCTGCATCATCACGACAGATCTGATAAAGGTTCTTGTTTTCTCTGGTTGATTTTTTGCCCATTATTCCGGCTCCTTTGTAATTCTCTGAAATATATGAATTAAGGTGCGGTAATTCTCCGCACCGGATGTGTATCCCTTTTTCCTTATCTATTATACTTATGGCATAAGAAAACGACAAGGATGAATAGCTTCCTGTATAATTCAAAGTGTAGATGAAAAGTAAGGATTTTCAAAGATAGATACCTTGACTAAACTGTTATTGCTGACAGAACAAAGTAAGCAAACGAACAGAAAAGGGAAAACGGAGGATGAAGCAATGAATGTAAAAAAACGGATTCAGATGATCATGCTTCTGGAGAAGATGGAAAAGAACCCCCAGTACAGCAAAAGCTTAGGATTAAAAGACCGTACAGTATACAACATGGGCAAGATGGAGCAGAAGAAAAAGCAGACCGTGTCATGAATAGTATACGGAATATATATGAGAAAGGAAAATAAGGGAAAGGTCCTATGGCAAGGAGTTTCCGGTAGATGGAGGTGATACAGATGCTGACGATTTTGTTTATGATCATCATGCTGGGCGTGATGATTGAAGTTTTTTTTATAGCTGTAAGGGCAGCATGGACAATTACAAAAATCCTTGTTTATCTGATTTTCCTGCCATTGCTCTTTATTGTGTCTTTATTTTATGGCTTTGTTTTCATTGCGTTAATAGTCATGATATTCATGGGGATCTCAGCGCTGTTCTAAATGATTGAGAGAACGGTAGAGGCGAAACGCTTTGAAAGAATGTTTTCGTTGGAGGCAATATAAATGTTTACATTGTTTTTTATACTGTTGATGTTAGGGTTGATGTGGCAGATCTTTAAGATCGGCATCAAGGCGGCATGGGGAATCACCAAATTTCTGGTAAGCTTTGCTGTGCCGGTGATCCTTATCCTGATAGTCATCGGCGCATTTTTATAAAGGGCCATGTGGGAGGGTAAATACGGAGGAAGGCCGGCAGTTTTATAACGGACAGGAGCATTATTTCGAGAATATCGACCTGAAGGATATCCCAAGAGACCAGGCACTGATCTCCCTTGAGGGAAATGCCAAGGATGGATACACACTTTTCAATACAACAAACCAGCTGGATCTGGATTAAAAATGACCATAGCGATATAAAATAATAAAGAGCAGAGATGGAAGCATAGGAGTTCCTCTTTGCTCTTTTTACATTCATGGGATAAAGTGCCACGGCAGAATCCGGATATGGAGGAGTGCGTGGCATTTTTGTGCCGTTGTGGTCAAAGAGAAATGTATTGTGTTAGAATAAAAATGATATAAAAATAATTTTACATATGTCGGAAAATAGTATGGAGGATGGCACCGGGCATGAATATACAGATCTTTGGAAGCAAAAAGGATTTCGATACGAAAAAAGCAGAGCGGTATTTTAAGGAGCGTGGTATCAAAATCCAATATGTAGATATGAAGGAGAAGGGCCTCAGTAAGGGAGAATTCAATTCCGTCTGCCAGGCTGTCGGCGGATATGAGAAGCTGATCGACCCGAAATGCAAGGATAAGGACCTGCTTGCGCTGATCAGATATATTGCGGAGGAGGACCGGGCAGAAAAGATACTGGAAAACCAGAAGGTCATCAGAACACCGATTGTGCGGAATGGAAAGCAGGCCACAGTCGGTTATCAGCCGGATGTATGGAAGGGCTGGAAATAAAGTAGAAACAGGGTGAACACCGGAGACCTTTTCGGGAGAGGTGTGCGGCCTCCGTGTATTTATGGTGCATAATAAGAAATTTATCCCGAAAGACCTTGGGGAGACGGACCTTGTCATCTATGGGCATTCCCATAAATATGAAGACAAGGAAATGGAAGGAATAAGGTTTCTGAACCCGGGCAGCTGCGGTCCGCGCAGGTTTCATCAGGAGATCACCTTGGCCCTTGTATATGTCGAGGATGGCAGCAGGAAGTTCCGGATCGAAAAGATCGATATTCCACACCCGGATGTAAAGGCTGCGGAGCCGAAAGAAGTGATACCGGCTGATATCGGTGAGAAGCTTCCAAGAATGATGAAGGATATCGGATCAGGAAAAGACGCAGACCAGCTGGCGAAAAAGTATAGGATATCCAAAAAGCTTGCGGAACAGATCATAAGGATGTATGTGACACACCCGGGTGTGGATGCGGAGGGTATCATGCGGAGGATCGGACTCTAGGAAAGGATATGATTTTCGTGTCCGGTAATGCTGCTGAAGGGGGCTTTGTACGGTTGGAATATCCAAAAAGATATGGATATTACAGCAGATGATGAAGGGAATTAGCTGAACTGAGGTACAGAAGGGAAGATGAAAGGGTTCGTAAACGGCATATCATACCGACTTAAGCCCCTCTTTTAGGATACGGTTGATGTGGCGAATCAGTGTGCTGGAGAAAAAACAAAGAAAAGTAAAGAGCACAAAAAAACGGCATTACTGCCGTTTTTTTTTGAAAAGAAGAAAATATGAAAATTAACTATGAAAATAATAAAACAATTTATTTGCTGTTTCTATGGTTAGTATTCTACCCGGGAAATGTGTCCGGTCTGTGATCTTCCGGTGAAGAAAATTTGAAATAAGTACACAAACGATACAAAATCTCTGAAGAATAAAGAAATATTTTCTTATGTCAGAAAACGTATATATCTGCCAGAAGGAATGCAAACATGCCGGCAGCGGCCAGTATGATCCGTGTAAGTGAACTGTTGCTCTGCAGCTTCCGGTAAATTATGGGAAATCAGAAAAAACGGTATTAATAAAGTATATGAATAAAAAAGCCAGCATATTTTCGAAAATAGTCAGATGAAGCATGTTATCATATAAAAAGTCAGGTGGCAGCATGAAGGAATACTTTTTTGAAAACATGCTATTAAGGTTTGAAAAAGTTTGAAAAGAAATTTTAAGCAGGAAAAAGGAGAGGAGATATAGTTTGGGATTTGATTTTACAGAAAATTTTGAAAAGATGATGGAAGAAAAGAAACTTGATACGATCCTGATCCTTGGTCATATGATTCCGGATGGGGATGCGACGGGGTCTGTGATGGGGCTTGCACACTATCTTCATACAGTATATCCGCACTGCAGGGTGGTTCCCTATCTTGCTGACGATATGTTCAAGGGTCCGAGAAAACTTGCGGAAAAAGATAAAATTTTTAATCCTTTTAATATGCCGGATAAGAAAAGTCTGGGGAGATATGGCGTGATTGTATGTGACACAGCGACAAGGGATCGAATAGCCGGAAAGGAGCTTTACGATAATGGGGCAGATAGCATCATTATCGATCATCATGCTGCAAATGAAGGTTATGGTAGTGTGAACAATACATATATATCAGAGGCCTGTGCTCAAAATATCTTCTATCTTCTGGACTGGGAGAGATGGGATGCCTGTATGACGGAAGCGGAAAAGTTACATCCAAATGCCCTGGATTATATTTACCTTGGCATTGTGCAGGATACGTCCGGGTTTGAAAGGGCTTCAGTCCCTACTATGGAAGCTGCATCTGCTCTGCTGAAAAAAGGCGTGGATCACAAGGAAATAATAAAAACAATGCATAATACCAGCCTGCATGATCTCTATAAAAGAGCCGAACTTCTAAAAATGGTGCAGCGAGCAGAGGACGGAAAGGTAGCATATATTTACGTAGATCAGGCAGTAAAGGAAGCATATGGCATTGGCTATGAGGATATTTACCCCATGTGTACGCTCCTCCGGGAATGTGAGGATATTGAGCTTGGCTTTACCATGTTTGAGAGAACTCCCGGAAACTGGCGCTGTTCCTTCCGCTCGGATGGAAAATGGATCAACTGTAATAAGCTGCTCTCATTCTTTAACGGTGGAGGACATGCGGGCGCAGCCGGTCTTTCGAAAAAGACGCATAAACCTGAAAAGCTCTTATCCGATATCTTAGCTCAGATAGCAGCCCTGCGGAAAGAAGCATGAAGATAGTCGTAAGTGTCTGCCTCTTGGGCGAAAACTGTAAATATAATGGCGGGAACAACTATTCCAGCGAGGTAACAGAATTTGTAAAAGGACATGAGGTCATACCTTAAAAAAGAGGTTGAAGCGTTTAAAAGGAAGGGAACCGGCTCTGATCTTTCAGGTTTCGGAAATGAATTTTTTGAAATAGCTTAAAGAAAAATCACTTTTTTGTTCAGGTAGGCTATGTATTATATGACCATAGCAAAGAGAACAAAGTGAACTAAGCGAAGCAGTAACGGTTGGGGAAGATGCTGGAGTCGGTCCCGGACGTGAAAAGTAGCAAGACGCTTTGTAGATAGGAACGAAAATAATAGCAGGAATAAAAAGGAAACCCGGAATGTCAAATGCACAAGGGGGAAAGCTTTCATATTATCAGTACTGACAGGTGATGGTAGTATGAAAGCTTTTTCGTTTTTCTAAGAAAGCAGCAATGGAGTTTAAGTGGCATTAATGCAGTATTGTGTTGATCGGCAGCAGCGTATCTGTCACAGGCGCAACTCAATTCTGATCGATTCTGCTGAAGTTTCCGGCGCATGGACATGTGTTTCAGAAGTTCTCATGTATCTTCCCGTAATTATTTATCTTATGTATAAGAGAAGTAAAAAGCATAAAGTAAGTACAGAAAATGTATCATCAACGAACAGATTCAGATGATTCAGCATGTGGTAAAGATGGTACATGGTTTTTCTGTATTTGTAAAAAAAGAAAAGCGCTGGTCACAATACCAACGCTTTTCATATACGCATCTGCTATTATTTTGCTGCTGTTTTTGCAGCGGCCTTTTTTACGGCACGGCTCTTGCAGGTGGTTTTTTTGGCCTTTGCAGCAGTTTTTTTGGTTGCTGCTTTTGCGGCTGCCTTTACAGTAGTTTTCATCTCACTAGCGGATTCTGTTTTCGTTACTTTGCCTGCAGCTGTCTCCTTTACACTTGTGGCAGCTTTGGCTGCGGGAGCAAAGTCGAATGCGGAAACAACAGATTTTGCAAGTGCTGCGTCGCCTGTTACAGTGCACTCAGAGAGGGCAGATGAAAAAGTGATATTCTTCTTTGCGACTTTATCCAGAAGGTCAGTGCTGATCACGATGACCGCATTGTTATCCCTGTAATCATATGGCTCAATGTCCAGTTTTCCGTTTTCAGCCTTCATGTAGAAGATGCCTTCTGCCTCGCCGGTGATATTGACCTGAATGGCAGCGAATCCCTCTGTGCAGGATGCATCAGCATAGGCTTTTTTGAAGCTTTCAAATAATTCATTGTACAACATGTATAAAAATCCTCCTTTAAAATTGGATGTTTTGCCATGATACCACAGATGAATAGAAAAAGCAAGCATGGGAAAATGTACCTTCATTGGTGGCTGTTTTACTTTATGACATATATACAAAATACGATTGCATGGCTTATTTGTAAAAAAATTTTATAATAAATATAGTTATTCATATTATTTGGGTTGGATATGATGGAATTAAATTTTCATAACGGAGGAAAAAACGATGGAACATAAGTGGTGGCACGAGAAAACAGCTTACCAGATATATCCAAAAAGTTTCTGTGATAGTAACGGCGATGGTATTGGTGACATCAGGGGCATTATAGGCAAGCTGGACTACCTGAAAGAACTGGGAATCGACATCCTATGGCTTTCGCCCGTATACTGTTCACCGCTGGCTGATCAGGGATATGACATTTCGGATTACTACAATATCGATCCACGCTTCGGTACGATGGAGGATATGGATGAATTGATCAAAGAGGCGAAAAAAAGAGATATATACATCCTCATGGATTTGGTAGTGAACCATTGTTCCGACGAACATGAGTGGTTCCGCCGCGCATGTGAGGATCCTGATGGCAAGTATGGTAAGTTTTTTTATATCGTGGATCATAAAGAAGGAGAAGCTTTGCCGTGCAACTGGCGCAGCTATTTTGGAGGACCTTGCTGGGAAAAGCTTCCGGGACATGATGATAAGCTGTATCTTCATGTGTTTCATAAAAAGCAGCCGGACCTGAACTGGGAAAACCCTGAACTCCGGCAGGAAATCTACAGGATGATCAACTGGTGGCTTGATAAAGGCCTGGCAGGTTTTCGTATTGATGCTATCATTAATATCAAAAAAGCACTTCCATTCAAGGATTATCCTGCTGATCGGCCTGACGGGCTTAGTTCCATAAATCATATGCTCATGGATGCCCATGGCGTTATTGATTTCCTGAACGAGATGGCAGAGAACACTTTCCGAAAATATGATGCTTTTACTGTCGGCGAGGTATTCAATGAGAAAGATGAAGAACTGTCAGCCTTTATCGGAGATAGCGGCTGTTTTTCTTCCATGTTTGACTTTGCGGAGACACTCCTGAACAAGAGTCCCAGAGGCTGGTTCGATACAAAGCCTGTGGATCCCGACCAGTATAGAGATGCCTGCTTTGCCAGTCAGAAACGTGTCGATGGCAAAGGCTTTATTGCTAATATCATTGAGAACCACGATGAACCGAGAGGTGTTTCGCATTATATCCCGGAAGGCGAGTGTACGCCTGCTGCGAAGAAGATGCTGGGTGGTCTGTCTTTTCTGCTTCAGGGTATCCCCTTTATTTATCAGGGGCAGGAGATCGGTATGGAGAACTTTAGCTATGGCAGTGTGGATGAAGTGGATGATATTTCTGCGCTTGATGAATATCGTGTAGCACTGGAGGCCGGCTGTACACCTGAGGAGTCATTAAAAGCGATTGATCATTTTTCACGCGATAATGCCCGCAGCCCATATCAGTGGAATACAGAAGAGAATGCCGGATTTAGTACAGGTATCCCATGGATGCATGTAAATCCAAATTATAGAGAGATCAATCTGGCTGCACAGATGAATGATGATAAATCAGTGTATTCATTTTATAAGAAATTGATTTCTTTACGGAGAAACCCGAAATACCATGAAACGCTCGTTTGGGGAAGGACTATTCCGTATATGCAGGAAGAACGGCGCATTATGGCATACTTCCGTAAAGGAGAAAAGAATACAGTTCTGGTTCTTGGTAATTTTACGCAGGAGACGAGAAGGGTTGCGCTTCCTGCAGAGGTGAAAAAGGTGCTCTTAAACAATCTGGATACAATTCTTTTAGAGGATGGTATTCTTCAAATGGAAGGATACCAGTTTCTGGTAGTAGAAATCTGACGAAGCTTGAACGTAATAAATCCATTGAATCACGATTTGGTGATATTATAAACAGAAAGAATATAATTAAGCAGTGAACCCTTCGAGGAGAAAATAATAAGGCTGAATAAGCATTTATACCCTTACGGAGAACGGGGCGGCGATCCGGATATGTGATTCGGGTGAATAGTGATAGGAAGAGAGGATACAAGCATATGACTGAGAAAGATTATCTTATCTTAATGAAATCAGATAAGCCTTATGTGTGTGAGCACCTTAAAATGCCGGTGCATCTGCAAAAAGTGGCCCGGGAGCTGCTGGATCGATATGAAGGTCTCCCGGCAGAAGCAGATAAAGAAAAGGAAGAAATATTGAAGCAGCTTTTTGGTACATGGAATCCGCTTGCCTTTCCGGGCAGGGGCTTCTGCTGTGATTACGGGTTCAATATCCATTTTCATGGTCTTGCAGTGATAAATTATAACGTAGTGATGCTGGATACATCACCGATCCATATTGGTGCGGGTGCATTTATTGCTCCCGGGGTCTGTCTGGCATGTGCCGGTCATTCACTGGTCGGAGAACAGAGGAGTGCAGGTATCGGAAACTCAGCTCCGATCACGTTGGAAGAAGACGTATGGATCGGTGCTAATGCAGTCGTCTGTGGAGGCGTAACGATCGGAAAGGGCAGTGTGATCGGTGCGGGAAGCGTTGTCACAAAGGATATCCCGGCAGGCGTGGTCGCAGCAGGTGTGCCATGCCGGGTCATCCGAAAGATAGGGGATGAGGACCGCCTGGAAATACCGGATTAAATGATCAGAGTATTATACGGTCTGATAATTGAATAAAAATTATTTCCTGTAATAATCTACGATACTTATCACGTCGCCCAGGTATCCTCTGCCGAAGAGATTCAGATGATTCAGCATGTGGTAAAGATGGTACATGGGTTTTCGGTATTTGTAATCCGGAGAAATAGGTTTGATCTCATGATAAGCCTGGTAGAAGGCAGCCGGGAAATTTCCGAAAAGCTGGGTCATAGCCAGATCTGCTTCAGAATCGCCGATATAAACAGCAGGATCGATCAGCCATGCTTTTTCGTCATTGCCTGTGATCACATTGCCGCCCCATAAATCCCCATGGATGATGGATCCCTGCGTCGGTTCCCGGAGATATTTGTCCAGATGTTCCAGAAGGCCATCAAGTTTCACCAATGTTTTCGAGTCCAGATATCTTTCTGCCAGCTTAATCTGAGGGAGCAGGCGGCAGTCTCTGTAAAATGCTATCCAGTTGTCAGCCGGAGAATTTTTCTGCCTGCCTGCACCGATGTAATTATCTTCATAAAATCCAAATTTCGCATTTGGGGTCCCAAGAAGCTGTGCAGCATCGTAAGCTGCATTGTGCATTTCTGCGAGTTCCATTCCGAATATCCGCCAGTAATTCTCGCATCTGTAAGGACATTCCAGAAATTCCATCAACAGAAAAGAGCAGTTCTCTTCAGAATCTCTGCCTATACCGTAAATTTCCGGCACGCCAATGCATGCGGTTCCTTTTAGCAAAACTAATCCGTTGAATTCCTTGCGGAAAAAATCAAAATTTTCAGTGGAATTCGTCTTCATGAAGAGACTGCTTCCATCCGAGAGATATAATTTCCAGGCATCATTGATATCTCCGCCGTATACAGGTGTTTTTCTTTCAATGCGTACATTTTCACCTGCCAGATCTTTTACTGCGGAAGATATACTTTTGAACTCTTTTATCATCAAATCCATTTGGAACTCCCTTCTTTTGGGGTTAGGTATCAAAAATTACTTTTTTTATTTTAACATAAAATAAGCTGTGGGTTAAATCATGAAGGGATATGATGCTTCGCTTAATTTGAAGATGGGGACTGCTGTGATTTTTCAGGTGAAGGCCGGGGCGGAGACGCTTGACTATTGGCCGCCGGTATTCGAACAGGGAGAAGGATTTAAATAACTTTTCCAGGTCAGACTTGTAAAAAACCAATAGTCCCCTTTAGCATTTGAAATATGATTTTAGTCTGCTAAAGGGGATTTGTTTTGTAAAAATTGCTTGTAATAAAATCGAAAAGTACTGAAGAGACGATACGAGTATGCTAATATTATTGAGGATTAACAGAAAAAGTTCTCTTATTTACTGAAAGGAATCAAATATGTCTCTGGTAGGAATTTTCAGAGCCCGTGATGGCATTACTGCTTTGGTGGATTCAAAGGCTTCCTGTTCTTTCGCCGAAGGAAGCTTAGAGGAGAGTGTGACAAGAAAGGCGGAAAAATTATTTGTTTTTCCAAACGGAAATGGCGTGGCGGTTGTCTGCGGGGCTCTTCAGGTTTTCACAAAAGGAGGCGGAACAATCTTTGAAAAATCAAATCAGATTGAGGATCTGATCCGGGATTATTTGAACAAACACGCTGCTTTAGATTCTGTTTTTTTTCAGGAACTCCTCCTGAAAATGAATACTTCAACGCTTAATAAAGAGCCTATATACTTTATTGTGGGTCGGAAAATATGGGCCGGAAAATATCAGATTGAATACCATAAGGTTGGCTATGATTATTATGCTATGAAAATCGGCAATGAAAAGGATTGTTGCTTTGTCGGGGGATGTGAGTTGTACACGGAGCCATTCAAGCATCTGGATTACAGTAACAAGACGGATTCTGTGGCAGCTTTGCAAAAATTCACTGCAGCCAAATTGCAGGAGATGATTGACTTCTTTGATCAGACACTGAAATATAATCCGGTAGGCGGAACAGTTAAATCATTTATCTTAAAATAGAAATAATTTGAAAATGAGCTATTAAATCGGAAAAGTGGGAACACTTTGACAGACACGTTTTTTAACATATACGTGGGAAAGATATGAAGCCGGAATGCCGGCAGTATTTTTGACTAGCTCTTGAATAGTGATGGTGTAATAGAAAGACCTTAGATGTTTGTAAAATTCGGAATTGACAAGGCGCGAAGCTGCATGTTAAGATAAACGAAGCCAAATACTATGACGAGGATTAGTACATTAATTACGTGAATGCAGAGAGCTGTCGGCTGGTGCAAGACAGTTGATCGTGTTTTTGGAACTGCCCTTTGAGTAGCTGCCCGAAATTCTATTTAGAATGATCGAAGAGTAGACGCAGACGGAGATCCACCGTTACAGGGATGAGGATATAATCGTATCCGGTGAGTGCGTGGCTAAAGCCGCGAAGAAGAGTGGTACCGCGAAGGTCATTGTATATAATGCCTCCGTCTCTTGCATCAGAAATGCATGGAGACGGAGGATTTTTTATGATACGGGGTTTCGAAGGCTATGAAAAATAGGCGCATAAACTCTTAAAACCGAGACGATATTCAAAATGAATTTGTAAAAATAAAAGGAGGAAATTGTGAAATGAAAAACTATACCAGATATATGAGACAGTACTTTATGCCGCCGGTTGAGTGTCTGGATTGGGCAAAGAAGGAGTACATCGAGAAGGCACCGAAATGGTGCAGCGTTGACCTTCGCGACGGAAACCAGGCGCTGGTTATTCCGATGTCCCTGGAACAGAAGGTGGATTTTTATAAAATGCTGATCGAAGTTGGTTTTAAAGAGATTGAGATCGGCTTCCCGGCAGCATCAGAGACAGAATTTGAATTCCTGCGTAAACTGATCGAGGATGATCTGATTCCGGATGATGTCAGCGTACAGGTACTGACCCAGGCCAGAGAACATATCATTAAGAGAACCTTTGAGGCGCTGGAAGGCATTAACAGTAAGAATGCCATCGTACATGTATATAATTCTACATCCTATGCGCAGCGTCAGCAGGTATTCCGTAAATCCCGTGAAGAGATCAAGCAGATCGCCATCGATGGAGCGAAGCTTCTGCAGGATCTGACAGACAAGGCAGGCGCAGAATATCGTTTCGAGTACAGCCCGGAGAGCTTTACGGGTACAGAGCCGGAGTTCTCACTGGAGGTATGTAATGCCGTTCTGGATGTATGGAAACCGACAGCTGACCGCAAGGCAATTATCAATCTGCCCAGTACAGTAGAGCTTTCCATGCCGCATGTATATGCAAGCCAGATTGAGTATATGCATAAAAATCTGATTTACAGAGACAATATCGAGATTTCCCTGCATCCGCACAATGACCGCGGCTGTGGTGTCAGCGATGCAGAGCTTGGTCTGCTGGCAGGCGCTGACCGTATCGAGGGAACACTCTTCGGTAACGGTGAGCGTACAGGTAATGTAGATATCGTTACACTGGCTATGAATGAATTTTCACATGGTGTTGATCCGATGCTTGACCTGCATGATATGCCGGCCATCGTGGATGTATACGAGAATTGCACAGGCATGACAGTTGATCCGAGAAGCCCATACGCAGGCGCTTTGGTATTTGCAGCCTTCTCAGGTTCTCATCAGGATGCGATTGCCAAGGGTATGCGTTGGAATGAGGAGCGTGATCCGGAGCACTGGACAGTTCCTTATCTGCCGATCGATCCGAAGGATGTTAATCGTACTTACGATGCAGACGTTATCCGTATCAACAGCCAGTCCGGTAAGGGCGGCGTAGGCTATGTTCTGGAGACCTTCTATGGTCTGAACCTGCCGCCGAAGATGCGTGAGGCTATGGGTTATGCAGCTAAAGATCTTTCCGATCATCTGCATAAAGAGCTCAAACCTGACGAGATTTACAGCCTCTTCAAATCTACCTTCGAGGACAAAGAATCTCCGATCAGCATTCACGGTGTTCACTTTAAACAGCTGGAAGAGGGACAGATCGAGGCAGAGGTTAATTCTAAATACAATGGAGAGAATCTGGTAAAGACCTTTGCGGTAGGCAATGGACGTCTGGATGCAGTATCCAATGCGCTGAAAGAGCAGTATAACCTGAACTATGAGCTTATGACTTATCAGGAGCATGCTCTGGAGATCAGCTCCAAGTCCAAAGCCATCGCCTATGTAGGTCTGCGTCATCCGGACAAGACCATTACATGGGGCGCTGCTACGGATTCAGATATTATCCGTGCTTCCATCGATGCCATCGTAACTGCACTGAATAATAAGCTGAAAGCATAAGAATAAGGTGCTTTTGACAGCAGCCAATGGAAAAAATCTACAGTTATAGGGTGCAAAATTATGCAAAATCACGAAACAGACCGCTTTTTTGGCGGTCTGTTTTTTCTTTTCAGGATATTTTATATATGGTATAATCACACTAAAAAATACGAACAACAATTTGAGCAGAAAATAGCCAATCTTTTAACGGGCAACAAGCGAAGGGGTTGCGAGTTTGATTAATTGCGGCGTAATGGGAAATTTTATTTATAAAAAAACAAGGCTTATCTGCTTATGAAAAATAAAAAGCTCTGTGTTTGTTGAAATGATTTTTGAAGGGGATTCCCATAGCATCGTATTTCGATAAATGCAGCACAAAACAAAGGAGGATATGATGGAAATCAGATATACAAGTACAAGAGGCGGAGAGCATGATATTCCTGCTTCGAAGGCAGTTCTGAACGGTTTGGCCGTGGACGGTGGCCTTTATGTGCCGCAGAATATGCCGAAGATGGAAGTGGCTTTTGAAGACCTGGCAAAGATGAGCTATCAGGAGCTTGCTTTCGAGGTAATGAGTCGTTTCCTGACAGATTACACAGAAGAAGAATTGAAATATTGTATCAACAGCGCCTATGATGAGAAATTCGATATTCCTGAGATTGCAGCGCTGAAGAAAGAGGATGGCGCTTATTTCCTGGAGCTTTTCCACGGAAAAACCATTGCATTTAAAGATATGGCTCTTTCTATTCTGCCTTATCTGATGACTACAGCTGCGAAAAAGAACGAAGTAAAAGAAAAAATCGTTATTTTGACAGCTACCTCCGGTGATACAGGAAAAGCTGCCATGGCAGGATTTGCCGATGTGCCGGGTACAGAGATTATCGTATTTTATCCGAAGGATGGTGTTAGCCCTGTACAGGAGAGACAGATGGTTACCCAGAAGGGTGAGAATACCCATGTCGTAGCAATCCGTGGAAACTTCGATGATGCGCAGACAGGTGTAAAAAATATCTTTGGCGATAAAAATGTCGCAGCGAAGCTGCTGGAGAAGGGCTTCCGTTTCAGTTCAGCCAACTCTATTAATATCGGACGTCTGATTCCACAGGTAGCTTATTATGTGTATGCATACGCGCAGCTTGTGAAAAACGGAGAAATCAAGGCCGGAGATCCGATCAATGTCGTTGTGCCGACAGGTAACTTTGGTAACATTCTGGCTGCTTACTATGCGAAACAGATGGGCTTTCCTTTTGCAAAGCTGATCTGCGCTTCTAATGAAAATAAAGTACTGACAGATTTCTTCCGCAGTGGTACTTATGATAAAAACCGTGACTTCTTTACGACATCTTCTCCATCTATGGATATTCTGGTTTCCAGTAACCTGGAGCGTCTGATCTATAAGGTGGCAGGCGAGGATGCCGCAAAGACAAAGGAGCTTATGATGGCTTTGTCCAAGGGCGGTTCTTATACGATCACAGAGGAGATGAATGCGCAGCTTGCAGATTTCTACGGAAATTATGCGGATGAAGCAGCTGTTTCTTATGCGATTGCTTCCATGTACGATAATACAGGTTATGTCATGGATCCGCATACAGCAGTAGCAGATGCTGTTTATAATATGTATCAGGAAGAAACAGGAGATAAGACACTTACTGTGATTGCTTCCACAGCCAGCCCATACAAATTTGCCAGAAGCGTTCTGCATGCCATTGATGGTGAGCGTTTCGATGAATTGACAGATATGGAACAGTTCGATGCTCTTGAAGAGGTATCTGAGGTGAAGACACCGAATGCCATCGAAGAGATTAAAAACGCACCGGTTCGTCATAATACAGTCGTGAATATTGATGAGATGGAAAGTGCGATCCTGAAAATTTTGTCCATCTGATGTTTGGTATCTGAAAATAAAAAAGAAAGGGAGTTAACGATTGACAGAGCAGGGGCCTGGAATGCGTTGACTCCCTTTCCTTCTTGAATAAAAGAGTTATTTTATTACGAAACGTTTATTATAGAATCCTTTTTTTGTTTTTGAGATAATTAGATACATATCCATATGAATCTTGCATAAGTCCTTTATGTGAGGAGATAAGGAAATCTGTCTTTAATGAAAGCTTTATGCATGGAGCGGAGAGATTTTCTGATAGAGGTAGGTTTTGCTTTTTTGAAGAGATTATTACGAAGAGATGGAATCAGGTATGAGAATGAGTGAATTATTGTACAAAGTACTAAAGGAAATCAAGCCTTTAGACGGGGATGCGATGGAGGCTGCCGCAAAGCATTGGGATTCCATTGCCAAGCCCTTGCATAGCCTTGGCATGCTGGAGGATGTGATCGTAGAGCTTGCCGGTATGCGTCATACGCCAAATGTTTCCCTGAACAATAAGCTGCTGGTTACTTTTTGCGCTGATAATGGTGTGGTTGCAGAGGGCGTGTCTCAGACAGATAGTGAGGTCACGGCAATCGTAGCAGAGAATTTTCTGAGAGGGGATGCCACTGCTGCTATCTGCTGCAGAAACACAGGAACCCGGCATATCGTAGTAGATATGGGTATGCTGCGCGATATTAGGGTACCGGAAGGAATTGTGGTGAATCCTGACTGGCTGCGGGAGAATGACCGGAAAGTAAATGCGGATGATGACAGGATTGTTTATGTCGATCAATATAAGCTGTCTTACGGTACAAAGAATCTGCGGGAGATGCCTGCGATGAGCCGGGAAGAGGCAGAAAAGGCGCTGGAGGCAGGTATTACCATTGCCAGAGCTGCAAAGGGTACGGATATTTTTGCTATTGGCGAGATGGGTATCGGAAATACGACAACGGGCAGTGCAATCACGGCGGTTCTGCTGGGCAAGGAAGCGGCAGAGGTGACAGGAAGAGGCGCAGGCCTGGATAACGCGCGTTTGCAGAATAAGATCAGGGTTATTGAGGAAGCAATTGTGAAACATCAGCCGGACCCGCAGGATCCTGTGGACGTGCTGGCAAAGCTGGGCGGTTTCGATATCGCCGGTATGGCCGGTCTGATTCTGGGTGCGGCTTCGGTCGGAAAGCCGGTTGTCATCGATGGATTTATCTCCTCTGTAGCGGCACTTTTGGCAGTGAGGATCTGTCCGCAGGCCGGAGATTATCTGATCGCGTCCCATGTATCAAAGGAGCCGGCAGCAAATGCACTTCTGCAAGCCTTAGGAAAGGAAGCAATGCTGCATTGTAATATGTTTCCGGGAGAAGGCGGTGGTGCGGTTATGCTTTTTCCGATGCTGGAGTTGGCCCTTGCAGTATATAAAGGGATGCCATCCTTTGAAGCAGTTAATATAGAAGCGTATGTTCCGTTAGGAGGTTGAGAGATGTTTCATTTAATAACAGGCGGTTCCAGTCACGGAAAGTCCAGATATGCGGAGGCGCAGATCCTGGAAGCCGGTGAAGGAAAAAGAATTTACATTGCTACAATGAATGCCCATGATCCTGAAAGTAAAGCGCGTATAGCGCGTCACCGGGAAATGAGAAGCGGCAAGTCCTTTGAGACCATTGAAAAATTCACAGCCATTCATGAGTTGGATATTCCAAAGGGCTGTAATATACTTTTGGAAGATATGAGCAATCTGATCGCCAATGAGATGTTTATGGGGGAAGGCTCCGGTATCTATGCCTATGCGACAGTAGTCAAAGGACTGGAGCATCTGCTGGAACAGGCAGAAAATCTGGTGATCGTGACCAATGAGGTCTTTTCTGATGGTATGCAGTACGAGGAGGAGACAACACTTTTTCTCGAATATCTGGGATTGATCAATCAGCATATGGGACATCTGGCTGACCGGGTAACGGAGGTTGTATACGGTATTCCGGTCGTAATTAAGGATAATACAAAGTAAAGATGAAAGAGATAAAAAAGATAGTTAACGGTTTTCTGACCTGCTTTGCTATGTATACATCGATTCCGATGCCGGCCTGCAGCTGGGAGGATGATAATCTGGCCTATATGTTTTGTTTTTTTCCGCTGATCGGTGTTTTGATTGCTATTTTAGAATATGGCTGGATTTTGTTGGCAGATCTGCTTGCGGTGGGAGCGGTTTTTCGCGGAGCAATCTGTGTATTCATACCGATTCTGGTGAGCGGCGGTATACATCTGGATGGATTTCTGGATACCATGGATGCAATCTCCTCCTGGAGAGAGACGGAGGAAAGACTGCGTATTCTGAAGGATCCGCACATGGGCGCCTTTGCAGTGATATCGGCAGGTGTATATTTTGTATTGGATCTGGGAATCGGAACAGAATTCGGGAGAGAAAATATTCTCTTTGCCGGCCTTGCTTTTGCGATTGCCAGATGCCTGGTGATTTTTCATATTTTGCAATTGCCGCGGGCTAATCCGGATGGTACGGTGGCGGCATTTTATCAGAGGGCAGGAAAAAAGACTTTGCTTCTGGTAAATGTGATATGGCTATGTGTGCTGGTCGCTTTTGTGGCAATTCTGCATCCTGTGCTGCTGCTGCTTTTTTTGCCGGAGATCATCTGGTACCTTTTGTTCCGGCGGATTGCGATGGGATATTTTGGTGGGATCACGGGGGATCTGGCCGGATTTTTCATTACCATCAGTGAGCTGCTCATAGCACTTTTTGCAGTTATTATCTGCAGAATGATCGGATGATTTCAGATAGCAAGCGGCAGGAAAGGGATATGAATATATCATTTTGCAGATAACAGAATATAAATATAAGCTTTTTAAGTGTCGGGTTTGTTAGGAGCGAAACCTGAATGAATGATTTTCCGGTGATGATTTACAGAGCTTCAGAGCCGGACAGATAGATAGAGGGTAGTTGTAAAGAAAGAGAGGAATGTTCTTATGATTATGGTAATAGGCGGGGCTTATCAGGGAAAATACGGATTTGCACAGAATGAGCTGGGCGTAAAAGACGGTTGGATCGACGGAGAACAGTGTAGATATGAAGAGATTTTTTCATGCCGTGCTATTCAGCATTTCCATGACCTTGTGAAAAGATGTATGGCGCGGGGAATCAATCTGGATCATCTGGCAGAAGAATTGATGGAGCGCAATCCGGATATTGTGATCGTAACCAATGAGCAGGGCTACGGTGTGGTGCCGATCGAGCGTTTCGACAGACAGTATCGTGAATATCTGGGAAGAATCTGTTCTTCTCTGGCAGCGAATTCCAACGCTGTATATCGAATTATCTGTGGTATTGGGACGGTGATCAAACATGATTAAAATGACCATGATCCGTCATGGAAAAACACCCGGTAATCTGCAGGGGCGTTACGTAGGGCGAACCGATGAGGGAATCCTTGAAGAGGAACGCGGCAGATTATCCGCTTATCAGATGGGGTTTACGGATGAGGTTTTTATCAGTCCTATGCGGCGCTGCCGTGAGACGGCTGATATCATTTATCCGATTCATCATAAAATTGTTATTCCGGAATTTAAAGAAATAGATTTCGGTAATTTTGAGTACAAAACATATCAGGAGCTGTCAGGAAATCCGGATTACCAGGCCTGGATCGACAGTGGCGGGACGACGACCTTTCCGGAAGGAGAATCTCTGCAGCATTTCCATAGTCGGATCCAGTTTGGCATGGAAGTGGTTTTGCGGGAGTGCTTGCGCCGTGATTTTCATAATGTGGGAATGGTAGTTCACGGCGGGACGATCATGTCGATTCTTTCCCGGTTTGCCAAGCCGAAAAAGAAGTATTTCGATTGGCAGGTGCGTAACGGAGAAGGCTTTGTGGTTCGTATTAATCCGGAAGCATTTTTTGCCGGAGAGCGGGAAATCGTAGTGGATGAGAAGGTTTTCCCAAATGTGCGTCATAAAATAATGGACTAGGGGTTCCGACATGGAAAAACAGAAAAGATTGGATGATCTGTATAGCTATGTGAATCATAAGAAGCTTCGCTTTGGATACACTACGGGTTCATGCGCGGCAGCGGCAGCGAAGGCAGCTCTTTATACACTTCTGCGGAAAGAAATGCCTGCAAGCCTTGCCTTGATCACGCCGACCGGTGTCCTGCTGCAGCTGGAAATTGCGGCGCATGAGTTAAAACGTGATGAAAGCGGTCATTTGCAAAGTGTGATGTGCGGTATCCGTAAAGATGGCGGCGATGATGTGGATTACACCAGCGGTGCCCTGATCTGCGCGGAGGTTTCTCTCCTTCAGGAAGAAGAGAGAAAGCCGGAGGGTATTAGTACTGTAAGCGTAAGCGAAGATCCATCTGTCGTGACAGGGAATCTTTATGATGGAAGAGCTGCTGCCGGCTTTGAACAGAGGATGGGTAAAGTCACAGCTGGTGCTGTCCGTGAAGCAAGTGATGTATGCAGTGACGAAATGGATCATGTCTATGTCGAAATTGACGGCGGCCAGGGTGTCGGACGGGTGACAAAGCCCGGACTGGATCAGCCTGTCGGTAATGCGGCCATTAACAGTGTTCCCCGAAAAATGATCCGGCAAGCAGTACTTGAGGTTTGCCGTGAAAATGGATTTCAGGGTGGCATCAAGGTACTGATCTTTGTGCCGGAGGGGGAAGAAATCGCAAAAAAAACCTTCAATGCAAACCTGGGCATTGTGGGCGGCATTTCGATCCTGGGTACCAGCGGTATTGTGAAGCCTATGAGTAAAGAGGCCCTGATCGACTCTATGCGTGTGGAGATGAATTCTCTCTATCAGCAGGGCGGAAGGCATCTGATGATCTCGCCGGGTAACTATGGGGAAGACTTTGCAAAGCTGCTTGGTATACATGATATGAAATACTTCATGCAATGCAGTAACTATGTGGGTGAGACCATGGAAATGGCGGAGGAAATCGGTGTCGAAAGCATTCTTTTCGTAGCGCACATAGGAAAGTTTATCAAAGTGGCCGGCGGTATTATGAATACACACTCTGCTCATGCAGATGCCAGAATGGAGATCCTGGCGGCAGCAGCTATTCGGTCAGGTGCAGATTTGCAGACGGCAAGAGATATTTTGGCCTCCAATACAACAGAAGATGCGCTTTCGGTGCTGAAAAATACAAATGAGGAATTATTCATGCGTTGTATGGATGAGGTGATAAAAAAAATTCAATATCATCTGCAGCGAAAAAGCGGCGGTCGGATTGAGACAGGAATCATACTTTTTTCCAGTCAACACGGAAAACTGGCCATGTCAGAAAATGTGACACAAATGATTCAGCGATTAATGAAGTGAGTAGTAGTTTTGAACGAAAAGAAATTTTTAAAGGGAATGATTTTTAAGCTTTTGCTTGTGATTCTGATTTTTCTGATTTCGCAGGTGCTGATGGATTATCAGGAGAAGCATACATTTACGGATTATCTGGAAATCAATTCCGATGAAGCAAAGCGGGATGAAGGTTCACTAGAGAAAGACATTCCTGCGGATGCGGTATTTACAGCTATCGTCGATAATGATGGAATTCTTTCTGTGCAGGATATCCACATAGAGGATGGAGAACTTGCAGTAACAATGACAGGTCAGAAAATAGGAAGCTGTCATGTGACTATTGTGGATGAGACTAGTGGGAAAAAGCTGTCTGAGGCGGATTATCTGGTTTCTTCCTATCGGGAGATTACGAATAGAAAGAGCGGAAATTTCGCCAATTCCCGCTTGCATTCGATTTCTGTGACAATATTGATGATTGCGCTGGCGCTTTTAATGTTTTACGGTTTTTTTCAGAGCTGGCGAAAAGTACATTATTCCTATCAGGCAATTTTCTATTGCGGATTTTTCATCTGGCTTTGCAATATTATTCTGGTTCTGATCATTAAAATCTATAACTGGTCGGATATGCTGAGTATATATCGTACGATACAGCAAATGGGCATCGATTTCATGCTTTTGTCAGCACCTTTTATCCTGATTTTTTCCATTGCCTTGTCCATCAGTAATTTGTCTCTGATCCGGCATGAGGGCTTTCGTGTACAAAACGTGCTGGGGATTGCCATTTCCTGCTGTATGATTTTGGGCGCTATTATCGGAATAGTTCTCTATAACAGAAATATACAGACCGGTGTCATTGAGGAGAGTCTTTATGATGCATTTGTCAGCATTTACAGTAGTCTTTATTGTCTGGGCGAGTGTTTCCTGATCGGTTCTGTTATCTGTGGAATTCTGGCAGCGAAACATGAACCTGTATTGGATAAGGATTATATCATCATTCTGGGCTGTCGTGTGAAAAAGGATGGCGGACTCTATCCTTTGGTAAAGGGACGTGTGGACCGGGCGATTGCCTTTTATGAGAAACAGCTGGAAGTCACCGGAAAAAAGGCGGTTTTTGTACCCTCAGGCGGCAAAGGGAGCGATGAGCAAATGTCTGAGGGGGATGCCATGGGGCGTTACCTGCGGGAGCAGGGCTTTGGGGAAAGTCAGATCCTGGTGGAAAATAAATCCATCAATACGAAAGAAAATATGATTTTTTCAAAGAGACTGATCGATGAAGATTTCCCGCAGGGTGCGGATGCTGCGAAGGTTGCTTTTGCCACGACGAACTATCATGTCTTTCGCAGCGGTATTATTTCCAGACAGAATGATTTTCAGCCGGACGGTATGGGCTGCAAAACCAAATGGTATTTCTGGCCGAATGCATATATACGGGAAGTGATCGGCATGATGGCCTATCTTTGGAAGCGAATCGTCCTGATCATGATTCCAATCCTGGCATTTAATTTTATCATTCAATTTGTATTCTGAAATCGGGACAGGGGACGGTCCTTTGTCCCTTGCTTTCTCTTTTGGGACAGGGGACGGTCCTTTGTCCCTTGCGTTTCCTTTTCCGGGGCAGGGGCGGTCCTTTGTCCTCGGTTTTCTCCTTCCCGGGCCTATAGTGCGGCCGGGTCTTATGAGTAGAGGAATGAAAAGTTTTATATTACATATTTAAATATTACTGTCATAAAAGGAGTAAATAAAAATGGTACATTTCGTAGGTGCCGGTCCGGGTAGTCCGGACCTGATTACAGTCAGAGGACAAAATTTGCTTTCCGAAGCGGATGTCATTATTTATGCGGGATCTTTGGTGAATCCGGCCTTGCTGCAGTCCGCAAAGCCGGAATGTCAGATTTATGATTCGGCGAAAATGACGCTGGAAAATGTAATTGATGTCATAGAAGGGGCAGAGGAAAAGCAGCTGACTACGGTGCGTCTGCATACCGGTGATCCAAGTATTTACGGTGCTATTCGGGAGCAGATGGATCTGCTGGACGAAATGGGTGTGTCTTATGATTATTGTCCGGGTGTGAGTTCTTTTTGCGGCGCAGCAGCAGCCTTAAATCTGGAATATACTTTGCCGGATATTTCACAGAGTGTGATCCTGACCAGAATGGAGGGACGCACACCGGTGCCGGAGAAGGAATCGATTCAGTCCTTTGCAGCGCATCAGGCAACCATGGTTCTTTTCCTTAGTACAGGTATGCTTTCAGAATTATCCAAAAGACTGGTGGAAGGCGGTTATACAGAAGAAACACCGGCAGCCATTGTATATAAAGCCACCTGGCCGGATCAGAAAACCATCATCTGTAAAGTAGGAACATTGGCAGAAGAGGCACGAAAAGAGAATATCACGAAAACAGCCCTGATCATTGTGGGTGATGTCGTAAACCGTACGAGCATTGAGCGTTCCAGGCTCTATGATCCTTCTTTTACGACAGAATTTCGTCAGGCAGAAAAATAAAAAGTGATAATGATAAAAGGATGAAAATTACTGGAATTTGTTTCACAAAAAACGGTATGGAAACGGCAAGGCGTATCAATACCATTCTGCAGAATTTTCCGGATACTTCAGAAACAGATATTTCCTGGTATATGAAAGGTAAATATCTGTCATCACAGGCAGAAAAGACGAAGGATCAGGCTGTAAAAGAAGAATTAGCAGCAGAAAATAGGCTGCAGAAAGAGCATATTGAAAAAAAGCCATCCGCCATTGCTTTCAGAAAGTGGGGAGCTTCGCTTGGGGAGTGGACGGAACGCAGCTTTCGGGAGGCGGATGCCCTACTTTTTATTTCTTCAACAGGTATTGCAGTGCGTAGCATTGCGCCTTTTTTACAGGACAAATTTAAAGATCCGGCAGTGATTGTCGTGGATGAGAAAGGCAAATTTTGTATTTCGCTGCTTTCCGGGCATGTGGGCGGCGCCAACGCTCTCACAGCGAGGATAGCGGAGGCTATGCAAAGTATCCCGGTGATCACGACAGCGACAGACCTGAATCGGAAGTTTGCCGTGGACCTATTTGCCAAAGAACGCGCACTTTGGATTTCCAGCCGCAGCTATGCGAAGGAAATTTCGGCAGCTATTCTGGCCGGATATCAGATTCCTTTTTATACCGGCTATGAGACGCAGGGGACATATCCGCCGGAATTATTTGCCGTGCCATTTACGCAGAGGTCAGAAGCTGCTATAGATATGCGATCATGTGATCCGGAAGCCTTTGAAGCAGCTTTGGAAAGCAGAGACTTCTGTGAAGATGAAAAACGCTCCTGCTTGCGGGAGGACGGGAAGATTCCGGGTATCTGTATCTCTGCGGATTATGGGAAGAAGCCTTTTGAAAGGACCTTGTATCTGGTGCCAAAGGTATTGTCTGTGGGAATCGGCTGTAAGAAGAACACCCCGCAGGCGCTCATCGAAGAAGCCTTTCAGGAATGTATGCGGAAGCATCAGCTTTTCGAGGAAGCCGTATTTGCCATTGCATCGATTGATCTGAAAAAGGAGGAAGCGGGGCTTTGGGCTTTCGCAGAAGCGCATGCCTTTCCCTTCGTTACTTATTCGGCAGAAGAGCTGCAGGAAGTGCCTGGGGAATTCACGGCCTCTGCCTTCGTAAAGAAAACCACCGGTGTGGATAATGTATGTGAGCGGGCAGCTATGCTGGAGGCGATCAGGCGGTCGCAGGAATTAGAGTCGGAAGGAAAGCAGGTAGCTCCATGTGCAAGCTCTGCCGGTCAGGAAGCGCTATTAAAATATGACAGTATAGGAATAGAGAAGAATAATATACGGGAAGAGGATATCGATCAAAGCCATGCCACGCCGGAGCTTATTGTTCGAAAGATAGGGCATAAGGGTGTAACGATTGCTGTGGCGATGTCCGGATGGAGAGTGAGATTTTGAAAAAAATATATGTAGTGGGCATCGGTCCCGGTGCCTGGGAAAAAATGACTATTGAGGCCTCGGCTATTCTGAAAAGCTGTGACGTCATTATCGGATATACGAAATATATTGAGCTGGTGGAGAAAGAGCTGGGAGAAAAAAAATTTCTTTCCACACCAATGACGAGGGAAGTAGAACGTTGTGAGATGGCATTTGAGGAGGCCATGAAAGGCGAGACAGTTGCTTTTGTATGCAGTGGTGACGCAGGTGTCTATGGCATGTCAGGCCTGATCTATGAGATTGCGCCACGTTTTCCGGAGGTGGAGATTGAAATCGTGCCGGGCGTATCCGCTGTCTTAAGCGGCGCCGCAGTGCTGGGTGCTCCCTTGATCCATGATTTCTCGGTCATCAGTCTGAGTGATCGTCTCACGGCATGGGAGCTGATCGAGAAAAGACTGCAGGCGGCGGCCGTGGCAGATTTTGTCATCTGTTTATATAATCCGTCCAGCAAAGGAAGAAAAGATTACCTGCAGAAGGCCTGTGATATTCTGCTGCAGACAAAGGCAAAAGAGACTGCCTGCGGCATCGTTCGAAACATAGGCCGCGAGGGACAGGAAAAGAAGGTCATGACCCTGGCAGAGCTGCGGAATACCCAGGTAGATATGTTTACGACTGTTTTCATCGGAAACAGTGATACAAAGCTGCAGGGGGATGTGATGGTAACACCGAGAGGATACAGAAATGTTTGATGTGCTTTTGTTTGCGGGAACATCAGAAGGCAGACAGATTGCTGAAGCATTGCAGAAATACGCAGTGTCAGTCTGTGTTTTTACAGCAACGGAATATGGCAGCAGCCTGATTGAAGAGACAGATTGGCTGCAGGTAAGAAACGGACGCCTGGATGCAGATGCGATGGAAGTGGTTTTCAGGAATGAAAGTAAGGAAAAAGCCCTGGTGATCGATGCAACGCATCCATATGCGGTGGAGGTTTCCGCAAATATTCAGAAAGCCTGTGAAAAGACCGGCAGAGAGTATCTGCGGGTACAGCGTGAAATCGAAGAGAATACAGCTTTCGAAAAAGAAGGACTGGATAATAAGCAGCAAGCAGATGGGAATAAATCTGCGCAGATAAGCGGAGGAGAGGCTGCTGTTTATGTCTCCTCTGCATCGGAAGCAGCTGCATATCTGAATTCTACCGAGGGAAATATTTTTCTGACCACAGGAAGTAAGGAGTTAAAGGCTTTTCAGGCTGTACAGGACTATCAGGAGCGAATTTACGCCAGAGTATTGTCTATTGGAAAGGTAGTGACGGCCTGTGAGGAACTGGGCTTTCGCGGAAAGCATCTGCTCTGTATGCAGGGTCCCTTTTCGAAGGAATTAAACATCGCTATGCTGCGGGAGTACAAGATCCGTTATCTGGTAACGAAGGATACCGGTAGGGCCGGCGGTTTTCCGGAAAAAGCAGCTGCTGCCAGAGCCTGTGCCTGTCAGCTGGTGATCATTCAAAGGCCGGAGGAGAAAAAAGGTCTTTCAATGGCAGAATGTGCCTCATTGCTGGCAGAACGTTTTCAGAAGAAGTGCAGAAAACAGGAAACACAGAAGCCTATGTCAGATGAGCAAATGCCGGCGAATTCATCGATAGAAGAGTTATCCTTCGCGCAGGATGAGGCGGATGACCCAAAGGAAAAGAAAGCTCTGTGCCGAAAGGAAAAAGCAAGTCTGCAGCGGGAAATTTCACTGGTTGGCATCGGTATGAACGGCAGCCATGCGGGCATGACGCAGGAAGGAATTGAAATCTGCCGGGAGGCTGATATCCTAATCGGCGCCAAAAGGATCGCAGCTTCGGTGAAAAATCTGGCCAAAAATGTATTCGAAGAATATCGGCCGGCTGAAATCCTGGATTTTTTGCAGAGTCATCAGGAATACAGAAAAATAGCTCTTTTAATGTCCGGTGATACAGGTTTTTTCAGTGGTTCGAAAAAGCTGCTGCAGGCCCTGGAGAATGAGGGGATTGCGGCAGATGTCTATCCGGGCCTTTCCTCTTTGTCTTATTTTTGCAGTCGTATAAATCAATCCTGGGATGATGCGGATATCTGCAGTCTGCATGGCAGGAAATGCAATTTGGTGGGACATATTTTGCAGAAGGAAAAGGTATTTACAATTCTCGGAAAAAAGAATCATGTCGCTGAGATTTGTGAAAAGCTCTGCTCTTATGAGATGAATGATCTGAAGATCTATGTCGGTGAAAACCTTGGTCTCCCCAATGAGAGAATTCTCTGCGGAAGTCCGGCGAGCTTTCTTACATTGGAGAATGATACGTTGGCTGTGATGATGGTGATCAACGCATCGGCCAATAATAGAGCGGGCCATCGAATCCCGGATGAATTTTTCCTGCGGGATAAGGTGCCGATGACAAAGGAAGAAATTCGTACCATTTCTGTGGCAAAGCTGGATATACGAAGAGGTGACACCCTCTACGATGTGGGTGCAGGTTCGGGATCTGTTACCATGGAAATGGCAGCAGCCAGTCTGGACGGTCAGGTTTTTGCCATTGAAAAAAAAGAGAGAGCCCTGGAACTGCTGGAAAAGAACAGGAAAAAATGCTGCGCGGATAATGTGGTCATCGTACCGGGAGAAGCGTCGGAGGTGATGTCTGATCTGCCGGCTCCGGATGCGGTATTTATCGGTGGCAGCAGCGGCAATATGGCGGAAATTATTGCACAGCTGCAGAAAAAAAATCCAAAGGTGCGCATCGTGATCAATGCCATCACACTTGAGACCATTGCGCAGACCATGCAGCTTTTAAAGAATGCAGGCTATAGCAATCCTGATATTGTTGCCGTGAATATAGCAAAGGCCAAAGCGCTCGGAGATTACCATTTGATGATGGCGCAGAATCCGGTATACATCATTACAGCCGGGGGTATTTCCGAATTAAATGGAGTAGAAAAGATATAAATGAAGCTGAACAGATTTATGCTGTCCGCCTGTGCCAGCGGATCGGGAAAGACACTCCTTACCTGTGGCATATTGCGGCTTCTGCAAAGAAAAAATTTGAACATTGTTTCCTTTAAGTGCGGACCGGATTATATAGATCCGGCCTTTCACGCCCATGCCTGCGGAAAAAAGGGCTTTAACCTGGATCCTTTTTTTCTGAATCGGATGCAAATGCGTTCACTTATGGCAAGACATGGTAAAGGAATGGACATCGCTGTTGTGGAAGGGGTTATGGGTTATTTTGATGGTCTGTCCATGGATAACAACCGCGCCAGCAGCTGTGAGGTGGCAGAGTGGACGGATACGCCGGTAATCCTCATCGTTAACGGGGCTGGCATGAGCCGTTCTGTGCTGGCACAGATCAGAGGCTTTATCGAATATCAGGAAAAGCCTTGTATTAAGGGGATTTTTCTGAACCGGACCTCAGCAGCTGTGGCAAAGATGCTGGATAAGCCAATTCGGGAAGCCTTCGGCATTCCTGTCGTCGGTTCTCTGGCCAAAATGCCTGAAGTGCATCTGGAAAGCCGTCATCTGGGGCTTTTGATGCCGGGGGAAATTGATGATCTGCAGAGGCAGCTGGATCTGGTGGCGGATGCGCTGGAAAAGTCCCTAAATGTAGAACTGCTCATGCAGATAGCCGGCAATGCGGGAATGCTGGAGGAGCTGGAAAATCCGGAAAATCAGATAAAGCCGGCAGCTATGATAAAAGCGGCAAGCCAGATAAAAACGAAAAGTTCAAAAAAGCCTGTAGCTGCGCGCAGGTCAAATGAGACGGAAAGTGAAGAGGAAAAAAACGATGCTGAAAGCTCCGGAAAGCAGAAATCCTCAATCACGTGTAAAGAAAAGGCATATAAAGGGGAAGCTACCCGCGTGGCCATAGCCAGGGATGAGGCCTTCTGTTTTATTTATGAGGATAATCTCAGTGTGCTTCGTTCGCTTGGGCTGGAGATAGTGTATTTCTCCCCAATCCATGATGAGAAGCTGCCGGAGGATGTGCAGGGAATAATTCTTTATGGAGGATACCCGGAATTATATGCGAAGGAGCTTAGTGAAAACACTTCTATGCTGGCCGAAATCCGTGCTGCGGCGAAAAAGGGTATGCCGATCATCGGGGAATGTGGCGGCTTTCTATACCTTCATCGGGAGCTGAAGGATCCGGCCGGACAGAGCTGGCCCATGGCAAAGCTTCTCCCTTATACGGCGGAAAATAAAGGAAAATTACAGCGCTTCGGATATATCACCCTGCAGGGTGGGAAGGCCTTTGGAAGGGAAATTCCGGACATGCCGGCCCATGAGTTTCACTATTACGACTCGGAAGATCCGGGAGAAGCTTTTCTGGCAGTTAAACCGTCAGGTAAGAGAAGCTGGAAATGCATTCATAGCAAAGAAAATCTCTTTCTGGGTTTTCCGCATTTGTATTATGAGGGCAATGAAGCCTTTGCGGAAGCTTTCGCGGCAGCCTGTAAAAAATATCGAAATGCAGGAAAAACTGAACAGGCATAAATTTTGAAAAAGCAGAATTTCAATGGAAATCAGGTAACAGGACATGAACTATTTACTATTGCTGCCGATTCTGATCACTGCCGGCGCAATGCTGCTGGATTATTGCTTTGGGGAGCCGAAGCTCCTCTGCCACCCGGTGATTTTGATCGGCAAATTAATTTCTTTTACAGAGCATTGTTTGCTTTATCCGGGAGAGCGAAAAAAGACAGCGAAAAATGAAAAATTTCAAATGCCGGAGAAACGCAGTCCTTTGTATGAACGAGTGAGTGGCATAATTTTTGCAATTTTCGTTTGTGCATGCAGTACGCTGGTAGCAGGCTTCATTATATTTCATATTTATCATTGGAATATGATCGCCGGCATAGCTGTAGACATATTTTTCTGCTTCCGGCTCCTGGCAGCCAGGTCACTGAAAACGGAAAGTATGCGTGTTTATGACGCTTTAAAAAAGGGAAGCCTGGACGAGTCACGGTATGCCCTCTCCATGATTGTAGGAAGAGACACCCAGAACCTGGACCGTAAAGGAATTATCAAAGCGGTGGTGGAGACCATCGCCGAAAATACTTCGGACGGTGTGACAGCGCCGCTTTTTTATATGATCTTTGCGGGAGCTGTCGGCGGTTTTTTCTATAAATCTGTCAATACCATGGATTCCATGGTCGGATACAAAAATGACAAATACCGTTATTTCGGCACCATGGCAGCAAAAACGGATGATCTGCTGAACTATCTGCCGGCAAGGCTGTCGGCTATGGCGATGATCATTGCATCGGGTATCTGCGGATGTTCCATGAAAAATGCCTGGAAGACTTTCCGACGTGATCGCTATCAGCATGCAAGCCCAAACTCTGCACAGACGGAATCGGTTATGGCGGGGGCCTTGGGCGTACAGCTGGCCGGACCGGCATCCTATTTCGGAGAAATTCATGAAAAGCCTTTTATCGGTGATGCCCATAGGGAAATCAATGCGGAGGACATTGTGCTGGCCAATCGGATCATGATGGTCACAGCCCTGGTATCGGAAGTGCTGCTGGCTATCTTAAAAATCGGTATTGTCCTGCTTGCAGCGTTTATACAGAGGTGCTTTGGATAAAGATTTTCAGAAGAATCCGGCTTTGAACGAGCAAAAAGCGAAGCGTTTGCGAGTTTGACATTTCATGAACTGCATTTTGCCGGATAAATTAAGGTTGCATTAAGCTATGATTCATTCTGCGGAAAGAAAAAAAGAATAGGATAATGCCATCAATAAAAATCCCTGGTACAAAACCAAATAACCGAAAGGAGATTTGATATATGGTATTTGCAATTTTATTTTTCTTATTTATAGCAGGCATGGGCGTAGCTGAAACAGTTTACTGGTTACACCAGGTGAATCGTAATTATTAAAGCGAATAAAGAATGCGTTTTAAGGGAGCTGTTGCAATATACCTTATTCAATGAAAGGTATATTGCGACAGCTCCTTTTTCTATTCATCTGAACCACGACAAAATGATGCAATGTATACATCATGAAAGCAAGGAATTATAGCTCTTTTATGTGTTATACTGTATAAAAGATACGGAGGTGAAAAATATGAACGTGCTCATTGATCATAGATGGCAAATGAAGCTGCCGCAGGATTTCAGTCAGGTTAGTGAAGAGGAGCTTCGTGAAAACAGAGCAAATATGACGGATGAGGGAATGGTTTTTCGCAGTGAGGAAAGACATATATTTTTGCAGATTTTCTGGAAAAAGGTTCCTATGTTCGGGAATATGATTGCATTGGAAAAGGTGGTCGATCTGACAGTTAAACAGCATCAGAAGGTCGTACCGACATATAGAAGTCATAAAGAACTTAGCCGGGATATTGCGGGACAGAAAGCTGCAGGTTTTTCTTATGAGTATACAGTTCAGGATATGGATCAGGTGACTATGTATTATCTGATCAGATACGAAAAGAAATATTATGCTTTTTCCTGTATAATGAGAAAAGAGAATCAGGATAGGGATGCAGCATTTTTTCAGGATATTTTAGGTCATGTAGAAAAAATCTGACCTGTTTTTCTGCAAATAAAAGCTTGGAAGCTTGAAATAAGGAGGACTTGTTTTGAAGACACATACGATTCTCGCAGTGGATGATGATAAAACAAACCTGGTGGCGATTCGCAGCATTCTCGGGGAGCAATATAACCTGGATCTGGCAAATAATGGCCAGCTGGCATTGCGTTTCATTGAAAAGAAACACTATGACCTGATTTTATTAGACATCATGATGCCGGGCATGGATGGCATGGAAACCTATCGCAGAATGCGTGAAACAGAAAACGGATGTAAGGTACCGGTGATTTTTCTGACGGCAGATCAGAAAGCGCAGACAGAGGTGGAGTGTCTGAAAATGGGTGCAGCGGATTTCTGTGTGAAACCCATCGTTCCGGAGATCATGAAGAGTCGTATCGCACATACGATCGAGTTGGAAGAATTCCGAAATGATCTGGAAGGAAAACTGGAAAAAGCCAAAGAATCATTGGCAAAGGTCCTGGAGGAGCAGGAACGTATCGCGGCAGAGCTGAACATTGCCAGACAGATTCAGCTGGATGCCCTGCCAAGCGTTTTTCCGCCATTTCCGGAGAGAACGGAATTCGATATTCATGCAAGCATGACACCGGCCAAGGAAGTGGGCGGAGACTTTTATGACTTTTTTATGAAGGATCCGGACCATATATGCTTCGTCATTGCGGACGTATCCGGAAAGGGTGTGCCTGCGGCCCTCTTCATGATGACCAGTAAGACAAGGATCAAGGATCAGAGTCGCCTCTATGATTCACCCGGAAAGATTCTGGAAATGGTCAATCGCCAGCTCTGTGAAAATAATGATTCGGATATGTTTGTTACCGTATGGCTTGGCATTCTGGAAATCTCAACGGGAATTTTGACCATGGCAAATGCCGGACATGAGTACCCGATCATAAAAAGAGCCGGTGGTACATACGAATTGATCCATGACCATCATGGTCCTGTATTAGCAGCAATCGACGGCATCAGATATAAAGAGCAGACGCTGCAGCTATGTCCGGGAGATGTTTTGTATCTCTATACGGATGGTGTGGCAGAAGCCACGAGAGCTGACAATGAAATGTTTGGAACGGATCGTATGCTGGAAGCTTTAAATGAAATTCCGAGAAGCCAGGTAGAGGAGATTACCGCCGGAATGAAGAAGGCTTTGGATGCATTTGTGGCTGATGCGCCGCAGTTTGATGATATTACGATGCTTTGTGTTCGCTATAACGCATAAGGTCATGTCTTCCCCTTGTGGTATGTCTCGCAGGAGGGAGGCATGAATATATAAGCTGCTTCTCAACCGTGATATCCGGGATCAGGCATATTTCGGAAAGGAGCGGCATAGGGAACAAAGTATCTCTTGGAGGAAATAAATGGAAGGATTAAATCTGGAACAAAAAAAGATGCTTTATGAGATGAATTTTAATTCTGACCTCATAGCTATTGTTCTGTATGAAGAAGATGGAAAAATCCGCGAGATTAACCCATACTGTGCCCGGCTCTTCGGTAAGCCGGAGCAGGAGCTTATCGGTATTAATTTAGATGAGTATATTCCTGCTTCAGAGATTGAATCTCACGGTGAAGATATTCATAAGCTGGCTGTAGGTGAAGTGGAGCTGGTGGAATATTGTCACCGCTACCGTCGCTGGGATGGTCAGCTGGCTTACGCTCAGGGAATGGCCAAACGATATATTTTCAGTGACGGGACCACCTTGATCGGCAGTATTTTTGTGGATGTCACAGAGGCCAAGCGTGCGGAAAATCGTTTGCTGGAGCAGCAGGCTCTTATGCAGCTGATCCTGGAAGACGATGCATTGAATAGCTTTATGTATGATGTGAAAGAGCATACGATTTATAATTCAGAGCATTTCTGCCAGGTCATGCATATAGATCGAGTGGTGCAAAATATGCCGGACGCATTTATACAGCGTTTTGTAGCGCCGGAATATCACGAGCTTTACAGAGATGCTTTCACAAGGATTGAAGAGGGTGAGGAACGTGTCAGCGCAGATGTACAGAGTATCGATGGCCGGACATGGGTTCGTCTGATCATGAAGGCGGCGAAAAAAAACGCAAAAGGCGAGACCACGATGGCTGTCGGCATGGTCCAGAATATTACTGATTTAAAAATGGCGGAGGAAGAGAAAAAAAGAGCAGAGGAGTTATCCCGACAGGAAGAAACGAAACGCCGGCTGACAGAGCTTTATGCCCGGTTAATTCTTGAAAATACCTCAGATACCTTCCTGCTGTTTGATAAAAATCTGAAGCTCTTAATGGCAATGCCGGGCAGTTCTGTGAGAAAAGAAGATTTTGCTGATTTCAATCACGGTACTTCTTTGCGTGAATTAATGACCAAAGGCTTGCAAAGCGGCGTAGCTGCAGAGCAAATCGAAGAAATTGTGCAGGGGTTGGAGTCTGTCATGACAGAAGGAAAGCCTTATCATGAACAATTCGAGATTGACTGCCAGGCTGGTTTCTATGCAGAAATCAAGGCCTTCCAGGCCGTGATCGAGGATGTCTCCTACGGAATCGTAGTGACACTTTCTGATATTTCCGAATTAATGCGTGCAAAGAATGACGCAGAGGCGGCTAATCAGGCCAAATCTTCCTTCCTGGCCAATATGAGTCATGAAATCCGTACTCCTATGAATGCCATCATTGGTATCAGTGAAATTGCCCTGGATAAGTGTCAGGACAGAGGCTTGCGCAATGACCTGATGACCATTCAGAATGCGGGAAGCGGACTTTTGGCAGTCATCAATGACATTCTGGACTTTTCAAAGATTGAGTCAGGAAAATTCGAAATTATACCGGTGGAATACTCACTGCCGTCCCTTCTTATGGATGTCAGCAATATGATTTCCATCCGATTGGCAGGCAAGCCGGTGCACTTGTTCCTCAATGCAGACCCTGCCTTGCCTTTTAATCTGATCGGTGATGATATCCGTATCCGGCAGATTCTCATGAACATTTTGGGAAATGCAGTCAAATTTACCAAAGAGGGTTACATTGAGCTGCGTGTCAGCGGTGAATTTACGGATGAGTCCACTTACCGGATGAAGATGCAGGTCATTGATACCGGCATCGGTATTAAAGAAGAGGATAAAGGGCGTCTCTTCGGAACCTTTTCACAGGTGGATACCAGGAAGAATCGCTCTATTACCGGAACCGGACTGGGTCTTTCAATCTCCAGAAATTTCGCCCGCATGATGGGCGGAGATATAAAGGTAGATAGTGTTTACGGCAAGGGAAGCAGCTTTACGATCACGATTCTCCAGAAGGTAGAGCAGTATAAAGTGCTGGGCGAAGTAAGAGATGCTAAATCCATCCGCATGCTGGTCATTGAAAATGAAGATGCGGTGATCGATAACATTACCGGAGACCTTCAGCAGCTGGGCGTAGCCTATGATATCTGCCGGGATGTAGACAGTGTCCGAAGCTTTCAGGATGATACGCATGTCATTATCCGCAGAGAACGTTTTGAAGAATTCCGCTATAAACTGGAATTTATGTTCCGCAAGCACAATATTTTCCTGTGGCTGGATAACGGGGAAACGCCGGAGGGCGATCTGATGGAATATACGCAGCTGCAGCTGCCACTTCTTTCATTACAGCTGATCCGCGCTTTGAATGATGAGGAAATCATTAGCAGCATGAAGCGAAACGGCTTCGATCGTTCGCAGATCGTACCGCTCAGCTTTGCCCGTGCATTGATCGTAGATGATAATGCTACCAACCTGCAGGTGGCCAGAGGACTGATGTCTCCTTATAAGATGGCGCTTGATACGGCCACCAGCGGCTTTAAGGCCATCGACCTGCTGAAAAAGAACCGTTATGACATTATTTTCATGGATCATATGATGCCGGAGATGGATGGCATAGAAACGACACGCTGTATCCGTCAGATGGAGGGAGACTACTTTAAAACAGTGCCGATCATTGCGCTGACAGCCAATGCTATGAGTGATGCCAGAAAAATGTTTCTGGAAAGCGGCATGGATGACTTTATCGCTAAGCCGATTGAGATTGCAGAAATGCACCGTGTGCTGAAAAAGTATGTGCAGAGTAAGGCACCGGCCGGCTATGAAGAGGAACTGCGAAAACAGATGCCGCAGGAGCATGAAAATGCGGATACGCTTACCGGCGCGAAGAATGTACAGGAAAACAGGAATCTTCACAGCGGAAATGCTGGGGAGAGTGCAGAGAATGTGGTAAATACAGCTATAAATGGCGGTTTTGCTGCTGCAACAGCAGCTTCATCCTCTGTAGCTGCTTCCTCTGATTTTCTGATGTCTCTGCTGAATCAGAATAACATGCTTCTGACGCAGAATATGCAGCTTCTGCAGACGCTTCTGCAGGCAAGCCCGGCTGCAGCGCCTATCGCTGCAGCTCAGAATAATGCGCAGCTTCCGATGCAGGCAGCTTCCGGGAAAAGTCTGACAGCTGTACCGACAGGCGTGCCTTCCGAAGGAGGAAGGCAGACTTCAGGACAGTCCGCTTGCGGGGACCTTTCATGCGGCATGAGCCCTCTTTACGAAGAGGGAGAGCAGTACGGCAGAGATCTGGCCGCATTGCCGACCCATGAAAATATGCAAAAAGATAGCATATCCGGCATCCGGCTGCAGCAGGCTTTAGACACCTATGGCGGAGATACAGAAATTTATCATAGCATCCTTAAGACCTATCTGGAAGATATCCGAGAGCGTGAAGACCAATTGATCCGCATGGTCGATGAGAGGGATATCGAGAATTTCACCATTTCGGTGCATGCCATCAAGAGTGCCTCGCGCAGTGTAGGTGCGATGGAGCTTGGCGAGCTGGCTTATACACTGGAGCTGAAGGGAAAAGAGAAGGACTGGGGCGCCATTGATGAGGTTTTCCCGGAATTTATGAAGCAGCTGCGGGAAATGATAGCAGCAGTTGAGCTCTATGCAAAGGAAAAAGGATTGATTCAGGAAGCGGAAGAAGCAGTGAAAACAGAAGGCGGAGAAAGAAAGGAAGTCTTTGATCCGGCAGATGTGCAAGCTTTGAAAGAGGCCTGTGATCAGATGGATTATATGACCGCGGAGGAGATTTTACAGAAAATGAGTAGTTTTTCCTATGCGGACAGCTTAAGAGAGGAATTGAATGCCATGCTGAAATGCTGTGAGGATTTCGATTATGATGCCTTAGAAAGTCTGGTAGCTTCTCTGTGATAAGGAAACATAAGGAAAGGGACAGCTTGTGCTTATAAGAGTTATAAGTAATTTATGCATGGATTACGTATGATTTAAAGAATCCGGTTTGACTTTGTCTGAATACATGATATAATCATTTTTGCCGAAAGGCCGACAGTTCATTTGTACCTTCCTGTCGTTAAGCAAAACCGGGACTGAATAGCAATTGTTTTTTGCGTAGTATAATCGTGCTGCTTTCCCTTGGAGATGGGGAGGCATGTAGGTCTTTATGTGAATTATTCATTATTGTATATTTGGTAATGGCTTTGCATTTTGCAAAGCCATTTTTTCTGCCTTTCTGTATTCCTTAGACAGAAGCTTTCTTTATTTTGCTTAAAAAGCGAAGCGGTACATAGCGTAATTTTGTAATAGAAAAGTTTTTTCAGGAGGATCATATGAAGGCATTGGTATTATTTAGCGGCGGACTGGACAGCTCTGTCTGTTTGGGTATGGCCGCAGAAAAATATGGCGCAGATGAAGTACTGGCCCTTTCCATTTATTACGGACAGAAGCATAAGAAGGAAATGCAGGCTTCAGAAGAGGTGGCTGCATATTACGGGGTAAAAAGAATTACCCTGGATCTGGGAGAGATTTTTAAGGATAGCAGCTGTACACTTCTGCAAGGCGCGTCTGAAGAAATTCCCCATGAAGATTATGCAGCACAGCTGGAAAAAACAAATGGCGGACCTGTGAATACCTATGTGCCTTATCGAAACGGACTTTTCCTTTCTTCGGCGGCAGCGATTGCTTTGAGTCACGGATGCCGGGTCATTTATTATGGTGCGCACGCAGATGATGCGGCCGGTAATGCTTATCCGGATACCAGCGAGGCTTTCCATAAAGCAATCTCAGATGCAATCTATATCGGCAGCGGAAATGCGCTGCAAATTGTCGCTCCTTTTATTGATCAGTCCAAAGCCCAGGTAGTAGCAGCCGGCACAAAAATAGGCGTGCCTTTCGCGTTGACATGGAGCTGCTATGAGGGACATGAGAAAGCCTGCGGTCTTTGCGCTACCTGCCGGGATCGAAAAAAGGCCTTTGCACTGAACGGATTTAGAGATCCTCTGGAATACGAAAAGGAGGAATTCTAAAATGGCTAACGAAATAATATTTATCATCACAGTGTTTCTTTATCTGGGAAGCGTGCTTCTGCTCTACCGATTATTCGGAAAGAATGGCTTATATGCGTTTGCTATATTTAGTACTCTCCTGGGGAATATCGCTGTTTGTAAATGTGTAGATCTCTTCGGAGTATCGACGACAGCCGGCAATGTTCTTTATGCATCCACTTTCCTGGTAACAGATATTTTGTCGGAGAAATACGGAAAAAAAGCAGCTACGCGTGCCGTGGCCTATAGTTTTTCCATTATGCTCCTGTGGCTTCTGGGAAGCCAGCTGATCCTTTTCTTTACGCCAAATGCAAATGATTATATAAACGAAAGTCTGAAGGTCGTTTTTGGTCTGGTGCCCAGAATCACGATTGCCAGTCTTTTGGGATTCGTCTGCAGTCAGAATATCGATGTAAATCTCTATCATTTCATCTGGAAAAAGACCGGCGATACGAAGGCGAAGCTTTGGCTTAGAAATAACGGCAGTACCCTGATCAGTCAGGCTATCGATACGGTGATCTTTACCAGTGTAGCCTTCTGGGGCACATATCCGACAAATGTTTTCGTTAGTATTCTGCTCACGACCTATTTGTTTAAAGCCATTGTGGCGATCCTGGATACGCCATTTATTTATGCAGCACGAAAAATTCAACCTATGGAGGAGGCTTGAGTATGGAAAAAAGAGAAAAAGAAGGACTTACAGCCCTGGGCAGCCAGCAGACCAGATATATCACAGAGTATACGCCATCTCTGCTGGAGGCCTTCAGTAATAAACATCCGGAATATGACTATTTCGTAAAATTTAATTGTCCGGAGTTTACCGGCCTTTGCCCGATCACGGGTCAGCCTGATTTCGCTACTATTTATATTTCTTATGTGCCGGATGAGAAGCTGGTGGAAAGCAAATCTCTCAAGCTTTACCTCTTTTCCTTTAGAAATCACGGTTGTTTTCATGAAGATACCGTGAACATTATTATGAAGGACCTGATCGCACTCCTGGACCCCAAATATATCGAGGTCTGGGGCAAATTCCTTCCACGCGGGGGCTTGTCCATCGATCCTTATTGTAATTACGGAAAGCCGGGAACGAGGTGGGAAGAGGCTGCCTGGAAACGTCTTTCCGGACATGATCTTTCACCGGAGGAAGTGAAAAACAGATAAAGAAGGTCTGAGGCTTTTTTGAATAAATATAGAAATAAATCCCGCTTGCTTCGACTGGGCTCGCATTCGCTTGCCTCCAAGTCGCAGCACCGGGATTTTTCTATATTTTATTCACTAAGTGGTATATTGCGACAGCTCCTTTTCTTTAGGATTACTCTTTATACATGGTATTTTTTCAGCGATGCAGATGAATTTAAAAATGCAAAATGGCAGGAAAATAAATTGGAAATTTACCTGATAGTATGCTTTGATGGCGCCATAATTTGCTATAATAAACACATACCATTTTCAGGTGGGAAATCTTATTTTTCGGAGGTATAGCTTGTATAAAGGCATATCCGGGATAGGCAGGTGAGGCAGCATGAATTTCGAATTATTTTATGATATGACGGAATTTCTTCTGAACAATAGTCCGGAAATGGAATTGTATTATTCGGAAGAAGAGGAAGAATTTTATATTTTGCTGGATGAGGATGTAAACGAAATCTATGATCCGGATTTTGCAGAAGAAATTCGCGGGAATCAGGAGAAATATGTGCGCATTCCGAATATAACAGATGACTTGAGATATAGCTTCATGTGTGATTTCGTAGAAAAGCTGCCTTCCGGCAGAGCGAAAGCAATGATGCGTGATGCACTGGATGATGTATGCGCCTACGAACGTTTTGATGAATATATGACCGGCCTTGGTCTGGAGGATAGCTGGAATACATTTTTTACAGAGCAGTCGATCGCGTATATCAAAGAATGGTATGAAAATCAGGCATAATCGAAAAGAAAGGGGAAGGACAGAAGAAATGAAAAATTACAGGAAATGGATCAGCTTATTTCTGACAGTAGCGATGGCTATGTCATTATCTGCATGCGGAAGCACTGGGCAAAGTCAGGCGGTCAATACAGATTCCCTGATTGCTGACGCATCGGCAGAAACAACAGAGCTTGAAGGCGAGGCGCATGAGGATTATACGTGGGACGAAATATGTGAAATGAATGAGGGAGAAAGGATGATTTCCATGTTTGAGGGAGATGGTGAGTATCTGACCTTCCTTGGTAATAAATATTGCGATGATATCATTCACAATGAGGATGAGGCATTGGATTCCCTCCAATATATCAGCAGCCTTCTGGGGTTAGAGGATGTAAATCTGATTTATTACAGAACGGATACCAGCACAGTGACAGGAAACATTTATTACACCTTCGTACAAGCGGGTGAGGGAGAAGTCAACGGAGAAAAAATTTATGCTCGATTTTATAATTCGCTGGTAAAAGTAATTACAGATCAGGATGGAAATGTACTGGGTGTCTCATCAAACCTGACACATGATCCGGAACTGAAATATACCTATGATGATTTTGTCACAGCTGATTATGCCAACGAAAGAGTGCAGAAGGATATAGGTGATGAGCGGCAGGTATACACGGAGCAGACAGAACTCATATACTGGGATGATGACGGTTCCGTGAGCGATGGCATGCAGGGAAAGGAGCAGCCGGCCTATCTGGTATATTGCGACGCACCGTCTGATCAGGAGAAGAACCCTTTGAATAAACCAATCGAGGTGGATGTCATTTCGGCAGAGAAAACCCTGGATAAAAATCATCCGGTTAACTACCTTGCGACCTATTATGCAGATTCTTTGAATGATAAATCTATGGATGGTGAGTACACATCGAAGCAATTCTTCGAGAATCTGGAGGATGCAGGTGAGTATAGCTATGAAGTCAGCCTGGATTGGGTAAAAGAAGCCTACGAGGACTACAGCGGGGATATGACCAGAACAGTTACGGTACCTGTGATGCAGGATAAGGATACAGGTCTGTATTATCTGGGAAGCAAGGAAAAATTTATTACCTGTACAAATTTTTATGATTTTGATGTAAATGATGAAGTGAATCCATACGTAACCGAAGATCCCGAGAGTCTTGACGGCTGGCATTTTTTGAGCATGTCTGATGAAGAAGACGGAATCGAGAAATACTTCAATGATCCGGATTATGTATTGTCTTCTTTTGAGGTATATGTAGATGTGATCGGCGAATACCATAATACATTTGGTCTGGATTCCGTAGATGAAACAAATATGCCCTTACTTCTTGGCGTTTATGCAACGGAGGAAGGCGAGCCTTATCCGGATGAAATCGATGGATTTGAGTATAATGCCTCTAATTATGGTCAGATTCTGGATTGGGAAGTCATCGTTACCAGCCCGGTACTGGCAGAATGTCTGAACCATTCTGTCATGGGGCATGAATTTACCCACGGCGTGAATTCACAGCTGACTAAGTCGCAGTACCTGAATGCGCCGGGCGCAATTATGGAGAGCTATGCCGATATCATCGGTACCCAGCTGGCCATGGTCAATGGTTATCATGACGATATCGCTGACTGGCAGCTGGCCGGCATCTATGACACGCAGATGAGAAGTATGTCGGAGCCAAATGATTTCAATCAGCCCAAATATATCGATGGCGTTTATTATATGAATCCGATTCAGGAAAATATACAGTATTATGCGGATTTCGGCGGTGTACATCAGAATAGTGGTGTGCTGAATTACCTGGCTTATTCCATGGTAAACGGAACAGAGGAAGGTACGGACAGTGAAGTTTTGTCCATAGAGGAAAATCTGAATCTCTGGTTTGAGACTCTCTATATGACCACCTATATTTCTGATTATTACGATGTGGGCCAATATTTACTTTTCGCAGCCAAATGCCAGGAGCTGCCGGAGGAGCAGCAGGACTATATTTCATCCCTGATGCAGGAAAGAAGTATTATACCGGATGAAAATAATCAGTATCATGAGGAGATAGAGGAGGATGAAAAAGAAATATCTTTCCACCTGGATACGGTAGAGGAGGATTACGCGGATGAGTATGACCTGGCCATCTGGCTCGATTACAATGACGGTGAGCGGGAGATGTTTGGCGCCGGTGATGTCGTTCCCGGTGAGACGACAACTATAAAAGTCAAATCAGATGATGAAGTCATTCCTCGCTTTACCGTTACAGACGTGGAATCCGGAAAAGACTTTGGCCTTGTTTATATAACGGAAGAACCGCAGGATGAATATGATATCGTGCTGGAAGAGATTCAGTGTGATCAGGGAGATACCTTCAGAGTACCCGGTAATAAGGAGAGTATTTACTATTCAAGCCTGGATAACGTGAGTGACTACCTCAGCCTGGATGATGACGGCAGTATCTTATTCGAAGTGGCAAACGAAGGAGCTACCTTACTTTCCGTATACGATGAAGAGGAAGAAAATTATCGATTGATCTGCTTTTTTGCATAAGCTAATGACAAGTACTGTGTTCATAATCGTTATGTAGTATTTGAAAGAATCATCTTTTATGTAAAAAAATAAGAATTATAATGAGAGGTGGTATATTTATATACCGCCTCTTTTGCGATACTTTAACCGAGCGAACCAAGCGAAAAATTTAAGGCTTTAATTGAAAAATTTAACGCAACGAAATGATTGCAATTCAAGAAAATCTGTTGCAATGAATTTTACAGAAAGACATAGGAAAGAGAGAAGACAGGCTTTTCACAGGGAGTTACATAGGAGGTTACGGTATGCGAAATGAATTGATGATTGTAAATGAGAATGGCAGAGGGCAGATTTTTCAGAGAATTCTTCGAAGAGGGGCTGCTTTGCTGGCTGTCTTATTGGCGGCATTAAGTTATGCAGTGATTTGTATTTAAAGAAAAGAGGGTCGAATTTCTTTCGGAAAAAATGGCTATGTTTGCGTAGAGAATGTATCATGTTCTGTCTGCAAATGACGCTAACAAATGCAGAAGGGAGACCTGAATTCATAATGAGGAGAGACTGGCATGAAATTTATACATTTATCTGATTTACATTTGGGAAAACGAGTAAACGGTTTTTCTATGCTGGAGGAACAGAAATATATTTTAAAAGAAATTATCGGAATCATTGATGAAGAAAAGCCGGAGGCAGTTCTGATTGCCGGGGATGTGTATGACAGATCAGTACCGCCGGAGGAGGCTGTGCGTCTTTTTGATGATTTTCTGGTAGATCTGGCCAAGCGTAAACTGGACGTCATTATCATCAGTGGTAATCATGATTCAGAAGAACGTGTGGCTTACGGCGGACGTTTGATGGATAGCAGCGGCATACATTTAGCGCCTGTATATAACGGGGAAATAGAAGCTTTCGAGATGGAGGACGCCTATGGCAAAGTGTGTTTCTGGCAGATTCCGTTTTTAAAACCGGGAAATGTGCGTCATTTTTATCCGGAAGAGGAGATTACCGGATATACGGATGCCATGCAGCTGGTGATTTCCCATATGAATCTGGATCCTTCGGTGAGAAATATTGTCTTGTCACATCAGTTTATAACAGGTGCAAATATCTGTGATTCAGAGGAACACTCTGTCGGTGGTCTGGATGATATCGCGGCAGAGGTTTACGCGCCTTTCGATTATGTGGCGCTGGGCCACTTACACGGGCCGCAGAAGGTGGGGCGTGAGACTATTCGATATGCGGGCTCTCCGCTGAAGTATTCTTTCTCGGAGGCTGCGCAGAAGAAAGGCGTAACCATAGTAGAACTGGGAGCAAAGGGAGAGATTGCAGTTCGCCTCTTTCCCTTGCTGCCCATGCATGATCTGCTGCGGATCAGCGGTACATTTGAGGAAATTATGGCAGGTTCGGAAAAGATGGAAGACTACTATGAAATCACCCTCACCGATGAGGAAGATATTCCCAATGCCATTACAAAGCTGCGTGTGAAATATCCGCGTCTCATGCAGCTGAAGTATGACAATAGCAGAACGCGTACAGATACTACAGTGATCGGCGCAGAGGATGTAGAAAAAAAGACACCGATGGAATTATTCCGTGAGTTATATATACAGATGAACGGACAGGATATAAATGAGGCACAGGAAGTGTATCTGTGTGCTTTGATGCAGGAGATTTGGGAGGAGAGTATATGAGACCTTTGGAATTAACCATTTCAGCTTTTGGACCTTATGCGGGTGAGCAGGTGCTTTTCCTGAAAGAGCTCGGGAATAATGGTCTGTACCTCATCACCGGTGATACCGGTGCCGGAAAGACGACGATTTTTGATGCCATTGCCTTTGCTTTATACGGAGAGGCAAGCGGTTCGAACAGGGAAGCAGGCACGCTGCGTTCTAAGTATGCTGCACCGGAAACCAAAACCTTCGTGGAACTGATTTTTGAATATCAGGGAAAAGAGTATAAGATCAGGCGAAATCCTACCTACCGCCGACCGAAATCACGGGGAGAAGGATTTACAGATGAAAAAGCGAATGCGGAGCTGATCCTTCCGGAGGGAAAAGTTCTGACGAAAAGCAATACAGTTGACAAAAAAATAAAAGAAATTCTCGGAATTGACTATTCACAGTTTACACAGATTGCCATGATCGCGCAGGGAGATTTTCTGAAACTTCTGCTGGCTTCGACCGATGAACGAAAGCAAATCTTCAGCAGAATTTTTAAGACGGGAAATTTCGATAAATTACAGAGAAGACTAAAATCAGATACAAAGGATGCTTACGGCAAATATTGCGATCTGCAGAAAAACATAAAGCAGTACGAAGCCTCTGTACGTATTGCAGAGGATAGCCCTATGCATGTCAGATGGGAGAATCGGACAAGCTTGGAGGATACACTGCATTTGATTGCGGAAATGATTGATGCTGATGAGAAGGCAGAGCAAGAAACGCAGAATGCGATTAGCGGGTTGGAAGATACCATAAAGGCTTTGCAGAGACAGGAGGATAATGCGAGACTCCGTAATAAACTGATCGAGAAAAAAGAAAAATTAGTGAAAAAAATCGCTGCAAATGAAGCTGTATTGGAAAGCTTGTGTCAGCAGCAGAAAGAGGCAGAAGCCAGACTTCCGGAAGCAAAAGAAATCGGTGTGAAGGTTACAACCTATACGAATCAGTATCCAAAGTATGAAGAACTGGATGGATTGCATGCAGCAGAGAAAGAAAAAATGCTTGAAGAAAAAGCATTAAGTGAGAAAATTGATGCTCTTCATAAACGTGAAGCACGGCTGGCAGATGAGATCTCTGGTATGAAAAAGGAATTGCAAACCTTACAGAATGCGGGAGAACAGCTGGCAGTATTATCGGCAGAGAAGGAAAAGCTTACGGAAAGAGCTGAGACATTAAGAATATTTGCTGAAAGCTGGGAAAAATATAAGAAAGAATGTCAGAGCTTATCGGCAGAGCGGGAACAATATTCTGCGGATGAGAATACAGTAAAAGATCAGGAAAAGAAGCTGGAGCAGATGCAGGAAGAGTATGAGTCTCTGAAAGATGCAGGAGAAGCCAGGGCTAGACTGGAAGCAGAAAAAGAAAAGCAGGAAGAGAGAAAAAAGAAGATTCTTCAGCTGAATGAGGACCTTGATAGCTGGCATGAGGAAAAGGGAAAACGGGAAAAGGCACAGGAAAGTTACATTCGTCAGTCCGGAATAAGTGATATAGCAAAAGCTGATTATGAGAAGCTGAACAGGATGTTTCTGGATGGCCAGGCAGGAATACTTGCCAGGGATTTACAGCAGGGTATGCCTTGCCCGGTCTGTGGTTCCATGCACCATCCGAAGCTTGCAGAAATTTCGGATGAAGTACCGACGGAAGAGGAGCTGAAGGATGCGAAGAAGGCATTCGAGGCGGAAGAAGAAAAAGCCAGGAAGTTGAGTGAAGAAGCCGGAAAAGCAGTAGAAAAAGTCAGGGGCCTGGAAGAGCGCTTGCTGTCGGATGCGCAAGGGCTCTTTGACTCTTGTGGGCTTACGGAAATTGAAGAGCGCATTGAATGTACTTTGAAGGAAGTGGAAAAAGGGCTGGAAAGTATTGATGAAAATTTAAAAGAAGCAAAGAAAAAAGTAGAACGCAGAAAAAAATTGGAAGCTGCTCTGCCGGGATGCAGAGAGACGGTAGATAATAATAAAGCAAAGTTGCAGAAGAAAGAAAATCGGATCAAAGCTGATGAAGCCGCCCTGGAGGTGAAAAGGCAGACACTTATCACGGATGCAGGCAAGCTGCAGATGAATACGGATCCGGAGACTTATGATAGCGAATTGCTTTCGGAAAGAGAGAAAAATAAGCAGGCACAGAATTCTCTGGAAGATGAAATTCAGAAAGAAAATCAGCGAAAATCGAGAAAAGAAAAACTGGATAAAGATATTCCTGTAAAAGAGGAAGAGGAAAAATCTGCGCAAGCGGAAAAGAATCAGGCAGAGAAGAATCTGGCAGAAGTGGGTACAGAAATCAAAAATATCAGAGAACGTATTGAACAACTGCGGATAGAACTGCCTTTTGAAAGTAAGGATGCAGCAAAGAAGCAGGTGTCTATTCTGCAGCAGGAGCAGAAAAAAATACAGGATGCTGAAAAAGAAGCAAAGCAGAAGGTCCAGCAAAAGCGAGAAGAAATCAGCGGACAGAAAGGAAATATAAAACAGATTTCAAGTCAGGTTGCAGATTTACCGGAGATTGACCTGGATCGTGTGCTTGCGAAGAAAAAATCGGAGGAAGAAAGGAAAAATAATCTCACGAATAAACAGAAAGAGATACATACTAATCTTTCGGTAAATCGCGAAAATTTAAAGAATATACAGGCCACATCAGACAAATCCATCGAAGCGGAGAAACGTTTTCAGATGCTGAATGCTTTGTCAAACACAGCCAATGGTGATGTAACGGGAAAAGAGAAAATCATGCTGGAAACCTATGTGCAGATGGCTTACTTCGACAGGATCGTGCATCGTGCCAACAAACGTTTTCGAATCATGTCCAACGGACAGTATGATCTGGTCAGAAGAGGTTCTGCCGGTAAGCTGCGCAGTCAGACAGGCCTGGATCTGGACGTTATAGATCACTATAACGGAAGTACAAGACCGGTGAATACGCTTTCCGGCGGTGAGTCCTTTATGGCCTCTTTGTCCCTGGCATTAGGGCTATCCGATGAGATCCAGGCCTCGGCAGGAGGTATTCAGCTGGATAGCATGTTTGTAGATGAGGGCTTTGGATCTTTGGACGAGGATAGCCTGCAGCAGGCTATGCTAGCTTTACAGAGTCTGACAGATGGCGGTCAGCGATTGGTAGGTATTATTTCGCATGTCGGAGAATTACAGAAAAAAATCAGTAAGCAGATTGTAGTTACCAAGGATCAGGCCGGCGGCAGCAAGGCAGAGATTCGTGTGTGAAGTAAATGTCTTGTCGAAGGGCTGAGGTCCGGGCATGATATGGATAACAGAGTTAAATCATACTAAGTAAACAAGCTAGCAGAATATTTGTCGGATCAGCGTCTATTTCTCAGAATTTTGTGATATAGTGTTTATAAATAAGAATAAATTTTATAAAAAACAGATTTGAGAAGAACATTTAAAATCCTCAATAAATTGGGAGGAGGATGCAGAAATGATGGATGCGGAATTATTTCAAAAGAAATTAAATGCTGCTTTTGACGAAATCGGCCGTGAACATTTTGCTTATGATGAAAGTGAATTCTGGATGTATATTCATACCTACCATTATATGGAAGAGTATGCGACAGAGAATCAGCTTTGGAACACGCTGATTGCCCTGCCTATGGTACGTTCCCTGCATAATGGCGTACACAGAAAAGGGACCGTTATGATCGACGGTCATGCCTACCATATGCCCTATGTAGTACATTGTCTGCGTGTATGTCAGATGCTCTTCGATCTGCATGTGCCACTGTCGCATGAGGAAAAGGATATTCTTCTGGCTTCAGCGCTCTGTCATGATGTGATTGAGGATGTACCTTTTCCAAATGGCGGGACAGAGATGGTCACCCTTTATAAATTGGATCCGCGGATTTATGAAAATGTAAAGACTGTTTCCAAGAGAAACAATTTCACAGAGGAAGAGCATCAGGCTTACTTTGACAGAATCCAGGAAAATCCATTTGCCCTGCTGGTAAAGCTTTCTGACCGGGGTAGTAATGTAGAGGATACCTACAATATGTCTATCTGGAAGGTGCATGAATATATTGCTGAGACCAGGAAGTATTTCTTTCCGATGTGTGATTATGGTATTGCCCATTATCCGGAGCTCTATGGTGTATTCGCAATCCTGCGTGACAAAATGAAAACCTTAACGGAAAGCGCAGAAACCCTGGTTGTTCGTTTTGAAGAAAAAGAATCCGCTTTGACAGAAAGACTGAATGATTTGCAGCGAGAAAATAATCGCCTTCGTGCACTCTTGAAAGAAGTGGAGGTGATTCAATGACTGATTTTGAGAAAAAGGTAAAAAGTCTGCTTTCGGATATTCCGAAGGAACAACTGTACTATGATCAGGCAGAGTATTGGATGTATAAGGACTTATATGAGAATATTCAGTCCCATGCAATGAGATATGAACTGGTGAACACGGTACTTGCCCTGGAGGTCGTGCGGGGATTGATGCAGGGCCTTTATAAAGGAAAAGCTTTCGATGCAGATGGAGATGTATGGGACAGACCATATTTCTATCATTGTTTATTTGTCTGTGAAATGCTGATGAATCTTCGCCCGCCGCTGGTGGAGGATGAGGAAGATATTCTGCTCGCAGGAGCCTTGTGTTATGATATTTTGAATTATATCGATCTGCCCGGACAAGCGGATGATCTGACCAATATCTATCACCTGGATCCGAGAGTTGCAGAAATTTTACACTTGAATGATACACGGCATTGTGATTCGGAAGCAGATTTTGCGGCCATGTATCATATTTTACAGGATCATAAGCTTGCTTTTCTGGTAAGTCTGGCCTATCGAAGCCATGTGGTGGAAGATCTTTCGACTATTTCTATCGGGGAAGCACATGAGTATATGTATAATACCTGGAATTATTATTTCTCCATGTGTATTTATGCCAGAGAGAAGTATCACGAGTTAGAGCCGACGATTATTATCATGCAGGAAAAGATGCATGATCTGATCGAAGTGGCTGAGATTTTCGTGGAGAGATATGAGAAACGTGTAAAGGAATTGAATACGCAGATCGTGGCCTGGGAGGATGATAATTATCGGCTTCGTATGAAGCTGCGCAAGGCAGGCTATGATCCGCAGGGAAATCGCATTGAAAGCTGAGATATATATAAGACGGATATAAAAAAGAACCGATCTTCCATTTTCGGAAGACCAGTTCTTTTTTTAAGAAGAAGGAGAAAGTATATTCAAATCTGACTTTCGTCAGAAGAAATAGGTATTTTAAAACGAGCCATTGTTTTGTTGTTTTCTTTTAAATCCTTTTGTTTGCTCGTTTCTATGTTTAGTATTCTAAGGGTAAAATGTGTTCAAGATATGACTTCGGCGTGAAGAAAAGCTGAAAACTATAAAAAATGCATAAATTTCAGATAAAGAATTAGGATAAAACGTAGAAACGCCGGTGATATATTTGGAGGCTATGAGGATTAAAATTTCCGTTTACTAAAAAAATTGATATATATACTATTTGTTAGTATATCTCTTATGATAAAATCGAAATGTATAAAAATACATTGCTTATTTAGATGGTATGCATAAATGAAAAAGAGGAGGAATTATGCTGGAGGTTAAAAATTATATTAACGGGGAGTGGGTTGCAGCCATATCCGGAAAAACATCGGATGTGATCAACCCTGCAAAGAAGGAAGTCATTGCAAAAGCAGCGGTTTCCGACCTGGAGGACGTGGAAAAAGCGGTAGAAGCAGCCAATTTTTCTTTCTACAAAAGTAGAGAGTGGAGAGACATGAATGCGGCCGATAGAGCTGCAATCCTTTTCAAAATCGCCGACAAGATAGATGAGCGTTTGGAAGAAATTGCGCTTTGCAGTACCATTAACCATGGTAAACCGCTCAGAGAAGCCGAGCTGGATATCTCAGATACGGCAAATGTATTCAGATATTATGCAGGACTGATCAATAAGCCGGAAGGTGGTGTGATTCCTGTGAATGGCGGCTTCGGAAAGGTACATGTGATCGAGCAATGTGAGCCGGTAGGCGTTTGTGCCTTGATCTCACCATGGAATTTTCCGTTGCTGATGGCAGCCTGGAAGGTTGCGCCGGCTTTGGCAGCGGGTAACAGTATCATTTTGAAGCCTGCGACGATCACACCTCTTTCCTGTGTGAAATTATTCGAAATCATGGACGAATGCGGTCTTCCGAAAGGCACAGCGAATCTGCTTCTGGGTCCGGGAGGAAAGATAGGTGACGCACTTTCTGCACATAAAAAAATTGACATGGTTTCTTTTACCGGAAGCACAGAAGTCGGACAACGTATTATGTGTCGCGCTGCCGGAAATATGAAAAAACTCAGCCTGGAGCTGGGAGGTAAATCACCGATTGTTATTTTCGATGATGTAGATCTGGAGCGTGTCGTAGAGTGGACCATGCTGGGTATTTTCTTTAACCAGGGAGAAATCTGCTGTGCTACCTCCCGCGCGATCGTGCATGAAAATATTTATGAAAAATTCCTGGCACGTCTGGCAGAAAGAGCAAATGCCATGACCATCGGTGATCCTACACAGAATTATGACATGGGCGCGATCGTTTCTGAAGCACAGTTCAATACAGTCATGAATTACATTCAGAAGGGTAAAGAAGAGGGTGCCAGACTGGTATGCGGCGGGGAGGCCTATACTGAAGGCGATTGCGCTAATGGATACTTTATTCGTCCGACGGTATTTGCGGATTGCAGACAGGACATGACCATTGTACAGGAGGAAATTTTCGGACCGGTGCTTTGTGTTTCTAAGTTTTCCACGGAAGAAGAAGCAATTGATCTGGCAAATGACACAGATTTTGGTCTGGCTGGCGCTGTCTTTACGAACAATGCCTTTCGTGCGAAACGTGTCATTGATGAGATCCGTGCCGGTATTTGCTGGGTGAATTGCAGTCAGCCGGCATATTTCGAGGCACCCTGGGGCGGTTATAAAATGTCCGGTATCGGCAGAAGCCTTGGTATTCATGGATTGGAGGAATATCAGGAGATTAAACAGATCGCTACATCCCTGGAGGAGGGCATTCTGGGCTGGTATGAGAACTAATTAAGCTTTTGGAAGTCTTTGGTTGAATTCCAATCCTATAGCGGCTTATATGCGCTTATATGCTTCGCAAAGTTTAGCAGAGATTCGGAGGAGGACAGCTGGGTTAAAATTGATCAAAATCTGGCGCAAAGTCTTCTGTCTGCCAGCATTGAATGATCAGACCAAGCGAATGATAAAGAATTTTATGTTTCATTCATCGAAAAATATAAGCATCAGAAATATTGAAAGTGAAAATATGCGGCTTGAATAAAAATAAAATTAAAGGAAACAATTATGAGTACAAAAAGAGATTTGAATGCAAAAATACCGGCTAAGGTAAAATTCGGCTATGGTACCTCCGGCTTTTGCAGCTTTATGACATGGACTGTATTTAGTTACTATGGTCTTTACTTTATGACGGAAGTGGTTGGCATGTCTGCGGCCTTTGCGGGTATGCTGATTTCACTGGGAACCCTGTGGGATGCGATTACCGACCCTATTGTTGGAAGCATTTCTGATAATCTGAAAAATCCCAAAGGCCGTCGTCGTCCCCTGATCAAAATGATCGCCTTACCCTTTGTCATCATTTCCTGTCTGCTGTTTACGAATTTTCATCTCGGTGAGACAGCGACGAAGGTTTATTTCCTGCTGGTAATATTACTGTATTACACGGCCCAGACGGTACTGGATATTTCCGCATCCTCCCTTGGTTCCGAAATGTCTAATAATTATGACGAGCGTGCCTCTCTGGCGACCTGGAAAAATTACTTCGGTTTGCTGCCGACAGTCGTGGTTAGCTCTTGTCTGATGATGGTAGAATTCTGGGGAAATAAATTCAGCAATCCTGATTTCGGCTGGACAGCTACCCTGATTTGCTACATGATCGTGGTATTTGTACTGATCGTCATTCTTTACATCACTACTGAGGGTTATGAAAGACCACGTGCAGAAGGTGAGGAAGAGACGAAATTCTCCTATCGTGCGGTAATTAACCTCTTCCGTAATAAAGGAACCCGTATTGTTATGCTGATCTTCGGTATCAGTATTTTCGCAAATACCATCAACTATTCAGTACAGGTGTATTATTACACAGAATATATGGGTATGACATCTGATCAGGTAGCACTGGCGACCTTTGTTTTCGGCGTGGCCAGCGTAGCCTGCGCTTATATCGTAGAACAGCTGATGATCAAATTTGATAAAAAAATGTCCTGGGTTGTTTCAATGGGATTGGAAGCCCTGGTACTGATTCTGGCGATTGGATTCTTTATCAAGGCCGGTTCCCATAGTATGGTGGCTTTGTTTGTGACCATGCTTTTGATGGGTCTGGGAAATGCGGCAGTATACCAGGTGCCATGGGCCATGATCCCTGATTGTGTAGACGTAGATCAGCTAGCTGATCCGGATGGTAAAAGAAACGATGGTATCGTATTTGGCGCAGTTGCTTTCGTGCAGAAGGCCTGCGGCGCTGTAGGCGCATTGGTGCTGGGTATCCTGATCACCATGGCAGATGGCGACGCCAATGCATATAAATATATTTTTGCTTTCCTGGTAGGCGGTATTTATCTGATTACATGTTTTATCGTAAAATTCTATCCGATTTCCAAGGATCGACATGATGCGGTCATTAAAGCGATTGAGGATCGTGATAATGGAAAGAAGGTAGAAATGTCTGCGTTTAAGGACCTTTTTTAAACTTGTCCCAAAAGAATTTTGGAAAGGGAAGCCCCACTTAAAGCAGCATACATTATGGGAGCACTTCATAATAGTGAACGAAGAAAAAAAGCTGATTGCCTTGTAGATTTTACTATTATTAATAGATAGAAAAAGGAGTAATATATGAAAGTAAAAAAATATATCGATCTGAGCTGGGAACTTTCTGATGATTCACCAATCTATCCCGGTGATCCGGAACCGCATATTACTTACGGTACCCATACGCTGGAAAAGGATGGCTATAATCTTTCCGGTGTTTATACAGGAACGCAGACAGGTTCTCATGTAGATGCGCCATATCATTTCAGTAATGAAGGTGATACTATTGACCGCATGGAGCTGGATTTCTTCTTTGGTCCGGCCGTTGTGGTTCGTGTTACAGATAAGCAGGCCGAGGATGAGATCACCATGGAAGATATGAAAGCTGTAAAGGATAAGATCGGACCGGGAACCATTGTTCTCTTTAACACGAACTGGTATAAAAAACGTGGCACAGAGGCCTTTTATTCTCATCCTTATGTATCAGGTGAGGTGGCAGAATGGATGGTAGCCCGGGGAGTTCGTTTCATCGGCATTGATACAATGAATGCAGACTCCAGCACCAAAGGTGTTTTTCCGGTACATGATCTCTTTTCTGAAAAAAGATTGATGATCGGTGAAAATTGGGCAAATCTGGATCAGATTGATTTCGAGGAAGGCTTATATGTAGCTGCATTTCCGCTGAAAATCAAAGGTGTAGACGGATCACCGGTGCGTGCGGTGGCAATGCAGATCGAGGAGTAAGACTTGAACTAAAGAGAGATATGATGGGAATAATTCTTAGTATAATCACAATTGCATGTATAGGATACGGTTTTATGATCAGGGCTGTGGGATCAGGAACGGGATTTTACAGAATATGGTTTTTATTGGGCGCAATCTTTGCTCTGCTTGCAGCAGCCTCCTTTTTAAATATATGGCAATGCATTCCCTTAGCGCTCATCAGAGCCATGCAGATTCTGTTTCTGGCTTCTTTTTTTGGATGCTGTATTCTGCTGGGTATGATTTTTTCAGCCTTTCATATGCAGGGACCGGACGGGCTGGACTATATATTGGTTCTCGGTGCGCAGGTACGTCCTTCGGGACAGCCCAGCCGGGTGTTAAAATCTCGCCTGGATACAGCGGCAGCATATCTGGAAGGGAATCCTGAAACTGTCTGTATCGTTTCCGGTGGGCAGGGAGTCAATGAGCCCTGTCCGGAGGGAGATGCCATGAAGGAGTATCTGATTGAGAAAGGTATTGACCGCAGACGGATCGTGACAGAAAGCAAATCAAGCTCTACAATGGAGAACTTCAGTATGAGCAGAGAGCAGATTATATATGACCAGGCTTTCCGCTGCAGAATATTCCTGAAAGCGCGAGAGGTAAATACGGATATTTCCATTGGTATCATTAGCAATAATTTCCATATGTACCGCGCACTGCAAATGGCGCGCAAGCTGGGATTCGTCAATATTTGCGGCATCAGCGCACCGTCGCATCCCTTATATCTGCCCAATAATTTGCTGCGGGAGATACTGGCCTTGCTTAAATTTTTTATAAAGGGCTAAACATAATTCATTCTTGTCGCACTCATTTGAAGCTTAGCGCCTCGAAAAGGACTTTTTACTAAATCAAGATTCCCGGAATGCAGATTTCTGCAGTCCGGGAATTTGTATTTTATACAAAAGAGACCTGTATATACAAAAATCACGGATTTCGACAATATTTTTCGAAAATCAGAAATTATACTGTGCACATGATCAATCGAAACCTGTAATAAAAATATCTTATCAAGACAATAGAATAATCAGTTACTTAGGTAAGCGCTACTGAAAATCAGACAAAGAGGTCATTCCAAAAGAATGACATCTTTCTTTATGCCATGAGCTGCTGAAGAAAATGAAAAATAGTTGCACTAACGCAAAGACTGATTCACACAGGCAAGATTATAAATCTAATTTGAGAAAGGAAGAAAATTATGCGTTTAAATCCAAAAGAGCAGGAAAAACTCATGCTTCACATGGCCGGCGAGTTGGCGAAGCAGCGAAAAGAAAGAGGTTTAAAGCTGAATTACGTAGAAGCCATTGCCTATATCAGTTCTGAATTGCTTGAGTATGCGCGAGATGGAAAATCAGTGGTTGAGCTGATGACCCTGGGAACCAAAATTCTTTCCGCCCAGGACGTTATGGATGGTGTGGCAGATATGGTTGCAGAGGTACAGGTAGAGGCTACATTCCCGGACGGAACAAAGCTGGTTACAGTACATAATCCTATTCAGTAACAGGCAGTATGTGCCAATATAGCAGAAAAATGATTGGCACAAAAAATGCAATCCATTATGAGTCCCTTCCGGATCATTAGCCAAGGGAGGGTTTATAAAAAAATTAAACAAGGGAAATAACAGGCGATGCTTGTCATGTCCCGGCATGAATTTTGGAGTCGTTCTCGAAAAAAACAGGAGGTTACACATATGAAAATTGGTGCAATTATCCCACAAGATCGTGAGATTATTTTGAACGAAGGAAAAAAGACAGTAACAATTACTGTAAAACATACAGGAGACAGACCGGTTCAGGTAGGTTCTCATTTTCATTTCTTTGAGGTGAACAAACAGCTTTCTTTTGATCGCGCAGCTGCTTACGGATATCACCTCGATATTCCGTCCGGTACAGCAATCCGTTTCGAGCCGGGTGAGGAAAAAGAGGTGCAGCTGACAGAAATGGGTGGCGCAAAGAGAGTATTCGGATTGAATGATCTGACATGTATGCAGGCTACAGAGACCACGAAAGCGAAAGCAGTACAGAATGCAAAACTTCGCGGATTTATGGAATAAAAAGGAGAATACATTATGAGTTATAAAATTTCCGGAGAAAAATATGCGATGATGTACGGTCCGACAGTTGGCGACAAGGTACGTCTTGCAGATACAAACCTGATCATCGAGGTTGAGAAAGATTACACTACTTATGGCGATGAAGTGAAATTCGGCGGCGGAAAAACGATTCGTGACGGTATGGGACAGTCAGTAAAGACCTGCTCTAAGGATGGCGACCTGGATCTGGTTATTACAAATGCTTTGATCCTGGATTATACAGGAATCATTAAAGCAGATATCGGTATTAAAAATGGAAAAATTGCAGGTATCGGAAAGGCCGGTAACCCTGCCCTGATGGATGGCGTTACACCGGGTATGACCATCGGTGCATCTACAGAGGCACTGGCAGGTGAGGGACTCATCGTCACAGCCGGCGGTATTGATAGCCATATTCACTTTATTGCACCGCAGCAGGTGAATTGTTCTCTTTATTCCGGTATCACTACCATGATCGGTGGAGGTACAGGACCTGCAGACGGTACAAATGCAACGACATGTACACCTGGTCCATGGAATATTCGTATGATGCTTAAAGCAGCAGAGGAATATCCAATGAACCTTGGATTCCTGGGCAAAGGTAACTGTTCTGATGAGAAACCGATCATTGAGCAGATCGAGGCCGGCGCTATGGGTATGAAGATTCATGAGGATTTCGGTTCCACTCCTGCAGCCATCGACCACTGTCTGAATGTGGCTGACGAGTATGATTTCCAGGTAGCCATTCATACAGATACACTGAACGAGGCCGGCTGCGTAGAGGATACACTGGATGCCATTGCCGGCAGAACAATTCATACCTTCCATACAGAGGGTGCCGGCGGCGGACATGCACCGGATATCATTCGTGCCGCAGGAGCAAAGAACGTTCTTCCATCTTCCACAAACCCGACTATGCCATTTACAGTGAATACCCTGGATGAACATTTGGATATGCTGATGGTTTGCCATCACCTGGACAAAAATATTCCTGAGGATATTGCTTTTGCAGATTCCCGTATCCGTCCGGAAACAATTGCGGCAGAAGATGTACTGCATGACATGGGTGTCTTCTCTATGATGAGTTCTGACTCCCAGGCTATGGGACGTCCGGGTGAGGTTATTACCAGAACATGGCAGACAGCACACAAGATGAAAGAAGAGAGAGGTCCGCTTCCTGAGGATGCAGGAAAAGGAAATGATAACTTCCGCGCAAAACGTTATGTAGCAAAATACACAATTAACCCGGCAATCACAAACGGTATCGCTGATTATGTAGGTTCTGTTGAGGTTGGCAAATTCGCCGATCTGGTATTGTGGAATCCGGCTTTCTTCGCAGCAAAACCTGATATGATCATTAAAGGCGGCATGATCATCGCATCAAAAATGGGTGATGCCAATGCATCCATCCCGACGACACAGCCTGTTCTTTATCAGCCGATGTTCGCTGCTCATGGAAAAGCTAAAGGCGAGAGCTGCCTGACATTTGTATCCAAAGCTGCTTATGATCTGGGCGTAAAAGAAAAATATGGTCTGGAGAAGACTGTTGTACCGGTAAGAAATTGCCGTAATATCGGAAAAGCGGATATGAAATTCAATGATCTGGCACCGGAGATCGAAGTAGATCCGGAGACATATGAAGTAAAAGCGGACGGCGTAAAACTGGAGTCCAAACCGGCAGAAACACTGCCACTGACACAGCTTTATTCATTGTTCTAATGTAGCCATTGATCCCGTCCACAAGAAAGGAAATTTTATGTTAGGTGTTTGCTTATTATTTGTCGGTATTGTTTTGATCAATAACGGTATCTGCAATCTGGCAAAGGTTGATCCGAAATCTGCTGCCGTCATGAATATTTTTACCGGTGGCTTATCATTATTTATTAATTTTACAAACCTGGCACAGGGTAACTATTATGCGGCAGGTACAGGCTTGCTCTTCTGCTTCACTTATCTTTTCGTAGCAGTAAATAATATATTTGATCTCAAAGGATTACCGTTTGCCTGGTTTTCTACATTCGTAGCTGTAAATGCAATCATCTTCGGCTACATCGAGGGTATTGCAGGAAGTACATATCTGGGAATCAGTCCTGACTGGCGTTGGGCAGCTATCTGGTGGCTGTGGGCTGTACTCTGGGGAACATCCTTCTTTACGGATATCCTGGGTATCAAGCCGGTAGGCAAAATTGTTCCCTGGCTGCAGGTCTTCGAAGGAATCGTCACAGCATGGATTCCCGGTGTGATGCTGCTGCTTGGTATCTGGTGATAACGTCTTAATGCAGAGAAAAAGTTCTCCTTCTAATACACATATTGCTTATTGACGTTTTTCATACTTCAATCATAGCGGAAAAGCAGCGGATGCCTCGGCGGAAGCTGTTTTTCTGCGTGTTATTGAAGATTTATACCCAGGCAAAGCCTTGCGGAATGAGACTCCCACCTGGTTAAAATATGATGAAAAGAATGTTTTCGTCTTCCATAAATGACGGAAGAGCAAAGATAAAATAAAAATGAGGTAACCAAATATGATTTGTGAAAAAATCTTAGGAAATAGCGCAGATCCGGCTTTTGCAGGACTGCGGAAGGATTACGTAGATATTCCCTGGCATGATGCCTTTTCACGTTTGCATAGAACAATTTCCGGAGAAGGAGAGGATGTAGGTATTCGCATGGATCATGAAATCCTGAAACGCGGACTGCAGCAGGAAGATGTTCTTTATGCGGATGCAGAAAAAATTATTGTTGTTAATATCCCGCCCTGTGAGGCCATCAAGGCAGTGGTTCGTGAAGATCATCCTGCGCAGATTGCCAAGCTTTGCTACGAGGTGGGTAATACACATACAAGCATGTTTCGCGGAGAGGATGCATTTACTTTTTACGCACCTTATCATGAAGCTTTATTTGAAAAAATCAACCACATTCATGGTGTGACTGCGACAAAGGTAGAAATGCGCTTCGATTTCTCGAAGGCACTTTCTTCTTCCATTAACAATCATCATCACTAAAGGATTTTTACTATGGAACGAAATGATCAAAAAAAACATTTTCTTTTGTTACAGGTGAATGATGCTTTGTTCCCGATCGGCGGCTATTCTCATTCATACGGTCTGGAAACATATATACAGAAAAACCTGGTAACAACAGTGGATGAAAGCTGGGAATTCATTAAAAATCGAATGCTTTATGGCTTTTGCTATAATGAATTCTTATCTGCAAAACTAGCTTATCAGTATGCCCGTGAGGAAAAACTGGAAGAAATTTTTGCGCTGGAAGAAATTCTCGAAGCCGCCAGGGTACCCAGGGAAACAAGAGAAGCGGGACATAAACTTGGTTCACGATTTGTGAAAACCATAAATAGTATGTCAGTTACTTTGGAAAATGATATATACGAAAAATTTTGTCAGCAGGGATCCCGGAAAATACTGACACATTCTGTGGTCTATGGTGTTTTCTGCGCAGCTGCAGGAATTTCCTATGAGGATGCGATGATTCATTTTCTTTATGCGCAATGCTCTTCGATGGTGACGAATTGCGTAAAAACCATTCCCTTGAGCCAGAGTGCAGGACAGCAGCTCTTGTATCGATGTCAGAATGTTTTTCACGAGATTCTGGAGAAGCTGGAAACTTTAGATGAAGAGAACCTGTGTCAGGCGGCACCTGGGTTTGATCTTCGATGTATGCAGCATGAGGGACTATACTCGAGAATTTATATGTCATGATGTTCAGCTTTGGCTGGCCTCATCTGCTGTTGAGAGCACGCAAGTGCGGAAACAGGCGTAGGGCATCATAAAATGTAGACCCATGCGTAGGTAGCATAATCTGTGGTGATTCCGAACGAATGTGAGAAATCTGACCGTTTTTTATATAGAATACGCGAGGATATATGCTTCGTAATGAAAAACCGTACTCGAATGAGCGGTAAGTTTCAAAGCAAAATATGAACAATATGATGAAAAGTATGAAAACAATAAATAGGAGGAAATTATCATGTCCTATATCAAAATTGGTGTGGCAGGCCCTGTGGGTTCCGGTAAAACGGCATTGATAGAGGCCCTGACCCGTGAAATGGCGAAAGATTACAGCATTGGTGTCATTACCAATGATATTTATACAAAAGAAGATGCGGAATTCTTATGTAAAAACAGCGTCCTGCCGATAGAAAGAATCATCGGCGTAGAGACAGGCGGATGCCCTCATACAGCAATTCGAGAGGATGCCTCGATGAATCTGGAAGCTGTAGATGAAATGATGGAACGTTTTCCGGATATTGAGCTATTATTTATCGAATCCGGTGGAGATAATTTGTCAGCGACCTTTAGTCCTGAGTTGGTGGATGCGACGATTTTTGTTATAGACGTAGCCGAAGGGGACAAAATCCCTCGTAAAGGAGGTCCCGGTATTACCCGCTCTGACTTACTCATTATTAACAAAATCGATCTCGCCCCTTATGTAGGTGCCAGCCTGGAGGTTATGGACCGTGATTCCAGAAAAATGCGTGGCGACAGACCTTTCATGTTTACCAATATTCGTGACCGCGAAGGTGTAGACCGCGTTATAGATTGGATTAAGAAGAATGTCTTACTGGAAGGATGTTAAAGGAATTTATGGAGAATCATATTTCAGAAAAGAAGATCCTGCCGGAAAAAGAAAACAGCAATAAATTCGGAAAGGTTTCCAGACTGCAGCTGGTGGCAGCACTGAAAAATGACCGAACGATTTTACAGGATGTTTCCTTTACGGCCCCTTTTAAAATCATGCGTCCCTTTTATGAAAAAGGCAGTACGATGATGGTCATGCAGCAGACAGCCTCCGCCGGGATCATGGCCGGTGATCGTCAGGAAATCGAAATATGTGTGAAAAAAGGCGCAGATATGGAAGTGATTTCCCAGGCTTATGAAAAAATTCATAAGATGAATGAGGGATATGCAGAGCGTGTAACCTCCATTGTCATGGAGCCGAATACAAGACTAAGCTATAGGCCGCTGCCTACCATTCCTTTTACAGGGTCGGATTTTCGAAGCCGTTTGCGCGTAGAACTGGCAGATGAGACCTCTGAATTTATTTATCAGGAGGTTCTTTGCTGCGGAAGAGTGGCTCATGGTGAACAGTTCGGCTATCGTAATTATCAGAATCAGGTATCTATTTATAAAAAAGGGCATGTGGTTTACTTTGATAATAGCAGATATGTACCGCAGCAGATGGCTATGAATTCCTTTGGCATGTATGAAGGATATACCCATATGGCCAATCTCATACTTTGTAATCTAAAGCGGGAGGATGCCTGGCTTACAGATTGCAGAGCATATCTGGATGCGTTGGAAAGTATAGATGCTGCTGTGACCAGGATGGCTTCCGGTGATATTTTTATCAAAATATTCGGATACAGTGCAGAAAAATTATTAAAAACAATGAATGATATTATGCAGAGATAATATCAGAAGAATAAAAAAACAAAGTCTTCTTTCACGGTCATACATGTGATCATGAACAAGCAGCGAAGCGGATTGCGAGTGTCCGCTTTAACTGAAACAAAATCGGCGTCCTGTTTTTATGCAGGACGCCGATTTTGTGGTTTGTTATGAAGAAGGTTTATTATATGAAAAAGATTTAGAATCAAAAGGAACTTTATAAGGGGGAGCTGTGTTCCTTTCGATGGTCTTATATTAGCAGTCCTTGCTGAAGGGAAACATCTGAAAAGCTTAAGGTAACCTTAATTTCAGGAAAATCTTTCGGGTTTAGGGGAATACCTGTGAAACATTGAAAGCAGAAAAGAAAAAAAATCTGTTTTTTTACAGACTTAGTGGTAATATACTATAAGATAGAAAAAAAGTATCCCTAAAAGTGTATTCTCATGAGATCGGAGTAGAACTAATGAAAAATGGCAGTAAAATGCTGAAAAAATTTATATTCCTCGCAGCTTTCCTGGTTTTATTTCTGCTGCCCGTAACGGTATTTGCCCAGGAAACGGATACGAAAGATGAGAGTGAAGCAGAGGAAAATGTATATTATTATGACCACGTCGTGAATGCAGGATGGGATACCGGCTATTCTGAGTCTAAGGAAATCAGCAGCGATGATGTTCATTACGGATGGAGTCTGGGAAAGTTTATCGTTACCGGTTTTTCAAGGGTTGAGGATGAGGATTCAGACAATCCTGTTTTTTATGTGCCGGCAGGTCAGACCTTAAAGATTTCATTTTTACTGGAGCAGGATATAGAAAATCTGAATCCAAGTGAGGATGGTAAGAAACGCTTATATATAGCCAATGACAAAGATGGCTATGACAAAGAGTTTGATATAGCAGAAGGCAGCATGGGCCGGGGAGCCCTTCTCATGGAGGACGTCGAAGATCCGGATGAAATCTGGGATTACCTGGATAATTTTCTTGCAAATCAGAAAAAGGGCGAAGAAATTGAGTTTTTTGATGTTATTGAAGGCGAGTATTTGATTGCCTTAGACTATGAGGTTGCCGATGCTCTGGTGGAAGTGGGAAAATTTTCACTCTTCCCAAAGAGCGGTGATTATCGTATACGTTTCCATTTCACGGCTTATCAGGAAGAGTCAGATGAGGAATTCTCAGATGAGTATTGGGAGGAACAATACGGTATTGCTGACGAAGACGATTATGCCTTAGGGGATGATTCAGAAGAGGACAGTAGCTTCAGTATCCTAAGCATCACCAATACGCTGGCATTAATTGTGCTTGGTGTCCTCATATTCCGGATGTTATCAAAGAAAAAAAATAAATAATGGGTCAGGCTAAAAAAGGGACTTTCGCTGTAAGCGGGAGTCCCTTTTTCTTATTGCTCATCAGCTTAACAGCGGACATGATTCCTCAACATCGTTTGGTATCACCACTCGGAATCGTAGTCGGTTCCGCCGCTGTCCCAGCTGTCTCCACTGTCCCCGCTATCCCAGGAATCATTTGTATCCCAGTTATAGTCATTGTCATCTTCGTGACCGGAAAAGCTATCATTGCTGTCATTGTTGTCGGCGTATTTACTTTGATAAATAGAAGAATCTTCGAAATCAGTTGCCTGAAGGGAAGAATCCCAGTTCGGTGTGTCATAGAAATTTTTGGTCTTATCAGGCTCGGAGAGATCCGAAGGTAATTCATCGGCGCTGACATTTTCCCAATTGCTGCCGTTATAATAGTACCAGTCGGAATCGTAATCATTTCCATAGTGATAATAACATCCCTGACTTGTCTTATAATATCCCTGGGAAATATTGTGCGGCGCCAGGTAAGCCTTATAGACATCAGAATCCTTTATGTCTGTACAGGTAAGAGAGGAATTCCAGTCTTCGGAAACAAAATATTGTTCGCAGTCTTCTTTATCTGAGAAAATCTGTGGATCTTCATCAAGACCCACAGGCTGATCCCATTTTCCGGGTATACTTTCGTATTTAAATACATAAAGATCATCATAGCCATACCCATCATAGTAATAATAGGTATTTTCGTAGGAGTAATAGCCATCCGACGGATAAGAGCTATCTGCCACGGATGAGTCGGATGAGAAAAAACCTGCCAGTGTAGTGGCAATCACACCCAGAAAACCCAGGACGAAAATGCCTATGATTGCGAAAAGAAAGCAGGAACCAGGCTTTTTACCGGAATGATTGTTACCGGCTTCATTATTTATATAATCGCCGTCACCATATTCAAAGGTTCGGGTGTCGGAATTTTCAGGATTCCCCTTTGCATAATTTCCGTTGCCGTATTCGTAAGGCCTGCTTTTATTTGTGTAATTTCCATCGCCGTATTCATAGCTGCTGCCGGTGCCGCCAGTGCTATTGCCGGACTTTCCTTGTGCTTTCTTTACATTATGCATTTTCTGCTGAATGATTTCCTGTTTCAGGCGCTGGTATAATTCATTGACGCCGTAGGCTTCATCGGTTCCCTGATATCGAACGGCGCGGGATCCGTCATTTTTATTTTTGTAAACGATTACCTCACCGCTGTTTTCATCTTTGTAGATACCAAAAGCGCGTGGCTGACGGTAATCAATGCCGATAAAGAAGCGGGTGGTTTCATAGGGCGGCAGCTGTCTGGCTTCATACCACGCCTTCAATTCTTCGATGGTCAATGGCTGATCTGACGCTGTACGGACGATGCCTTCATTGGGCGCAGAACACATAGGACACTGTGCCAGATAATCATCAAAATAATTTCCACAGTAATTACATTGGATTTTCATTAAAATAAAGGTTCCTTTCATTTTTTGTCAGGTTTTGAAAGCAGTGAAAAAGTGTCCACACTAACCCGCAGGGGGTTACTGCGTCTATTTTTTATCGTCTTCGGAACCTGGTATTATAGAAACTCGACATGACCATCTTCCAGATGGTAGATGGCACCGATGACCTCCAGACCATGTTCTTCCAGCTGAAGCATATCGACATTATTCTGAATAATTTTTACGCTGTGCAGTACATTCATACAGGAAGCGCGATATTCATCGGTTTCTGTGCCGATGGCTTGCAGAATATCATCGGTGATGTATTTGATATGTCCATCCGGATCGTGTTTGATCGCCGCCTCGACAGCGCCACAGTGATCATGTCCCATCACGACGATGAGTTTGCATCCCAGGTGATCTGCGGCATATTCGATGCTGCCTAATTGATGGTCATCGATGACATTTCCGGCCACGCGGATGACAAATAACTCGCCGATGCCGGCGGAAAAAATAGCTTCCGGAATTTCTCGGGAATCAGAACAGCACAAAATGATGGCGTAGGGATGCTGGCCCTCTTCTTTCGTTTGTTTTCTGATCGAGGGTGAAATATCGCCCGGATTTTGTATTGCTTTCATATATATATCGTTTCCTGTGATCAGCTTTTCTTTCGCTGCAGCTGCTGATATACTCATGGAATTACCTCACTTTCGATATTATTTTAATTCGTTTAGTGCATTGTAGATGATGTCCTGCGATTCTTTGTCATAGCTTGCTACCGGAGCATAGTGACCGTCCTCTTCCGGGACATTTCTATAAATATTTTAGTACAGTTTGCTTTGGTAAACAATAAAAAAGGAGCTGTCGCATTGTACATCTTTTTTGAAAAATATAGAAATAAATCCCGCTTACCTTTTTCTTTTACTTCGGTAGAGAAAGTTTTTATCCTGTGTTATTATGAAAAACAGTGTATGTAATGATTCCTACAAATAATGGAGGCGCAAATTGCTAAAAAAATATGCTTTTCTTATAACAGTTGTACTTTCGATGATTTTATTGAGCGGATGCTTTATGATGCCAGAGGAAAATGAAAAAAACGGCACTTCTGCAGGTAATGCGACACCGGGACGACTTTCCATGGAAGAAGATACCGAAGTAAAAAATACTTTACTGGAAACAGGTGCTGTGCGTGAGCCTCAGGTGCAGCTGAAAGGTGACGGATCTGATCAGGTTACCGTACTTGTATATATGAATGGCTCTAACCTGGAGTCGGAAAGTGGCGAGGCTACCGAGGATCTGACAGAGATGGTGCAGGCCGGCAGCAGTGATCAGGTGAATGTACTGGTGCAGACCATGGGCACCAGATCCTGGCAGAAAAAATATGCTATCGCTTCTGACAGAAGTCAGATATACCGGGTGGATGGAAATGGTCTGACCTTAGAGAAGGATGATCTGGGGCAGCAGGACTGCACAGAAGCATCGACTTTGACACAGTTTATAGAGTATGGTGTCAGCGCGTATCCGGCAGATCGATATATCCTGCTTTTCTGGGATCATGGCGGCGGACCGGTCTACGGCTTCGGCTATGATGAGTGGAATAGTGATGAAACGGCATCCCTGCGTGTGGATGAAATGCAGCAGGCCTTGAGTGATGCAGGTGTATATTTCGATTTTATTGGTATGGATTGCTGTATTATGTCCAGTCTGGAGACCTGCTGTGCTTTGTATGATTATTGTGACTATACAGTTCTTTCAGAGGATTTTGAGTCCGGTCTTGGCTGGCATTATACGGACTGGATGAAGACCTTGTATGCGAATCCATCTATCCCTACCACTGAGCTGGGTGCGCAGATCTGTGATGAAGTGGTCAATGCAAATGAAGCTGACAAGCAGGATGGAGATGAGTCGATCATGGCACTGATCGATGAGTCTATGATGAAAGTGCTCTATACAGCCTGGACAGATTTCGCTTATGCAAATGAGGATAGCCTTCTGCAGGAAAACTACAGTGAGGAGCTGAACATGAAGGCCGGCGGACGCTACCTGCCCGCATTAAGGACAGGGGACGGTCCTTTGTCCCGCAAGAGAGTACGGACAGTAAGGACAGGGGACGGTCCTTTGTCCCGTAAGGGAGTACGGACAAGGGAGGGAACTTTGTCCGGAAACGAAAGTAAGACCGAAAGTTTACAGAGTAAACTTTCCAGAATGTTTGGAGATGAAGCCGGCGGCTGGAACGGATGGAATGACTGGTACGAGGCGGCGGACGTTTCCATGGCGGATTATTATGTCACAGACATCATGGCTGTGGCTCAGAATATCACTTCAGAAGAATCAGATGCACTTTCCGCAGCCTTAAATCAGACCTTGCTTTATGTGAGTTCGACAGAGGGTGACGCAAGTCTGACAGGTTTGTCTGTTACTTTGCCGTACGGAGATGCAGATTTCTATCAGGATTGTAAAGCAGTATTTACCAATATCGGTCTGGACAGTACCTATGTAGACTGGCTGGAGGCTTTCGCAAATGTATCCGATAGCACACAGAGCTATGATTACAGTGATTGGAATGATGAGTGGAACGGCTGGGATCAATATGATGACAGCTTTAACTGGAACGATTGGGATTATTATGAAGATGAAGGATACTGGGAGGAAGGTCCGGGATATGATGATTTCTCCTACGGTGGTTATGATCCATGGTATTCAGATTACGGCGGTCCCGGCGGTGGTATGGGTGGTCCCGGCGGACGCATAGGCTGGTAAAAATTTTTTTCTGTGATTGTGCAGTGGAAGAGTGTTTTATGTTCGGCCCTGTCCTTACAGAAGCCACTGAGACCTTCCTGAATAAAAAATAATAGAAGTGAGAGAGGATAAACATGAGTAGTGATAGTAAAAGAGACGGATTTAAGAGCAGGACAGGTTTCATTCTGGCCTGTATCGGATCGGCAGTTGGTATGGGTAATATCTGGCGATTTCCGATTCTGGTTTCTAAGTTTGGCGGTTTAACATTCCTGCTTCCGTATTTTGTTTTTGTAGTATTGATCGGATCTACGGGCGTTATGGAAGAATTTGCCCTCGGCCGTGCGGCTGGTGAGGGACCCATGGGCGCCTTTGGCATGTGTACGGAAAGCCGGAACGGAAATAAAAAGATCGGCTCTGCCATTGGTATTATTCCGGTTTTTGGAAGTCTGATGATGGCCATTGGTTATACCGTCATATTCGGATGGATCTGTAAGTATTGCGTGATGGCAATCTCCGGCAGCATGTATGGTCTCGGCACGGATATGGATCTCATCGGTGCGACCTTTGGCGCGACAGCGCCGGAGGCAGACAGTCTTGGCCAGGCCGTTGGTATGATGTTTCAAAATGGCGTGATCGGTATCGGAAACGCCGGCTGGCAGCTGATTGGTCTGCTGATTGCACTGGTTATTATGGGATTTGGTATTGCCGGTGGTGTTGAGAAGGCAAATAAAGTCATGATGCCGCTGCTTTTCGGGCTTTTCCTTTTGCTAGGCATTTATATTTTATTTCTGCCGGGTTCTTCCGAAGGATACAAATATATTTTTACCTTCAGTGCAGAAGGAATAGCGGATCCGCAGGTATGGATCTATGCCTTTGGGCAGGCCTTTTTCAGTCTTTCCGTAGCTGGTAACGGATCCGTAATTTACGGATCCTATCTGAATGCGCAGGAAGATATCCCATTTTCTGCGAGAAACGTTGCCATTTTTGATACGCTTGCGGCTTTGCTGGCTATGTGTGTTATTTTGCCGGCCATGGCAGCGGGCGGTGTGGAGCCATCCTCCGGCGGACCGGGTCTGATGTTTATTTATCTGGTAAATATATTTAATGCCATGCCGGGCGGCAGAATCGTAGGTATGATTTTCTTTATTTGTGTATTATTCGCCGGTGTATCTTCGCTGATCAATCTTTACGAGGCACCGGTAGCTATGCTGCAGGAAAAAATCAATTTCAGTCGAATTCCGGCTGTCCTGCTTATTGGCCTTGTGGGCGCAATTGTGTCACTTTTGATTCAACCATGGACCAGTCAATGGATGGATCTGGTGTCTATTTATATTTGTCCTCTTGGCGCTTTTCTGGCAGGATTGATGTTCTTCTGGGTTCTGCAGAAGGACAAGGCTATGGCTGCTGTTAATCAAGGAGCAAAAAAAGAAGTGGGTGGATGGTTCTACCCGCTGGGTAAATATATATATTGTCTGGCGGCAGTCATAGCGCTTGTAGCAGGTGCCTTGCTTGGCGGTATCGGCTGATGGAAAGCTGACAGAAAGAAGGATTTTCATATGCAGATTAGAAATGTAACTTTAGGAAGTACCGGAATTACAGTTCCGCAGAATGGTTTTGGCGCATTGCCGGTGCAGCGGGACGATATGGAGACATCTGTGCAGATTCTCCGAGGCGCCTATGAAGGCGGTATGCGTTTTTTCGATACAGCCCGTGCTTATTCAGATAGTGAGGAAAAGATTGGCGCAGCGCTGGCTGACGTGCGAAAGAATATTTATATTGCCACCAAATCCATGGCAAAGAATCCGGAGGATCTGAAGAAAGAGCTGGATACTTCCTTATCATTACTCAAAACAGATTATATCGACATTTATCAGTTCCACTGTGCCGGTCAGGTCTATAAACCTGGCGATGGAACAGGAATGTATGAGCAGATGGAAGAATTTCAGCGACAGGGCATGATCCGACACATCGGCATCACAGCACATAAGATTGGCGTGGCTGAGGAAGCTGTGGAAAGCGGTCTTTACGAGACATTGCAGTTTCCCTTCAGCTATATTTCCACAGAAAAGGAATTGAAGCTGGTGGCAGAATGCCAAAAGAGAAATATGGGCTTTATCGCTATGAAAGGTCTGGCCGGTGGACTGATTACAAATGCAGCCGCCGCCTTTGCCTTTATCTCACAGTTTGACAATGTGGTGCCAATCTGGGGCGTACAGAGAATGCATGAGTTGCAGGAGTGGCTGGGCTTTATGGATGCGCCGCCTGTGATGACGGATGAGATACGTGCTTATATCGAAAAGGAGAAGAAAGAATTACAGCAGGGATTTTGCCGGGGATGCGGCTATTGTATGCCTTGCCCGCAGGGAATCATCATTAATAACTGTGCCCGCATGAGTCTCATGGTCAGAAGAGCGCCCTCTAAGGTATGGCTCAATGAGTTCTGGCAGAAGGAGATGGCGAAAATCCCAAGCTGCCTGGAGTGCGGCAAATGTAAGACCAAGTGTCCTTATGAGCTGGACACACCGGAGCTCTTAAAGAAAAACTACGAAGACTATCAGAATATCCTCGCCGGAAAAACAAGCGTGTGAAGGAAAGCGAAATGGATAAAAAGATCAGATGTAGATGGTGCAACATGTCCAATCCGCTTTATATCGCCTATCATGACAAGGAGTGGGGACAGTTTCGTAATGATGATGCATATTTATTCGAAATGTTACTCCTGGAGTCTTTTCAGGCAGGACTTTCCTGGGAATGTATTTTGAATAAAAGGGAAAATTTCCGAAAAGCATTTGATGGCTTTGATCCTGTAAAAATTTCCGCATATGATGAGGAAAAAATTTCTTCTCTTCTTATAGATGCGGGCATTGTGCGAAATAAGCTGAAGGTCAGAGCAGCCGTCAATAATGCAAAAATTTTTCTGCAGATCACAGGCGAGTACGGAAGCTTCTGGGCCTATCTGAATCTATTTGTCAGGGACCGGAGGATTTATGAAACAGACCGGGCGACCAATGATTTGTCAGATGATATTTCCGGGGATTTGAAGAAACGAGGCATGAAATTCGTGGGTAGTACGATTATCTATGCGTATTTACAGGCGATTGGTGTCATCAATTCCCATGATCCGGACTGTTTTCTCTATGTGCAGTGACAAAGAGTAGATAACAGTTGCTTAAAAAAATTCAACTTAGTGGGAGTCTCCTTCAGGGGAGCTATGCGTAGGAAGAATCCTGCCAGACCCAAATATTGCAGAGGCGGGAAAAAAGAGAATGCATGTTCAGGAAAATACAGACTTAAACAGAATAGAAAAGCTGAACATTCCAGGCGATGATCATGGCGGTGACATTTACAGTCATCCCGGCCTGTTGGATTTTTCGGCAAATATTAATCCCCTGGGACCGCCGAAGGAAGTTCTGCATGCAGCGACGGAAAGCCTGCAGCATTTAGATGTCTATCCTGATTGCAGGCACAGAAAGCTTTGTAATGCTCTTGCGGAAAAAGAAAAAGTGGATGTGAAACAGATCATTCCCGGGAACGGTGCGGCAGAATTAATCTATGCCTGTATCATGGCTATGAAACCGAAAAAAGCGCTGATCATCACACCAGGCTTTTCAGAGTATGAGAAAGCACTGGCGCTGGTGGGATGCGACATTGTGGAGTTTCCTCTCTTTCATCCGGCTGCTTTCTCAGATCAGGAGGGCGGCCTATTCTCATCGGATTTTTCTAAAAGCGGCAAATCGAATCTTACAGAAAACATCAATCCGCTTTTTGCAGAAAACAACCCATCCTTTCTTTCGGAAAGGATTGCGCCGGGGCTTTTAGAGTATATCGGACCGGAACTGGATATGATGATTCTGGTGAATCCCAATAATCCGACGGGAAATTTATTTCATAAAAAGCTATGTAAGAAAATTATAGAAAAATGTCGGCAAAACCGGGTATTACTGATGGTTGATGAATGTTTTATGGATTTTGTAGATGAAGAGAGGCAAGTCCATATGCTGGATACCATGTCATCACAGTCTATGGTGAATAAAGAGCAGCGAAAAAGCCCGGAGGGTCAGCTGACTAATCAAATAGAGAAAAAATTATCTGAGGAGACCCGAATCACAGGGCTTATCGTTCTTAAGGCATTTACAAAAATTTATGCCATACCGGGTGTCCGATTGGGATATGCGGTGACTTCTACGGCGAAACTTGCGGACCGGATCCGTCCCTATCTGCAGCCATGGAATGTCTCTGTCATAGCGGATGCCTGCGGACTGGCGGCATTGCAGGCAGAAAAAAATACAGATTTTCTGCGAGAGACAAGAGACTACGTGAAAAGGGAACGCTGCTTACTTATAGGAGCCCTGGAAAGCGCGGGATTTGCTGTCTATCCTCCGGCGGCCAATTATATTTTTTTCAAGGGACCGCAGGGATTGCAGGAAAAAATGCTGGAGAAAGGAATTCTGATCCGTTCCTGTGCCAATTATAGAGGACTGGACCAAGGCTTTTATCGGATTGCAGTAAGAAGAAAGGATGAAAATCACATCTTCCGTAAAGCCCTGCAAGAACTGACCTAAATTTAAGATGTGAGAAATTTCATTATAAGAGCAGGTGAGATCAAGGCAGCGAGTGATTATGGCCTGGCCGAAAGGTCCGTGGTTTCTCGTATCTCCGCTATTATGAATAGTAGGATTGCAATAAATAATATAGAAATAGAATAAATATAGGTAAACTTATGGAAAAAGCGAAAGCAATCATGGTGCAGGGTACCATGTCCAATGTGGGAAAATCTCTCCTGGCGGCAGGCCTTTGCCGCGTTTTTAAGCAAGACGGATATAAAGTGGCGCCCTTTAAGGCGCAAAATATGGCTCTCAATTCCTTTATTACAGAAGAGGGACTGGAGATGGGACGGGCGCAGGTCATGCAGGCGGAATGCGCAGGTATTAAGCCGGATGTACGCATGAATCCTATTCTTTTGAAGCCGACCAATGACGTAGGCTCACAGGTAATCGTTAATGGTGAGGTTCTCGGAAACATGAAGGCGAGAGATTATTTTGATTTCAAAAAAAATCTGGTGCCGGATGTGAAGAGGGCTTATGATGCATTGGCTGCGGAGTATGATATCATTGTTATTGAAGGCGCGGGTAGTCCCGCAGAAATTAATCTCAAAGACCAGGACTACTTCGTAAACATGGATATGGCAAAAATCGCCTCTGCACCGGTACTGATCGTGGGAGATATTGACCGGGGCGGCGTATTTGCGCAGCTGATCGGTACAGTCAAGCTGCTCACGGAAGAAGAGCAGTCCATGGTGAAAGGTCTGGTCATTAATAAATTCCGCGGCGATAAAAGCATTCTCGACCCGGGTATCATCATGCTGGAAGAAATGGCAGCTATTCCGGTAGTGGGAACTGTCCCCTATGTACATTTGAAAGTAGATGACGAGGATTCTCTTTCAGAGCGCTTCGAGCATATGGAAGCACAGGCCCCAATCGATTTTGCTGTCATTCGTGTGCCAAGGATTTCTAATTTTACAGATTTCAATACCTTTGAGAGTATTGATGGTGTTTCGCTTCGTTATGTAACACATCCGTCGGAGCTTGGCGAGCCGGATGTCATCTTTATGCCGGGTTCCAAAGATACCATCGGTGATCTTTTGTGGCTGCGGCAGTCAGGTATGGAAGCCGCGATAAAAAAGAAAGCTGCCAATGGAACCATCATATTTGGTATTTGCGGTGGCTATCAGATGCTGGGTAACAGTATTGAAGATGCCTCCGGCGTAGAGCATCGGGAAGCAGTGCGGGGCATGCAGCTACTGCCGATTGATACTGTTTTCGAGGAAGAGAAAACCAGAACGCAGGTAGAAGGAACATTTGTCGATCTGCCGGGAAATTTTTCGGAACTTAGCGGAAAAATCTTTCATGGTTATGAGATTCACATGGGACAGAGTACGATTACCGCGCCAAAAGAAAGAGCTTTAAAAGAAGCTTCGGCGGAGACAAAAGAAATTCTCCCATCTACAGGCGAAGCTCCTGTCCGAAAAGAAAAAATAAAGCAGTATATGACAATACTGCGCGGCGCACAGATTAAAGGAGAAAAGCCGGACGGATGCTTTACAGATCACGTTTTCGGAACTTACGTGCATGGTATTTTTGATGATCAGGCGGTATCGGAAGGGTTTGTCCGTGCTGTGGCCAAACATAAGGGACTTGATCCGGATGCGATTCATAGTGTAGATTATAATGCATTTAAGGAGACGCAGTACGATATTCTGGCAGATGCGGTTCGCGAAAACATGGATATGCAGCGAATCTATGAAATTCTGGACAGGGGATTATGAGCCACATATCAGATTGTGCAAATTTTAACGATTGTAATTTCTTGTTGAATAAAAATTTATTATATATAGGATTGAGATACAAAAGATGAGTGAACAGACAAAATTAAAAATAGAAAAGATCAAACCTGCTGACATTGAGGAGCGCAGCTTTGAGATTATCGAAGAGATTCTGGCAGAGAAGGAAATTTTCCTTCCGGAGGAGCAGGCGCCGATTACCATGCGCTGTATCCATACCAGCGCAGACTTTGATTATGCAGAGAATCTGTCCTATTCAGAGGATGTCATTGAAATCATCAAGGATGCACTCAGAAACGGCGCATCGATCGTGACAGATACGCAGATGGCAAAAGCAGGTATTAATAAGAGAAAACTGGCCAGATTCGGCGGTCAGGTGCATTGTTTCATGTCGGATGATGATGTGGCGGCAGAAGCGAAAGAGAGAGGTGTGACCCGGGCCATCGTCAGTATGGAAAAGGCAGCCCGTATGGAAGAGGATTTCATTTTTGCCATCGGCAATGCGCCGACAGCTTTGATTCATCTTTATGAGATGATTCAGGAAGGAAAGATCAATCCGATCGCGGTGATCGGCGTGCCGGTCGGTTTCGTAAATGTGGTGGTTTCCAAAGAGCTGATCATGGAAACGGATGTGCCATATATTGTAGCGAAAGGAAATAAAGGCGGAAGTAACATTGCCGCTTGCATCTGCAACGCTTTATTGTATAATGCATAGTAATTGCCTGCATTTTTTCGGGCAGCGGCGAGTCCCATCCTGAAAAACTTTGAGCAGAAAGGGCTGTTCGCAAAGCTAGCATAGTGACAGCCTTGCCTGAGAACATGCCGGGATAGCGAAGAAATCGCGAAAGCGATGCCGGGTTTGCCAGGCGAAAACCTGAATAATAAGAAGATAAATGAAGAACAGGATTTATGTATGAGAAAATTAGCCTTAGATGATGAGTTGCTCCTGCAGATTGAAAAGCCGGAGCGTTATATCGGAAACGAAATCAATTCCGTGATGAAAAATCTCGAGGATATTGAGGTACGTTTTGCTTTTGGATTCCCTGATGTATATGAGATTGGTATGTCTCATCTGGGTATTCAGATCCTTTATGATATGTTTAACCGTCGTGATGATGTCTGGTGTGAGCGGGTTTATTCTCCATGGCCGGATCTGGATAAAGTCATGCGTGAGCAGAATATACCTCTTTTCGCCCTGGAATCACAGGATCCGATCAGGGATTTCGATTTTCTGGGCATCACGATCCAGTATGAGATGTGTTACACAAATATTCTCCAGATGCTGGATCTTTCCGGAATTCCGCTGCATGCAGAAGATCGTACGGCAGAAGATCCCATCGTCATTGGTGGTGGCCCCTGTACTTATAATCCGGAGCCGATTGCCGATTTTTTCGATATTTTTTATATCGGTGAAGGTGAGATCGTTTATTATGAGCTTTTTGATCTTTACAAAGAGCATAAAAAGAAGGGCTTTGACCGATACGAATTTTTAAAAGCAGCTGCAAAGTTGCCGGGTATTTACGTACCGCAGTTTTATGAGGCAGAATATAATGCAGACGGAACACTTTCTGCCTTTTATCCGATCGTGGAAGGTGTGCCGGAGACTGTAGAGAAACAGCTGGTCATGGATTTTGACAATGTCAGCTATCCGATGGCGCCGGTGGTTCCTTTTATTCAGGCGACGCAGGATCGTATCGTACTGGAGATTCAGCGCGGCTGTATCCGTGGCTGTCGTTTCTGCCAGGCGGGAATGATCTATCGTCCTCTCCGTGAGAAAAACGTGGAGACTTTGAAAAAATATGCCCATGAGATGATTCAGAATACCGGATATGATGAAATCTCCCTTAGTTCCTTAAGTTCCAGCGATTATACCCAGCTGAAGGAGCTGATCGATTTTCTGACCGCTTTCTGTTCTGAAAAGGGCATCAATATTTCCCTGCCGTCACTTCGAATCGATGCCTTCTCTCTGGACGTGATGTCCAAGGTGCAGGATGTAAAGAAAAGCAGTCTGACCTTTGCTCCGGAGGCCGGTTCCCAGCGAATGCGTGATGTGATTAACAAAGGACTGACCTTGGATGATATCCTGGACGGCGCCCGTACAGCCTTTAAGGGCGGCTGGAATAAAGTGAAATTCTACTTTATGCTGGGTCTTCCCGGCGAGACAGAGGAGGATATCAAAGATATCGCTCACCTTTGTGAACGTGTGGCTGAGGAGTATTATGACACAGTGCCCAAGGCAGAGCGTAACGGAAAAATTGCCATTACAGCCAGCAGCTCTTTCTTTGTACCCAAGCCATTTACGCCATTCCAGTGGGCTTCCATGAATCGTGCAGAGGAATTTTCTGCAAAGGCAAAGGTTGTTCTAGAAGAAGTGAAGGCGCAGCTGAATCAGCGTAGTATTCGTTATACACACCACGATTCCCTGGTTTCTGTACTGGAGGGTGTATTAGCCCGTGGTGACAGAAAGCTTTGTGCAGTGATCGAGGATGCCTATCGCGAGGGCGCACTCTTTGATGCCTGGAATGAGATGTATCACCAGGAATACTGGGATGCAGCCTTTGAAAAAAATAATGTGGATCCGATGTTTTATACCAATCGTGAGCGAAGCACAGATGAGCTTCTGCCATGGGATTTTATTTTTGCCGGCGTGACCAAACAGTTCCTTATCAGAGAATGGGAACGCGCGCAGCAGGGTATTGTGACCAGGAACTGCCGTCAGCAGTGTAATGGCTGTGGTTCCAGAGAATATGGCGGAGGAATTTGTTTTGAGAGTAAGAATTAAATTTACAAAATACGGATGTATGAAATTTATCGGGCATCTGGATGTAATGCGTTATTTTCAGAAAGCCCTTAGAAGAGCAAATTTTGATGTGGCCTTGTCTACGGGGTTTAGTCCTCATATGCTCATGTCCTTTGCCGCACCGCTTGGTGTCGGCGTAACCTCCGATGCGGAATATTTCGACCTGGACCTGGTGACGAATGGCTCATCGGCGGAAATGGTAGAAAAGCTGAATGCCGTAATGGCAGAAGGTATCGAAGTAAAGTCTGTAGGTCAGATTCCGGAAGACAAAGCGTCCAAGGGAATGACCCTGGTAGCGGCTGCGGACTATGAGGTTCGTTTCCGCCCGGGAAAGATAGAATTACCTGCTGATTATAAGGAGCAGATGAAAGCTTTTCTGGCCCAGGATTCTGTCATGATGATGAAAAAGACGAAAAAAGGCCAGAAAGAGATGGATATCCTGCCGCTGATCTATTCTATGGAAGAGGAAGCTGGTGTCTTTAAATTATTTGTATCTCAGGGAAGCGTGAATAACCTGAAACCGGATATGGTCATGAATGCCTTTCTGGCATTTATGGGCATCGACGTACCGCCTTTTACCTTTATGGTGCATAGAAAGGAGATCTATGCTGCCACCGGTAATCCGGAGCAGCCATACGTATCGCTGGAAAGTCTCGGAAGCGAGATTTTGTAGGCTTTGCTGCCGCTTTTAACGAGAAAGAGGCGAAGCGCTTACGAGTTTGACATGATTCGGCGCAAGAAGATGTCTGCTGTGTATGCAGGAGTGAGACTTGAATAATGCTATATGGGACCGCTCATGGCGAGCGGTCTTTCTGATGCCGGGAATTCCGCAAATAATCCGGCGGAAAGTATGAGAAAATACTGTTGTTCATAACAAGCAAAGGATATATTTATGAAAAAAAACATAGTCATCGCATCCATGCCGGTGAATGATCAGCCGGCAATCGCGACAGTTTTATATGAGAATGATAAAGCTACGGAGCTTTATATTCAGTACCTTGAGAAGCAGGAATTGCTTGGCGGCATATATGTGGGACAGATTGAACGCATTCAGGAGAACATCAATGCAGCCTATGTGCGTATCGGAAAAGACCTGACGGCCTATCTGGCGCTTGATGAAGGCAGATGCGTGGACGATTTCATCATGAAGACGAGAAGAGAGGAAAAAGCAGAGCTGCGCGGCGGAGACGAACTGCTGGTGCAGGTGGAAAAGGAAGCGTTGAAAACCAAGCTGCCCCGTGTCACGGGTAATCTGTCATTTCCGGGCAAATACATTGTGCTGACGACGCGTATGAAACGTCTCAGCTTTTCCAGAAAGCTTGCTCCCGAGGAGAAAATCCGTCTTCGGAAAGTCTTTACGAAAAAGATGTGGAAGGAATTTGGCATTATCGTGCGAACCAATGCTGCGGAAGCCACGGAAGAAGAACTGCTGGCAGAATACCTGAAACTGGCAAAGGAAGCCCGGGAGCTCTGCGCAAAGGGTCCGACACGCACAGTTTATTCTCAGTTAAAGGCGCCGGAGCAGGACTGGATGAGAGTTATCCGGCAATGTGCAGCCGAAGATCTGGAACGTATTCAGACGGATGTGCCGGAAGTATTTGAATATATCAGGGCAAACACAGAGGCAATGGGGATCACGAATGCGGTTATTGTGCAGAAATCGACAGTAAAGAAGCACGTAATCCAATTGCAGAATCCGGAAAAGAAAAAAGAGCAAGGTTTTCCTGCGCAGCAAGGCAAAAATAAGCCGGAAGAGGATAATTTATCAACTGCTGACAATGCGACAAAAGCATTCAGCATTATAAATACCGGAAATGCAGGAGATGCTGAGGATAAAGAAAAGCTGGCTGATGTCTGCCATGAAACGAAAGTTGAGCTCTATGATGACGATCTTGTAGCCCTCTATCAGATCAAAAACCTGAAAACTACGCTTGGGCGCAGCCTGGCAAAGCAGGTGGAGCTGAAATCCGGCGGAAACCTGGTCATAGAAGAGACAGAGGCCTTCGTGGTCATCGATATCAACAGCGGAAAATATGAAAGTCATAAAAATTCGCTGGAAGCCAGAAAAAAGATTAACTTTGAGGCTGCGGAAATGATTGCCCGGCAGATGCGGTTGCGGCAATTATCCGGTACGATTCTCATTGATTTCATTAATATGGCTGATGCTAAGGATGAGAAAGAGCTTTTGAATTTTATGGAAAAATTGGTACGCGCAGATTCACTGAAAACGACAGTGATCGACATCACACCCCTGGGCATCATGGAGATTACCAGAGAGAAGAAACGCAAGCCATTGCGCGAGCAGGTATTTGTGCAAAATAATATATAAGTAAACAATGCGTGTCGGTATGAACAAATCGATTCATACCGACTTTTTCATGGCTAGCAGAACAGAACAAAACTGATGCCTGGGAATTTTCTGCTACGGCTTATAAGCTTCATTGCATATTGTCTGAATATAGTTTCTATGATAAACTAATTTAGTTTCTAATAAAAACAAATATTTCGTTTTGGAAATGAAAGCTTAAAAAGCGAGATATAGGTAAAATCTGTTTTACAAAGCAGAGGGAGATAGATTTTGGAAGAATTGACATTAGCGAAACTAGGTGTCGGACAGAATGCGAGAATTACAAGCATCGGCGGAAAGGGTGCGCTCAGGCAGCATTTCCTGGATATGGGCGTTATTCCGGGGGCAGAGATTACCCTTGTAAAGCTGGCCCCTATGGGCGACCCGATCGAGATTCAGATTCACGGATATGAATTGACGCTTCGTCTGGATGATGCTGCAAAAATAGGAATCGAGTTGATCAGTGAACGTGCCAACCAGCATATTCGTGTGGAAAAAATCAAGAAGTCCTTGCACCCGGGCCTTGGAGAGGAAGGAAAATATCATGATTCAATTCATGAAGATCCTTTGCCGGATGAAATCCTTCTGACATATGCGCTGGTAGGTAATCAGAACTGCGGAAAAACGACTTTATTCAATTGCCTCACCGGTTCTAACCAGCACGTGGGAAATTTTCCCGGTGTAACAGTAGACAGAAAAGATGGACAGATTAAAGGCTACAGCAATACAAAAATCACAGATTTGCCCGGAATTTATTCCATGTCCCCCTATAGTGCCGAAGAGCTGGTATCGAGAGATTTCGTGATCCATGAAAAACCAAAGGCTTTGATCAATATCGTGGATGCCAGCAACATCGAAAGGAATCTATATCTGACTATGCAGCTGCTGGAAATGGATATTCCGATGGTGATCGCGGTTAATATGATGGATGAGATCATCGGAAATCATGGTTCTATTGATATCAATGGTATGGAAAAGCTGCTGGGTGTGCCTGTGGTCCCCATTGCAGCGATCAAAAATGAGGGAACAGATGAGCTGGTCCGCCATGCGATCCACATAGCGAAATATCAGGAAAAGCCTCTTTATCAGGATCTTTGCAGCAGTGATGATCATAATGGCGCTGTTCATAGAGCGCATCATTCTGTGGAAATGATCATTGAGGACCATGCCCAGAGAGCAGGATTACCATTGCGATTTGCAGCAAGCAAAGTCATTGAAGGCGATCCTTTGATCCTTAAGCAGCTGAAGCTTGATCAAAATGAGCTGGAAATGCTCGAGCATGTGATTCTGCAGATGGAAAAAGAAAGCGGTATGGCCAGAGATGCCGCCATTGCGGATATGCGTTTTGATTTCATAGAGCGAGTCTGCGAAGCGACTGTGGTGAAACCAAAGGAGAGTAAGGAACGTATCCGTTCTGAAAAGATTGACCGCATACTGACCGGCAAATGGACGGCAATCCCTTGCTTCGTGGCCATTATCGCTGTCGTTTTTTATCTGACCTTTAATGTGATCGGCGCTTTTTTTCAGGATTTACTGGAGCAAGGCATAGATGCTTTGACGATTTTGGTTGATGGATGGCTTACGGCAGCCAATGTGAATACAGTAATTCATAGTCTGATCATTGACGGTATTTTCGAAGGTGTGGGAAGTGTTCTGAGCTTTATTCCGATCGTTGTTATTATGTTTTTCTTCCTTTCATTGATGGAAGACAGCGGTTATATCGCCCGTGTGGCCTTCTTTATGGATAAATTGCTTCGAAAGATTGGTCTATCCGGACGAAGTATTGTGCCCATGTTGATCGGCTTTGGCTGTACAGTGCCGGCAGTCATGTCTACACGTACACTGCCATCGAGCCGCGATCGAAAGATGACGATTCTGCTGACGCCATTTTTCAGCTGTACTGCGAAAATTCCGATCTACGCTTTTTTTGTCAATGCATTTTTCCCGGGAAAAGGCGGATTCATCATGACCGGCCTTTATTTCCTGGGTATTGCGATGGGTATTTTGGTAGCCTTGCTTTTTAAAGAGACAATTTTTAAAGGAGATGCCGTACCTTTTGTCATGGAACTGCCGAATTATCGTATGCCGGCGGTATCGAATGTGGCGCATCTGCTCTGGGAAAAGGCCAGGGATTTCCTGAGCAGGGCCTTCAGTATTATCCTGATCGCAACTATTGTGATCTGGTTTTTACAGAGCTTTGACCTGACATTTAATCCGGTAGTCGATTCCTCTACCAGTATTCTGGCTGATATAGCAGGTGTGATTGCACCTATTTTTCATCCTTTGGGTTTGGATGATTGGCGGATCGTCACTTCACTTATCAGTGGTTTTATGGCCAAGGAAAGTGTGGTTTCCACCATGGAAGTCTTATTTAACGGACATGTGGAAGCAATTCTGAACCAGGCCAGTGCGGCTACCATGCTGGTATTTTCATTACTTTATACACCATGTGTGGCAGCCATTGCGTCCATTAAGAGAGAAATGGGAGCAAAGTGGGCTGCGGGCGTTGTACTTTGGCAGTGTGCGATTGCCTGGATCGTAGCATTGATCGTGCATTTGATATGATCGTATCCCGGTAAAAGTTTCAGTAAAGCCATGTGTATAGTGGAAAAATAAGCAAAACGAGATGAGGTTTATATGAATATAATTGACTGGATTTTGCTGCTGGTCATTGCTTTTGCAGTTGTGCTGTGCATCAGGGAAATTCTGAGAAAGGGAATGATTACATGCGGCAGCTGCAGTGGAAAATGTGCTAACTGTCATAGGAATATAGAAAAGAAGTAAAAAGAGATGGACGTCTTATGTCGGCTAAAGAGAATCTTTCTTTTAATAAAAAAGTAATATTTAAAATAAAAGTAATATTTAAAATAAAATCCCATGTTGACAACATAAAACCATTGTGTTAAATTCTAGGAGTATGCCGCACAAAGAGGTTCCGTAAGAGCTGCGAACAGGTCGCAGACACCGTATTTGGCGAGATTTAATAATTAGGAGGTGCCATATGTACGCAATTATTGCAACAGGTGGTAAACAGTACAAAGTATCTGAAGGCGACGTGATCAAGGTTGAGAAACTTGGTGTAGAGGCTGGAGAAACTGTTACTTTTGACCAGGTACTTGCAGTAAGAGATGACGAGGCTATTAAGGTTGGCGCAGATGTAGCAAACGCAACAGTTTCCGCTTCTGTAGTAGCTAACGGAAAAGCTAAGAAAGTCGTAATCTACAAGTACAAGAGAAAGACCGGATATCATTGCAAAAACGGTCACAGACAGCAGTACACACAGGTTAAGATCGATAAGATCAACGCGTAAATATCAAACAAATTCATGACGAACATAGTTTTCTATCAATCAAATGACGTGAACGGAGATCCTGAGATCCAGGGCTTTGTATTTGACGGCCACGCAGGATATGCGGAAGAGGGAAGTGACATTGTCTGTGCAGCTCTTTCGGTGCTGGTGATCAATACATTGAACTCCATTGAAGCTTTTACGGAAGATGATATGGAGGTTGCCGAGGATGGGGAGACAGGCGCGATTCGTGTGGACTTTCCGGACGGATACGGCCGCGACACCGAGCTTTTATTGAAAGCCTTAATTCTCGGTGTAAAGCAGATTAGTGAGAATGAAGATTATCGTAGTTATGTAAGTCTTATATTCGAGGAGGTGTAACTCATGTTAGTAATGAATCTTCAGTTCTTCGCGCACAAGAAAGGTGTTGGTTCTACAAAGAACGGACGTGATTCTGAATCCAAGAGACTTGGTGCGAAGAGAGCAGACGGACAGTTTGTTAAAGCCGGAAATATTCTTTACAGACAGCGTGGAACAAAAATTCATCCAGGCGAGAACGTAGGTAAAGGAAAAGATGATACTCTGTACGCAAAAGCTGATGGTATCGTAAGATTCCAGAGAGTCGGCAGAGATAAGAAGAAAGTTTCTGTTCTTCCGGTAGCTGAATAATTAAAAAACTTGAGCTGTTGCAGTCATTTGCGACAGCTCATTTGTTTTTATGATGCACCAGGTTCGCAGAGTATGAAAAAAGGGCGCAATTGCCCCTTGGGGGGAATTGTGCACTCTTTTTCATGCTATAGCGAACCGCAAGAACATGAGCAAGTAGGCTGATAAGCCGGATTGCGAATGTTCTTAGCCTGTTGATAGCACGCAAGTGCGGAAACAGGCGTAGGGCATCATAAAACCTGGTGGGAAGCATGTATGAAGCACTACCATAATGCCTGGTGCTTCCGAATGCATGCACCAGGTTCGCAGAGTATGAAAAAAGGGCGCAATTGCCCTTTTGGGGAATCATATCCATTTTCTATGATACTATATAAATATATATAATTCGAAAGAGGTATTTATGTTTGCTGACAGAGCAAAAATTATTATTATTTCAGGAAAAGGCGGCGACGGCCATGTGAGTTTTCGCCGTGAAAAATATGTGGCAAACGGTGGTCCTGATGGCGGTGACGGTGGTGACGGCGGCAGTGTCATTTTTGAGATCGATCCCGGCCTGAACACACTTGCTGAATTCAGACATCGTAGAAAATTTGCCGCACAGAATGGCCAGGAAGGCGGAAAACGCAGATGCCACGGAAAGAATGGCGAGGATGTCATTCTGAAAGTTCCGGAAGGAACTGTCATTTATGATGCAGAAAGCGGAAAAGTCATCGCTGATATGTCCGGCGAGAATAAAAGAAAAGTCATTCTGCAGGGAGGCCGCGGCGGCAAAGGAAATATGAATTTCGCCACACCGACCATGCAGATTCCGCAGTATGCTCAGCCAGGACAGCCTGCCCGCGAGCTGGAAGTTCGCTTGGAGCTGAAGCTGATCGCGGATGTAGGTCTCATCGGTTTTCCGAGTGTAGGAAAATCCACCTTATTATCCCGCGTAAGTAATGCAAAGCCAAAGATTGCTTCTTATCATTTCACGACACTGGTGCCAAACCTTGGTGTGGTAGATATCGATGGCTGCAACGGTTTCGTCATCGCTGATATTCCGGGCTTGATCGAGGGCGCTTCTGAGGGAGCGGGCCTTGGTATTCAGTTCCTTCGCCATATTGAGCGTACCAGAATCTTCATCCATTTGGTAGATGCAGCCGGCACAGAAGGGCGTGATCCGGTAGAGGATATTTATAAGATTAATAAAGAGCTGGCAGCTTATAACGTCGATCTGAAGGAAAAGCCTATGGTTATCGCTGCGAATAAGATGGATCTGATCGTTGATGAGGATTATGAGGGACTCGAGGAGCTGCATCCGCTGAATATTTTGAAAAAGGAGTTTGAGCCGAAGGGAATCAAGGTGTTCCCTATCTCTGCAGCAACGGGAAAAGGCTTAAAAGAGCTCTTATATTACGTTCAGCAGCTGATCGACGAGATGCCGGAAGAGCGTAAAGTATTCGAGCAGGAGATCGATCCGATGGAGATGTTCCCGGTGATCAATCTGCCATATACAGTAGAAATCGATCCGGACGATCCGCATACTTTCATTGTACAGGGCCCCAAGGTGGATCGTATGCTTGGCTATACGAACCTGGATTCCGAGAAAGGTTTTGCCTTCTTCCAAAAATTCCTGGTAGACGCAGGCATCCTGAAGGATCTGGAGGACGCAGGCATTCAGGATGGGGATACGGTACAGATGTACGGTCATTCCTTCGAGTATTATAAGTAATACTCTGTGATTGAAATTTCTTTGAAGAAATTACAGATGATTTTCTGTAAATTTGAGAAATGTTTCTTAGAGCAGTGGTAGATTAGACTGCCACTGCGCTGAATAATATACGAAAATACTAACTGGAATATATACAGGAGATTTGATATGACTAGCAAACAGCGTGCATATTTAAAAGGTCTTGCCATGGACATGAATGCGATCGTTCAGGTGGGCAAGGATGGATTAACACCGGAGGTAACGAAGTCCCTTGAAGAGGCTTTGGCTGCCCGAGAACTGGTAAAAGTGAATGTGCAGAAAAACTATTTTGGCGATTTGAATGAGCTTGGTGAGGACATGGCTTCCAGAACCAATTCTATTAAAGTACAGACTATCGGCAGAAAAATAGTATTCTACAGAGCCGGAAAAGGTGCAAAGAAAAAAATCGAACTGCCGAAATAAAATGATATAGTTTATCTCAATAAAATACCCTTCCGAGACTTTGATCAGGTAAGGGATGGCAACGTGATTGGGGGCATATATGAAAAAAATAGGCATTATGGGTGGAACCTTTGATCCGATTCATATAGGACATCTGATTCTGGCCGAAACGGCTTATGAACAGTTACATTTGGACAAAGTAATGTTTCTGCCGGCCGGCAATCCTCCGCATAAACGACACCGCGAAGGAAGGGCCTCAGACGAACAAAGAGCGATCATGACAGATCTGGCGACAAGGGATAACCCACATTTCGAAAATTCTCTTTTCGAGATGCAGTTGGAGGGGTATACTTATACATATAGGACCCTGGAAATGCTGCGTGAGCAGAATCCGGACTGCGAATATTATTTTATCATTGGTGCCGATAGCCTTTTCGATTTTGATGGCTGGATGAAACCGGAAAGGATAGCGGCGGCATGTCATCTGGTCGTGGCCACCAGGGATTCTGCAGATAATGAACTTCTGGAACGTACACTGGAAGAAAAAAGGCAGAAATATCAAGCTGATTTTATAAGGCTTCATTCGCCGAATATTGAGGTTGCATCTCATGAATTAAGGGAGAGAATTCATGAGGGCAGATCTGTCCGCTATTATTTGCCGGATGCGGTACTGGCTTATATTCAGGAGCATCAGATCTATCAGTAACCTTTTATCTTACGCTGTGTGTGGTTAAAAGAGAGGAGACCGTCCTGTGAAATATAAGAATGAATGGGAAGAATTAGAAAAGAAGCTGGCGAAAGAACTGACGGAAAACAGATATCGTCATACACTTGGTGTGGCTTATACGGCGACTGCTCTTGCCATGCGTTACGGCATTAATGTAGATGATGCCAGAAGGGCAGGCTTGCTGCATGATTGTGCGAAATGCATGTCCAATGCGGATATGCTGAAGCTGGCGGGTCAGGAAGGTATCACCATTACAGATTTCGAGGTAAAACATCCTGCGCTGCTACATGCGAAGGTAGGTGTCAGTATTGCCCGAAAGAAATATGATGTGAAGGATATTGCAATCCTGGAGGCGATTCGCTGGCATACCACCGGTAAGCCGGATATGACTATGCTGGAAAAAATTATTTTTACGGCAGACTACATCGAGCCGAACCGAAACAAGGCCCCGAACCTGGAGGAAATCCGAAAACTGGCTTTTGAGGATATGGATCGTTGCGTTTGTAAGATTTTGTCAGACACAATAGAGTATTTGTCTGCAAACCCGAAATCTATGGACCGCACAACGTTAAAGGCTTACGAATACTACAAAGAACGTGCCTGATTGTTTTAACGGAGCTACCTTTACGTTTTCAGAAAAGTAGGAATTTTGCACACAAAGATCTTTCGGACCTTTGCTTAGCATACTAGAGCATCATGCTTTTGCGGTTCGCTGTAGCATGAAAAACAGAGCGCAATTCCCCGGAAAAGGAATTTTGTTTGGTAGAATATAGAGATTATACATAGGAGGAGAATCATGTACGATTCTAAAAAAATGGCAGATCTTGCGATTGCAGGTCTGGAAGAAAAGAAAGCAGTCGATATCAAAGTTATTGATATTGAAAAAATTTCTACAGTAGCAGATTATTTTATCATTGCCAGCGGTTCTAATCGAAACCAGGTACAGGCTATGGCTGATTCTGCCGAAGAGACCCTCGGCAGAGCCGGATATATCGCAAAAAACATTGAGGGATATCAGAGTGCCAACTGGATTCTGATGGATTACGGCGATATCGTGATCCATATCTTTGATGAGGAAAATAGATTATTTTACGATCTGGAGAGAATCTGGAGAGACGGCAGTCTGATTTCCAAAGAAGATCTGAAAGAAGAATAACTGAGAAAAAACAAATTAATAATGAATTTTAAAGATTGTATTTTTTAGACTGTTCAGAAGCTGAAGAAATACAATCTTTTTTAGTTGATGCAATAAAGCTATCCGAAACAAGGATTATCTGATAAAATAAGGAAAGTTATCAAAAACAAGAAGGAGAATTATAATGAAAGCTATTATTCAAAAATGGAACAGTATCAGTCTGATCTTACGTATCTTATGCGGTTTGATCATTGGTGCGATCCTTGGAATCCTTGTGCCGAATGCTACAGTGATTTCAATCCTCGGAACAATCTTTGTAGGTGCCCTGAAAGGCATTGCTCCAATCCTGGTATTTGTCCTCGTTATGAGTGCTTTGGCAAATGCTTCCGGAAATATTGGCGGCCGTTTTCGTACAGTTATTATTCTGTATATGATCAGTACCTTCCTGGCCGCTGCTACAGCCGTAGTCGCCAGCTATGCTTTTCCTGTAACATTGGACCTGACGGTAGCAGCTGCAGATAGTACGCCTCCCGGAAGCATCGGTGAGGTGCTGACAAACCTGATCACAAACATGGTAGCCAACCCGGTGACAAGCTTGTCGGAAGCAAATTATATCGGTATCCTTTTCTGGGCAATTATTTTTGGCTTTGGTCTCAGAATGTGCGCAAGTGCTTCCACAAAACGTGTATTCAATGAGCTCTCAGATGTCATCAGTACGGCAGTACGCTGGGTCATCAGCCTGGCTCCATTTGGAATTATGGGTCTGGTATTTGATGCGGTTTCAGAAAACGGATTGGCTATTTTCACTACCTACGGAAAACTACTGGCAGTGCTTGTAGGCTCCATGCTGGTGGTTGCGCTCGTCATCGATCCGCTTCTGGCTTTCCTTTTCCTGAGAAGAAATCCGTATCCGCTGGTATTGAAGTGCTTAAAAGAGTCCGGTATTACAGCATTCTTTACACGTAGTTCCGCAGCCAATATCCCGGTAAACATGACCCTTTGTGAAAACCTGGGACTGGATAAGGATTTTTATTCAGTATCTATTCCCCTTGGCGCTACTATAAACATGGATGGCGCAGCCATTACGATCACAGTCATGACACTTGCTACAGCACACACCATGGGGCTTTCGGTTGATCTGCCGTCAGCCATCCTTCTGAGTTTCCTGGCAACGATCGCTGCCTGTGGTGCATCAGGTGTAGCCGGTGGATCTCTATTGCTCATTCCTATGGCATGTTCCCTTTTCGGTATCAGCAGTGATATCGCAATGCAGGTCGTTGCCATCGGATTTATCATTGGTGTAGTACAGGATTCCATTGAGACAGCCTTGAACTCCAGCGGTGACGTCATGTTTGCTGCAACAGCAGAGTACCATGACCGCGCGAAACGCGGCGAGGATATGCATTTCCTTGGAAAATAAATAAACAAAAATAATAAAGTATTATTGAATAAGAAGATGCTGAATGTCTGAGAAGTTTCTTTAGACATTTAGCATCTTCTTTTTTATTAGCTTGTTAGTAAGGCCTATGTCAGGTTGGAAAACCGTGCCCGAACACGAGTGATGCATTGAATCGCGTTAAATGATAGGTTTTGTGCAAAATATACATGCGAACACGTGCACATTTGTGGAAGTTACCAGTTGCGTACACGTGCACACGGTGCTATATTACAAACATAGTCAAGGGAGGAACAAAGACAGGAAAACGAATAGGAGCGTGTTCCCGTCGGAAATCTCTTGCGAAAGGTTAAGAATCCTATAGAGGACTTCAGAATTAAGGAGGGTATGTAACATGTTAAAAATTGGTGTCATTGGTTGTGGCGGAAT